>Ga0137403_10000262_pt1 | contig 67158 bp, 59 predicted proteins | sample CZOMad2_1_16fung_FD_122057 | JGI IMG/M metagenome (GOLD analysis project Ga0137403, IMG submission 122057) | Vadose zone soil fungal communities from Angelo Coast Range Reserve, California, USA - CZOMad2_1_16fungal (Hybrid Assembly) | ecosystem: Environmental > Terrestrial > Soil > Vadose zone...
AGGTAAAGAGCCTGGAAGACGAAATCGGAGTCGCCCTCATCGTTCGCGGCAAAAACACCATTTCACTGACTTCGGCAGGAGAAGATTTCTACGAAGAAGCGAAGGATATTCTGGCCCGCGTGGATGTCGCGGTTCGTAGAATCAAGTCACGCCCGCAAGAAGAGATGCTGCGCATCGGTTACGTTCATTCCCTGACCGCCGGGATTATGCCCAGGGTCGTGAAACGTTTTCATTCACTCAACAAGCACGTCTATCTGGAACTGTCCGATCTGACAACACATACCATGTGCCAGAAGGCCGCCGCTGGGGAAATCGAAATGGCTATCCTGCCGAAAAGCCTGGAACCGCATTTCGAGGGATTCCAGTGGGTCGAATTGCAGCGGCTTGCACCGTTGCTTGTTTTATCAAAGAAAAAGGGTCCAGCTGCACAGCGTAATTATGGTGCACAGATAGCAACTGGAAAGTTTTTTGTTTTTCTTGATGCAGATGTTTTCCTGCCACAAAAAACATTTCTTAGCGATACAATTACTGAAATGGTTGTTGGGAAGATTGCTATAGCAACCTGTTTGGGTGAGCCAACTTCAACAAGAAAACGAGATAGAATCATACAATCTCTGGTGGTTGCGTATATGATTGTAACGCAAAGTTTTTTCCTCCACGCGGGAGGATTTTGTATTTTTGTTTATAGGGATATTCATGAACGCATTAATGGATTTGATGAGGATTTATTTTTTGGAGAAGATCACGATTATGTTCAAAGAGGAGCAAAAGTTGGTAAATTTTCCTATTTGAAGTCACATAAAATTTTTGTTTCGACAAGACGATTGGAAGAAGAAGGAAGATGGGCGATAATTAAGAAATATATTGGGGTTGAATTGCATTTATTTTTTCTCGGCAAGGTTAAGAAACAAATCTACGAACACAAATTTGGTGAACACTCAAAATAGTTACATTCTCTCAATAGGGTTTAATGCTTTTGCGACAATTCTTTTTACAAATTCTTTCCCTTTTTGTTCAACAACAAATTTTTTATGTTTTCTGATTGATCTTACTGCACGGTTGGTATATTCAAAGTATGATTCTAATTTTTTCCAACGTCTAAACGATGATTCTACAACCAAATTATAATCAAATCGAACTTTACCTAAATTTGACAAATGGATTGCCAAGTCAAGATCTTCGTGGACTTCTTTGTCATCAAGGCATACATCACTTTTAACTTCCTCCCAAGCTGTTTTACGAAGCGCCATATTGGGTCCAAAAAGACAATCGTGACGCATGATTTGTTTAAAAATACGGATATAAGAAAAGAGTGTTTCCATGGTGATTTTACTGTGGTTAACGACGTGAGGTAAATCATAGAAATGTGCTGGTCCAGAAAGCGCAAGTAAATCTTTTTCTTTGAAGTTTCTTTTTATCTGTTGAATCCAATCTGTGGGAACAACAGTATCGGCATCGGTACGAGCAATAATGGCATATTGTGCCTCATTAAAACCTCTATTTCGAGCTTGAATCATGCCTTGTTCTTTTTCATTAACAATACGTACAGGAAATCGTTTGGCAATCTTAACGGTTGCGTCTGTTGAATTATTGTTAACAACAATAATTTCGTCAGGCTTTACTTTTTGATTTGTGAGACTTTCGAGACAATTACCTATATAGGCTTCCTCATTATAGGCTGGAACGACAACAGAAACCTTCATATACCTGTATTTTACTATGGAGGGGGCAAAACTACAAGTAAAGTTCAATTTCTTGTATAATTAGAGCTAGAACTTTATGAAAGTAGTTTTTTTGTCTCGACAATTTTTTCCAGATATTGGAGGTGTCGAAAAACATGTTTTGGAAATAAGTAAGCAACTTATCGCCAGAGGGCATGATGTAACTGTCATTTCCGAAGGTTTAGAAAGTCAAAATTTTTCTTTGTTTCAAAAACAGACGAAAATACATGTTTATAAAATTTCTGTTGGAAGAGATGAAAAAAAGAAAAAGTTTCTTATTTGGAAATGGTTTTGGAAAAACAGACAATTGCTCCAAAATGCAGATATCATTCACTGTCATGATGTTTTTTATTGGTATTTACCGTTTCGTTTTCTCTATCCTCACAAACCAGTTTTTACCACCTTTCACGGATATGAAAATTTTCCAATTAAAAAAAAAGCAATATTGATAAGAAAGATTTCAGAAAAACTGTCACGCGGAAATATTTGCATTGGCGATTTTATAAAAAAATGGTATGGTACTAAATCGACGTTTATTAGTTATGGTGCAGTAAATGTAAAAACTATAGACTCCCGCCTTCGCGAGAATGACACAAAAACGAAAAAGGATTCTGCCGTGTTCTTTGGTAGACTTGATGAGCAGACAGGAATTTTAACTTATCAAAAAGCGATAACAATTTTAAGAAAAAAATTTCCCAAGTTTACTCTTTTAATAATTGGAAATGGAAAGTATAAAAAATTAATTAGTAAAAAAAATAACATACTACCGTTTCGAAATAATCCAGAAAAATATTTACCTCACTACCATTTTGCTTTTGTTTCTCGTTATCTCTCAATGCTTGAAGCGTTTGCCGCAAAGCGATTAGTTTTTGCAGTTTATGATAATCCTCTTAAAGAAGATTATCTTAAAATGTCTCCATTTGCGAAGTTTATAATTATTGTAAATACTCCTGAGGATCTTGCTAAAAGAGTAGCGGAAATTTTACAGAATCCCCAACAAGAAAAAGTAATGATTGATACTGCTTATGATTGGGTTAAAAAACAGTCATGGGAAGAAATGACTAAGCTTTATTTAAAACTCTGGAAAAACTAATTTGTGCAAATCAAGGATAAATATGGTATATATACATAGTGAAAAATAATATTATTATTGTAATCCCTACATACAACGCTCGAGAAGGAATAGTAAAAAATATAAAAAAAATTCAAGAAAACATCCCGCAAGCGCAAATCATTGTTGTTGATGATAATTCTCCAGATCAAACAGCAAAAGTTATTACCACTCATTTTAAAATGGATAAGAGAGTGCAGGTAGTAATCAGAAAAGAAAAAGGAGGAAGAGGATCAGCTGTTATTGCAGGACTTCGAGAAGGTTTAAAAAATAAAAATGCAAAATATTTTATCGAAATGGATGCAGATCTTTGTCATGACCCAAAATATATTACCCAACTTGTTGAAAAATGTAAAAATGCAGATATTGTTATTGCATCTCGTTATTTACCAAAATCACGGATTTATGGATGGAATTTAAAGAGAAAGCTTATGAGTTTTTCAATTAATGCTTTAGCCAAACTATTACTTCATATCCCAATTAGTGATTATACTGATGGATTTCGATGTTATGCAAGAAAGGCTGTTGCATTTATCTGTTCTTATGAGATAAAATCACGAGGATATATTGTCCTTTCAGAAATAGCATATATTTGTTATAAAAACAGAATGCATTTTTCTGAAATTCCTATTGATTTTTATTTTAAGTCAGTGTCTAAGTCAAACTTAAACTGGCAAGAAATTAAAGAAGCATTAGTAACACTTATCCGATTACGATTGACAAAATAATGAATATAAAAAAAAAGTCATCCTACAAAGAGCAACCTCTAACCAAATCCCAAATAAAAGAATATTTTAGAAGGTATCTTGAAATCGGTCCATTGGGTCTTGCTTTGTGGAGATCTGTAGAAGCAAAACATTTAGGAAAGGTTGCGTTAAAGCGTCCTATTCTTGATCTTGGTTGTGGGTTTGGTGAATTTGCTAATGCATATGCTGATGAGCCGATTGATATGGGGATTGATATTAATGCTAGAGATTTGTATGAAGCAGCAAAAACCAAGAAATACAAAAATTTAACATTGGCAGATGCGCGTGATTTGCCATTTGCAGATAATAGTTATGCATCAGTCTTTTCTATCAGCACGCTTGAACATATTGAGAATTCAGATAAAGTTTTGAAGGAAGCCTACCGAGTTCTTAATCCAGGAGGTATTTTATTTTTAACATTAGAGACAGATGAAGTTGATGGAGCAACATTTTATCGTCCTCTTTTTAAAAAGATTGGCTTTCCTGGGTTGAGTGATTTTGCAACAAAAAATTACAACGCTTTATTTCATCGACAAACACTTTTACCCAAAAAAGTATGGAAAACGAAAATTGAAAGAGCAGGTTTTATTATTGAAAAATCACAAGATATTATCTCGACTAAGGTTACACGAATGTTTGATATGCTGCTCCCTCTTGCCTGGCCTTCACAACTTTTTAAACCTCTTATTGGAAGACGAGTGGCTCTTAGACCAAGATTTGTTACAGACTATTTGGTTAAAAAATATCTAAAATATGTTGCAGAGGAAGAAAAAGAAGGAACAAATCTTCTGATCATCGCTCGAAAACCACGGTAAACTTTTTTTTCATTACCACATAAGAGAAAAGATAAATAGAAAGAATAATGAATGTAATAATCGAGATTACTTTTGCAATTTTTCTATCGAATGTATCGGTAAAAAAGAGACTAACGTGATATGTGCCTTTTTTAAGATGAAATGTTATTACCCCAGGATAATTTTTATTATTAAAAAGTATTGGTAAATCTTTTCCATTTGCTGTAACAATCCATCCAGGATAATAATAGGTATTTTCTTTGATGAGTGCATTATTTGTTACTTTTATTGTGTATTCATGTTTGATAATAGAGTGGTTAAGAGTCTTAAATGTTGCATTACCTGATAGTGTTTCAATAGTGTATTGTGGCTTTTTACCAATCCAGGGTTTATATTCATCTACCCATTTAGGAGTTGTTAAATCTACTCCGCCTGGTCCCTGATGTTCATCAAAGATATTTTGCCCTCTTAAGATAGTATCATTAATATCTGGTAATGTTTTTCTATTTCCCCAATTGAGAATAGTATAAAGAATCGTTACCGTACATAAAATAATAATAAAAAAATTGCGATTTATTTTTTTTGCAATAATTGCTGCCATAACTGAGACCATAATCATTTCTTCAATCAGAAGTCTCCATGAAAATTGAAAACTTTTTAAAAGAGAAACAGAATCCCATATTGGTTTCGATACCGACTGCATCATAAAGAAAAGAACGGCAAAGGTAACTAAACAAAAAGTGAGCAATATTTTTTCTTTTCCTTGAACTTTCTTTTTCCACAGCAGGTAAATACAATAGCCAATAACCAACCATTGAACATACCCCACATTTAAATAATATTCTCCAAAATGTCCTTGAAATAATAAACCAAACCGATTAGGGGAATAAAGAAAACTGCTTAATGGATGAAAGGCAATACTATTTGTCAATTTATAATAGGTATCCTTTCCTTCAACTAAAACAGGAATCCAATAGAAAGAAGCAAGCAATATTCCCAAGAACAAAGAAAGACTCATCATAGAAAGTCTTAATAATTTTTTCTGTTTTTTTCTCCACAAAACAAGCAAACCATATATAAAAACGAGCGGTAAAGAAGCCAGAGTTGTTACTTGGTGAGAAAGAATAAGAAGAGCAAAAAGAAATGCATTCATGACAAAATAGATAGGACGTAATGTCTCCACAATTTTTTTTATTAGAAGAAATAAATAAGGAAGTAATGCCATTGAAAGCAATTCACCGATACTCACTCTAAAATGCAGATCAATCAAATGATATGGTGCATAGAGATAGAATATAGATGCCACAAATGCAGCTTTTTCGTCCAACTCATTTTTTATCCATAAATACATCCCAATACCAGAGACAATATAGGAGCAAATAATGAGTGCTTTCACACTGGCAATAAATGAAAATCCGAGCCAGTGAAAAAAAGAAATAAAATAATATGGTAATGGAAAAATAAAAATATAAAGAGGGCAACCATACCCAGAACAATGTCTTCCAATCCATTCTGGGGAAAAATTTCCCTGTTGGAGATTATCAAAAAATTGCATTGCAAACTTTGCGTGAAGTGATAAGTCACCGCTTTCATAGGTACCTTTCCGTAGGATGCTAATTAACGGCAACAGGGAAATAATAAGAAGTAATGGAAATAATTTTGGTTTTTTTTGGGGATAAATGTATATATATACCAAAAGACCGGCTCCTAGCAGAATAGAGGCAATGACATTGACGATTACCATTCGATAAGGCTCAAGCATATTTTCTATAATATGCGTTATATCCTGAAAATACAAGCTTTTCTTTATTATTATGATTGCGAAAATTTTTTCATGATATATAATAGTACTATCTTTATGCCTCGTATTAATAAATCACTTCGCGTTCCATATGCACTCGCAGTTCATGATAAAGAAGAAGAAAAGAGAGTTCTTAAAGTCATCCGCGAAAAACGTACGATTTTGGGTAAAGAAACATATCAGTTTGAAAAGAAAGTTGCAACACTTTTTGGTAAAAAATATGGTGTCATGGTTAACTCTGGATCATCAGCTAACTTGCTTGCGGTAGCGCTTCTTGATCTTCCTCATGGGTCTGAAGTTATTACTCCAATTTTGACTTTTTCTACAACTGTTGCTCCTCTTGTATTACATAATCTTGTTCCTGTTTTCGTTGATGTTGAAGAGGGAACATATGTTGTTAATATTGAACAAATTGAGAGATCGGTCACAAAAAAGACAAAAGCAATTATGCTCCCTTTATTGTTAGGTAATGTACCAAATCTCAAAAAGATCTACCAACTAGCAAAAAAGCATAAACTTTTTCTTATAGAAGATTCTTGTGACACACTTGGTGCAACATTTGATGGACAAAAAACAGGAATGTTTTCTGATATAAGTACCACAAGTTTTTACGGTTCTCACATTATTACAGCAGGAGGAGGAGGAGGAATGGTTATGATGGATAACAAGACATGGGAACAACGGGCAAAGATACTGCGAGGATGGGGAAGAGGGTCAGCATCTCTTGGAGAATCAGAAGATCCTGCCAGTCGATTTAAGACAAAAATCGGCAATCTTCCATACGATGCAAAATTTATTTTTACGGAAATTGGATATAACTTTTTGCCTATGGAAATAGGATCTGCTTTTGGTAATGCACAATTAGAGAAACTTGAGCAGTTTAGAAAAATTCGTGAAAGGAATTTTGCTTATTTATTTTCGTTTTTTGAACAATTCTCTGATTATTTTATTCTCCCGCAACAAGATCCTCGTGTACAAACACAATGGCTTGCTTTCCCGTTAACAATAAAAGAAAAAGCGCCTTTTACGCGATTAGAGATTGTTACTTATCTGGAAAAGAACAATATGCAAACACGGCCAATTTTCACCGGAATTATTACAAAACAACCAGGTTTTTCTCATATTACCTATCGATCAATCGAAAAAGAATTTCCTGTTTCACAAAATATTATGGAACGTGGATTTTTGATTGGATGTCATCATGGTTTGGAAAAACCTCATTTGGAAAAAATAAAAGCAGTATTCACATCTTTTCTAAAGAATAAAAAAAGAAATAAAAGTGAATAGACAACTCCTTATCTTTTTACTTGGGTTTAGTATTTTTTCCTATTTCATTATTGGAGATATCAATCTTCCTTATGTAGGACCGAATGCCACAAATTTTAGCGTTTATTCTCTTATTGCGCACAACTTTAATCACTTCGGTTATTTTGCAACCAAATTTGCCCCTGTTATTTCTATTGCAAATACATTACCTGCTCAGCCCGAATATTTTTTTCATCACCCAACATTATTATCATTTATTGAATCATTATTATTTAAAATTTTGGGAGAACAATTTTGGGTGGGGAGACTCACTGTTATTCTTTTTGCGTATGGGTCTTTATTGCTAATTTTTTTCATTGGGAGACTTTTAGAAAATAAAAAGTTTGCTCTTCTGGCATTCTTTGTTGCATCTCTTATTCCTGCTTCGACACTTTTTGGAAAAATGATAGGGCAAGAACCTCTCGTTCTTTTCTTTTGTCTTCTGGCATTCTATTATAGTTTTAAATTCTTAAAAACCAATAAAAATCGTTTTCTCGTTTTCTCTGCGTTTTCTTTAGTTTTTGGTATTTTGAGTGATTGGCCTGCTTTATTCTTTATTGTTTTCTTTTTCCATCTGTTTAGAAAATACAAAAAAATAAAAGCTTGGGCTTTATTAGTTGCTATATCAGTGATAACTGCCAGTTTATTATTGTTCTATATCTTTATTATGCGCGGTGGATTTTGGGATTTACAAAATGCAGCTACACTTCGTGGTGTTACCGGACTCCTAAATATTCCTTTCTGGCCGATTCGTTGGCTCATAACAACCATATTACGACTTCTGATTTATTTTAACCCACTTGTTATTGTTCTTTCTTTTGTCTCGTTCTATAAAGTTATCAAAACAAAGAAGTTGTCAAATAGAGATTATGCGCTTTTAGGAATGTTTGGTTTTGCACTTTTTTATATGGTTGTTTATACACAAGCTGCATTTACTCATCCTTATTTAGTATATTATTGGTTGCCATTTATTGCCTTTGGATCAGCATGTTATCTGTTTCATTTTTTATCATACAAAAAATATATTTTTTTAACCTTTATATTTCTCTTTTGTTTTGTGTATCTCGTCATTATTCAAACTTATAAAACCAAACAAATCGAAACAAATATTTGGAGGTATGAATTAGCACATAAAGTGAGCCAATATCTTTCTCCCTATGAATATATTCTTAACAACGGTGATACTGTTATTGATGCCGATTTATTGTGGTATCCTCATCTTATTAATATGAAAGGGACAAATGAAAGTTTGAATAGTGCGTTAAAAACACATATGCATTATGTTTACTCATGTCAAACAAGGTGTAATAGTAAAGAGCCAACTCTTCAGATGCTCAGAGAGAAATATACATTTATCGATATTATGCATCCTCAGGCAGAAGCATATATTTTTCTTTTGCAACAAAAAAAAATGAAAGACACACGGGTTGTTTTAAAAGATTTTCAGTTAGCCAAAAATAATAAAGATGAAGGTCTCGTTTATAAATATTTGAAGCAGAGCTATAGATTTGCAGAAACAACCTTACATGTTCCGCAATTTTAGTATTTGTAGTTAGTAATTTTTGAGAAGCGATTCTTTGTTAATTAATTTTTTATGAGCACAGTAATACTCATAAAGTTCTTTTAGAGATTGAGCAAATGTTGTAAAAGATAGATTGGGTAATTCTTGTTTAAGCCGATTGTTATCACAGGTATATTCGTTACCAAGTCCTCGTTTTTTTATTTTGATTGATTGTTGTTTTGAAGAAGTTGTAACAATTTTTTTGGCGAGAGAAAGGAGATCAATTCTGTTGCCGCTACCGATGTTATAAAATTTATGTTTTACTTTTTTATCGATAAAATATTCAAGAATTTTAATAAAGTCATCGATATATACATAGTCAAAATAAACATTTTGGTTAATTGTAATAGGAATATTGAAAAGTGATTTGCAAATGACATTTGAAATAAATCGTATTCGATAATCTTCATATTTACCAAAAAGTCCAAAGAGACGCAGACAAATTATCTTATCTGATTTCTCAATATATTTTGAGCAGATATATTTATAAAATCCATACTCATCTTGAGGAATAGTATTACCAAATGAATCTTCTTTTATTTTTACTATACTTTTGCTTTTATCATATTCTGCTCCCGAACCAAGAAAAATCATTTTTTTGAAATAATCCCTGCAGTTAACAACGTTAAAAAACATACGAAGATTTGTTATAAGTGTTGCAGATGAATCAGGATCTATTCTTTTCCCTCCAATATTGACGCTATAGATAACGACATCTATTTTATTTGTTGTAAAATGTTTTTTTACAGCTTGTTCATCGATCAAATCTAATTCTGTATGTGTAGGTATAAGAAGTGTGTACTTTGATGAAAGTTTTTCAATAATGTTTCGTCCAACAAAACCAGATCCTCCTAAAACTAAAACTCGTAATTTATTTTTTCTTTTCATGTTCAGCAACCATAACTGACTCCATTTCTTCTTTGCTTAAAAAAGGAAAAAGATCTTCATAGGGTTTGGATACCATTGTGCCATCTGGCATCTTTTGTGATGAAATTCTTGGCATGATCAATTGCCATTGCGGGGTCATAACGTCACAAATTACTGGACCATCAAAAGCTAATACTTCTCCAATTTTTTTATCTAGTTCTTTTGTATTATGTATGCGTACACCCTTTATTCCATATACATTGGCAAGCTTGAGAGAATCCGGAATAAAAAGACCAGTCTCTGGACTTTCTCCCATAAGCCGTCCCCCCATATGTGTTTTTTGCGTATGTCGGATAAGCAGATAACCGTTATTATTAAAAATAAATAATTTGAGAGGAAGATTATTTTGTTTGATTGTGGCAAGTTCTTGAAGATTCATTTGTAAACTACCATCACCTGTTATGATAATTGTTCTTTTTTTTTGGTTGCTCATAGCAACACCAATACCTGCTGGCCAATATCCCATTGTTGAGATGCCGCCGGTTGTGAGAAAACGTTGACCTTGTTTTATTCTCCAAGCTTGGCAGACGACATGAAAACAAGAACTCGTGTCAATAAGAATCATATCTGTATTTGCTGCTGCATGTGATAATCGCTCACTAAAATAATATGTATTAACAGGATGCTCATTTTGATATTCTGGCAAAACTGTAGGATAGCGGTTCTTCCATTTATTGCAGATCTTGATCCATTGATTATAGTTTGTAACTGTTTTCTCTTTGAGTATTTTATTAAGCAACTCTAAAAAGATCTGTGCATCAGCAACAATTTGTATATCTGTTTGGATTCCGGGTTTTTTTAATTCTTCTTCGTCAATATCAACAATAACTTTTTTTGCATGTCTTCCCCAATCTTGTGGATGGTATCCGATAATGCCGGTGTCCATGCGAGCGCCGATAATGAGAATCAAATCAGCATTTTGAACAGCAATATTTGCAAATCGATCACCATAGAGTCCAGGACGACCAACAAAGAGGGGATTGTCACTATTAATAAGATCAATGCCCAGCCGTGTTGTAAGAACAGCTGGTTTTAATTTTTTTATCAATTGTAAGAATTCTTTCTCAGCTTTTGCAATTCTGATTCCTTGTCCTGCTAAAATAAGTGGTCTTTTAGCTATTGCAAATAATTCAACAACCCTTGTAACTGATTTTTCAAGTAATTTTTTATTGACTATTTCGATAGGTGGCTCAAATCGTTTCAAAAGTTTTAATGGGACTTCCATTCTTTGCATATCAAGCGGTACATCTATCCAGACTGGACCAGTTCGTCCTGTTGTCGCCAAATAATATGCTTTCTCCAAGTAATACAGAATTTTTGCCGGGTCATCAACAGTGACAAAATATTTGGTTGCTGCACTAACATATTTTTTTATATTAATGCCTTGGACGCCAAATTGTCGTATTGGATTTTTTTCCATATATTGGATAATTGATGTGTTTGATTGTCCTGAAATGACCATCATGGGTGAAGAATCAACCCATCCACCGACAACACCATTAAGCACATTAATGCCACCAGGTCCGGCAGTAACCATAGCAACTCCTAACCCTCGTGTGACTCTTCCATATGCTTCTGCTGCCATACCTGCTGCTTGTTCATGGTGTGTGAAAATTGGTTTTATTTTTTTGTTTCGAAAAACAGAATCATTAAGAAACATTGCTTGTCCACCTGTTACCATAAAGATGGTTTTAACATTTTTTTGAACTAAAAAATCAATAATAAAATCTGCAACATTCATAGCGATAAAAATTTATAAAAGCGCTTCAATTTCATCACTCTCTGTTTTTGCTTTCTTTTTATTCTTCAAATAAAGAGCAACATCAATAATAATATCTTCTTGTCCAGCAATTACTTTTCTTTTGCCAAGTTCCATTAAAATATCACGAGGATCAAGATCAAAAGTTTTTGCGTGTCTCACCGCGTGAGGTGCAAAACCAGAAAAGACACCAGCAAGTCCACTGGTTAAGCCGATGCTACTTATTTCTTGAGGTTTTTTCATTACTGTTGCAATATAATCGCTGTTATCCATGAGTTTATATAAGTCTAGTTTTGTATCATAACCCATTTTTTCCATTACAGCAACAAATACTTCCAGTTGGCAATTACCTGCGCCAGCCCCAAGACCACGCGTCGTGGTATCAATAATCGTTGCACCGGCCTTTACAGCTGCAACAGAATTTGCAATTGCCATACCCAAATTATTGTGTGCATGAAATCCAATTTCAATTTTCAATTCTTGGATCAATGTAGAAACTTTTTCAGTAACTTCCTCAGGAAGATACGTCCCAGCAGAATCCATAATCAGAACTCCTTTTGCTCCATATTCTTGCATCAAGTGCGCCTGTTCGACTAATTCTTTGGTAGAAATCATATGTGACATCATCAACACTCCATATGTTTCAAGATTTTTTTTCACAGCATATTCAATATGTTGTTTGGTAATATTTGCCTCAGTACAGTGGCTTGCTACCATAAGCACGTTTATACCGCTCTGTATAGCTGGTTCAAGATCATTTTTTATCGTCCCAAAACCGGGGATAAGAAATGCACCTAATTTGGTTTTCTTTACCATTTTTTTTGCCGCCAAAAGCATTTCTTTATCAGTTAAGAGCGAAACACCAAGTTGCAAGGATGATGCGCCAAGTCCATTTCCATGTCCCACCATTACTACTTGGATGCCAGCTTCTTCAGCGCTTTTTGCGTATGTTTGAATAGTTTCTTTTGTAAATTGATGACTGACTGCATGTGAGCCATCTCGAAGGGTTGAGTCAACGATTAATAACTTTTTTGACATAATAATTAATGGAGTAGCTTTCTTTGTGCATATGTCTCTGCAGCGCTAATGGCTGCCGCATTAATGACATCTAAATTACCGGCATATGTTGGCAGAAAATCTCCAGCGCCATCTACTTCAATCATTAATGTCACCTTACTCCCGTCTGCAATTGGTTCAATGATCAGATGAAAACCAGGTACATAGGTTTTTATTTTTTTTACCATGTCATGGACTGTTTTCCTGAGCAGTTCGATATTTGGTTTTTCAATTTCTGCATAAATTGTATTATGCATAGTCATTGGTGGGTCAGCTGGATTGAGGATAATAATTGCTTTTGCTTTGGGGACATGAGCAATCGTTTCAATCCCTTCTTTTGTTGTTTGAGTATATTCATCAATATTGTTTCTTGTGCCAATGCCAGCAGATTTTGATGCAATACTTCCTACAATTTCAACATATTGTATCTCTGGATGAATCTTCATGATGGCTGCAATTACAGGAATCGTTACTTGTCCGCCACACGTTACCATATTAATATTTTGTTCGTTTAAACAGTCATCCATATTGATAGAAGGAATACACATTTTTCCAACTCGTGAGGGAGTAAGGTCGATAACAAATTTACCCATTTTTTTAAGGATTGGAGCGTGTTTGAGATGCGTTGCAGCAGATGTCGCGTCAAAAACAATTTCACATGAGTCTGGGTTGTCTTCAATTGCTTTTATCGATGCAAAAGATGTTGGAACTCCCAAACTTTTAGCTCGTTTTATTCCTTCTGAATCAGGATTTTGACCTGTAAATATTCCGCATTCTAAGTAATGAGATCGCAGAATTTTTTTCAACAAGTCACTGCCAATATTGCCTGTACCTATTATGCCGACTTTTACTTTTTTTTGTTTTTGTTGTTTCATACTTTAATACCGTATGCTTGTTGTACAATAAAATTGGGTCGCCTTCTCGTCTCCTCCAATATCCGCGCGATGTATTCTCCTTGAATTCCCATCAAAGCACTAAAAAGGAAGAAGGAAAAAAGAATAATACTTATTAATTGATTACCTGTTATCAGAACAATGCTTCCAGTAACAAAAAATAAAAGTGATAGTAACCACGGGAGTCTCAATGGCATATTGGAAAAGGAAAGAATACCATTGGAGGCGACTTTAAATAAAGTTTTAAAATCTGATTTTGGTTCACCTGCAGCTCTTTCTGCTCGAGCCACATGAATACCTGTCTGACGAAATCCTGTCCAAGCGACTAATCCTCGAAAGAATTTATTATGTTCTGGCAGTGCAGTAACGGCTGTATAAACAGCTCTGTCCATCAATCTAAAGTCACTGACATTTTCAGGGATGAGGCCTTTAGAAAGAGCATCCATAACTTTATAAAAAACAGCAGCACCAAAACGTTTATACAATCTAATATTTGGTCGTTTTGTAATTATGGCATAAACAACGTCATAACCTTCTTTCCATTTTTTTATAAACTGAGGAATAGCATCTGGACTATCTTGTAAATCTGCCATCATGACAATGGCAGCGTCGCCACTGGCATAGGTGAGCCCAGCGATAATCCCACCATCACAACCAACATTTTTTGCTAATTTAAGTATTTTTATTCTTGCATCTTTTTTCCGTGCTTTTAATAGTTGATTAAATGTATCATCTGTTGACCCATGTTCTACAATAATAATCTCAAAGTCATATCGAGGTATAGCATTCATTGTTTCGATTAGAGCTGCAGTTAATTTGGGAATTACTTTTTCTTCATTAAATGCGGGAACTACAATACTTATTATTTCTTTCATCAAAAATACCAACCTTTTTTACTGTACATTTTGCCAAAATAGTGTATCAGTTAGCTTGCTTTTTTTCAACATATTTTTTATTGCTACAAGTCTTGTGTATTTTCCAGTTAAAAAATGTCGTTTTGTGTAGTTATATTTTCTAAGTTTTTCAATCAGATCTGCTACTGATTTTTCCAAATTCCATTCTTGCTGGAATTGTGGAAGTAAATCATGAAATTTATTAAAGTTGACTTGATAACTTCTTGTATCACTTCCATGTTCCTTAGTAAAAATGATTTTACATTGAGGTAAATATTTGTGAATTGTTTCTAAAATCGTTTTGACTTGGAAATTATTTTCATTAAATCCAATATTAAATATTTTACCGTTAATTTTCTCAGAAGAGATTTCTAGAAATTCGATCATAATTCTACTTAAATCTCTAACGTCAATAAGAGGGCGCCATGGCGTCCCATCGCTTTTTATTCTAATTTCTCCAAGAGTTACTCCACAAGCAACAAAATTATTGACTACTAAATCATCACGAAATGCTTGCGAAAAACCATAAACAGTTGCATTACGAAGTAAAATAACAGTAAATTTTTCATCTGCTAGTTTTGCTAACGCTTTTTCCGATGCGTATTTTGATTTGGCATAGATTGTTAAAGGATTGATAGGAGACTGTTCATCAACAATACCAGATTCTGAAAGTCCATAAATACTACAAGAGGAAGCAAAAATAAAACGTTTGACTCCGGCTCTTTTCGCTTTTTTGGCAAGATTTATTGTTGCCTTATAATTTATTTCTTTTGTCAATTCTTTTTTTATTTCACCAAGTGAATCATTTGATAGTGCTGCCAAATGAATAATTGCATCAATACCATAGAAATCTTTTTTTTCAATATTTCGAATATCTTTTTGTTGAAGATTATAGGTATTTTTTTTTGAAAAAAGACTTTTTTTAAAAAAAAGCGTATCGATTCCGCGAATATTATAATTCTTTTCTAAAAGATTTTGTGTCAATGTTGAACCGATATATCCAGATGAGCCTGTTACTAAAACATTTTTTATTTCCATAGTTTCCACGGAGGAGTGCTTGTATTCCAAATCGTATTCAGATCTTCTAACTCTTTATACGTATCAACAGCAAACCAAAAACCTTGATGTTTATAGATTGATAATTCTTTTTTTCGAATCAATCTTTTTAATGCTGCGATATCCATTTCTTCCGGATGGAGATAAGAAAATATTTTTTTATTAAATACCATATATCCTCCATTTACCCAATCAGAAAGAACAGGTTTCTCTTGTAATTTTTCAACTAAGTTTTTATTATCAATTTTAACTAATCCATATTTTGAATGAGGATGAACGCCTGTTATTGTCCCAATTGTTTTTTGTTTTTTATGAAAGAGAATCAGTTTATTAATATCAATATCACTCACACTATCACCATAGGTAATCATAAAATCTTCTTCGTTTTTAAGATAATTTTTACAGCGTAAAATACGATCCCCAATAAGAGAATCAGATCCTGTATCAACAAAAGTAATTCTAAAATTATCAATTTCAGTCCTGTTGTTTAAATAATATTTTGTCGTATGCGTAGAGGTTTCAAGCGTAAAATCTGTCGTAAATGCCTTTTGGTTAAGAAAAAAATCTTTTATATATTCTGCTTTATATCCCAATGCTAGAATAAATTCATTGTGACCAAAGTAGGCATAATGTTTCATAATATGCCAAATAATTGGTTTGTTTCCTACATACACCATTGGTTTTGGTTTGAATTCTGTTTCTTCTTTGAGTCGAGTTCCTATGCCGCCGCAGAGAATAATTGTTTTCATAAATATTATTTCTATTTTGTTATAATATAAGTACTAATTGAATGAAAATATCGTTGATTGCCACAATTTTTAATGAAGAAAATTCTATTAAAAACTTCTTAGATTCTATACTACTTCAATCTAAAAATCCAGATGAGATAGTGTTGGTTGATGGAGGATCAACGGATAGAACGATTGAGGGAATCAAGAAGTATGAATCAAGAATCAAGAAAAAAAAGATTACTTTTAAACTAATTGTTAAAATAGGGAACAGATCTAAGGGGAGGAATGAGGCGATTAGAAATGCAGCAAGTGATATTATTGTTTGTTCTGATGCTGGGAATATTTTGGATAAAAATTGGCTCAAAAATATTTCTAAACCATTTGAAGACAAGTCAGTAGACGTTGTTGCTGGATATTATAAAGGATTAGCAAAGAACGTTTTTCAAAAATGTCTTATTCCCTATGTTTTAGTAATGCCAGATCAAGTTAATCCAAAAAACTTTCTTCCTGCCACCCGGTCGATAGCATTTAAAAAATCTATTTGGAAAAAAGCAGGAGGTTTTCCAGAAGAATATAATCATAATGAGGATTATGTTTTTGCAAAGAGATTAGAAAAAATAAAAACCAAAATAATATTCGCCAAAGAAGCAATTGTCTATTGGTTGCCAAGAAATAATTTTAAAGATGCATATATTATGTTTTTCCGTTTTGCTTTTGGCGATGCGGAAGCAGGCCTTTGGAGATCAAAAGTTTTTCTTATTTATCTCCGATATATCTTCGCAATCGGTATTTTTTTAACTACATTATTATATAATTCTACGTTAGGTATTTTGTTACTTCTTGTTATGTTTATTGTTTATTGGTTGTGGGCTGTTATGAAAAATTATCGGTATGTTAATGATAGGCAAGTTTTTTTCTTCTTACCGTTGATACAATTTACAGCGGACGGGGCGGTTTTGACAGGGACTTTTTTTGGCTTACTTAAACGATTTCAAATTTCGGAAGTGGGAAAATAAAATGTCCGCCTGATGCAAGATATTTTTTTTCTCGTTTCAGAAATTCAGTCTTAAAAAACCATGGAAGAACAAGCATATAATCAGGTTTTTCCGCTCGTGCTTGCTCTTCGGAAATAATAGGAATACCAACAGACGCAATTTTTTTACCCCATTTTTCTGGATTTCTCTCAATTGCTTTTTCAATAAGTTTGTTATCTAAGTCAAAATACTGTAAAAGTGTATTGCCACGCGTTGAGGCACCATAGAGATAGATTTTTTTACCTTTTCTTACCTCATCAGCAATAAATGCATGAAGTATTTTTTTGTTTTCTTTGATTCGTTTTGCAAAGTCAGTATAAATTTTTTTCCTGTTCAAACCAATAAGATTTTCAAGTTCCAATTGTTCATACACAGCGTTGGAAACTGGTCTTTTTTTCTCGTAACCGATGTATGTGCGAAAACTGCCTCCATTTAATGCTCGTAATTCCAAATCAAAAACTTCAAGTCCGTGACGCTTTAAAAGATTTTGCATGGCGATCAAAGAATAATATTCTAAATGTTCATGCACTATATTATCGAAGGCGTTTTGGATAAGCATCTTTACTAAATAATTCTGTTGAACGATAAAAATACCATTTTTATCAAGTGCTTTTTTAACGTCAGCAACAAATTCGTTTGGGTCCTCCATATCATAAAAACAGGAAATGGCAGTTATAATATCCGCTTTTCGATCACCTAATGCTTTCTCGTATGCTTTAAAATTGAAAAAATCATTAATAACAATATCAGCATGCGTTTTACAGTCTTTTGCTAATTTTTTAATTGGTTCTACTCCGATTCGTTCCACTGATTTTGGATAATTTTTCAAAAGTGTTCCATCATTTGCTCCAATATCAACTGCCAGAAGTTTTTTTGTTGGCGCGTCTATTTTGGACAAAATTATTTCGACAATTTCCTTCAATTCAGTCTGCATTGTTTGATTAATACCAGATCTATATCCGTAATGTTCTGTATATAACAGGGAAGAAGGAGTTGTGTGCTTTAGTTGAATCAAGTAGCAATTTCGACACATCAATAACACAAGTGGATATTTCGGTGGTTTGGTATTGTTTGAAACAAAGTCTGAAAGATAGCTATTACCAAGTGAGAGAACGCTTGAAAGTTTTTTCGATTTACATGATCGACATTCGTTAATAGATTTTACATTTTTTTGCATACCTTAGGAGTTAATTTGGGCAATTTTATGTATTATAAATGATGAGATGATATAATTTCAACAAGCACATGGTTTTTTTGAAAAAAAATATTTTTTTCTTAGTCCTTATTTTTAGTTATATAGCGATTGAATTATGGTTTCTTAATTGGGGAATTCCTAATCCACATCATCCCTTTAATTATCATATGGATGAATGGCATCAATCACAAGCGGTAAGAACTGTTTTTACCAAAGGTACTCCAAATATTGCAGGTTCAGCGAATGGATCGATGTTGCATTTTTTCCTCACTGGAATTTATCTGACCCCTTTTATCATATTTGGGATAGTCAATCCATTTGCAATCAAATCATCAATTGGCAATCTTGAAATGCAACAACGACTTTTTGAAGTCTTTCGGCTCAATACACTTTTTTTTGGTATCTTGTCGATTATTTTATTGATTTATATTGCCAAAAAATATTTTAAACTTAATAAGGCTTTAGTTACTTTTTTATTCGTCTTCAATCCTATGTGGTTGACTTTAAGTGGTTATTTTAAATATGATATCGCTTTAGTATTTTGGATATTGGTAGGATTTTTATTTATTCTAAAATTTGTTTGTAATCCGAATACACGAAATTATATAATTGCTGGTGCTGCATCCGCACTCTCTTTTGCAGTAAAGTTAAGCGCTATTCCGTTACTTCCATTATATATCTTTGCTTTTTTTGCATATTATCCAAGTCCTTTAAAAAATATTGCAAAATTACTGAAAGGTGTCTTAATTTATATACTTGTTTTTATTGTAGTAGGGATACCTGATTTAGTGTTGGGCAGGGGAAATATATATGAATATTTGGATTCAAATCTAAGAAGGGCGCCAGATGCAACCTCTAATTTTTTATTGGGGAGCCATTATATTCCTTTTTTGTTTTTTAAACTTTATGCATATACTTTTGGACACGCATTATATTTTGTCTTTTTAGTTTGTGGTTTGGGATTTTTCATATGGTTTCTTAAAAAATCACACTTTAAAAATCCAGCAAATTTTATGAAGGCTATATTGAAAAACAGAGAATATACATTATTATTTGTTACTTTTATATTATTTTTATTCAGCTTACTTCCTCTTAAAATTGAAGGGAGAGCCAATAGATTATTGGTACTTTTGCCATTTATTGTTTTATATACAAGTTTTTTTCTCACAAAAATATATAGCTTTATTAAAAATAAAAAAAATAAAGTTTTATTTATTGGCATCATAACCCTTCTTATCGGGCTACAATTATTTGAAGTTTTTGGTTGGCTGTGGATAAAGCAAGCTCCAGATCCACGCGTTACCTCTTCTGTTTGGTTACAACAACATATTAAAAAAGAAACAACAATTGGAATAGAGAATATCCCAATTTATCAAATGCTTCCGGATATTGTTGTGAAAGAGTTTTATGACAAGCAGTATGGTTTAAAAGGAAATTATCATTTTAATTATCAAATTGTTGATAGCAAATCTTCGCAATTCCCTCACTATATAATAGTGACTAATGATAAGGTAGAACCTCAATATTTACAAAAATCTGAAAAAAAAGATTTAATAGCAAGATTACAAAAAGAAAAATATAAAGTTGTTGCTCGATTTATGCCAGATCTGCAATATTATAACCTCTATGGAAATCAATTTATATTTTTTATTGCAGGTTTGGTAATTGCTCCAAATACAATAACCGTCTACGCTAAGCATTAGCCAAAAAACTGCTATAATCAAGAGCATGGGATACAAGAAGGATGCCATCAAAGGTATTTCATGGATAGCTGTTCTTAGAGTTGCAACTCGTGTCGTTGCGTTTGTTAAAACGCTTATTCTTGCCAGAATTCTTCTCCCAGTTCAATTTGGTGCGTATGGGGTTGTTTTATTATTGCTGGGTTTTTTGGAGGTGATGACAGAAACAGGAGTAAATGTTATTCTCATTCAAGAAAAAAATGTTGATGAATATATTAATTCTGCATTGGTTGTTTCAATTATTCGAGGAGTTTTTATCGCTTTTCTTATAATAGTCTTAACACCTTTTATCGTTTTATTTTTTCATTCTCCAGGTTCAAAAATACTATTATATAGTGCAAGTGTTGTACCCTTTTTAAGAGGATTTATTAATCCGTCCGTTGTAAAGTTTCAAAAGGACCTTCAGTTTAATAGAGAATTTTGGTATAGATTTGCAATCTTTTTTGTTGATTCGTTTGTTAGTATTTTATTTTCATGGATAACACATAGTCCAATTGGTATAGTAATCGGTCTTATTGCGGGCGTAGTTGTTGAAATTGCACTTTCATATATTCTTATAAAACCTTTACCAGTTATTGAATTCCATAAGACATACTTCTATAAAATTTTTCATGGAGGAAAATGGGTTACAGTAAGTGGATTTTTTAATTACTTATTTCATAATGCTGATAATATTGTGGTTGGCCGATTGCTTGGAACAGGTGCTTTAGGTATTTATCAAATGGCTTATTCTTTTTCCATTCTTCCCATTACAGAAATATCTGATGTTTTTTCGCGCGTTACATTTCCTGTTTTTACAAAGATTGCAGGTGATAAATATCGACTCCGTAGAGCGTTTATTAGAATTATGTTTGTTATTACCCTACTCACTTTACCATTTGGTGTTTTGCTATATTTTTTCCCAAAAGAAATAGTTTCTTTTGTTTTGGGTAAAAAATGGTTAGCTGCCGCATCAGTATTGCCAATGCTTGCTATTTTTGGCGTGATAAGAGCTATATCTGGTTCTACTTCGGCGCTGTTTTTAGCTGTTGGTAAACAGAACTATGTTACTGTAGTGACTTTCGTAAGTATATTAGGTTTAATTATTCCTATTATTCCTCTCGTTTTACGTTATGGCATTATAGGAGCAGCTATTTCTGCATTAATTGGGTCTGTAGCGGCTTTACCATTTATGGTTTATTATAGTTGGAGAGTTTTTAGTAAAATTAATGAGAAGAGTTGATCCAAAAGTTTATACAAAAGAATATTACTTAACGGACTGTACAGGGCATGAAGAATTTAAGAAAAGCCTGGGAGATAGTTTGGAACCCCGTTTTAAAGAAATAAAAAAGTATCTTATAATTACTTCTGGAATGAAAGTTCTTGATATCGGTTGTGGTAGAGGTGAAATGGCGCTCTTTTGTGCAAAAAAAGGAGCAACTGTAGTAGGAATTGATTATGCAAGTGAAGCAATAAAACTTGCTAAATTTATCCAATCAAAAAGGCCAAGCAATATTAAAGAAAAGATGAGTTTTTATATAATGGATGCCAAAAAACTTACATTTGAAGATTCATTTTTTGATATTGTTATTCTTACTGATGTTGTAGAACATCTTTATCCTGAAGAGCTAGAGAAGGTATTTAAAGAGATAAAAAGAGTTTTAAAAAAAGATGGAAAAGTAATTATTCATACAGCACCAAATAAATGGTTTAATAATTTTGGCTATAAATATTATTCTTATCCTGTAAGCTCTTTATTTATATTTCTTTGGAATAAACTTTTGAATAAGTCTTATCCAAATATTGCCAAGCCTCAAGATTTGCGTACTGATTCTCATGCAATTATGCATATCAATGAGCCAACCTATTTCTCTCTCAGAACTTTATACAAAAAATATAATTTCCGTGGGTCAATTATAAGTACAAATATAACAGTAAAAAAACCGGCGATTAGCAAAAAAGATACTATATTTAATTTTTTTATTTTTTTGCACCCTTTGTCAAAAAAAATTCCCTTTAATATTTTTTTCGGAAGTGATTTCATCAGCGTTCTTACGAACAAAAAATAGAACTGAATAATTTTGATGTATTAATTTATAGTTGACATATTCTCATCCATTTATGATTTAATATATTCAACAATGAATAGATTGTTACTATCTTTTTTCTTTTTAGCAGTTCTAATTTTTGCACTTCCGCCTAGTGTATTAGCAGATTTTTATGGTACGTATACCGCTTCTAATTATTGTTACAATCTTCAAATCATCAATTGAACTTTGATATTGCAGATATATCTCATTCGCTGAGTTCTGGTGATACTATTGTTGAAATTGGTACAGATGCATATATTACAGGTGGCTCTGATTACAATTATGTAAATGGTTTATCTCTTGCATATAACACTACAGCTGTTTCAGAAACTCTTACAATTTTTATTGGAAATGATGTCATTTTAAACAATTCTGATAATCATGAGCTGTATTTTAATGCCCTACGTGGTGGAGATTATTACCGTTTTAGATCACAATCTATAACGGGAACTGATTTGTTAACATGTGGTTCTTCAGCAGTTAAAGTAGTTGCAGATCCAGCGAGTGGGAGTAAGACTGTAGGAAGTCCATTTAATGTAGATGTCAAAGTAGAGGATGGGGGAGCAGCATTTAACGCGGCGCGGGCAACAGTTGCCATTTCCTCAAATCTTTCTATCACTGGCATCCATAATCCAACGAGTAATGCCTGTAATTTGCAATACACAACTCATCCAACAACCAGTAATCCATCATTTGCCGGAGCAATCTTTGGCAGCTTATCAACGGATTGTACAGTCTATACTATGACTCTTACACCAACAGCAACCGGAACAGGAACAGTCACATTCACCAATGGCTCGATTAAATCATATGCAGATAACTCAGAAATCTTGACAGGTGTAGAAAATGCTAGTTTTATACTCACAGATGGACCAACGCCTACTCCAACACCAAATTTGGACTTCACCGTCACCAATCCACTGCTTACGTATCATAGTTCATTTAATCTCACAGGTACAAAGCTTACAACCATTACCCATATCTTTGTTAATGGATCAAATGATGATGCAACATATCCAACAAGCATTACATGGGAAGCGCCTGTAACACTTTCTCTCGGAAACAACAACTTTACTCTTTATGGCACTGATGATAGTAGCAACCAAACAGCAACACAGACCATAGCAGTTGGAAGACATACCCTTGGTGATATTAATGGAGATGGGAATATAGACCTTACTGATTTTTCTATCCTTGCCAAGCTTGAAGAGTAAGAATTCTTCTTCATTTCACGGGCCACCTATAAGTGTGTTAAAATATCTTCAAGTGAAAAAAGCATTTTTAGCTTTCCTACTCAGTCTTTTCGTACTTGTAGCAATTGCTCCACATAAGGTTAATGCTGCAAGTGCTACGATAAATACTAATCCACAATCAGGGGTGTTTGATAAACCATTTATTGTTAATTTTGTCATTGATGGACATGGAGAGCGTTTTAACGCCGCCCAGGCCACTGTAAGCATATCTTCAGGATTTGCAATACAAGATTTAGTTTTGGGAGATTGTAACCTTTCTTTTCTTAAAACACCAAGTATCCAAAATCCATCCTTTGCAGGTATAATTATTTCTACTTTTACAACAAAATGTACTGTATATACTCTTATCCTTGTTCCAATAGCAAAAGGTAACGCAACAGTGACACTCTCTCATGGAAGTGTGAAGCGGTTTGGTGACGCCGCAGAAATACTTGCAAAAACAATCAATGGTTCTTATACTCTTACAGAAGCCTTAAAGATGCCTTCTGGTAGTGAAGATCAAACAAAGCAATCATCAGAAGGCCTTTATACAGTTGATTTAAAATTTTCTTCACAAGATGAAAAAAAGGCAGGTAATGCGAGTGTCAGTCTAAATTCTGTCTCAAAAAAAAATCATGTAGAGAAAATAACTAATGCTCAAGGCAATGTGCAGTTTTTCAATGTACAATCAGGTATCTATTCTGTGACAGTTACCAAGGATAATAAAAAAATTGGTGAGACTATTCTCAACGTTAATGGAGCAAGTCATGTCTTAACACTTGGTATCAATCTTGATGCACAGAAAAAAAATAATCCATTACTGAAAAATCAGAATACACTTTTTAATGTATTTTCAAGCTCACCTTTTCTCATTGGAGGAATTCTTATTTTGGGAATTGGAATAGGGACAGCTTTTTCATTTTTTATTCATAAATCCAAAAGTAAAAATAATACACTATCACAATGAAAATAGCTATTTTTCATGAATTACCCCCGGGAGGCGCACGAAAAGCGACAAATGAATTTGCTAAAGAGCTAAAAAAAACTCATGATGTTGATCTCTATTTTGTTGATGAACAAAGAGATTCTGACGAAGAAAATAATTATACTAGTACATATTTTTATAAATTTACTCCAAAAATATGGCAAGGAAATAATTGGAAAATACGGTTTTATAAAGATACCATAGAGCTTTTTAAATTATATTTATTGCATAAAAAAATAGCGGCAGCGATCCGAAAGAAAAACTACGATATGTTACTTGTGAATGCTTCAAAATATATTGAGTCACCTTTTATTTTGCGATTTTCCAATATACAAAAAATCTTTTATCTTCATGATCCACACGACAGAGCAACGTATGAACAATTCTTACATAAAAAAATAAAGATAAGTCTTTTAAGACAAATATATCAAAAATGTAATACTTTTTTTCGTAAAATTCTTGACAAGCAAAATCTTAATGGTGCAGATTATTTTATTGCAAATTCAAAATTCACACAAGAAATGTTTGCCAAGACTTATCATAAAAAAAGTACGGTTGCCTATCTTGGTGTTGATACAGTATTATTTACGCCCAAAAATATCAAAAAAGAATTTGATATTTTATATATTGGTTCTCATCAACCAGTTGATGATTATACATTACTCAAAGATGCAGTAAAGATTCTTAAAAAGAAACCGAAAATAAAAACTGTGTTTTGGGAAGATGAATGGATTACAGACTTCACAAAAATCAGAGATCTCTACAGAAAAACAAAAATTGTTGTGTGTACTGCATACAATGAGCCTTTAGGACTTATTCCTCTTGAGGCAATGTCCTGTGGTGTTCCAGTGATTGCCGTCAATGAAGGTGGTTATAAAGAGACAGTTATTGATGGCAAAACAGGTTATCTCGTATCACGTAATGCCAAAATGCTTGCTGAAAAATTGTCATTTTTATTGGCAAATGTTGCAATAAGAAAAAAAATGGGAGAAGATGCACGACAAGAAGCGCTCTCCCGCTGGACCTGGAAAGAACGCATTATATATTTAGAAAAAATTTTTGAGAGATTTCATAAAAATAAATTTTTTCAAAAAAAATACTACTTAAGTAAGAAGATACTCATTCTTTTTGGCATCTTCCTTTTTTCTCTTTCTTTTCGTCTATTGACACTTAACGAAATGGGAAGGACCTGGGATGAACCAGAATATGTTGATCAAGGATATAAATTGGTTGAATTTATGAAAAAAGGAGATTTTAATAATAGTTATTTTTATACAACCTATGATCATCCGCCACTCGTAAAATATCTCTATGGCGTAGCTGCTCAATTTGATGTACAGAAAAAACTACCAAATGGCGATGCTATTTTAAACTATGATTTAACCTATTCAAGATTACTTTCTGCTGTAATTTTTTCTTTAGGTGTAGTTATTGTTACGTTTATCGGTTTTCAAACAGTTTCTTTATCGGTTGGCATTATGGCAGGTATTATTCTTGCACTTCTTCCTTTTTCTCTTGGGCTTTCACAACTTGTCACGACAGAGAGCATGAAAATATTTATCTATCCTCTAGCGGTTTATTTATATATTTTACTTTTGCAAAAATATTCTGTGAAAAAACTTATAGTTTCTGGTATTGTTACTGGCATTGCACTGCAAATAAAACAATCCAATGCTCTTCTTTTTCCACTATTTGGATTAATGTATATTTTTTATTATCAACAAATAAAACAAAAAGAAAAAATAAAATTTGTCAATCAGAAAAGTCTTTCAATATTTTTTATTCCTTTATTTAGCGTTTTGACATTTATTTTTATCTGGCCACAACTTCTTTTCCATTTTCATGAAGTCCAGATACTCAATGCCAAATTTTGGCATGTGCAATTTTCTCCAAATATCTGGCAGATTACACTCTCACCTCCTGAAGTATTCTTTGGTAAATTAAGACTTACGCCAACGTTTTACTACCTTGTTTACTTCTTTATTTCTCTTCCTGTTCTTATTTTAGGATTATTTTTTATTGGAGTTAAAAGGATATTTATAAAAAAGAATTGGATTTTTTATACATTTCTTTTATGGTTTCTGTTACCCTTCTCAATGTCATTTTATTCATGGCGGCAACATGGACTCCGTTATATTATTGAAATTTATGCGCCACTTTCCCTTATTGCAGCAATAGGTTTTGATGCAATTGCCAAGAAATTTACTCATAACGAAAAAACAAAATTATTTTATTTTTTATTCGTAGTTTTCTATTTAGTAATTACGCTTTGGCAAATCAAACCATACTATCTTGATTATTTTAATGAATTAGTTGGAGGAGTCAATGCTGTTTATACACATCGGTGGTTCCAAATCGGATGGTGGGGACAAGGCATGAAAGAGGCGGGAAATTATCTAATTCACGTTGCGCCAAAAAATGCCTCTATCGGTTTAGCTATATCGCCAATACAGTCAATGCCACTTCTTCCTGGGTTTCAAGGAGAAATTTATAAAAAAAGTAAAAAGTATGATTATGTTATCGTAAATGATTTTCATGTGTTGCGAGAAGGCTTTGATGATACAGAAATAAAAAAACAATACAGACTTATTTATCAAGTGCATGCAGATAAGGCAGTTCTTGTTTTTGTCTACAAATATTTGTAATTCTTATGCATGTAATTCAAAATATTATTGATAATTATAAATTACTTCAAATTGAATTTGTTGGTATTTCTCTTCATCTTGGATTTTTCCTTTTTTTTGTTCATTGCATCTTTGCTTTTTGTATTTTCACTATCTTTTATTTCTTGGGAGATAAAATACAAAAACGATTCTTTAATGAAAATACAAAGTTTCCTTTTTTTGTTAAGATTGCTTTGGGTTATATCGTAATCAGTATTGGTATAGGATATCTTGGTATCTTTTCTTTATTACAAAAAAATATACTCTACATATATTTTTTTATCATTATTCTCATTACATTTTATCCTTTTGATATTATTCAAAGATTTAATCATATCCGATTTTTGAAGCGAATAAGACAACTTTCAAGGTATAAAAATAACTATATTGTCCTTGGTGTTTTCTTTTTTGTTGCCCTTACTTTTTTACGTCTATCAATCCCAGAGATTGAAGAAGACACATATCATACTGATCTTCCCATATTATATTTATCAGTACAAACTACGCTTCATGAAGCAACTGAGCATCTTCATGTTATTCCTTATCCACAGCTTCCTGAGATGACGTATATAATTCCTGTTTTTTTTGGTGATAAAGATACTGCGCGTTTTATTCACTATGGATTCTATTTATTAATTATTTGTCTTCTGTTTACTTTTGCCAACAAGAAAGAAAATACTTTTGCAAAATATGCTCCGCTTTTATTTGTGACAGCACCCGTTGTGATGCGCTATTCACATGCACAATATACAGATTTTTTTATGGTTTTTACTTTCTTATTAGCAATACTTCTGATTGAAAAGAAGATGTTAAAGAAAAATATTATTTTATCAGGTATTCTTTATGGGGCGGCAATATCCGCAAAGGTATGGACACTCGTTTATGCGCCAGCAATTTTGCTCTATATCATACTACTTAATCGAGATCAAAAAAAGATACGTCTTTTACGATCAATAATTCTTTTTATCATTGCTTTTTTTGCTGTGGTTATGCTTTGGTATCTAAGAGCATATATTATTACTGGCAATCCCCTTTATCCACTTTTTGCCGGCACCTCACGGTCAAATTATTTTGGCTTTAATTGGAAGATGTTTACTTTATCCAATATTGGGGTATTAAGTCCACTTTTTTTCCTCGGTATTATTTTGCTTGTCATAAATGTAAAAAAATGGCACAAAATTTTTCATCGTTCATCTCTAGTTCTCTTTGTTATTTTATTGTTTATTGAGCAGTTGGTTGTTAAGGTTGATTTAGGAAGATATTTATTAGCATGGTTTACCTTTAGCAGTATTATTGTATCGGGAGGAATAGCAATGTTTATAGACAGATACAGATTACTGAAATATACTGTTTTTGGTATGTATGGAACGCTTTTTTGCTATTACTTTTTTACAACGCTTCTTACTCTACCATATGCTTTTGGTTGGGCAGATCAGAATAATTTTTTATCCAGAATTATGGAGCGAAATAACGCAAGTTATTATGATTTTAATCATTTATTTAGTAAATGGATTACAAAGGATGATATTGTTGCAATCTATGGACTTAGTTATTATTATTACGTTGACTTTTCTTACATCGATGCAAACTATATTTTTAATGAAAACAAAAAATCATTTCGTTTATTACGACAAAAACATATTACAAAATTATTTCTTAAAGATACAGATATTGAAGGGTTTTGTAAAAAATTATTATTAACTGATTGTAATGCAAAAAACTTTAAATTGTTGGTGCATTATCGTCCAACCGATACAAAAGAATATAATCTCTATCTTTTAAAAAAATAATATGGTTTCTTTTATAATAGTTCATTATCATGTGAAGGAGGAGCTTTTTGCGTGTATTGAATCAATACTTATATCAAAAAGCAAAACCACGTTTGAAATAATCGTTGTCGATAATGATGAAGAGAAGACTATTGCATCAGAATTGCATAATAGATTTCCAAAAGTAATTTATGTTGCCAATGAAAATAAAGGATTTGGACAAGGGAATAATATCGGAGCAAAAAAAGCAAAGGGAAAATATCTTTTTTTTCTTAACCCCGATACAATTGTTGACGCTCATACTTTAGATTTATTAACTGATTATTTAAATAAAAATAAAGATGTTGATATTGTTGCTCCTCTTCTTTACGATAAAGAAAAAAAATTGATTTCCTTACAAGGCTCTCGTGAATTAACACCGGTTCATGCTTTTTTTTCACTTTCATTTATCAATAAATTATTCCCAAATAATCCGATTGCCCGACAGTATTGGTTACTTGATGAGTGGAATAAAAAAGTTCCGCATGAGGTTTCATCGGTGCCAGGTACAGCATTTGTCGTAAGACGTGAGTTATTTGAAAAGGTTAACGGATTTGATGAACGATTCTTTATGTATTTTGAGGAACATGATTTTTGTAAACGAGTGCAAGAATTAAGAGGGAAGCTGGTGATGTTGCCCCAAGCAAAGATATACCATAGTCTTGGAAGTAGTGCTCGAAAGAGTAACAGAGATATGGAAAAAATTTTTATGGAAAGTCGTTTTTACTATTTTAAAAAACATTTTGGTTTTTTGAAAGCATTCTTGACGGAAGCTTTATTGCGATTTAACAAATATACATTCTTGTTAATTATTACTTTTGGTATCGGGGCGTTTTTACGTTTTTCTCATTTGTCTGAAGCAATGCCTTTTATAGGTGATCAAGGATGGTTTTATCTTTCAGCAAGAGATATGTTGTTAACAGGCAAGATTCCTCTTGTTGGTATTGCGTCAAGCCATCCTTGGTTGCATCAAGGTCCGTTGTGGACATACCTTGTAGCAATATGTTTTTGGTTATTCCATTTTAATCCAATTGTACCAGCTTATCTCAGTGTAATTTTAGATCTCATTGCTATTATTTTACTCTATAAATTGTGTTTACTCATGTTTTCTTCACGAGTTGGCATCATTGCTTCAGCATTGTATGCTACGTCTCCTCTTATTATTTTGACTGCGCGCATGCCCTATCATACCAGTCCAATTCCATTTGTAACAATTATTTTTCTTTACTGTTTTTATAAAGTAATTTCCGGTCACAAATATGTTTTTCCATTAGTTATTTTTTTCTTAGCATTACTTTATAATTTTGAGATTGCAACGATTCTGCTTGGAGTATTTACAGGTATTATTCTATTGTATGGATTAATAACAAGGGAATCATGGATCTATAGCATCTTTGACAAACGGATTCTCGTTATTTCGATTATTGCTTTTGTTATCCCTATGCTGCCAATGATCATCTATGATTTTTCTCATGGGTTTCCTCAGACAGTAGGTTTTTTAGTATGGTTAGGATATAAAATGCTTATTTCATTTGGCTTTCCTGTAATTCATTCGTCTTTTCAGGCATCTATTGCTTCGATGATTGATTTCTTTAAGCAACAATCTATTCTCCTGTTTTCTCCTTTTAACGAGATACTTGCATTATTTTTTTTAATACTCAGTGGCGTCATACTGATTAAAAATATACTACAAAAGAAAGCGATTAATCTTTTAATAATTTTTTTACTTAATATCCTTCTTATTGGAGGACTTATTGTCTCTCGTATTCCATCAGGTGCATATTTTCCGATGATATTTCCTGGGCTTATTATAGTTTTTGCGTTATGCTTTAATGAGTTATTACAGTATAGATTTCTTAAGTTATTTTCCGTCGGTCTACTTATTTTTATTCTTGTAGGTAATAGTCATTATCTCATTTCTCACAACTATTCGTCCAATAAAACTAATAATATTTTTACTGCAAGATTTTATGCTGCTCAAAAAATCGTGAAAGAAACGAAAGGAAAGGAGTATAATATAAAAGGTGTAGGTTTAGGAAGTAATTTCGAGAGTTTTACGATGAATTATGAATATCTTACGTGGTGTCTTGGACATGGGCCAACGACAAAAAAACAATCAACTGTTATTATAGTAGAGGAGAAAGAAAATACTATTCTCGTAAAAAAACAACATGATTAGTGCAGTTATTCTCACAAAAAACGAAGAAGGAAATATTAAAGCTTGCTTAGAAAGCATTTCTTGGTGTGATGAAATTATAGTGATTGATGATAATTCAGAGGATAAGACTGTTGATATTGCTAAAAAGCATGGAGCAAAAGTATTTATTCATTCTCTTAATCATAATTTTTCTGAGCAACGCAATTTTGGTTTAGAAAAAGCCAAAAACGATTGGGTACTCTTTCTTGATGCAGATGAGCGGATTTCGTCTCCACTTTGGTACGAGATTATGGCAAGTATCAATGATCCTATTGGTCTCTATTCAGGATTTTATCTCAAAAGAGTGGATACGATGTGGGAAAGAAAATTACAATATGGAGAAACAGGCAATGTAAAGCTTCTTCGCGTTGCTAAAAAAGATGCAGGGAGATGGGAGGGGAAAGTTCATGAGACTTGGCAAGTAAAGGGGAAAACGTTACTTTTACAAAATCCATTGATGCATTATCCACACCAGACAGTAAAAGAGTTTTTGCAAGAAATTAATTATTACACAACTTTACGCGCAGAAGAGTTATATAAAAAGAAGGTACAGGTTAGTTGGTGGTCGATTCTTCTTTTTCCAAAAGCAAAATTCGTCATAAATTATTTTTTCAAATCAGGTTTTTTGGATGGACTTCCCGGATTAGTTTTTGCATTAATGATGTCTTTTCACTCGTTTTTAGTGAGAGGGAAGCTTTGGTTATTATGGGGAAAAGAAAAATAAATCATAAAAAAACTGCCTCGACTGCTACTATTTTTCTTTTTTGTTTTTTATTAGTAATTCTTTTTTTTCGATCATTTATTTTTTTGAAGAGAACTATTTCAGATATTTCTTCTGCAATACATCACCAAAATGTCGAAGTGTTTCTTCCTTCAATTCAACCATGTCACACTGCTAAAAAACACATAACTATTGAAGAACGACAGCTTCTTAATTATCGTTCACTTGGTGTCCAATGCAAAAAATAATTACAACCATTACTATCATTTTATTATCTATTACTATAGTCTATGTTTTTGCTGGAGTAGTCTTCCATCCGTTACAAAGTATTGATGCAATCGGCATTTGGCTTTTAAAAACAAAAGCGTTTTATCTTGAACACGGCTTTCCAAACAGCTATTTACATACGTCTCTTTATGCATATAGTCATCAACAATACCCACTTGGTTTACCGTTTCTTTTTTTCTTAATTTATCAATTTTTAGGTGGAATTCATGAGAAAGTTATTCTTCTTATCTATCCTTGTGTTTACACTCTTATTCTTTTTTTTGTCTATAAAGTTTTAAAAAGAGAGACGAAGAGTACGAATGCGCTTCTTTTTACGTATATTTATTCAATGTTGTCACCATTTATTGCAGGAGGTGGAAGAATATTGGCAGGAAATGCTGATATTTTTTTGGTACTTCTTGAGTGGCTTATTATTTTTATCTTATATAAACGAAAACTGCGAAACACCTATTATATTTTAATAGCGTTTCTTGTGATGCTTGCCTCACAAATTAAGTTAGAAGGAGTTTTTATGGTAGCTCTTTTACTCTTTTTGCCAGTGAAATTAAAATTGTTTTTAGTAAGTATCAGTATTGTGCCTTTTATCATTTGGAGCTCTGTCGTTTATTACTTCAAAATTCCAGCTGATTCACATATGATTTTTTTGCCCGTTACTCTTTTACTAGAAAGAGTTGGAATAATCTTAGCAGGAATACTGAGAGAACTATTCAATGTTAATAACTGGTATCTTTTCTGGCCGCTTGTTGTGGCAGCAGTGTTTCTCAAGCAAAAGATAAGTGATCAATTAAAAATTATTTTTTTACCTGCATATGCGGTTATGATGTTTTTCTATATTCTCGTTTTTCTTTTTTCCAGCATTGAAACCTATGATTATGTAAGATCGTCATTTGATAGAGTACTTTTTCAGCATTCAGCGATTATCTTTTTATTCTTTTTTGAGAAGACAAATAGAACAATTGCTCAATTTTTATCAGGGATTATTTCAAGAGGAAATACTGCCTTATACCATGTTATGATTCGCTTGAGACCTGTTGTTAAATCGACACGAGGTTGATAACCAAGTTCTTTTTTTGCTTTTGAAATATCAGGACATCTTCTTTGTACATTTTCCGCAGGATAATTTTGTGGATGATTCTTTTTTAATATTTTTGCATCTGTAATAAAATTTGCAACAAGGCTCGCAAGATCAATCATCGTTATTTCATCAGCATCATTACCGATATTAAAGACTTCACCTTCTTTGTTTGAAAGAAGTGTTTTCAAAAAACCAGAAACAGCATCGCTAATATAACAAAATGTTCTCGTTTGCTGACCTTTATCGTATGCAATGAGAGGTTCATTTTTTAATCCTCTTGAGACGAAATTTGGAATGACTCGATAATCATCAGGATACATACCAGGTCCAAAAATATTAAAGGGTCGTACAATTTTAATTGGCGTGTTATAGATTTTAAAATATGTCATACAGAGCGTTTCGCCAACTCTTTTTGATTCATCATAGCAAGCTCGTGGACCAAGAGAGGAAACATTGCCGTTATATGTTTCAGGTGTTGGAAGAAAATTTTTATCGGGATTTCCATAGACTTCACTTGAAGAAAAATATAAAAAGCTTTTGACTTTTTTTTCTCGAGCAAGTTCAAGAAGATTCTTGGTACCATTGATTGCAACTTCAATGGTTTCCAGTGGATACTTATTATAATAGACAGGAGAGGCGATACCGGCGGCGTGGATAATATAATCGATTTTTTCCTCAACAATAATCGGTTTCCTTACATCTGCTTCAATAAAGATAATATTATTTTTATTAAGATCAATAAATAATTTTTTTCTTTTTCCTGTGATAAAGTTATCAATAGAAATGATTTTGCAAGGTTTTTTGAATTCAGTGCTATTTAAATAGTCTATTGTAGCAATAATATAACTTCCGATAAAACCAGAACCTCCAGAAATAAGGAGTGTACGACCTTCTAATTTTTTTGCTTCCTTTTTGATTTCTCTAACAATATTTTTAATGTCTTCTGAAGCAATTTTATGTGTTTTCATACAATTTGTGGTTTGGGGACAGGAACAATAAATTTACCTCCAGCTTTTTTATACGCAGTATGATTTTGCATAATTGGCTGCGCAAAATTCCAAGCAAGGATGAGTAAATAATCTGGATGTTTTTTATAGAGTGTTTCCGTTGAAACGACCGGGATATGTTTACCTGGTGTGTAAAGTCCTTGCTTAAGCGGACTATCATCGACAACAAAATCTAGAGTTTCTACACCAATACTAAAAAAATTAAGCAGTGTATTTCCTTTTGCTGGAGCACCATATGCTGCAATTGTTTTGCCTTTTGTTTTTAATTTAGCGAGAAGTGTTAATAAAATAATTTTATTTTTTTGAATTTTTTGTGCATAGGTGGTAAAGGTTGAAAGTGATGCTACTTTATTCCGTTTTTCCAAATCAAGAAAGTTCTTTACACTTTTATCAATCGGATAAATACCTTTGGCTTTTTGTACAAAGACTCGTATTGATCCACCATGGACTGTGACTTTCTCCACATGGAATACATCCATATCATATCGTTTAAGGAGCCTTTTTAGTGCATCAATTGACCAATAAGAGAGATGTTCATGATAAACAAGATCAAAATAATTTTTCTTCAAAAAATCTACAAGATATGGGGCTTCTATAATAAACACTCCATCAACAGAAAGTATTGTTTTTACTCCTGTAATAATCTCATCAAGATCATCAATATGAGCAAAAACATTGGTTGCGGTAATAACTTTTGCTTTTCCATATTTTTTGACAATATCTTTTGCTAAGGAAGTTGAAAAATATTTTTCAATTGTTTCTATATCTTGTCTACGTGCAAGTTTTGCAACAGTTGCTGCTGGCTCAATTCCGAGAGTTTTATAACCCAATTTTTGAAAAGGAGAAAGCAAGATACCATCATTACTCCCAATATCAATAACCAAAGAGTTTTTCTCTGGTAAATACTTTTTGGAAACAGACTCAGCAAATTGTTTAAAATGATTAACAAACACAGGAGAAGTGGATGAAGCGTATACATAATCTTTAAAAAGTATTTCAGGGTGGACTACATGGCTTAATTGTACGAATCCACATGCTTTGCAAAAAGAGACATCGAGAGGGTAGTAGGATTCTGGTTGATCAATTTTATCTTTTGTCAAAAAGGCATTTGCAAGAGGAGTAGGACCAAACGTGAGAATTTTTTCCAATCTTGTTGCAAGACATACTCGGCAGATAATCCTTTTGAATAGTGCTTGCATAAAGTAGAGCTAGTATAGCAAAGAGAGTGCTTATTATGAAGAGCTAAAGCGAAATATGCCTAATTTTACTCCATTTTTTGCAAGGAGATACTGTCCTAATCTTCCTAAGACTTGAAAGAAATATACGATGGATTTGGCATAGTTAATTGAAGTATGATCCTTGTTGTAATTACATCGTATAGGGACTTCTCCGATAGCAGTATGTGTATAGTGAGCCTGTAAAATAATTTCAAAACTATAGATATAATCATCAGATGTTCCTTTAAATGGTGCGTTTTTAATCAGTTTTTTACTGTAGATCCGAAATCCTGAATGAAATTCTGACAAATTAAGCTTGAGGATTTTGCGCGCTAGATAACTCAGAAATTTATTTGCACTATAGCGTGTGAGAGGCATTCCATCTTTCATGGGATTTGCTTGTTTGATAAAACGTGAGCCAATAACAAGGCCATAAGATTGCGTAATCAATTTCAGGGCAGCAGGTATAGCCGAAGGGTCATATTGGCCATCTCCATGAATCTCTACAGCATAGTCGGCTCCCATTGCGAATGCTTTTTGCAAGCCGTACTTGATATTTCCTCCATAGCCACTGTGAGGATGAGTAAAATAGGAGAGACCAAGCTCTTTGGCTATTTGGGCGCTTTCATCTTTAGAACCATCATCAACGATGATTATTTTATAAAAGATATTTTTTGGGATTCGTTTATAAACATCTTCGAGAAAAGGTGCTGAGTTATATGCTAAAATGATCCCAACAACCTTATAATTATCCATCTTTTAATGATAGCATTATCAACCTGCCGAGTTCAATGAGAATGAGAAAATATTATTTTATCTTTTTTATAATATGGTCAATAGTCAACGTAGTATTTATATTGCAACTTATATTGAAAACTATTGACATAAATGAAATAGTAAATATATTAGTTTATTGAATCTTAATCGCCTATTTTTATAGAGTTTTTTATGCAATAAAAATACCAGCGCAAATATAATGGAGTATTCTGTATTAAAGAAAATTTCGATCTTCCTCGCTTTCGATCTTTCCATATGGTTGGTATTTCAGTAATTTTTAGACCGCTATTAAATGCTTTAACTGTTAACTCGAGTGGCATTTCAAAACCCTTTTTACTTTCAATAGAAATTTTTCCTAAAAGAGATCTTCGAAAGCATTTAAACGCATTTGTAGCATCATTTGTTGGTAGTCCAGTTAGTATTGCAAGGCTTCGACATGCAATATGAGATAATAGTCCTTTCATTTTAGGCCCACCTATTCGTCTACCGTTAATACTATAACGCGAGGCACACACAAGATCATATCCCTGATTAATTTTTGTCACCATTTTATCAATATCTTTTGCATTATCCGAGAGATCTGCCATCATTATGACAATAATAGCGAATTTTGTTTCTTTAAAACCTTCTTTAAGGGCCTTAACAAGACCTTTTCCATCTTTTGTAAAAATAACATTGATATTTTTTAATTTTTTTTGAAGTTTTTTTATGACTTGACGTGTTGGATCATATCTATCTTGAAAAACAAGAGTTACTCGATAGGGAGTTCTGACATATTTTTGTATTGAGTTTATTACCTCTTCAATATTTTCTTCTTCATGATAGACTGGTAGAATAATATCCAATTGCCTTTGTATCATTGGAAAATTATAATTAAGTACTTACAAAAATGCAATGAAATTAGATCGATATCAGTGAATATTTTTTATTGAACAGAATGAAACTTACATTTATATTACCAGTCCTTTTATTTCTTTCCGCATTTTTATTAAGAATTACCTTGTTAGATACTGAATTTATCAGAACTATGGATAGCGTAGAGTATATCAATGTTGCTGATAATATTGCTTCAGGGCAGGGGTTTATTAAAACTTTGAAAGTGTATCTTATCGATGACAAGCCTGTTATTGGATCTGGAAGTTTACTAAGACCATTATTTGTTCCATTAATATATGCAGTTTTATTAGCTATTAATAAAAATTATTACTTTCTCCAGTTTTTTAATCTTTTTTTAAGTGCAGTCAATGTTATCTTATTTTATTTTCTGGCCAAATATTTTTTAAAGAGAAATTTAGCTTTTGTTGCAGCAATAATTATAGCATTTAATCCAAACTTGATTATTGATAGTAGATTTATTATCAGTGAGCAAATTTTTTATTGTCTAGTATTATCTTTTTTTCTTTTCTATTTCCGTTTGATAGATGCGTGGGGCAAATATGCTCTCTTGGGAGCAATTGCGGCCTTGGCCTACTTGACACGAATCGAGGGCGTTTTACTTCTAGTAACGCTTATATTAACAAAATTCTATAAACCTTTTTACTTAGGTATAACAATTCTGTTTTTTTTCCTTTTATCTCTACCAAATTTTTTTCTCAATTTTCAAGCAACGGGTAATCCCTTCTATTCATTTTACTCTTTTCATCTCAGCGTTTTAAACTACAGGCAAATACAAGAGAATTTCTATTCGTTTTTACCTGCACCTATTGATTTTATAAAAGATAACATTTTTGCAATTATGCAAAGAATAGAAACAATCAATATTGGCAATATTACAACATTAATAAGATTTAGATTTCTCGGTTTTTTATCTCTTTTATTGATTTTACCAATTTTTAAAAAAAAGATATCAGGTATCAATACTCTAACTCCTATTATTCTTTTCTCAATTTTTTTTTATTTAACAGGTACAGTTATTTGGTCTGTTGCATTCCAACCTGAACGACATTTGGCACTTTTGTATATGTTACTCATCATTATTCTATTTGTTATAGCAGAAAGGAATGTCTCAATAAAGCTTCTCTATATAATTAGTATAATTACCTTATGTATCTATTTTACGTATGATGTTCATGAAATTTGGTGGGTACGAGCAAACTCAGCTTTCTTTCAACAGAAAAATGATCAGTCTTTTGCTTGGATCCGTCAACATACAAATAAAAACGATATTATTGCTACTCGAGATCCATGGACGATGTATGTATTTACTCATAAGCCAAGCATTATACTGCCTTATAACTTTCCGTTACTAGTCCATGAAGAAAAGGAATTTAAAAAATATATACAGATATATAATGTGAAATATATATATGTAAATGAACCAGTATTGTATGAGTATCTTAATAAAAAAGGATATACAAAAGTTTATAATAGTACTATTGAGAAAATATTTTGTGTTTCTTATTGTCATCCTTAATAATGACTAGCTGACGTTTGTCTACTGAGTTTTGCTTAATAACTATTTAGCTCCTCATTGACAAATTAAAAATTATCCAACATAATTTAATTATATGAAAAAATATTCTAGTGTATTTTTACTATTTTTAATTATAGAATTAATATTGATTGTATCTCATTTAGAAACTCCTAAAAGTTTTGCTCAAGCAGATTGGACGCTTATTGGTCTTGATAATAAATCAATAAGTAGTATGGCAGTTGATCCAGGTAATCAAAATATTGTATATGCTGGAACCTCTGATGGTCATGGTATATTTAAAAGCATGGATCATGGTGTAAGTTGGAATGCTATAAATAACGGTTTACCTCCTGTAGGTTCTGTTAGTATATTGACTATAGAAATTGATCCAAATAATTCAAATATTTTATATATAGGATCGTTAGGACCGACGCCAGGTATTTTTAAAAGTATTGATGGGGGCGCAAATTGGAATGTTCTCGATAGTTTATCTTATAATCCATTTATTTGGGATATTGCTATAGATCCGAATAATACTAATATTATATATGTTGCAGCTACTAATGGTTGTAATCAAGTTTGGAAAAGCATTGATAATGGTGCTAACTTTTCTACAGCAGGAGGGTTACCATTTTGTGATCCTGCTAAATTATTAATTGATCCAAATAATTCAAATATTATTTATACTTCTCAAAATGGAGTTGCCAAAAGTCTAGATGGAGGCAACACATGGCCTATATGGTCAGGTACTGGGTCTTCTCTCAGTCAACAACAAGTTTATTCACTTGGAATAGATGCAGTAGATCCAAATATTATCTATGCAGGAGTAACAGCTTCGGGTGCTAGCATTTATAAAAGTATTGATGGAGGAATAAGTTGGATACAACTATCTAGTAGTCCTTCCAATACTAGTCGTTCTATGATTACTGATCCTATTCGTCCAAATACCCTCTATGCGACCTCGAACCAAGGTTTACCTGCTGTTTCAAGAAGTACTGATGGTGGAATCACTTGGGAAAATCTAGGAGTTTTGCCAGATGGTATTGTTAGTGCCATGCCTTTAATTGCAAAAAATGATCCAAATATTCTTTATGAAGGGACAAATCTAGGTATATATGTATATAATTTAAAACCTATACTAACTCCCACTCCTACACCAACATCTACCCCAACCCCAACTTTTACGCCTACTCCTACCTTAACACCTACTCCGATTCCTACATCCATTCCTACCCCTACACCAACTCCTCTTGCAGGGCCAAGAATATCAATTCTTTTGCCGATTAATAATATAAAAGTCAACAATAATACATTCGTTTCAATACTTGCTGATGCGCTAAGTAAGAAAAAAATAACTAAAGTTGAATTTTATGTTAATAATAGTCTTATCTGTACAGATAAAAATTCTTTCTTGTTATACACTTGTAATTGGAAAGTGCCAAAAGAGAAAGGCAACACGTATCAACTCAGTGCAAAGGCCTATGACATCACTAACGCTGTTGGTGTAAGTAAAACAGTAACTGTTACTTCGAAATAGACCTCAATAGTAGTAGAATAGAGACATGTTTGGTTTAGCTTTTCTTCTTGGGATTTATGCATACATAATTTTTTTTCTTGGGATATTTGGACTTCTTTATAAACCACTCATAATAGGAATCACATCTGTATTTATTGGTTTCATTATCTTGTGGAGTAAACAAAAGATAATAAGCATCTTGTATAAGATTCTTCGCTTCATTCAGCATGATAGAAGATTAGTATTAGTTTATATAAAAAATAATAAGGTCGTTTTTACATTGATGATTTTGATTGTTCTACAGGCATTTGTTAACATTATTGGTGTATTTGGTCCTGAGTTGGCGTTTGATGCTCTGTGGTATCATCTAACACTTCCCAAACTTTATCTCGTGCATCATAGTATCTTTTTTATCCCAGGTGGACTTCTCTATTATAGTGGGATGCCAAAGATAGCTGAAATGCTGTATATCGCAGGTTTAGCATTTGGTAATGAGACCATACCAAAACTTATCCATTTCTCTTTTGGAATATTGATATGTGTTGCCCTTTATAAACTATCGCGAAAATTTTTTAATCCAGTCATATCTTGGATTGCCGTAGTCGTCTTTTACAGTAATCTTGTTGTAGGGTGGGAGTCAATTACTGCATATATAGATCTAACAAGAACATTTTTTGAGATATTGGCACTATGGGGATTTATTAATTGGTGGGAGAATCAAAGACTAAAATGGTTGATGCTTTCTGCAATCTTGGTGGGTTTTTCAATAACAACAAAGTTATTAGCGATTGGAAGCTTAGTGATATTTACAGTATTAATCTTAATGAAAATATTGCCATCTCGAATGACAAAGAATATATTTCTTTATTGGATTAGTGCTTTGGTTATTCCGTTGCCATGGCTTATTTTTTCTTATTTTCATACAGAAAATCCTGTTTATCCTTTTTTTACTCATATGTATCCTGTTTCTTTATTGCCAGTAAATCCAATACTTTTTTTCAAAGAAACCTGGAATCTTTTGACTCATTCTTCTGATCCGTTGTCACCACTGTATATTATTTTTTTGCCGTTGATTATCTATTGCTATCCATCATTTAAAAAAGAAATAAAACTTATTGCCTGGTATTCGCTTCTTGGTATTATTGTGTGGTATTTTACGCCGCGAACTGGCGGAGGGCGGTTTATCATTCCTTATCTGCCAGCATTTTCAATGGTTGTTGCGGCATGTATCAATGAAGTCTTGCAAAAGAAACAAACATATGGTTCATTCTTTGCGAAGTTTCTTGTTGCGTTAGTTATTCTTGTTTCTCTTATCAGTATTGGTTATCGTCTTGCAGCAAATAGCAAATATATTCCTGCCTTAATTGGAAAAGAAAGCAAACAACAATTTTTTACAACACATCTCAATTTTTCTTATGGAGATTTTTTTGATACTGACGATTATTTCAAAAATCATATTAAACAAAATGATATGGTATTACTTTATGGATTTCATAATTTGTATTATGTTGATTTTCCTTTTATTGATGCATCTTGGGTTAAAAAAAGAGAGAAGTTTACTGCTATCGCAACGCAAAATATACAACTTCCCGAAAGATTTAAAAATTGGCAACTGGTATACGAAAATAAGCAAACGATGGTAAAATTATATAAACCACAAAAAGGAGTATGCAAAAAAATATGTTTCTATTAAAAATTATTACCGTACTGAGTCTTTTATTTTCCCCTTTTGGTGAATTAATTCGGATTGATTTAGGAAATAATATTATTCTTAAGCCTCTTGATATACTGACTGGTTTGGGAACAATATGTTGGGTTATATTTATTATCAAAAATCATAGTAAAGTAAAATATTGGTATGTTTTTCTTTTTCCACTTTTTGGTTTTATTTCTTTATTATTCAATATCTCTTGGTTAAAACCCAATGAATTCATTGCTGCATTTTTGTATCTGATTCGATGGATTACTTATGCGGGAATGTTTTTTATTGTTTTACTGTTTGATAATAACTTTAAACAAAAAATCTCCCTTCTTCTTGGTCTTGATGGGGCAATCATTCTTATTGCTGGTTTTATACAATATTTTTTTTATAACAGTCTCATAAATCTTTTCTATTTGGGGTGGGATAAACATATGCATCGAATCTTTTCAACTTTTTTTGATCCCAATTTTGCTGGAGCATTTTTTGATTTATTTTTTCTTTTTTTGTTGGGACAATTAGTAATCTTTGTTAAAAAAAAGCAAAAGAAACGTGTTATTACTGTAAGTTTATTACTTATTATCACGTTGATTGGAATATTTTTAACATTTTCAAGAGCTTCACTTTTAATGCTTCTTACCGGTTCAGCAACATTTTTTATTCTTATTAATAAGAAAAAATTTGTTTTTATTATTCTTGGTGCAATATTGATATTTGCTCTTATCGCGTCTCCTAAATTTAATGATGAGAATATGAATTTATTAAGAATTGCATCATCGCAAGCAAGACTTTCAAATTATTCATCAGCATTACAGATTATCCAAAAAGAACCGCTTTTTGGAGTAGGCTTTGATAGTTATCGTTATGCAAAAGCGCATTATGGCATTCAGGAAGGTTGGGCAAATGCGCCATCACATGCAGATGCAGGTGTTGATAATAGTTTGTTTTTTATTCTGGCGACAACAGGGATTGTAGGTTTAAGTATCTCTCTTATTTTATGGATATTACTTTTTAAAAATGCTTATCATATTTATAAAAACAAAAAAAATATAATGGGAGTAGTTGTTATTTCATCAAGTGTTGGTTTATTCGTTCATGCGCTTTTTATCAATAGCCTTTTTTATTCATTTTTGATGTTATGGATGTGGATACTTTTGGGTCTTTGTGAAGATACTAATTAACTTTTACCTTGATCTCTTTTGTCGTTTTGTTGCCCGCTTCATCTGTGGCAATTATTTTAATATCATTGTCACCATCATGAAGCGCAAGAGTATAAGAAAAGTTTCCATCATCTTGGACAATTGCCCAGAAGTCATTTATCGTCACTTTATCTCCAGCATCTGTTTTGCCAGAAATGGTTGTCGGACTATCACCTTTAGAAAATGTTTGTCCATCTTGTGGAGATAGGATGTCAAGAGAAGGTGGTTTATCAATATAGGTAATCGTCATTGAGGTAGAGTAATCACTTTCATGATTATCTTCTGTAATTGCTTTAGCTTTTATTTCATTGCTTCCTTTAGCAAGTGTTACGTTAGAAAAGGTAAAAATTTTATTGCTTGTTACAGTCGTTTTATCGACCAATTTCCCATTCACATAGAGATTTATTTTTTGTTTGGATACGCCATAACCATTAATTGTTGTTTTGGCGCTATTGGTTGCTGAATTTATTGCGTTGAGGGTAGGTGGTTCGACATATGTTGCATTATCCTTAACAATTGTTGTCTGAGAGGGACTTTTGAATTTATCAAGAAACAATGAAAAATTAATCAGTAGTTGGGTTCCGACAGTTGCAAGGAGAAAAATAAGAATAATAATGCCGCCAACGCTTAGTAAAATATTACGGATGATTTGTTGTTGTAAATGTTTTTTGAGATGTGAATGTTTCATATGAGCCTACGATCAGAGTTGAACTGATAACCTGCGGTTTACGATACCGCTGCTCTGCCATTGAGCTACGTAGGCATTAATGGATAGTGGTATTGTAAAGAATTTTTTAAAAGATAGCAACTGTAGTATGGGATATTATTGAGTTTATTGCGTGGGAATATTTGTGTGGTGACGTCTTCTTGCGACATGTAATTCAAGAATCGCTCTTCGCAAATCACCTTGTGCTGCTGCAAAGTCTCTTTGAGTTAATCCTTCTTCTTTTCTCTTTAAGATTTCTTCAGCTCTTTTTTGTGCTGCCAAAGCTTTTTCAACTTCAATGTCTTCAGCTCGTATCGCATAATCTGCAAGTAGGCTCACGGTATTATTACTTACTTCAAGAAATCCTCCGGTTATAGCAAGAGATTGTTGCTTACCACCTATTTTTAGGATGAGTTCTCCGGGAAGAATTTTGGTAAAAAGATTTACATGATGAGGGAGAATGGCAATTTCACCATCGGCGGTATTCACAATAATTTCGTCAACGTCGCCTTTATAAATAACTTTTTCTGGAGTTACGATTTCAAGTTGCATAAGTAGATATTATAATTATTTTTTCTTTCCTTTTTCAATTGCTTCCTCAATGGAACCTACCATATAGAAGGCTTGTTCGGGGAGATTATCGTGCTTGCCATCTAAAATCTCTCTAAAACCTTTCACTGTATCTTCAATTTTAACGTATTTACCTGGTTGACCAGTAAAGACTTCAGCAACATGCATGGGTTGACTGAGGAATCTTTGGATTTTTCGGGCTCGTGAAACAATCAATTTATCATCATCTGAAAGTTCATCAATACCAAGAATCGCGATAATATCTTGCAAGTCTTTGTGACGTTGTAAGACTTTTTGAACTTCTCGGGCAACGTCGTAATGGTCTTGCCCCACGATATTTGGATCCAGGATACGAGATGTTGAAGCAAGCGGATCAACTGCTGGATAAAGACCTTGCTCTGCGATAGATCGTTCAAGTGAAATAGAACCATCCATATGAGCAAAAGTTGTGGCAGGAGCAGGATCAGTATAATCATCGGCAGGGACATAAACTGCCTGAACTGAGGTAATTGATCCTTTTTTGGTAGAAGTGATTCTTTCTTGAAGCTGTCCGATTTCGTTTGCTAATGTTGGTTGGTAACCAACAGCTGATGGCATACGGCCAAGAAGCGCTGAAACTTCAGATCCTGCTTGCGCAAAACGGAAGATATTGTCGATAAATAACAGCACATCTTCATTCTTTTCATCTCTGAAGTATTCAGCCATTGTCAGAGCAGTTAAGGCAACACGCAGACGATTTGCTGGCGGTTCATTCATCTGACCATAGACCATTGCTGTTTTTTCCAAAACTCCAGAGCCTTTCATTTCAAGCCAAAGGTCTGTTCCTTCTCGGGTACGTTCTCCAACGCCTGCAAAGACTGAGTGACCGCTGTGTTCGATGGCGATATTGCGGATGAGTTCCTGGTTGATAACTGTTTTACCAACTCCAGCGCCTCCGAAAATACCGACTTTTCCTCCTTTGGTAAAGGGAACGATAAGGTCGATAACTTTGATACCTGTTTCAAGAATTTGTGGACGGGTTTCTTGTTCAGCAAATGCAGGGGCGGATTTGTGGATAACTTCGGTTTGTATGCCTTTTTTGTCAAATGTATCCCCGTCAATCGTTTCCCCAAGCACATTAAAGATTCGACCGAGTGTTTTTTCACCAACAGGAACTTTAATTGGCGAAAAAGTTCGTTTAACTGCCGTGCCACGTGCAAGTCCATCTGTTGAGCCGAACGCAAGTGCTTTGACTTCATGACCACCGATTTCAAACTGGACTTCCAGTGTTAGTTCTTCTTTTGTTGGTAACGTCAGAGTGAGTGCTTCATAAATTGTTGGTACTTCACCTTCGAAGTACACGTCAACAACCGGTCCTGCGACTCTGATAACGATTCCTTCTGTATTTTCTGTTTTAGTGTTTGTTTTTTCTGCCATATGTTTTGTTTTAGGATACCAGACCACCTGTTATATCTAAGAGTTCACTGGTTATCTTTGCTTGACGTGACTTATTATACTCTAATTTCAGATCTTCGATAATATCTTTTGCATTATTGGTCGCATTTTGCATGGAAAGCATTCGTGCGGACTGTTCGGATAAATAACTTTCCAAAATCTCTTGATAAACGACCATTTCAATATAACGATTTAAGAGATCAGGTAAAATTGTCTCTAAATCCGGTTCAAAAAGTTGGAAACGATTAAGAAACGTTGTTGTTGTTTGTGTCTCTTCATTTGGAAGAATTGGTAGAAGGGGAGTAAGCTGTGTTTTTTGTAGAAAAACACTTGCAAAATGGGTTGAAAGTATTTCTACTTTGTCGACTTTACCTCCAAGGAAATATTGATCAATAATTTTGGTTATTGGATAAACAACGTCAAATGAAGGAAGTGTATTGCCAAAAGGGAAAGATGCGATAAGATCACGCCCGACATGAACAACAGTATTTTCTATTTTTTTACCGATAGTTAAGAAAATATCATTTTGGGTATCTCGTTTTAAGACATCTTTGATAAGATTGGTGACAAGTCCGCCACAGAGGCCTTTGTCTGGCGCAATAACAATCAAAAGTGTTTTTCCAGTTGCTTGCGTTGCTTTCATGTAGTCTGGCATGGATTGTTTATCAAGTCGAGTTGTGAGGCTTCTTGTGACGATTGAAAGCTTTTCAACATATGGACGTGATGAAAGCGTTGCATCTTGCGCGCGTTTTAATTTTGATGCTGCGATCATCTGCATAGCACGTGTTGTCTTAGACACATTTTGTGCTGTTTTTATTCTTCGTTGTAATTGCATTGTACTTGCCATATTATTTTTCGAAAACAAATGTTTTTTTAAACGCGTCTGCTACTTTTTTGATTTGTTTTAAGACATCTTCGGTAAGTTTTGCGCCACTTCCGAGTGTTTCAAGTAATTGTTTGTCGTGTTTTTGGACATAGGTATGGAATTGTTTTTCAAAACGGCCAACTTCATTAACGGGAATATCATCGAGCATACCATTGGTAACTGCTGCGATACTGAGCACCTCTAAATCTTCAGAAAGAGGTTGATACTGCAATTGTTTTAGTATTTCATTGGTGCGTTGTCCTCGATCAAGTTGGGATTGTGTATCTGCATCCAATTCACTTCCAAATTGCGCAAATGCTGCTAATTCTCTAAATTGTGCCAATTCGAGACGCATTTTGCCTGAAACTGATTTCATAGCACCTGTTTGGGCTGCTCCACCGACACGAGAGACTGATGTACCTGTATTGATAGCTGGGCGGATACCCGCGTTAAAGAGATCACCTTGTAAAAAGATTTGGCCATCGGTAATTGAAATGACGTTGGTCGGAATGTATCCAGAAATATCCCCTGCTTGTGTTTCGATAATAGGCAGTGCTGTAATTGATCCGCTTCCATTTTTTTTGTTAAGCCGAACTGCTCGTTCAAGTAAACGGCTGTGAAGGTAAAAAATATCTCCAGGATATGCTTCACGACCTGCTGGGCGGCGAAGGACTAATGATAGTTGTCGATAAGCCCATGCATGTTTTGTTAAGTCATCATAAACGATAAGCACATCTTCGCCCTTTTCTAAGAAATATTCAGCAATTGCTGTGCCCGCGTATGGGGCGAGGTATTGCAGAGATGCTGGATCAGATGCTCCTGAAACAACAACAATAGTATTGCTAAACGCCTCTTCTTGTTTGAGTTTGTCAACAACTTGAGCAATTGAGCTTTGTTTTTGACCAATCGCAACATAAATACAAATAACCGGGTTTTTACCTTTTTGTTGTTGTTTTTGGTTAATGATAGTATCAACTGCGATTGCCGTTTTGCCAAGTCCTCGGTCACCAATGATGAGTTCTCTTTGTCCGCGACCAATGGGAAACATCGCATCAATTGCTTTAATTCCTGTTTTCATTGGAGTATCAACTGGTTCCCGCTCGATAACACCGGCTGCAATTTTTTCAAGTGGCATTTCTTTGCCTTTGCTGATGCGTGATTTGCCATCAAGAGGTGCTCCTTGTGGATTGATAACTCGGCCCAACATCTCTTCTGAGACAAGAATACTTAAGCGTTTGCCGGTTGTTTTGACGACATCTCCTTCTTTGACATTTTTTCCACCACTGAGAAGAATGATTGATGCGCTATCTTCATCAAGGTTTAAAATAAAACCAGTACTGCCGTCTTGGAAATCAATGATTTCACCCATGAAGGCTTTTGTAAGGCCTGACGCGCTAATAACACCATCAGTATTTTTTTCAACCTGGCCCACATTTTGTGTTTTAGGATCCGTAGTGAACGTACTTAAACGCTTTTCTAAATTTTCAATTATTGTTTTATTATCAATCATAATTACTTAGATGATCTATTATATCATCAAATGTTTGTTTGAGACTCATTTCATATTCCATCTCACTATCAACGATTTTGATACCACTTATCATTTCTGGATCTAAAATATAAATAATTTGTTTGTTAGGAAAGTTACTTTGTAATTTTTTTCTATCCGCATCGTGTAAGGATTTTGGTGATGTAATAATAACTTGCTTTTTCTTTTCTTCCTGTTTGAGTAAACTAATATATTGCTTGAGTGATTGTCTATTCATGTGATCGGCAATCATCGCAACAGTTTTTTGATCTAAATGAGTGCCTATATAACTTTTATCCACCAATTTTTGTACTTTCTTTTTTATCATATTAATTTGCTTGTTTCTCTAATGTCTTAACTGCTTTTGCAACTATTTCTGTTTGTTCTTTATCACTAAAGACATTCTTAAGCGATTGTTTTAATAATGCAACTGAAAACTCACTGACATGTTTATTTAATTGCTGTTCTGCTAATTTGGTATCTTGCGCTATTTGAGTCCGGGCTTCTTGAATCATTTGCTGTGTTTGTTTTTTGGTTGATTCTTCAGCTGTTTTTATCATAGTAAATGATTGTTCTTTGGCATCTTGAATAATTTGGTTTGCTGTGCCTTGCGCTTTTTTAATCAACTCTTTCTCTTGTTTTTGTGCTTTTTCTAATGCTTTTCTACTCTCTTCGGCTTTTTCAATACTCTCTTTGACAAGTGCTTCACGTTTTTGAAACACATCAAAGATTGGTTTGTATAAAAACCGTTTTAAAATGTATAAGATGACCAAAAAGTTAACAATTTGCGCAATTATTAGAATTGGATCAAGACCAAATGTTTTAAAGATTTCCATAAATATTTCCTTTCCTTGTCATCCCCGCAAAAGCGGAGATACACGTTCTATCTTTATAGATTCCCGATCAAGTCAGGAATGACAAAGAAGTTTTCAAGATCGTTCTATTTCAAGAACGCGAATACCAATGAGTAAATAGCAATAGCTTCTGCAAAACCCATAGCAACGATCATGATAGGAATGATTCTTCCTGATGCTTCAGGATTTCTTCCAATTGCTTCCATAGCTTTTGCTCCAATAAGTCCAACACCGATACCAGGTCCAAGACCTCCGAGTGCTGCAATAATTCCTCCTGTAATTGTAATTGTCATACCATAATCACCTCCTTAGTGCGAATCAGCATTATGAGAAGTTGTAAAAATTCCCATAAATGCCATTGTCAATAGTGCAAAGATTGTTGCTTGAATAACTCCTACAAACAATTCGTACAGAATAATTGGTATAGGAAGGAGAAATGCAAAAATTGCTGATAGAGACGCGAGCATGACTTCTCCCACAAATATATTACCAAAAAGACGGAAAGAAAACGAGATGATCTTTGTAAATTCCGAGATTAATTCCAAAATGCCAGTGTAAAGCGCTAAAGGATTTAAGGAAAAAAACCGATTAAGGTATGATTTGATACCAAGCGTGTTGATACTCATTGTGTGCGTTGCTACGAGTGATACAAGAGCAAGTGCCAGTGTGGTATTAAGATCGGTTGATGCGCTTCGAATCAGTGGGATAAATTCATCTCCTCGATGAATACCAAAGGCTGTAATGATTGGAAGAAGCCCACTCCAGTTGGAAAAAAGAATAAAAAGGAAAAAACTCATAACATAAGGAAAGATTTTTTTTGTTCGTTCTCCGGCGACTGATTGAGTAAGGTTATAAAAGCCATCAATTGCTAATTCAATGATTCCTTGAAAAAATGTTGGAACAACTGAAACATGATTTTTTACATACAAAGCAAGTGCTATGATCATGCCATCGACAAGAAGTGTATCAACAAGTGTATTGGTGATGTTAACTGGTCCAAGGTGAAATAATGATTCAGATGAAAGCGTTATCATAAACTAAAAAAGACCTGGAAACCAGGCATCTCTATTTTAATTTGAATTTAAGTTTAAGTCAAGAAGCATTCAGGGGATTTTGATTAGTAATTGGGAGAGATATTCTATCAACAATAATTGTTTGTTTGTCATCTCGGCTGTCGAGGCGGCCATCAATGAGAACCACAGTATCTTTAATTAAAAGATCTTTATATTGCGTAAAGACTTTTGGGAAGACAACACATTCAACGATTGCTCCTCGTTCATTTCCTAGCGCCACAAATGCCATTTCGCTATTTGATTTTTTCGTAAAAATTCGTTTGGCATTTTCAACAATACCACCAATCGTGATTCGTGTTCCTTCTTGTTCTTCTTCAAGCCCTTCCAATTCATGCGTTATTCTCTGTTTGATGATACTTAGTGTATCAAGATGAGGATGTGAGGTGAGATAAAGTCCTAAGAATTCTTTTTCAAATCCCAATTTTTCTTCATGCGTAAAATCCTCAATATCTGCGGTTGAAAAATTGATATCTGTTTCTCGTGTCTCATTTGTCTCATCTCCAAATAATGAACCTTGACCTTCAGCATTTTGTTTTTTAATTTGATTTATTTTGCTGACTATTTCAGGCAAAGCGATAAGTAAACTTGCTCGATTACCAAATTTATCCATTGCGCCTGATTTGATCAAACTTTCAATAGCTTTTTTATTGACTGTTGAGAGATTGACACGGGAGCAAAAATCGCTAAAGTTTGTGAAAGGTTTATTTTTTCTAGCACTTAAGACATTGTCGATAACAGCTTCACCAACATTTTTAATTGCTGAAAAACCAAACCGAATTTGATTTTTTTCTTCAACGGCAAAATCTTTTTGCGATTTATTGATATCAGGTGGTAAGACTGGAACATTTAGTCTTTTGCATTCAGCAACAGCCAATGCGATTTTCTCATTTTTTACTGGCCCAGTCGTACCTCGTGATTCGGCTGTCAGAAGGGCAGTCATAAATTCGACGGGGAAATTTGCCTTAAGATAGGCTGTACGAAAGGCAATCGTTGCATAACACGCAGCATGTGCCTTGTTGAATCCATATCCAGCAAAAGGCGCAATCAGTTCAAAAAATTCTTCTGCTCGTTTTTCAGTTAGTCCATTAGCAACGCAACCTTTGACAAATAATTCTTTTTGCTTTTTCATTTCAGCTGGAATTTTTTTACCCATGGCTTTTCGAAACTTATCAACCTCAAGCCACGAATATCCTGCCAATTCAATAACTGTCAATAAAACATCATCTTGATAGGCCATGACTCCATACGATTGTTGCAAAATATCTTTAAGTCTTGGATCAGGATAGGTGATAAGGGAAGGGTTATGTTTTCTTTTAATAAATTCTGGAATAATTCCCATAGGGCCTGGACGATATAACGCAACCATCGCTTGCAAATCAAAAATCGATGTTGGCTTGAGCTCTTTAATATATCGTCTCATCCCGGCAGATTCGAGTTGGAAAATACCGGTTGTCTCACCAAGCGAAAGCAGGTCGTATGTTTTTTTGTCGCTTAAATCAACCTTGGTAAAATCAATATCTTTTTGCTGGTTTTGTTTAATAAATTTAATTGTTTCTTCAATGATTGTCAGATTGCGAAGACCCAAGAAATCCATTTTCAAAAGACCGACGCCATCTTCACCAACAGTATACATATCATATTGGGTGACAACTTTATCGCCATTGGTTTCCCGTTGGAGAGGCACATATTCAGTCAACGGTTTGTCAGCGATCACAACGCCCGCTGCGTGGACTGATGCATGTCTGGCAACACCTTCAAGTTTTTTGGCAAGATCCAAAAGCTGTTTAGTTTCAAGTTCGCTGTTATATGCACGTTTGAGATCTGGACTTTGTTCAAGTGCATTATCAATCGTCATCGCATGTCCCTGCCAACCTGGAGGAATCATTTTAGAAATACGATCCGGTCCGGCATATGGCATGCCCATAACCCGTCCGACATCACGAACTGATCCTCGTGCCTCCATCGTACCAAAGGTAATAATCTGCGCGACTTTGTCTTCGCCATATTTCTGCGTCACATAGGCAATAACTTCATCACGCCGGATATCTGCAAAATCCAAATCAATATCAGGAGCAGATGGTCGAAGTGGATTTAAAAATCGTTCAAACGGAAGATTGAAAAAGAATGGATCAACATCAGTAATATTGAGTGCATAGGATACAACCGATCCTGCAGCAGATCCACGACCCGGACCAACCATAATGCCATGATCCTTTGCCCAGTTCACAAAATCAGACACCACCAAAAAATAAGTTTCATATTTCTTTTTCGTAATGACAGAAAGTTCATAATCAACGCGTTCTCGGATTGTTGGGGTAATTTCTTTGTATCTTTTTTGAATGCCCTCTTCAACGCGCTGCGTCAAGTATTCATCTGTAGTCATATCGCTTGGTACCTCAAAAACAGGCATATGCCATTTGCCAAGAGTAATCTCGATGTTGCATCTGTCTGCAATTTTGACAGTATTTTCTAAAGCTTGCGGCATATCAGCAAAGGCTTTTGCCATTTCATCAGCTGATTTAATATAGAAGTCAGGCGAGGAGACCATTGAAAGCTTGCGGCCTTTATCAAGGAGCGTTGTTTGAGTTTGAATACACAAAAGTGCCTCTTGTGCTTCTGCGTCGTCAGGCCGCGTGTAGTGGTTGTCATTGGTGGCGACAACTGGAATTCCCAACTTTTTTGAAAGTTTGAGAAGTCTTTCATTAACTCCTTCTTGTGGTGGGACATCAATATGTCTCTGAATTTCAAAATAAAAATTATCCTGCCCAAAAATCGAATTGAGTTTAAGTGCTCTGTCTTCTGCCACTTTTTCTTCATTTCGTGTTAAAGGTTCGGCAACGTATCCATTGACACAAGCAGAAAGACAAATAAGTCCCTCATGGTGTTTTTTCAGAAGTTCCAGATCTGTGCGGGGTTTGTAGTAATATCCTTCAAGGTATGACACAGAAACAATCTTCATCAAGTTTTTGTAACCCGCTTCATTTTCAGCAAGCAAAATCAAATGATTATAATTTTTATCAACACCTGCTTCTTTGTCATACAGCGACCTTGGAGCAACATAAATCTCACAGCCAATTATTGGCTTAATGCCAGCATCCATGCATGCTTTATAAAACTTGATGGTGCCATACATATTGCCGTGATCGGTGATGCAAGCGCCTTCATGCCAAGTTCTTTGGCATAGGCAACCATATTTTTTGTTTTTTGTAATCCATCAAGCAAGGAATACTCTGAGTGGTTGTGAAGATGAACGAAATCAGCCATAGTATTAATTTTGTAATGCTTCTTCTAATTGTTTTTTTATTATTTGTGTATCGACTTTTTTCCCAAGTTTTCTCATCACTTGACCAAGCAGAAACATAATCGCTGTCTCTTTGCCGTTTTTATAATCTGCGACAGCCGGCGTATTTTGCTCTAAAACTTCCTTGATTAGCTTACCCAATTCTTTGTCATCGACTTGAACTGTTTGGGAAGATGAAAGAATTTGTTTGACCAGATCTGTCGGCTTACTCGTTGTTGTATCGATCTTTTTATTAATAATTATGTTGGCAATTTGTTTGGCAGTGATTTTTTGAGATACCTCGACTCCTTTCAGTTGCTCGGAATGACAAAGGGAAACTGCTTCTTCAAAGTAATCCGCCAATGCCTTTTCTCTTGTCAAAATTTCTGCATCATAGAAGGGAAGTGTATACTCTTTTTCAAAACGCTTTGCCTTTGCGTCAGGCAATTCTGGCAAACTTTTTTTTAATGTTTCGATAGTTTCTTTGGACGTTATGATAGGAGGGATATCTGGCTCTGGGAAATAACGATAGTCCTGTGCATCTTCTTTGCTTCGCTGTGAGAAAGTTTTCTGTTTGACGCTGTCCCATCCGCGAGTTTCTTGTGCTGGTTTATCATTTTTCTCAAGTATTTCTTCCTGACGTTTTACCTCATATAAAATTGCTCGTTCAACAAATCGGAAAGAGTTAATATTTTTGACTTCGACTTTATAATCTGGGAGCTGCTCGACATTTGTTGTCAGAGAAATGTTTGGTTCAAGCCGCATGTCTCCTTTTTCCATATCTGCATTTGAAACAGCAAGATAACGGACGATTTGTTGTAATCTTTGTAAATATTCTTTGACATCAGTTGCGTCATGAAAATCTGGTTCGGTAACAATTTCAACAAGTGGCACACTTGATCTATTAAAATCAATAAGACTGACCTTCTCGCCATCAATTTCTTGATGAGAAAGTTTGCCGGTATCTTCTTCCATATGAACACGACGAATACGAACCCGTTTGCCATTGTGTAACTCAACAAAGCCGTCATGCCCAAAAGGGAGATCATACTGACTTATCTGATAGCCTTTGGCAAGATCTGGATAGAAATAATTTTTTCTATCAAATTTAGAAAATTCATTAATCTCGCAATTGAGAGCAAGCGCAATCTTAATACACCATTCAATTGCCAATTTATTCGGGACAGGTAATGCTCCAGGAAGTCCAAGACAGACAGGGCAAACATGGCTATTTGGTTCTTTGCCAAAGTAATCAGCAGAACAGCCACAAAACATTTTTGATTTTGTTTTGAGTTCTACATGAACTTCAAGTCCTATGATTGGTGTGTATTTGTTCATAAATTTGGTTTTTTCATAAACAATGGATTTGCTTGTTCATAATTGTATCCAACTTGCAATACGATCTCCTCAGCAAACTGTGGACCAATAATCTGCATTCCAATCGGCAAACCCACTTTGGAAAAGCCGACAGGAACATTAATACCTGACAATCCTGCAATTGATGATGGCTCAACCAACATATCAGCAAGTTCTCCAAACATTGCTTGTCCTTCACTTGCGCCAATAGGTAAAGCAGTTGTTGGACTTGTTGGCCCGACAATCACATCGACGTCCTTAAACGCATCGTTAAAGTTGTTAACAATAACAGTTCGGACTTTGATCGCTTTATTATAGTATTGATCATAGTATCCCGCCGAAAGCGTGTATGTCCCAAGCATTATTCTTCGTTTCGCCTCTTCACCAAAATACGATCGATCATTACCGTACCTGATACCATCAAAACGAGCAAGGTTTGATGATACTTCAGCCCGCTGCAAAATTGTGTAGACTGCGATTGCATATGTTGGAGAGAAGAGTTTGACTTTTTTAATAGTTGCACCAAGCTTCTCAAGTTGTTTGGTTGCTTTTTCGACTTCTGCTTTGACTTCGTTATCAACGCCTTCAAAATAATCATCAGAAATGCCGATTTTCAGACCTTTAATATCTTTTTTCAAATTTGTAAGAAAATTTGGGACAGCCTTTGGTGATGTTGTTGCATCAAGAGGATCTTGTCCGGCAAGCGTCTGTAAAATAATTGCTGCATCTTCAACTGTGCGAGTGATTGGTCCAGGACTATCAAGAGATGAACCCATTGCGATAACACCATATCGACTGACACGTCCATAGGTTGGCTTCATACCGACAACACCACACCAACTTGCTGGTTGCCTGATAGATCCTGCTGTTTCAGATCCAATTGCTGCAATTGCTTCGTGAGCTGCAACGCTTGCTGCTGCTCCACCTGACGAGCCGCCAGGAAGATGATTGGTATTCCAGGGGTTTTTTGATGGACCAAAGTCTGATGTCTCAGTTGAAGAACCATGAGCCCACGCATCTATGTTGGTTTTTCCCAAGAGAACGATGCCTGCTTCTTTCAATCGCTTCACAACCGTTGCGTCAAAAGGAGGAATATAATTCTCCAAGACTTTACTCGATGCAGTTGTACGAATGCCGCTTGTAGAGAAATTATCTTTGATTGAAAGAGGGATGCCAAGCAGTGCTGATTTTTCTCCCTTGGCAAGTTTTTCATCTGCTGCTTTGGCGTTTTGTAACGCTTCTTCCTCAGTGACTGTCACAAATGCATTTACTTTGGATTCAACCTGTTTAATGCGTTCTAAATATGCTTTTGTTAATTCAACTGAAGAAAATGTTTTCTGTTTCAGTCCTCCTTGTGCTTTTGTGATTGTCATGTTTTTGATATCCATAATTTATAGCTCCTCAGATCCTTCCGGTCGTTTTTCAAGTCCAAAAATATCTTTGATAAAGAAATCAACGCCATCTGATGTCAGCTTGAGAAATCCGCCATTTGTCATCTGTAATAACTCAAAATCATTATATGTGACACTTCCCAAGTGAATAAGCAACATACGAAGAATTCCTCCATGTGTCGTAACCAAAATTGTTTTGCCTGGATGAGTTACCGCTGTTTCTCGAAGAAAAGTAATCACTCTTGCTATCACTTCTTTATCATTTTCAATCCCTTCAGCCATTCTATGATGCTTTCGTTCCTCATCATTAAGATTTGTTAGCAATTTTGAATAGGTTAATAGAGCAGCTGATGGTTGTCCTTCTAACTTGCCAAAATCTCGCTCTCGTAATAATTTGGTCGTTTGAATCGCAAGTTTTCTCTCAAGCAAAATGATCTCAGTTGTTTGTTTAGCACGAAGCAAATCTGATGAAAAAGCCAAATCAAAATTGATATCTTTAAATTTTCCTGCGATATCTCTTGCTTGCCCTTCACCAGTTGGATTTAAGGGAATATCAAGTTGTCCTTGAATTTTTTTATTCTTATTCCAATCTGTTTGCCCATGCCGGACGAGATAAAATGTTGTGAGATTATTCATCCTCAAAAATTCCTTTGACTTTAAAAAATCCGTTGTATTGGTGCGTTGTATTTGCAAAAACTGTTTTTTGACTGAGTGATGCTGCTGTTTTATCTTCTCTTGTCACATTTTCAAGTCCGGTTACTTGACTGGTTGGCTCGACATTTTTGGTATCAACTTCATTAAGTTGTTCAATGTATTCAAGAGTAGTTGCAAGTTGTGATTCAAATTTTTTCTTTTCTTCATCAGTGAGAGGAAGATTGGCAAGTTTGGCAACGTGGGAAACATTTATTTTCATGAAGTTATTATATGATTTAGCTTGCAATTTAGCAACTAGCACGAAAAACAAATTAGCAATCTTGAAACAAAAGCTCTAACTAAAAATTAACTTCTAACTTTTTCAATATCGCTTCATTTGCTTTCTGTTCAAGATTATCGTCAAGCGGTTGCAGCTCAATCTCTTTTTTATATTTTACTTCCAAAGCTTTTTTGATCAGATAATCTGCAATAGCTGGATTTTTAGGAAGGAGTGGTCCATGAAGATAGCAACCAATCGCATTTTTATAGACAACTCCCTCAGTACCATCCTCTCCATTATTGCCAAACCCTTTAATCACTTGAGCAAAAGGTTTGGCATTTTTCCCAAGATAAGTTCGGCCACCGTGATTTTCGAAACCAACAATAAGTAGTTTATCATTTCGAGGCGCAGTTGAGAGATGACATTGCGCTACCATATTACCAATCAGTCGCGGTTTATCTACGCCTGGATGTTTGGAAATCATATCAAAAATACCAAGACCTTTAATCCGTTTCCCAACTGACGGCTCGTAATATTTCCCCATGAGCTGTGGTGCGCCACAAACAAAGAGAGCTGGCACATCCTGCTCAATCAAATTTTTTATAACCGTTCTTTTCTTATATAAATCTTTCATAACAATTCCCTGTTCTCGATCTTGTGCTCCTCCACCAAAAAGAAGATCAATAGTCTTGAGCCGTTGGTCACTCGTCGTTTGATCAATATGTACAACATTTACTTCTATTCCTCGCCATTCACAGCGTTTTTGCAACACGGTAATATTACCTCGATCGCCATAGGTACTCATAAGTTCTGGATATAACCAGCCGATTGTTAAAGAATATTTTGTCATAATTCTTTTTTGTTCAAATCTTCATAGATTTTTCTCATATCATCTTTTAATCGAGAGAGTTGTCTGGCGTCAGTTATTTTTTTGCGAGACATTACTTCTAAGACTTCTCGTAGAGATAAGAAAAAGTCATCAAATTTAAAATAATCATATCGATAAAAAGGATGAATATCATAATCATTCTGATCCCACGTCTCAATGTGAGAAATATTATGCTGGAGAACGGCTTCTAATTTATCAATTGCCTGGGCAACTTTTGCTTCGGATGTTTTTTTCTCTTCGAGCTCTTTCCATAATGACAAAAATTCTTCTCGTGTTTTTTTACTGAGATTTTCCGTCAAATGTTCTAAGGCAACTAATTCATTTTCCTTTTTAGCATTCTGTCGATCAGATATCTCAAAAGCAGGAATATCTCCGGTAACAGCTTCAGCAAGATCATGAAGCACCACCATTTTGAGAACTTTCAACTGGTCGATTTTCGTTTTGAGGTGCTCAAACAATGTCATTGCAATAAGACAAAGCATCCAGGAATGTTCAGCAGAGCTTTCCATTCGTCCTCGATCACTGGTATATGAGTGCCGTATTGTCGTCTTTAGTTTTTCTGCGTTAATATAAAATTGTAATAAGTTTTCAATTACTTTATTTTTCATAATATCTTCTTCCCTGTCACAATTTTTCGAACCCCCAGCATTGCCGAATAGGTTGGTAAGACAAAAAGTGTTTCATCTGGTTTTACCAGTTTAATACCTGCTTCTATAGCTTCTCTCAAATGCTTATATGTATGAATCCTTGATTCATCATTCATGATTCCTAATGCATACTTTAATCGCAGTGCCATATCATATACTCGGTCTCCAGCAATCAGAATATGGTTAAATTTGTCTATGTCAGGCAGATCCACATCCCAAATCCACGATATATCCCGTCCATCTGGTATTCGATCATTAAGTACAAGTAACAAAGTGTATCCATGAAGTTCTTGAATCGTTTGGTAAGATTGGTTAAAGCTTGTTGGGTTTTTTGAAAGAAAAATTTGAACGTTGACATTTTTGTATCGAACAATTTCTTGTCTCCCAAATACAGGTGTAAAGTCAGTAAATGCTTCATCAATTGTGTGTTCAGCTACTCCTATTTGTTGCAATGTGAGTCTTGCCGCAAGGATATTGTATTTATTATACAGTCCAGAAAGAGGATAAATAACAAATGTTTGTTTTTCTATCTGAGGTTTTTTCAATCCGCACTTTTTACAATGCCAATCTCCAAGATGCGAAAAGGAAACTTTATCAAAAATCAACTTTTCTCCACAATTTGGACAATAGACAGAATCAGCCGCATGTTGCAATTTGTGATTACCAAACTGCGCATCTTGTAATCCAAAATAAACTGTTTTGGTATTACTCTCTTTTCCCAGGAATGCTATCTGTGGGTCATCAGCATTAAGAATCAGTGTTGTTTCATCAGTGAGGTTGGCAAGTGTTTCCTCCCAATTGTGAGCAATAGTATTCACTTCGCCATATCGATCAAGCTGATCGCGAAAAAGATTGAGAAGAACAAGATAGTTGGGAGTCAATTGCTGCAAAACAAGCGGCAGTGTATTTTCATCAACTTCAAAAAGCGCATAATCATATACCAATTCCCCAGCTATAGTTGCATTAAGAAGCAGTGTTGACGCAATGCCATTAAGAAGGTTTGCGCCGGATTCATTTTGGATTAGTTTTTTGCCGCTTGCTTCAATTCCTGCTCGGATCAGTGCTGTGGTTGTTGTTTTCCCATTGGTTCCGGCAATAAGGATTGTTTTTACTTTCGATTGTGCAAGCAAATCGTGGATGAAGTGTTTGTTTAGAGTAAGAGCGATATGGCCAGGCCAAGTAGAACCAGAACCTAGATTTAAAAAACGAAAAAATTTAGACAGTAGTTTTCCAAAAAGAATTGAGAAAAAATTTGTCATAAAAGCTACATTGAACGAAGTATCTTAATTCTTTCTTCAATTGGTGGATGTGTGCTGAAAAGCTTTGTCAGTGTACTTTGGAAAGAATTTCCCTTGAACGGATTGACAATAAACAGATGCGCTGTCGCTGTCGAAGCTGTTGCCAGGGGATGCGGATCTTTAGAAATTTTTTCCAACGCACTCGCAAGCCCTTCAGGATATCTTGTCAGTAACGCTCCCGACGCATCAGCCAAAAATTCACGTTTTCTTGACACAGCAAGCTGAATAAGCGTTGCCACAATTGGTGCGATAATTGCCAGGGCAACACCAATCACCAAAAAAATTGCTTGGCCGCGATTATCTCGATCGTCATCATTTCCTCGAAATCCTCCCCAAAATAAATTCCTCAGAAACATATCAGCAATAAGAGAAATAAACCCGACCAAAACGGCAGTAATCGCAAGCAGGCGAGTATCATAATTTTTGACATGAGACAGTTCGTGAGCAAGCACACCTTCAAGTTCTGATTTGCTGAGTCTTTGTAAAATACCTGTGGTTACGGCAACAGCGGCGTGTTTTGGATCGCGACCTGTTGCAAACGCATTTGGAGAAGGATCATTAATAATATAAACTCGTGGCATAGGTGTTCCATCGCCAATTGAAAGATTTTCGACAATACGAAAAAGTTCGGGATTGTCGGATTTTTTAATTTCCTTTGCGCCTGAAGTTGCCAACACTATCTTGTCAGAAAAAAAATAACTGACAAAACTATAAATAAGCGAAATGATAAAAACAGGTACGCCAAACGACGGACCATAGCCCGTTGCCTTACCAATAACAAAAGCAACTGTGCCTGTAAATACAATAAATAAGATAAGTATCACGTAGCTTTTCCAGATATTTGCTGAAATAGCAGAATAGATGTTCATACGTTTCTAGAAGTTTACTTTCACCGGCTTTTTTTCCTCTTCAGTTGCCGCGAAGAAATCAGTAGGTGTGAAGTGAAACATATTCCCAAGAATGTTACTAGGAAAAACTGTTAGCTTGGTATTATAGTCAAGCACATTCGTATTATAAAACTGACGTGAATACGCAATTTTATTTTCAGTATCAGAGAGTTCATCTTGCAAGTTAAGAAAATTTTGGCTTGCTTTCAAGTCAGGATAACTTTCAGCAATCGCAAGAAGAGACTTCAATGTTTGTGAAAGTTGGTTGTTAGCTTGTGCTTTTTCAGTAGTTGTTCCAGCTGACATCAAACTTGCTCGGGCTTTTGTCACATTTTCAAAGACTTCCTTTTCATGCTTTGCATAGCCTTTTACTGTTTCAACAAGGTTAGGAATCAAATCAGTACGTCTTTTTAATTGGACATCAATATGTGAGAGCGCTTCTGAGATTCGCATTTTTGCCGTAACAAGACTGTTGTAAACAAACCAAGAGAAAAGAAGAACAATTGCGACAATTACTAATAAAAAAATAAGTGGATCCATAGTATCACCTCCTCATGACATTATTATCATTTCTTAAACCAATCATCAAGTTCATTATATGACATTGCGTTTAAAATGTCACGTTTTGTTGCCCAGCCGCGTCGTGCTACTGATACACCGTACTCCATCATGTCCATCTGCGTGGCAGCATGGCTATCAGTATCGATAAAGAGTTTGACTCCTTGTTTGATTGCTTCTCTTACAAGAATATCAGGCAAATCAAGACGAAGAGGCCATGCATTGATTTCAAGCGCCTTATTATTTTCTTTGCAAAATGCAAAGATCTTGTTCCAATTCAACTCGTAGCCACTTCGTTCATTGAGTAGTCGTCCTGTCGGGTGAGCGAGTATTTTTGCTTTTGGGTGACTCAGTCCTTTAAGAACGCGTTCTGTCATCTCTTCTTTTTTCATACTAAAGACACTATGAATAGAAACTATTGTTCCATCCAACAGACTTAGCGCTTCATTATCGATTGCTAAGTTTCCATTGGGTAAAATATCTGTTTCGAGTAAAGAAAATATTCGAATACTTTTTTTATACTTTAGGTTCAATTGTTCAATAAATTTCTTCTTTTTGGTGAGTAACTCAATCACTTGTTGCTTTGTATGTTTAGAGGTGCTAGGGTTATGTTCTGAAAACCCAAGATATTTGTAGCCAAGCGAAAGCGCTTTCTGTATCATTTCTTCCATAGAATTTAATCCCATATCATGACTTGGTTCAATAGGGAAACTTGAATGGAGATGAAAGTCACCTTTCATATCTGAAAGTTCAATAAGTTGGGGAAGTTTTTTCTGTATCGCCAATTCTATTTCTCCAGTGTCTTCTCGTATTTCCGGCGGAATCCAATCAAGACCGACTGCTTTATAAAATGCTTCTTCAGTCTCATATTGTATATATTTATCCCCGCCCTTTTTTTTGATACCATAATCTGACAATGAAAGCCCTTTTGAGAGGGCATACTCCCTTAAGTGGATATTATGTGCTTTACTGCCGGTAAAATGCTGTAGAAGCGAACCAAAGCCTTTTGGCGACTCTACCATAAGGTCGATCTGTTTACCAGATGACACAAGAATAGATGATGTCCTTATGCCTTTCTCAATAATTCGTTCTGTATGTGGGTAATTGGTAAAATATGTTAATACTGCTGCTGGATCATTGGTAGCAACGGCGATATCGATATCTCCCACTGTTTCCTTTTTTCTGCGTAAACTGCCTAAAGGGAATGCTTGTTTGACTTCCTTATGCTCTTTAAGATAGGCAATCATTTTTTTTGCAAGTTCATTGGCATAAGGGAGCACCATACGAGCTGTTTTTGTTTTTCCTTTGCCATATTCTTCAATTGTTTGTAATATGTCGGCCTGAGATTTTTCTCCAAAACCTTCAAGTGAGGCAATTTTGCCTATTTTGGCAAGCTTTATAACGTCTTGAACCACTGTTTTGGAATTTGTCAATTTGAATTCATTTACCAGACGATATGCCTTTTTCGGACCAAAACTGGGGATATCAAGAAGTGGGAAAAAAGATTCAGGTACGCCTTTAAGTATCTCTGCAAAGTGTTTTACTTTGCCTGTTTGCAGCAGTTCTTCAAGGTGTGACTGAATGGATGGACCGATGCCAGGTAGCCCTTTTAAATTACCTTCTTTATAAAGTTCTCGGATTTCAGTTGGGGAATGTTCAAGCGTCTCTGCGGCTTTTTGATAGGCAAGAATTTGAAAACGATATTTTTTTTCGTCCTTAATGCTATAAGCGGCAGCAACGTCTCGTAAGAGTTTACTAACTTTAGCGTTTGTCACATAAAGAGTGTAGCAGAGGATTGACGAAGGATCAAGATTCTGATACCATATTAGGTACCCCTTACGCTTGTTTTCTAAAAATATTATGGGGTGGTAGCTCAGTTGGTTAGAGCGCTTCCCTGTCACGGAAGAGGTCGCGAGTTCGAGTCTCGTCCATCCCGCAGATATTTCCCTTGCAGTAAAAATATTATAAGTTGCAATTATAAGCAAAATATAGTATACTTCTTCTTATCAAATATCTACTTATTTCTGCCCGGAAAGAAGAAAAATAAATGGCTACCAAAAAAGCAACCAAGAAAACCACAATAAAAAAGACAAGAGCAACAAAAACAAATAACACAAATTTTTTTGATTACTTGCGTTTTGGAGAATCATATAGCAGTTTGGTTTTGGGTATTATCGTTGTGATTATCGCGACAATTTTACTTCTGTCTTTTGTTCACAGTAGACAATTTAATAAAGCGCCTCTTGATGCCACCCCGACAGTTGTTCAAAGTAACACGTTTGCTCTTACACCTACTCCAGTTGTTACAAAAATTTCTCAGAACGCAAAAATCTATACTGTTGTTACTGGAGATAATCTTTGGAATATTGCAGAAAAAATATACAAAAGTGGCTACAATTGGGTAGACATTGCAAAAGCAAATAAACTTGCAGATCCTGGTGATATTCATGTTGGAGACAAGTTGTTTCTTCCAATAGTGACACCTGAACTTACAACCGTTACGAATACACCAGCCCCAACAGCAACGCCAACACTTATGGTAACACCGACTGTTGTGCAGACAAATAAAATAACAAATACTACCTATACGGTAGCCGCTGGTGATACGTTATGGGATATTGCAGTCAGGGCATATGGTGATGGCTATCAATGGGTAAAGATTGCACAAGCGAATAATCTGACAGATCCTGGTCTTATTCATTCTGGTAATGTCCTCAAAATTCCTCGAAACTAATCGCGTTTTCTCAAATTTCAAGATGAAACTTTTTTGCTGATCTGCTATTATTGTGCTTACTGCGGGGTTAGTACACCGGTAGTATGCTGCCTTCCCAAGGCAGAGAAGCGAGTCCGATTCTCGTACCCCGCTCAGAATTTCTTAAAATGCTATAAGCAAATTATGCACATTAGACTTGCTAACGACACAGATTATGAAGCAGTAATGAACCTTTACAACGATTTCGTTGGAAATGATCGTTACTCTACACATGATCACGATTCCTTTAAAAAAGTTATTAACAATTCTCAAAATTTCGTATTTGTTGCAGAAGATAAAGGCAAATTAGTTGGATTTGCTACATTTTCAATCCGAGATGTTATTAGATATCCTCGGCCAATTGCAGAGCTTGATGAATTATTTGTGTCTTCTGAATACAGACAGAAAGGTCTTGGGAAAAAGTTGATGCAGTATGTTGAGGAAAAAGCCAGAGATTTAGGTTGTTACCGTATGTTCATCGAGTCACATTATGATCACAAAGCCGCACATGCATTTTATGAAGGACTCGGTTATACGAATTATGGCTATCATTTTATAAAGAATTTATAAACGTTACTCCTTTGCGGGATTTCTCTCAGGGCCAAAAACTTCAACAAGCGGTAACGCTTTTCCTGTTTCAATTAAACTCTTAAGACTTGAGATAACAGCAGGCCATCCAGGACGTGACAATGCAATAAGTTTTTCTCCAGCTTGATAAGTTAGTTTTAATTTGACAATTGAAGGATATGATTCAATTTCGAAAGTCAAACGGCTAGGTTCTGTTTCGTATTCTGTTCTAAATTCTACATGGCTTTCATACGATAGTTTTCGTGGTGGATCTGCTTCAATAATCTTACCAGTTGCTTCTTTACTTCCATCAGGGAAATAGCTTATAAAAGACGATCCGGTCTTCCAGTCAGATTCCATATAATGACCTCTCCACCATTGCTTTCGCAAATCATTTTTTGTGAGTGCATCCCATACCTTTTCTGCTGTTGCAGCAATATAACTTATGTATACAAGCTTTGAAGCATCAGAGTTTTTCATATTTATAACTTATCGAAAATACTGTAGTAAGTCAAGAAAGAATTCTGTAAGATTAAGTGGGAGGTTGTTCCTGTTGACTATTTTTTCTTGATTTGGTAAGATAAATCGTGCCCGATACAAAAAGAAATAAATCTAGAACAAAATACATCTTTGTCTCCGGAGGAGTTATCTCCGGCATCGGAAAGGGCCTCACCTCAGCATCTATTGCTCTTCTTCTCAAAGCAGCTGGTTATCGCGTAGCTCCTATTAAAGTTGAGAACTATCTTAATCTTGATGCAGGAACAATTAATCCCATAGAACACGGCGATCCATTTCTCTGTGAAGACGGCACAGAAGGAGATATGGATATCGGAACTTATGAAAAATTTCTCGATGAAGACATGGGTGTTGATAATTTTGTCACTATGGGCAAAATTTATCAAACAGTTATTGACCGCGAACGCCGATTTGAATACAACGGAGAGGATGTCGAAGCAATTCCTCATATTACAGATGAGATTACTAGTCGCATTAAAAATGCCGGACGTAAAAATAATGCTGAGATCGTAATGATTGAAATGGGTGGAACGGCAGGGGAGTATCAAAATATTTTTTATTATGAGGCATCCCGTATTATGACTCTCAAGAATCCAGGTGACGTAATTCATGTCCACGTCAGTTATGTCCCAACGCCAACGCATCTTGGAGAACCCAAAACTAAACCAACACAGCTATCAGTTCGTACTCTTAATTCAATGGGCATTCAACCAGACTTTATTATTGCCCGTTCTGAAAAGTATCTTGATAAAAGACGACGGGATCGTTTTGCTCTTTTCTGCAATATGCATCCTGAGGATATTATTTCAAATCCTGATGTTGATCCGGTGTATGAAATTCCTTTATCAATGCACGAACAAGGTCTTGATAAGAGAATTTTGCAAAAACTCAGTTTGCCTGCTAAAGCAGCAAATTTTTCTGCGTGGAAAAAATTAATTGAAAAAATTAAAACGCCTAAGAAAAAAACAGTAACTGTTGCTATTATTGGGAAATATTTTGGAACTGGTGAATATCAAATCAGAGATTCCTATGCGGCACTTTTTGATGCGATTGATCATGCGGCATGGGATAAAGATGTGGCTGTTAAAACAGTGTGGATTGATGCTGAAAAGGTCGAGAAAGATGGAGCAGCAAAAGTTATTGGTACTCCTGATGGGATTATTGTTCCGATTGGTTGGGGAGAACGCGGATCTGAAGGGATGATTGCTACTGCTGATTATGCTCGAGCGATGAAAATTCCGTATCTTGGTCTTTGTTATGGTATGCAGCTTGCTGTGGTGGCCTTTGCAAGATCTGTTCTTGGCTGGAAAGATGCAAACTCAACAGAAAATAATCCAAAGAGTAAGCATCCAGTCATTTATCTTATTCCGTCTCAAAAAGAACTGATGGAACGACGTGCTTATGGCGGAACAATGCGGCTTGGAGCATGGGATGCGATTGTCAAAAAAGGTACCAAAGCTTACGCACTCTATGAAAAATATGGTCAGATGATCAACAAAGAAAAAGGCTTAACCAGCGAGCGGCATCGACATCGCTATGAATTTAATAATGCCTTTGTCAAAGATTTTGAAAAAGCTGGGTTGGTCATTAGCGCAAGGTCGGTTGAGGAAGGCTTGGTGGAGATTATTGAAGTGCCTGACCACCCATTTTATATGGGAACACAAGGTCATCCCGAATACAAAAGCCGCCCTCTCAAACCCCATCCGATTTTCCTCGGATTTATTGAGGCAGTTGCAAAATAGAAATTACGATGGGAAATACTCGAGAGAGCTATAGAACAGACGGAACATACAAAAATATAGGTGGAAATTTGATAAGTGAACCTACGTATATTGCATGGGCTGAAGAACGGGTTATGAGAGAATAAAGTCAGGACTTTTTATTCA
>Ga0137403_10000263_pt1 | contig 67001 bp, 56 predicted proteins | sample CZOMad2_1_16fung_FD_122057 | JGI IMG/M metagenome (GOLD analysis project Ga0137403, IMG submission 122057) | Vadose zone soil fungal communities from Angelo Coast Range Reserve, California, USA - CZOMad2_1_16fungal (Hybrid Assembly) | ecosystem: Environmental > Terrestrial > Soil > Vadose zone...
GAAATGATTTACGAGGAGTTCAAGGACCGCGCGGGCGAGATCGTCAGCGGGACCGTGCGACGCTTCGATCGCTCGGACGTGATTCTCGACCTCGGAAAGTTTGAAGCCGTGATGCCGCAACGGGAGCGCGTCGTCGTTGAAGATTACAACGTTGGCGATCGGCTCCGCGCCTACGTGGTCGCGGTCGAGAACGGGATTCGCGGGCCGGAGATCATCGTCTCACGCAGCCATCCGAATTTCGTCCGGCGCTTGTTCGAGCTGGAAGTCAGCGAGATCAATGATGGAACCGTCGAGATTCGCGGCATTGCCCGCGAAGCCGGTTATCGGACCAAGATCGCGGTCACGAGCGCGAACGAAAAAGTCGATCCGGTGGGCGCGTGCGTCGGGATGCGCGGCTCGCGGGTGAAAAACATCGTTCGCGAATTGAACAACGAGAAGGTCGACATCATTCGCTGGAGCTCCGATCCGAAGGAGTTCGTTCTTGAAGCGCTCAAACCGGCGAAAGTGAAGAACCTCGTTTTCGATCCGGAAAAGAAGAGCGTCCAGATTTCCGTCGATGAAGATCAGCTTTCGCTCGCGATCGGGAAGAAAGGACAGAACGCGCGGCTCACTTCGCGTTTGACCGGCTGGGAGATCAACATCGATCGCGACACCTCCGCGACGCACGCGGTCGAGCAGAAGGTCGCGCAGGCTGCCCAGGCACTTTCGGCCGGCCTTCCGATCACCGAGGAACAGGCGCTTTCGCTGGTTAAATCCGGGTTCACGAACCTGGAAGGATTGCGCGACGCGGCGGTCGAAGATTTGGTGGAGATTCTTTCGGTGGACGAAGCGAAGGCGAAAGAGATCCACGAAGCTGTTCATCAGGAGACACCCGCGGCACAGTAGCGCGCACGGTCCGCCACGGGACGGACTCGCCGTGGCGAGTTTGTTGGTGGACCGGCCATGGCCGAATTAAGAAATTTTTGTAATGGCAACGAAGACGACGAAACCTGCAGGACGCAAAACCGCGACCGATCGCAAACCGGTCAAGGCGGCTGCTTCGTCGTTGCGCAGTTCGGCTCACGCTGAGCCGAAGAAAAAGGAAGCGCCCAAAGAGACCAAGGCCGCAAAAGCGCACATTCCGGCGAAAGTAGTTTCCAAACCCGCGGTCGCACCCGCTCCGGCCAAGCCGAAATCGGAACCGCATCCGGCACCGAAAACGCCAGCGCCGCCAGCAAAACCGCACCCAGAAACGCCGAAGCCGGCCGAGCCCCCCAAACCAAAAGCGGCCCCGCGTAACGTCGAGAGCGTTTCGCTCATTGACGAGAAAAAGCCGAAGCCGAAACGCGCCGAAACCGATGGCGCCGTGAAACGCGCCGCGATTCTGCCCCCGATTTCTCGCCTCAAGACGCCAGGTCCATTGCCGGCACCGGTCGCGCCGCCGCCCGCGCCCAAACCTGAAGCGCCCGTCGCTCCCACCGAACCGACTGCCGCAGCTCCGACGGCCGAGCCGGAAGCGGAACAAAAGATCATTCACATCAAGCCGCCGATTATCGTCAAGGAATTGGCCACGCACCTTGGCTTGAAGCCCTATCAGCTGATCAAAGAGCTGATGACCGATTTCAACATTTTCGTCAACATCAACCAAACGGTCGAGCCGGACATCGCCACTCAGATTTGCCAGAAACACGGGTTCGTTTTCGAAATGGAACGCCGTGAGAAAGGCGGCGGCGTTCACAAGGTCGAACAGGTCGTGGTCGCGCCGCCTCCGCCGGTCATCGAGAAGGAAGAAGAACTCAAAGTCCGCGGGCCGATCATCACGTTCATGGGCCACGTCGACCACGGCAAGACGTCATTAATGGACGCGATCCGCAAGACGCGCGTTGCCGCGGGCGAAGCGGGCGGCATCACCCAGCATATCGGCGCCTACACCGTCGATTACAAGGGCACGCACATCACGTTTCTCGACACGCCGGGCCATGCCGCCTTCACCGCGATGCGCGCGCGCGGTGCGCACGTTACCGACATCGCTGTGATCGTTGTCGCCGCGGACGACGGCCTCATGCCGCAAACGATTGAGGCGATCAACCACGCGAAAGCCGCGCCGCACGTCAAAATCATGGTGGCCATCAACAAGATCGATTTGCCTTCGGCAAACATCGATCGGGTGAAGAAGCAATTGCAGGAGCGCGAACTGGCGCCGGAAGATTGGGGTGGAGAAACGATCGTCTGCGAAGTTTCGGCCACCAAAGGAACCGGCATCGATCATCTCCTCGAGATGATGACGTTGCAGGCGGAAGTGATGGAATTGAAAGCGTCGCCGACGGCGACTCCGCGCGGCACGGTGATCGAAGCACAGGTGGAAGCGGGTCGGGGCCCGACTGCGACGGTGATTGTGCAAATGGGCACGCTGAAAATCGGCGACCCGTTCATTTGCGGCGATTACGCCGGCAAAGTGAAGTCGTTGATCGACGATCATGGCAAGCCCATCAAGGAAGCCGGTCCATCGACGCCTGTGAAGGTGCTTGGATTCAGCGGACTTCCTCAGGCCGGCGATGAATTTCTCGTCATGGAATCGGAACGTTCGGCGAAAACGCTGGGCGAAGAACGGCTTCTCGGCCGGCGCGCGGATAAATTGGCGGCACCGCAACGCGCGACGCTCGAAAGCCTGCTTGAAGCGGCCGACGGCAAAAAGCATTTGCGCATTGTCTTGAAGTGCGACGCGCAGGGCTCACTCGAAGCATTGAGCGGCGCGCTTTTGCAAATCGAGAGCAAGAAGGTCGATCTCGAAATTATCCATGCCGGCGTCGGACCCATTTCGGAATCGGACATGCTCCTGGCGAGCGCGTCGAACGCGGTCGTGATCGGGTTCAACATCAAGGTCGAAAGCATGGCCGTCGGCGCGGCGAAACGCGAAGGCGTCCAGGTGAAGCTCTACAGCATCATCTACGAATTGATCGACCAGATCAAAGACTCGATGGCCGAGCTGCTCGATCCGGAACATCGCGAGACCGTCATCGGCCACGCCGAAGTGAAACAGATTTTCAAACTGAGCAAGGGCATCGTCGCGGGCTGTCTCGTCACCGACGGCCGAATCGCGCGGACGGCGCGGGCGCGGGTTCTCCGCAAACGCCAGCCGGTTTACGACGGTGGGCTGTCGACCCTGCGCCGTTTCCAGGACGACGTGAAAGAAGTCCGGGTCGGCCTCGAGTGCGGCATCAAGCTGGGGGATTTCAGCGAATATCAAGTGGGCGACATTATCGAGTGCTATCTGCTCGAGGCCGTCGCGCAGAAACTGTGATTCGTTGAAACGATGAAGCGTTGGAGCGGCGAGTCGCTTTAACGCTTCAACGCTTCAACGGCAAACGTCGCCATGAAACATCGATTACTTCGCGTAAACGAACTCCTGAAGCGCGAGCTGAGCAGCATCATCACTCGCGAGATCAACTTCGAGGGAGCGCTGGTTACGTTGAACCAGGTTGACGTCACGCCCGACCTGAAAAGCGCGCACGCTTACGTCAGTGTCCTCGGCAAAGGGGATCAGTCGGCCGTGATGGCGAAGCTCGAAAAACACCGCGCCATTCTGCAGTCCACGCTCGCGAAAGCCGTGACGTTGAAATACACGCCACAGCTCGTTTTCCATCTCGACGATTCGATCGAACGCGGCGCGCGCGTCTTCGAAATCCTCCAGGAAATCGAAACGCCGGAGAAGGAATGAAGCAATCGAGCTTCGAAGAAATCGGCGCGGTCTTGCGTTCGCAGCAAACCTTCGCCGTGCTCAGTCATGTCCGGCCGGACGGCGACGCACTCGGCAGCCAGCTTGGCCTTGGCCTTTCGCTTTCGAAACTCGGAAAGACCGTGATGGTTCGGAACGAGGACGGTCTCCTCGAGAAATACGGTTTTCTGCCCGGTGGCGAATTTTTACAGATGCCATTGAGCGAGCCGCAGGATTTCGACGTTGCCATCGCCCTCGACACCGCAACCCAAAGCCGCCTCGGCACCGCGACATCTCTCGTGCGCAGCGCCAGGACGTGGATCAACATCGATCACCATCCGAGCAATCCGCGCTACGGGGATCTTGTTTACATCGACTCGAATGCGCCCGCGACCGGCCAGATTCTTTTCGAATTAATTCAGACCCAGGGACTGCCGATGGACGCGGCCATCGCCGAAAATCTTTTCGTCGCTATCTCGACCGACACCGGTTCGTTCCAATATCCGAACACGACAGCGCGCACGTTTGAAATCGGCGCGGAGCTATTGCGCTGCGGGGTAAACGTCGGCCGCGTGAGCCAATTGCTTTACGAAAGTTATCCGCGCCGCCGCGCGGAATTGCTCCGCGAATTGCTGGGCACGATGCGATTCGAAGGGCGCGGCAAAGTCGCGAGTTTCAGCCTCAGTTTGGAGACGGCCGGGAAATTAGGGGCGCAGCCCGAGGACAACGAAGGCCTGATCGATCACATCCGCGCCATCAAAGGCGTGGTCGTGGCGGTCTTCTTCGAAGAATTGCCGGAGGGGAAAGTTCGCGTGAGCATGCGGTCGAAATCGGAGGCGGCGGACGTTTGTGCCATCTGCGAGAAGTTCGGCGGGGGCGGGCATAAGCTGGCCGCCGGGGCGCGGGTGCGCGGGAGCCTCGCCGAGGTTGAAGAAAAAGTTCTGAAGGAAATTTGCAATGTCGTTGACTGCAACTCCTGACGGCGTCCTGCTCGTCGATAAAGCGGCGGGAATGACTTCGCACGATGTCGTCGCGATCGTCCGTCGTCGTTTGCAAATGAAGAAGGTCGGGCATTGCGGCACGCTCGATCCGATTGCGACCGGTCTTCTCCTCCTCACGCTGGGTCGCGGGACGAAGATCCAGGACCTGTTGATGAGCGAAGACAAGGAGTATTCTGGCACGATGATCCTCGGCGTGACGACGGACACGCAGGACAGTGCCGGGAATGTGACGCAAGAGCGACCGGTGCCCGCGTTGGACGAAGCGGCGGTCCGCGCGGTCTTCGAAAAATTTTCCGGCGATTTCTATCAGATGCCGCCAATGGTTTCCGCAATCAAACAGGGCGGTGTGCCCCTCTACAAATTGGCGCGCCAGGGAAAAACCGTCGAGCGCGAGCCGCGGCTGGTGCACGTATACCGGCACTCGATCGACCGGGTTGCGTTGCCGGAAATTGATTTCACGGTCGTCTGCAGCAAGGGGTTTTACGTTCGCACTTACGCTCATGACATCGGGGAGGCCCTTGGCTGCGGCGCGCATCTCAAGAATTTGCGGCGAACGAAGTCTGGCCGGTTCAGCGTGGATGGCGCGATTACCGTCGACGAATTGAAGAACTTCGAGCCGGTCGACATTCTCCCGCGGATTCTGACCCTGCCGGAAGTTTCCCGGATGCGGGGCGCCTGACGGCGCAAATGACGAAGCACGAATGACGAATGACGAAAGAATGACGAAGCCCGCAGTCCGAAGGTTCCGTCATTCGTCATTCAGGCTTCATTCGTCATTCGTCATTCGTCATTCGTCATTCCGATGAAGGTGCTGCGTTCCATCTCAGAGCTCGCCGCGCTTCCCGGCCCGTTGTTTCTCGCCATCGGCGTTTTCGACGGCGTTCATCTCGGCCACCAGGCCGTGATCTCGACGTCGGCGAAACATGCGATGGAAGCCGGCGGGACACCGGTCGTCGTTACGTTCGATCCGCATCCGGTAAAAGTGCTGCGGCCGAACAACGCGCCGCATCTGTTAACGGCGACCCAGCACAAGATCGCGCTGATCCGCGATCTCGGAGTCGCTCATCTTCTCGTGCTTCATTTCGATCGCGCATTTGCGGCGACGAGTCCGGAGGATTTTGTCCAGCAGCTCGTCGACAGCTCGAAACCACTCCGCGAAATTTGCGTCGGTCACGAATGGTCCTTTGGCAAAGGACGAGCGGGCAATTTGGCGCTGCTGAATAAGCTCGGCGAAACTCGCGGCTTCAACGTTATCGGCGTGAAAGCGGTGAAAGTGAATGGCGAAGTGGTCAGCAGCACCGCGATTCGGCAGGCGGTCGAAACGGGCGATCTCGTGAAGGCAACGCAGATGCTCGGACGCGAATACACCATCCTGGGGACGGTGGTTCGCGGTGAACAGCTCGGGCGCAAGCTTGGTTTTCCGACCGCGAACCTGAGCGCCCACAGCGAACAATTCCCGCCGAACGGCGTTTACGTTGTCGAGGCGCGGCTCGCGGGCGCGCTTTATCGCGGCGTGGCGAATCTCGGATTCCGGCCGACGGTCGCCGCCGGAAAACCCGAGCGCCTCCTCGAGCTTCATCTCTTCGATCTCGATCGCGAAATTTACGGCGAAGAAATCGAAGTGCGGTTTGTCCGTTATCTCAGGCCGGAACAGAAATTCGCGGATGTTGAAGCGCTGAAAGCGCAGATTGCCGCCGATGTCCGGCAGGCACGCGAATCGTTTTCGATCCTACCTTAATCGCCCGCGCGAACGGGAGACCGCCGCGGCCAGGCCGCCGATCATAACCAGGACGCCAACCGCAGCCGCGAAAACCCACATCCACATCACAGGCAGCATTGCCACATTCGCATAGGTCTCGAACGCGAATGACGTTCCACCGGCGAACCAGAACGCTGCGATGCACGCGGCGAGAGTGATTCCGAGCAGGATGAGAGCGCGATAGGAACGGCGCACCTGGCGCGCCGGGAGTTTCTGGACCACGCGCGCAGTGAAGCCGGTGTCGTCGATGTACGGCGCTTCCTCGCGCAGCCGTGCATCCAGCCAATCTTCCTGAAGTTTGTCGTCCATGTTAATTAGAACCCCACGCCGCCAGCATTTTCTTCAATTTTTCGCGTCCTCTCAACACATTTGTTTTCACGGTGCCAAGCGGGATGTCGAGAACGCGCGAGGCCTCATCGTGGGAGAGACCGTTCTGACAGCACAAAACGATGGCGCTCCGCTCGTGGACGGGAAGCAATTCGAGAGCGCGTGCGAGATCATGTCGGAGAGCGGGATCGACGGTTTGGGGATCGTGTTCGGCTTCCAGTTGAGCTTCGTCGATGCCAACGAGTTCCTTTCTTTTCCGCGCTTCTTCCCGGAAACAATTGTAGGCGATCCGGTAAAGCCAGGTCGAAAAACGCGCTTCGCCGCGAAAACTCCGAAGGTTTTTGTAAGCGCGGAGAAACGTTTCCTGCGCGAGATCGTCGGCCAAGGTGACATCGCTCCGGACCAGATTGCGAAGCAGACCTCGGACAGTCGATTGGTGATTCCGAACCAGCTCCGCAAAGGCGTGGTGGTCGTCGTCAACAAGAACGCGTGCAACGAGGTCTGCATCAGCCAGGGCCACCCGCCGATGCTAGGGCAATGGCGGCGCTTTGTCTGCGTCTTTAGGCCCTTCCAATTTCCAAACCAGGAGATATCCCACCCCGATCAGGAACGGAATAATGCCGAGCGCCCAGGCGCCGCCTTCCCACTCGTTAACCGCGCCGAAGAAGATCATGAGACCGAATCCGACCATGACCAGAACAATGCCGCGGCGCACATCCGACCGCGCCCGGACCGCTGGGGGTGGCGCGAAAAGCGACGGTGGCACGGGCTGACCTTTCTCCACCATCTCTCGGACGGTACGATGGAGCGAGCGGCTGCGGAGATAGCTGAAGAACATGATCGCAGCGACGATCAGGACCGGCGCGCCGAACAAGGTGGAGAAGATGATCCCAATGATAGGGATCGCCATGAGCGCGCCGTCTTCCACATCGAAGTCATCGCGATCATGGCTGCGCCGGGTCACCGTCACGCCAGGAGAAGTGTTGATGCTGAAGTGGCGCTTCAGTTTTTTTGTGACGCTGCGCTCGATCGAATCCTCATCGTCGGGCGTCGCAGTCGCCGCGGGCGAAATGTTCGCGCCGCCGCTGGCAGAGGCGACTGCAGTTGAGGAGACCGAGGGCGATGGCGCGGCCGTCGGAGTTTGACCGAACGCAGGCAGAGCGAGTGCGATCGAGCAGAGGCAGGTTAAGATTGCTGTTTTCATAGTTTTCCTTTGGGAGTGAGATGCGGCCCCGGACGCTTTTGGATTCAAGAAAAGCCGCGGGCCCGCCAGAAATGGCGTTCGGCGAAGGCGCGTCCCGAACCGGACTTCAAATATTTCTCGAACGCGACGGCCGCATTCTTAGTTCGAAACGCAAAATACGCCACCAACGACCATGGCGTGAACTTCGACGTGTGCGGCGAATCGTTTGCGTTGTGCTTCGCAAGACGCGCTTTCAGGTCAGTTGTAAAACCAACATAGCGTTGCTTCGCATGGGATTCTGATTGTAACAAATAGACGTAATACATGGAGGAACAGCGGCCTGCCAGCCGTAGCCCGGCCCCGAGGGGCGGGCCGCCTTCGCCAAGGCTACGGCGCCCTCGCTCCAGCCTTCGCTCGGCCCTGGCGTGCCGGGCGAAGGCTGGAGCGGGTGACGAGACTCGAACTCGCGACGTCCTCCTTGGCAAGGAGGTGCTCTACCACTGAGCTACACCCGCGTCTGGAAAGGGAAGGAATAATGTCCACGGCTCCGCCAGACGCAAGATTTTTGTCTTTGTCTTGGAGCGACGGCGCTCTGTCGCCGTAAAACGCGCGGGACGGTGACAGAGCGCCGTCGCTACAACTTTGCAAAAACGCATTTTGGTCGAGCATTACCGGATGGCCGAACTGACTATCGTCCCGTCGCGCGAACGTTTCACGGAACTCGCCAAGCTAGGCAACGTCATACCAGTTTTCGTGGATTTCGTCGCCGATGGCGAGACTCCGGCGTCCGCCTATCAAAAGCTCGATGACGGCGGCTATTCCTTTCTTTTCGAATCGGCCGAACAAACCGAGCAATCGGGTCGCTATTCTTTTCTCGGGTTTAGCCCGCGATTGATCATCCGCGGCGACAACAATGGCGAAGATCCGCTCGCCGCGTTGGAGAAAGTCATGGCGCGGTTCCGATTCGTTCCGCAGCCGGACCTGCCCCGGTTCGCCGGCGGCGCGGTCGGTTTTCTCGGGTACGATGTCGCCCGCTATTTCGAAAAGGCGTTGCCGCCACCACCGGACGACGACCTTCAACTTCCGGAAATGATCTTCATGATCATGGGATTGCTCGTCGTTTTCGATCACCGCTATCGGCGGGTAAAAATCGTCGCGAACGCGTTTCTTGGCGATGACGACAATCCTGCGGCCGCCTACGACGACGCCGCGAAGAAAATCCGGGAGGCGCTGGCGAAATTGTCCGGGGCGGCGCACCTGCCATTCGTTGACGCACAAAAACCGGTTTCGCGCCAACCGGTGCACAGCAACACGACCCAGGAGAAATTCGAAGCCGCTGTCCTAACAGCCAAGGAACACATTCGGGCCGGAGACTCCTTTCAGATCGTGCTCTCCCAGCGTTTCGAGACCGAGTTTTCGGGCGACCCGCTAAAGCTTTATCGTTGCCTGCGTTTGGTGAACCCGTCGCCCTACATGTTTTGTCTGCGCTTCGGCGAATCCTTCTCGCTCGTGGGAAGCTCGCCGGAGTTGCACGTCCGCGTGACGGACGATCTGGTCGAAGTTCGTCCCATCGCCGGCACCCGACGCCGTGGAACGACCGCGGAAGAAGACGAACGCAACGCGGCGGAGCTCCTGGCCGACCCGAAGGAACGCGCCGAGCATGTCATGTTAATCGATCTGGCGCGAAACGATCTCGGGCGCATCGCCGAAGTCGGCACGGTGCGCGTGACCGAGCAAATGGTGATCGAGCGCTACAGCCACGTCATGCATATCGGTTCGCACGTCGTGGCGCGTTTGCGGAAAGACAAGACAGCATTCGACGTGATGCGGGCCACGTTTCCCGCGGGAACGGTTTCCGGCGCGCCAAAGATTCGCGCGATGCAAATCATCAACGAACTGGAAAACAAAAAGCGTGGCTGTTACGCCGGTGCTGTCGGTTATTTTGGATTCGACGGCGCGCTGGATTGCTGCATCGCGTTGCGTTCCATCGTGTTGAAAAACGGGCGCGCTTATTTGCAAGCCGGCGCCGGGATTGTCGCCGATTCCGATCCAGCCAGCGAATACCAGGAAACGGTGAACAAGGCGATGGCGATGGTCGATGCGATCAGTCGCGCGAGCAATGAATAACAGAATTCTGATCATCGATAACTACGACTCGTTTACCTATAATCTCGTCCAGTATTTCGGCATGCTCGGGTGCGAGGTGATCGTGAAACGGAATGACGAGATCGCCGTCGCCGAAGCCGAAGCGCTCGCGCCGGACCGGATCTGCATTTCGCCGGGGCCGGGCCGACCGGAGGATGCTGGCGTTAGTAATGAAATAATTCGGCGACTCGGACCGAAGACGCCGGTTCTTGGCGTTTGTCTCGGCCATCAATGTGTGGGCGCCGTTTTCGGCGGCGAAATCGTTTCAGCGCCGCGCTTGATGCATGGAAAGACTTCGCCGGTTCAACATGACGGCACCGGCGTCTTCGAACATCTTCCAAATCCCTTCGAAGCGACCCGCTATCATTCGTTGATCGTGGACCGCGACACCTTACCAGGCTCACTCGAGGTGACGGCCGAGACGGTCGAAGGGGAAATCATGGGATTACGGCACCGCGAATTTCCAATCCAAGGCGTCCAGTTCCATCCCGAATCGGTTCTGACCGGCGAAGGAATGGCGTTGCTGCGAAATTTTCTTAATGCGCGATGACTTCGCGAATCGCGCGGAGCTCGCGCAACATCTCCTGATATTCGTCGAGGGTCAGCGCCTGCGCGGCGTCGCAGAGCGCGGTCTTCGGATCGTTGTGCACTTCGACGAGAACGCCATCGGCGCCAGCGGCCACTCCGGCGCGAGCGAGCGGCGCGACCATGTAATTTTTCCCGGCGGCATGTGACGCGTCGATCACCACCGGCAAATGGGAGATCCGTCGAACGGCTGGCACGGCGGCGAGATCGAGCGTGTTCCGGGTGTGCAGCGCGAATGTCCGCACGCCGCGCTCGCATAAAATTACCTGATAATTTCCTTCGGACATCACGTACTCGGCTGCGAGGAGCCATTCGTCGAGCGTCGCAGCCATGCCGCGCTTGAGCAGGACCGGCAACTTCGATTTTCCGGCTCGGCGCAATAGCGAAAAATTCTGCATGTTGCGCGCCCCGATTTGAATGATGTCGCCGTATTGTTCCACCAACTCGACTCCAACTACATCGAGCGCTTCGGTGACGATCTTCAATCCGAATTGCTCGCGCACTTCGGCCATGATCTTGAGCCCCTCCTCGCCAAGCCCCGGAAACTCGTAGGGTGAGCTACGCGGCTTGAAAGCGCCACCGCGGAAAAAACGCGCGCCGCTCCGCGCCACCGTTTCCCCGACGGTAAACGCCTGTTCGCGACTCTCGATCGCGCACGGCCCCGCAATTACCGCGAGCTCGTCGCCCCCGATCGTCGCGTCGCCGACCTTCACGACGGTCTTGTCCGGACGCAGATCGAGCGTGATCAATTTGTAGGGCTTGCTGACGCGGATCGCTTCCGCCACGCCGGCCATGTTTTCGAAGCGAGCCGGATCGACCGCGCCCTGGTTGCCGGTAATGCCGATCGCCGTTCGGGTCGCGCCCGGCATGACGTGCGGCCGGTAACCGAGGTGCTCGATTACCTTCACGACGGCCGCGACTTCCTGCTCCGCGGCGCCGGCTTTCATCACAATCAACATGGCGCGATTATCCTACACTCGACTCGTCGCGCAGCCATTTTTTCGCAGCCTCGATTTCGGCAAAGTTCAACTGATGGGTCGCTTCCTCCGCTCGCAGGATCACATCCGCGCCAGCGCTCCGCAGCATCGCCGCGAGGCGCTCGGCATTATCCAGTGGAATAATCGGGTCGCGCCTTCCCGAGCAAATCAGGACGCGCGCGCCCTGAAGATTGGGTTCGGCGGCCGGAATTAATGGCACCATCGCGCGGAACAAAACCGCCGACGTAATCGTTCCGGGCCACAACAAGAGAACGGCCGCCGCGATGTTCGCGCCATTCGAATAGCCGACTGCGGTTAGTTGCTTCGGATCGAATTCATATTGCTTCGCTGCGATCGCGATGAAGTCCGCCAGCTCATGCGCGCGTCTCACGACATCCGCTTCATCGAACACTCCTTCGGAGAGACGGCGGAAAAACCGCGGCATGCCATTCTCCAAGACGTTGCCGCGCAAGCTGAGCAACGCCGCCGCCGGATCGAGATCGCGGCCGAGCGGCACCATGTCGTTTTCATTGCCGCCGGTGCCGTGGAGGAGCAGGAGCACGCGGTCCGGTGGACTTGTTTGCGCGGGAATAAAATGATGGATGAAACCGAGATCGCTCATGTTCGCAGCGAGACCATATACTGAAGCGATCCGATGTATATCTGGCGAAAGCGAGCGACGCGCGATTGGATTCGAAAACAAAGCGCACAATTATTCCGCCGCTTTGGACCGGCGCTGGCGGTCGTCGAGCGGCCAGGAAAAATGCAAGTGCTCGTGGACGTCTCCTGCGCAAATCAGAAGGAAGCCGTCGCACTTCAGCACGAATTCGGCGGCACGATCGAGAAACTGCGGGCTGATTGGCTCGAGCAGTTCGTGAAGCGATCACGAGTAAAGCCGCTGCGGATCGGCACGCGGCAGATTGTCATTCCAGCGGAAGCCGCGTTCGGCACCGGCGAGCATGCGACCACCGCGATGTGTTTGCGAATGCTGGAGCGCATCACTCAAAACCGCGACGATGGCTGGACGATGCTCGATGCCGGCACTGGCAGCGGCATCCTCGCGATCGCGGGAAGTTGTCTTGGCGCGAAACGGGTTGTCGCGATCGATAATGATCCCCTCGCCTGCTCGATCGCGCTACGGAACGCGCGCGCGAATCGGGCATCGAACATCGAGTTTCAGACCGGGGACGTTTTAAAGCTGAAGGTCGGCGGGAAATTCGACGTCATCACGGCGAACCTGTTTAGCGAAATCCTGATGGCGGCGCTGCCAATTTGGTCGCGCCATCTGGCGAGCGACGGCTGCCTGATTCTGTCGGGTATTCTGCGATCGCAGGAACAAATGCTCGTCGCTGCTCTGCGACGCAATCATTTCACGGCGCGCGAGATTAAACGCCGTGGAAAATGGATCGCGCTTTGGGGGGTTCGATCGCGGAAAAGAATTTGACGCGGCGACCGGCCGCAGACACTTTCTCCGACCCGTTCGCGGCCTCGATTTTCCTGCATCCACGCGGTTGATCTTTCGAAGCCGCACTGGGAACCCGCAATGCCGAACGAAGAGTTGTCCTATGTCATCGTGACGCCGTACTCGATGCGCAAATCGCGCACCGGCGGCATTATCGCGCGATTGATTTCGCGCACCGGACTCGATCTGGTGACGTCTCGTATGTTCGCGCCGAGCGAAGAGCTCACGAAACGTTACGCGGACACGATCGTGACCGAAACGGATCCGCGGCACCGCGCCACCCAGGAGCTGATCCGCGATTACGTGCTCAAAAATTTCACCGGCAAAATCAACGGACAGAAATCGCGCGTGATGTTCCTGGTTTTTCGCGGCGAGGACGCGGTGGAAAAAATTCATCGCACGATTGGGCACATCGTGCACGAACGGACGAGCGGCGAAACGATCCGCGACACGTTCGGCGACTACATCACCGACGATTCAGGCAAGGTCGTCTACTTCGAGCCGGCCGCGCTGGCGGCGTTCGATCCGAAAGCGGTCGAAAACGATTTGAAACTCTGGGCGGAATATTCAGACAGCGACGGCGGAATCTTGGATCACGTCATCGAGTATCCGGCCGGAGCGAAGGTCGAGAAGTCGCTCGTTCTGATCAAGCCGGATAATTTCAAGTTTCCCAACCAGCGGCCGGGCGGCGTGATCGAAGTTTTTTCGCGCACGGGACTTTTCATCATCGGATTCAAAGTCCACCGGATGAGCGTGGCGCAGGCGCAGGAATTTTACGGGCCGGTCTTGCCGGTCCTGGAAGACAAGCTCGGTCCGAACAAAGGGCGCAACGCCTGGGAAGACATCGTTGAATTCATGGCCGGCGGACGGCCGAGCCAAGTGAGCAACGAGCAACGTAACGCGCCCGGTTCCGAAAAATGCATCGCGATTGTTTACCAGGGCGAAGACGCAGTCCGCAAAATCCGCGACGTGCTCGGACCGACGGATCCGGCGAAAGCGCCTCCGGGTTCGATTCGAAAAGAATTTGGCCAGACCATCATGATCAACGCCGCCCACGCCTCCGATTCCGCCGAGAACGCGAAACGCGAAATGGCGATCGTGCAGGTGGACGAGAACAACTTCAAACCATTGATTGAAAGTTTTTATGCGCGCTCCTAGCGTGCCTTCCCGATTTTGAACACCCTTAACCAGACCTCGACAGCCATGGAAATCTCAGCACGCGCCGCTCAATTATCGCCCTCACTCACTCTCTCGATCGACAGCAAGGCCAAAGCCATGAAAGCCGAAGGCATCGATGTCTGCGGCTTCGGCGCGGGCGAGCCGGACTTCGATACACCGGAACACATCAAGCAGGCGGCGATCGCGGCGCTCGAGGCGGGGTTTACGAAATACACGCCGAGCGCGGGGCTCCCGGAATTGCGCCAGGCCATTGCCGAGAAACTCGAGGCCGACAATCAACTCAGTTACCGCGCGAGCCAGGTCGTGGTGAGCAGCGGCGCGAAGCATTCCTGTTACAACGCGATCCTGGCCACCTGCCAGCCGGGCGATGAAGTGCTGATTCCGTCGCCCTATTGGGTCAGCTATCCCGACATGGTGCGGCTCGCCGGCGCGGAACCGGTGATCGTGCAGACCACTGAGCGCAATGGCTGGAAAATGCGGGCGAGCGATTTCGAAAACGCGATGACGCCGCGCACCAAGATGCTGATCCTCAACACTCCGGGTAATCCGAGCGGTTCGGTTTACACGCGTGAAGAACTGGGGGGCATCGTCGAGGTCGCGGCCGAGGAAGACATCTACATTCTCTCCGACGAAATTTACGAGAAGCTCGTTTACGACGATCATAAACATGTGAGCGTCGCGTCACTCTCGAAAGAAGCGTATGACCTCACCATCACGGTCAACGGTTTCAGCAAAGCGTATGCGATGACCGGATGGCGCCTCGGTTACATGGCCGCGCCGGAAGCTGTCGCCAAGGCGGTCGACAACATTCAAAGCCACAGCACGTCGAACCCCTGCTCGTTTGCCCAAAAAGGCGCCGTCGCGGCGCTGAAGGGCGACCAACAGGGCCTGGCCGATATGCGCGACGAGTTCGCCATGCGGCGCGACTACATGTTTGATCGCATTACCAAGATCCCGAACATCACCGCGGTGAAACCGCAGGGCGCGTTTTACATTTTGGTAAACATCAGCCAGCTCGGCTTGAGCTCGCAGAATTTTGCCGATCGTTTGTTGAGCAAAGCGAACGTAGCGGTGGTTCCCGGCGCGGCGTTCGGAGACGATCGCACGGTCCGGCTCAGCTACGCCACCAGCATCGACATCATCAAAAAGGGCCTGGACCGGTTCCAGGACTTTTGCCGGACGCTGTAACGATTTTAGATTTTAGATTGCAGATTTAAGATTGGGCGACAGCGTCGCCTTTCAATCTGCAATCGACATTCTGAAATCTGCAATGGCCACCGGTTATCTCGCGCTCATCCTTCACGCGCATCTGCCTTTCGTCCGGCATCCGGAGCACGACGATTTCCTCGAAGAAGATTGGTTCTTCGAGGCGATAACCGAAAGCTACATCCCGCTCCTCGCCATGATGGAGCGGCTCGTCGCCGACGAAGTGCTGTTCCAGTTGACGATGACGGTTACGCCGACGCTCTCCGCGATGTTGCAGGACCAACTCCTTCGCGAACGCTACGTCCGGTATTTGGATCGGTCGGTTGCGCTGGCCGAGCGCGAGATCGTGCGCAACCGCGACGACGAACGGTTGCGCGGGCTGTCCGAGTTTTATCACGATCATTTCCGGCAAACCCGCGAGCGTTTTGTTCAGTGGAATGGCGATTTGCTCGCCGTGTTTCGGCGGCTGCGCGATGATGGTTGTCTCGAGCTCATAGCGTCAGCGGCGACCCACGGGTTGTTGCCGCTGCTCCAATCGCCGGCAGCCGTGCGCGCGCAGATTTCGGTCGGTTGTGATTCGTATCGGGCCGCGTTTCACGGCGATCCGGCCGGGTTTTGGTTGCCGGAATGCGCTTACCATCCGGGCGTCGAGAATGCCCTGCGCGAAGCGGACATCCGGTGGTTCATCGTCGACGCCCACGGTCTCATGCTGGCGGATCCGCGGCCGCGCCGCGCGATTTACGCGCCCTGTTTTACGCCGGCGGGACCGGCTGCATTCGCGCGCGATCGCGACTCAAGCCGGCAGGTCTGGAGCGCAACGGAAGGATATCCCGGCAATCCAGCCTACCGGGAATTTTATCGCGACATTGGCTTCGAGCTTCCCCTCGAACATCTCTGCCCGGGCGCGAATTCGCCTTTGCGAAAATTCACCGGGATCAAGTATCACCGCATCACCGATCGCCACGGCGAAAAGGATCTTTATGATCCAGCCGCCGCCCAGGAAGTGGCCGACGCGCATGCATTGCATTTCCTCAACGCCCGGAAACAACAGCTCAACGATCTCCGCGCGCTCGATTTCGACCCGATCATCGTGGCGCCGTTCGACGCCGAGCTATTCGGTCACTGGTGGTTTGAAGGGCCGCGATTTCTCGAGTCGGTGCTGCGCCAGGCCGCGCACGCCCAGCAGGACCTTCGTCTCACGAGCAGAGATCATTACGGCCATGAAGATTTTCAGCTCACGACGCCGACCGAATTTCTCGCCGAACATCCGACTCAGCAAAGCGTCTCGCTGGCGGCATCGAGCTGGGGCGAGAACGGGCATCTCGGCGTCTGGCTCGGCGAAACGAACTCGTGGATATATCCGCATCTCTATTCGGCGGCAGAACGAATCACGAAACTCGCGGACGCATATCGGAGCACTGCGAGCGAATTCGCAGACCGTGTCTTGAAACAACTGGCCCGGGAATTACTGCTCGCGCAATCGAGCGACTGGGCGTTTCTTATCCGGACCGGCACGGCAAAGCATTACGCGACGAAGCGCGCCACCGATCATTTGCTGCGGTTCAATCGGCTGCACGACGATTTTGTCAGCGGCGATGTGGACGAAGGTTTTTTGGCAAACTGCGAATGGCGCGACAACATTTTCCCGGAGATCGATTGGCGGCGATACTGTTCCGAATGACAAAGACGAACGCTCTCCTGCTAGCTACGGCATTGTTCGTTGGAAATGCCGCCGCGCAGGAACCGTCGCCGACGCCCACAGCGACGCCGCGAAACATCCGGGTGAGCTTCGTTCCGCCACCGCTCGATGGCACAATCAGCCTCGGCGTTTACGATGCTAAGGGAAAACTGGTGCGGGTCCTTTTTCGCGAAGCGGACATCAACGAGTTCAATATCGGCAACGACTCACTCTCAACGACGTGGGATGGAAAGGACGACGCCGGCGAAAATGTTCCGCCGGGGAAATACAGCGCCCATGGCTTCGTCGTAGGCGATCTCAAGATTGAAGGCGTGGGATTCTTCTTCAACGACTGGATCAGCTCGGCGGAAGGCCCGCGGTTTTCCCGAATCAAGTCGTTGGCGATGCACGACGAAAATCTATTGCTCAGCGTCGATCTGGTGCCGCCGGGAACGGGCCACGTTCTCTATGATGTCGCGGACAAATCGCTGACCTTGAAAGATACCGATTCGGAAACGAACGGCGAAGCGAGCGCTAGCACGCCGGGACGCGACGGTACACGGTGGGTGATCCAGGGAGCGGAGGTAAAGCAATTGGCCGCCAACGGCGAGTTCCTCCGGCGGCTTCCGGCTTCGCCTGAACAACCGCAGCCGAAAGCAATCGCGGCCTCGCTCAAGGAAGACAGGATTTATCTGCTCGAGGAAAACGAGAAGGGGCAACGCGTCCGCGCGCTGAGCCTCATCGCGAGGAAAGGTGATAATGGAGATCAATCGATCTCCGATTGGAAAGTCGATTTCGAGAAATCAATCGTCGCTCACAGGAATTTCTCGATCGCGGGCGGCAAGCCGGTCACGAACCCGGCCGAGGAAAATATTCCCGACAAGGTGAAGGTGAAGCTCCTCGCCAATCCGTTGCTGAACGACGATCGCGTCGCGGTCGAGATGATGATCGGCACCGATGCCGATGGCAGTTTCATCAAGGCGGCCGACGGACTTCCTCTCTGCACCATCAGCGAAACGCAAAACCTGGACCGGGCGTTGCTGGCGTTGAATGGTGCAAACACGATCGATGTTTTCCAGGACGATGGCGCGGTCGTCGAACAATTCCGCGTCACCGGGGTCGATCAGATGATGAGTTTCGATTGCGGCGGTTTTGAATTGAAATGACGCGACCTCTTCGCCGAGATTCGAAGATGCCGCGCGACATCGTCTATTTCGACCTCGAAACGCAGCGGACCGCGAACGATGCAGGCGGCTGGGCGCGCAAGGGCGACATGCGGATGTCAGTCGGCGTCGTCTACAGCACCGCGACCGGCCGATACGAAGTTTTCGGTGAAGCGCAGGTGAACCAGCTCGTCGAGCGGCTGCGGCGCGCCGACCTCGTGGTCGGATTCAACGTTCTGAATTTCGATTATCAGGTGCTGATGGGTTACACCATCCTCGATCTCGTCGCGGAACTTCCGACCGCTGATTTGATGGCCGACATGGAAAAGCGCGTAGGCCATCGGCTCGGATTGGACTCGATCGCGCAAGCCACGCTCGGCATTCAAAAAACGGCGGTAGGATTAGACGCGATCCGCTGGTGGCGCGAAGGGCGGATTCTCGAGATCGCGGAGTATTGCTGTTTCGACGTGAAAGTGACGCGGCTCGTGCACGAACACGGTTGCCGGCACAAAGAGTTGTTCTTTCACGACCGCTTCGCGCGCAAACAGCGGATCGAGATCGACTGGGCGCATCTCGAGTCGTAACGCCACTACTGCAACTGGAAAATCTCGACGACTGCGACGCCGGTATTCGTGCCCGTCCCCCGGACAATGGCTGTATAATTTCCCGGCGCTAGCGGCGCCGAAAGAATCGCCGACTCGCGATCGTCACTGGGCGCGAGACCTGTCGCGCTGATCTGAGTTTGCTGATCCGATTTCCAATTATCGTTACTCGCGATCGTTGTGCCGGAAGAGTCGTGCAATTCCAGCGTCGGATCCTGCAATGCATTCGCAACGCCAAACGCCGTCAGCGATGGTCCGATGGCGCGCGCCAGAACGGTGCGGTTCTGTGACCCGCCGACGATGAAGCCGCCGATCATCACGTTATCGCCGGTTTCGACGAAGCCGCGCGACGAGATGTTCGCCGCGTTCGCCGGCGCGGGCTGGTCGAGATCGAAAAGCTCGAGAACTCCGATGCCAGTCGCGGTCCCGACCCCGCTCATGATCGCGGTATAATTCCCTGGCTGGAGTGTCGCAACGATCGCGGATTCCTTCGGATCGTTCGGCGGAAGGCCGCTGTCGATGATCGCCTGTTTTTGTGGACCGTTCATCCAATCATCGTTTGTAAAAAGAGGAGTCCCGGCGCCGTCGAACAACGTCAGGGTTGGGTCCAGCAACCGGCCGGGGAGCGGCTGGTTGTTCACGGAAAGCGAAGGGCCGATCGCGCGCACGATCACTTTCTTTGGCGCGCTGCCGGTGAGAATAAATCCGCCGATCAAAACATTGTCGCCGGTTTGGACGCGCATTCGCGTCGCGATGTTTACCAAGGCCGGTGATGCCGGCGCCGGCACGATTTTCAATACCTGACCTGATGCGCCGGACGGTCCGAGATTCCCGCTGGCCAAGGCATAAATCTCGCCGTTCGCATCGCGCCCGAATGCCTTCAGGAACAATCCGAACGCCCGGTCGTCATTGCCGATCCTCAATTCGCGGATGACGCCGGTATTGAGATCGTCCATGTAAAACAGCCGGCCCTTGGGCGCGGTGAACGTGGTCGAGAAATCACCGAAGACATATTTGCTCGTGAGTGCTGGAATGGTTGTAGCGCGATACAGGTAGCCACCGAGGATCGCGATTCCGTCGTCGTGGCTGTACTCCGCAACCGGATTCGTGAGCGCCGGATTCGGCGACGGATCGGGAGTGACGTTGCCGTTCGCCGGATTGAAGAGGAACGTGCCTTCCTTCTTATTCCAGCCGTAATTTTTTCCCGGCTCGACCAAATCGACCTCCTCGATGTGGTCCTGCCCGACGTCGGCCACGATGAGTTTGTCGGTCACGGCATCAAAACTGAATCGGAACGGATTTCGGAAACCGTAGGCGAAAATTTCCCGAACAACCTCGGGTATGGCGGGGTTGGCTACGAACGGATTTGAAGCGGGGATGCGATACTTGCCGTTCGCGCTGGTCGGGTCGCTGCTCGATGGCGTGAGGGCCGGCGCCAGCGGATCGATCCGCAGGAGCTTGCCGAGAACGGTGGTGGTGACCTGGCCGTTTCCGGTGCTCGGATTATGTCCATCGCCCACGTCGTTGGCCGCGCCACCGTCGCCTAACGAGATGTAGAGATAGTGATCGCTCGGCCGGAAAACGATTTGCCCGGCATTGTGATTGAATTGCGGCTCATCGATTCGCATTATTTCGCGACGCGTCGCCGGATCGACCACGTCCGCGTTGCCGGCAGAAACCTGCCATTCCGCGATCACGCTTTGATGATTAAAAGCATTCGCGTTCGGCACGGTGAAATCGGCCGCGCCGTTCACCGGTTCGCTCGAATAAGTGTAAAGCTTCCGAAACCCCGGGCTGTTCGAATCCGCGAAGCCGGGATGAAAGGCGAGACCGAGCAGGCCGCGCTCGTCGTAGCCCGCCATTAATGGGACCAGTCGGCCGGAGACGTCGAGGAATGGCGTTCCCAAGACCTGGCCGTTTTTCAGGACCAAAATCTGACCGCTCTGGTTCACGATGAAGAGACGATTGCTTCCATCATTCGGTGAAACCAGGTCCACCGGTGACACCAAACCAGTCGCGACTGCCTGCAATTCAACGCGCACCGGCCCCTTGCCGATCCGCGGCAGCAACGGTGTGGCCGTAGGCGTGGCTGTCGGGGTTGGCGTAGAGGTAGGTGTTGCGGTCGCGGTTGGGGTCGCGGCCGGTCCTTGGACGGTGATGACGCCATTCATAATTTGCCCGTGAACCTCGCAGAAGTAGGAGAAGCTCCCCGGCGTCGTAAAGGTATGGTCAAAAGTGAAAGGAGGCGTGTGAATGCCTGAGGAAAACTCGTCGGTCGGCTCCGACTGAGTCCCGGACCGGACGCTGTGCGTCCCTGTAAGCCAGTTCCAGCGAACCGTATCACCCACTTGAATAAAGCGGTCCTTGGGCTGGAAAGTCATGTAACCGTTGGCCCCCACCTGAACGGTGTAGGTGGTTGCGTGCGCAGGCTGAAGAAAGACGAGCGCTGAGAGTATCAGCAGGCCGAGCGCAAAACGAGTTTGCAATTTCATAGAGAGAACCTCCTTGGGGTTCGCCGAGTTTGAGAAGACTGGCGGGGGATGACGAGACTGGAATGGTAACAGAACTGTTACTTCTGCCCGGCGGGTTGGCTCAGAGGGATTTGGCGTCCAAAAAAGAGATCGAAACCCTGTCCTAGTCACCGCGCGCAATCTTTGTTTAGTTAAGGCCCTTATGCCTTCCGAGCCTCAGCAGACCCTCGCCCGAAGCGCGAGCGTGAGCGGAACGTCGCTCCACACCGGCGAGAAAGTCACACTCAAGCTTCAGCCCGCGCCGGTCGATTCCGGGATCAAGTTCAAGCGGCGCGATCTGCAGGACGAACCGACCATCGACGCGACGATCGCGAACTTGAAGACGGTCGAGCGCGCCACGACGATCGGTGAAGGCTCAATCCGGGTGCACACGGTCGAGCATATCCTTTCGTCGCTCGTAGCCATGGGGGTGGACAACGCCGTCGTCGAAATGGACGCGAACGAGCCACCGATCGGCGATGGCAGCGCGCGGCCTTATGTGGAGTTGATCAAGAAAGCGGGAATCGTCGCGCAGGAAGCGTCGCGCCGGTTCTTCGACGTGCGGGAGCCGATTCACATCGAGACGAAAACCGGATCGCTCCTCGTTGTTTTGCCCGATCCGAAGTTCCGAATCTCGTGCACGCAATCCGGACCGGACGGTCAGTTCACGCAATTTCTTTCCACCGAGATCACGCCCGCGATTTACGAACGCGAAATCGCGCCGGCGCGCACTTTCGTTTTCTACGATGACGTCAGGCACCTCATGGACAAGAACCTGATCAAGGGCGGCAGCCTCGAGAACGCGATCGTGATCCGGGGCGAAGCGGTCTTGAGCAAGGAACCGTTGCGCTTTCCCGACGAATTCGTCCGGCACAAAATCCTCGATATCGTCGGCGACCTCGCGCTCTTCGGGCAGCGGATTCGCGGCCACGTCATCGCGGTCAAGCCGGGCCACGGCGCAAACGCCGAGCTGGTCCGCGCCCTGGCGCGCGAGTTCGCGCGCTTCGGGCCGATCGTCGATCCAAAAGCTTTTTCAGCCGGCGAAGGCAGTCTCGATATCAACGAGATCATGAAGATTCTGCCGCATCGTTATCCGTTCCTGATGGTCGACCGGGTGTTGCGCTTCGACGGCGAAACGAAATGCGTCGGGCTGAAATCAGTCTCGATTAACGAACCATTTTTCGAAGGCCATTTTCCAGGTCACCCGGTCATGCCGGGAGTTTTGCAGGTGGAAGCGATGGCGCAGGTCGCGAGTATCCTGATGTTGAAACTGACGCAGAGCGGCAGTGGACGGCTCGGTTATTTCGTCAGCGCGGACGAAGTGAAATTCCGTAAGCCAGTTTTCCCGGGCGACACGCTGATCATTTCCGCCGAGCTGACGAAAACGCGTGGGAAGCAGCTCGCGAAGCTGAAGTGCAATTGCGCCGTGAATGATTCCATCGTCTCGGAGTGCGAGGTGATGTTGCGGCTGCTCGATCAATGAGCGACGCGCAGATTCATCCGACCGCGATCGTTGATGCGCGGGCGGAAATCGGGCCGGGCACGATCATCGGACCGTATTGCATAGTTGGGCCCGACGTGGTCTTGGACGCGAACTGCTGGCTGCAAAATCACGTCACGCTCGCCGGCCCGCTGACGGCGGGCGCGCGAAACAATTTCTACGCCCATTGCTCGATCGGGCAGCAAACGCAGGACCTGAAATATCAGGGCGAACCGACTTACCTCGAGATCGGGGACGAAAACACGTTTCGTGAATTCGTGACGGTCAATCGCAGCACTACCGCCGCCGGCAAGACGCGAATAGGGCATCGCGGAAATTATCTCGCCTACAGCCACATTGGCCACGATTGCAACGTCGGCGATGCGGTGGTGTTTTCGAACAACGGAACGCTGGCGGGTCACGTCCAGGTAGGCGACCACGCGATCATGGGCGGGCTCACAGCCGTCCATCAATTTTGCCGGCTCGGCCGGTACGCGATCACCGGCGGCTGCTCGAAAATCGTTCAGGATGTTCCACCGTTCATGATCGCCGATGGAAATCCGGCGAAGGTGCGCGGGATCAACATCGTGGGGCTGGAGCGAAACGGGTTCCCCGCGGAAACCATCAAGACAATCAAGGAAGCGTTCCGCTTGATCTACCGTTCGAAGTTCAACACCCGTCAGGCCGTGGAAGCGATCCAGCAGGAGCTAACGGCTAGCGCCGAGATCACACAGATCCTCGAGTTCATTCAGTCCAGCGAACGCGGAATCATTCGTTAGGCCGCGGCGGCTTTGGCGCCGGCGGCCTTGTTGCGCGCAATTCCATTTCCGCCTTCTTCAAAAGCGAAGCCGCAGGAGCATCAGGCGCAATTCGCAGCACGGTGCGAATGAGGTCGAGGCCGCGCTTCGCCTTGTTCTGCTTCCCGAGCGCATCCGCTTCGTGCAGGACAGTCCGCAAAATATCGTCTCGCTTCGTATAGACGGTTCGCGCGAGATCGAAACAACCCGAAGCGCCAACATAATTCTCGGACCCGGCCTCGAGAAGACCGATGTCTTCCAACATAGGTCCGTTCCGCGACCGCGCGGCGAACTGCTTTGCGGCGGCGCGATACTCTCCGCCGCCTAACGACCCATTCTTGAGCGCGAAATCGTGATAAGCGCCCCAATCGGACGAGGATTTTTCGTCGGCAGCTCTGCCATCGAGCCCGAGCCATGCGGCATACGGCCGGTAAAGCGGATCGCCCACCATGACCGACATCCACGAAAGGACCGGCGACGCCATGTAGGCGCTCTCGGCAAATGTAAAACCATGGAGCAGCCGGTCGTTCAAGACATCGAGGTGCGCGGTCAGTTGAAGATATGGTTCGTAAACGTTGCCGATGGTCGCAGCCGCCCCCTTGCTCAGCAGGGGCCCGGCCCAGCCTGAGTTCTCATCGTGGAGAGTGCTCGCGCTGAAAGAATGAATGTGGACGGCGACCGCTCCGGGCACGAACTGGAAGTCAGGTTGGGTGAAGGGCCCCGCGATCTTGTCGGTGTACCATCCGTAATACAGAGCGCAGTCCGTCATCGGATAGCCGTTCGGGAAAATCTCGGGCGTGTCGTCGTAGATGAGAGGAACGCCTACCTTGTGAAGTTGATCGCGAACTTGCGCGAGCCAGTGATCGCCAATGCCCAAACCCGGCGTGGAATTATGCGCGCCATCGATGTAGGCGCGGCCCCACAGGCCGGTCTTCTCTGTTTCAATGGCGTCGGTGATCATCCGGCGGACCGTCACCACTTGTGGCGCGTCGAGCCGACAAACAAGCAGGACCGTCGAGTTTTCCACTTCGGCGATCGCGCGGTAACTCTGAAAATAAGGATTCTGGAGCGGGCCGGAAATCTGATCGGAAAGAGCGGCGAGCGCCGCCACTTCCGAGTCGACCGAAGCGTCGTTGCGGTTCCCAATCGGCGGCCCGCCAACTTTGTCTCCGGGATAGTCGGTGGCCGCGCGGATCTTCAGCGGCACGCCTTTGATCATGGCGACGAACCTGATGGTGCTCGAGACCACGCGCCCCGCATCAGGACTTTTCTCAAATTTCCACCAGCCGCGTTCCCTAAAAATCTCACGCAGCCGATTACGAATCATCGTGTCGTATTCGTCGCGACTGATCTCTTCCGTCCTCGAAATGCTCAGCCCGATAAGATGATCGCGCGCGATGCCGCGTTTTTGAGCGTAGAACTTTGCCAGCTCGACGGATTCGGGAACGTCCTGGTTAAAAACGACGATCGTCGCGGGCGCCAGCGATTTCTCGGCCAGCGCGGCCGGGGACGAGAAAGCCAAAAGCAGAATAGCAAACCAAAGTTTCATCCAAAGCGAAGCTTCAATCCATCGTAAGCAATGCCGACGCCCGCCGGCAGTTCTGCTTCGCGCGCCTGCGCCAGCTGGTGGCAAATGTGGGTGAAAAGCGTTTGTTTCGGTCGGACTTTCGCCGCCACCTCGAGCGCTTGCCCCACGCTCAGATGCGTCGGATGCGGTTTGTCTCGGAGCGCGTCAATGATGAGCACTTCGACTTCGCTAATCGCGCCGACGATAGGCTCCGGGACCGCGCTGCAGTCGCTCAGATACGCGACCAGTTTTTTTCCCTCGCGCGAAAACAGATAGCCGTTCACCATTGATTTTCCGTGGGGCACTGGCAACGGCGTGATCGTCGTTTCTCCAAGTCGAAACGGCCCGTCGACGATGTGCGGCACCGGCACGAGATAGCCGGGAAAACGGTTCAGACCATTGAAGGCAAACTCATAAACGCGGGCCAGATCGCGCATGGTTTCGGCCGACGCGTAAACCGGGATCGACCCGAGATCGTAGGAATAACGACGCAAATCGTCGAACCCCATGATGTGGTCGGTGTGCGAATGCGTGAACACGACCGCGTCGAGCCGCCGGATATTTTCGCGCAACGCCTGGGTGCGGAAATCGGTTCCCGTATCGACCACCCAGGCGCACTCCGGCGTTTCGACATAAATCGACGAGCGCAGCCGTTGATCGCGCGGGTCGGGCGAATGACAGACCTCGCAGTCGCATCCGATCGTCGGCACACCTTGCGACGTTCCCGTTCCGAGAAAGGTGAGCTGAAGTTGAGAGTTGAGAGTTGAGCCTTGAGAGTTCAAAACAGAGCGGTCGCGCGATTTCTCTCAACTAATAACTCTCAACTCTCAACTGATTCCCCGAATGCCGGCCACGCTCAGCCTCTTGCGGATCAAAAATCTCGCCCTTGTCGAGGACCTGGAGTGGCAGCTCGCCCCAGGGTTCACCGCGATCACGGGTGAAACCGGCGCGGGGAAATCAATCATCATTGGCGCGCTGCAATTGCTTCTCGGCGAACGGACGGACAAATCGTTGATCCGGACCGGCGCGGATTCGTGCACCGTCGAAGCGGTTTTCGCGGGCGCGGAATTGAAACAAATGAATCCGCTTCTGGAGGAATCCGGGGTGGAGAGCAGCGACAGCGAGCTGATCGTAAAACGCAGTTTTTCCACGACCGGCACGAACCGCCAGTTTATCAACGGATCCCCGACGACGCTGGCTGTTCTCAAGAAACTCGGCGACGAATTGGTCGATCTCCATGGGCCCCACGATCACCAATCGCTCTTGTCGCCAGAGCGGCAGCTTGCGCTTCTCGACGGCTATGCGCATACCGGCGACGCGTTGCGCGATTTCTCGGAGGCGTATCGCAAGCTGCAATCGTTGCGGGCCGAGCACGCGAGCCTGAGCACCGCGGAAAGTGCCCGCGAACAGGAGATCGATCTGCTCCGCCATCAGGTCAATGAAATCACGAACGCGAGCCTGACGACCGGCGAAGAGGAAGGAATTTCCACGCGTTACCGTCTTGCGAGCAACGCGAAACGGCTTCTCGAATTGGCCGCCGCGATTTCGCGAAGACTTTCCGAAACCGACGACGCGATCCTGCCCCAACTAGCCGAAACGCAACGGCTCCTGCGCGACCTGGAAAAAATCGATCCGGAAAAATCGACGCTGGCGGAAGCACATGCGGCCTGCGTCATGGAGTTGTCGGAAATCTCCCATGCTCTGGGGCAATATGCCGAGCAGCTCGATCTCGATCCCGCGCAACTCGCCGCGCTCGAAGAACGCGTGACACTCTTTGAAACGTTGAAGCGAAAATACGGTGGCTCGATTGAAGAAGTGATCGCGTTCGGCGCGCGCGCGGCCGAGCGAATGCGCAAGATCGAAGGGCGCGATGCCGAGCTCGAGCGGTTGAGCCAGGAAATGGAAAGCGCGCGCGGAGATGTGGAACGGATCGGGCATGCTCTTCACAAGGCGCGGAGCAAGGCCGCGCCGAAACTTGCGGAAAACATTCGCGCGAACCTGCGCGATCTCGGTTTTCGGCAATCGGAGTTCGAAGTGAAAATGACGGCGCTCGAAGAAGCGCGCGCGGCCGGTTTCGATGCCGTCGAGCTGCTCTTCTCTCCGAACCCGGGCGAGCCGTTGAAGCCGCTGCGACTGATTGCGTCGAGCGGCGAAATTTCGCGTTTGATGCTCGCGATCAAATCCTCGCTGGCGGCGCAGGACGCGATTCCGCTCCTGGTGTTCGACGAGATCGACGCCAACGTTGGCGGTGAAATCGCGAACGCGGTCGGCGAGAAAATGCGCAAACTCGCCTCGGATCATCAACTGTTGTGCATCACCCATCTGCCGCAGGTAGCGGCGGCGGCGGCGACCCAATTCGTCGTGACCAAGGAAATCGTAGGCGGGCGCACGCATTCGCGCTTGAGCGAAGTCGCTGGCAAAGCGCGTCAGGAAGAAATCGCGCGAATGCTCGGCGGGAAAACCGATTCTGCGCTCAAGCACGCGGCCACGTTGTTGAAACGCTGATGCTGAACTGGATCTGGCTCGCGCTGGTGGTGCTCGCGGTCGCAATTGGCGGCTGGAATAACCGGCTGGGCGAAGTGACCAGCGGGGCGTTCGACGGCGCGAAGACGGCGGTGACGATCGCGCTGGGGCTCATCGGGATCATGGCGTTGTGGCTTGGCGTAATGCGGCTGGCAGAACGCGCTGGACTCGTGCAACGCATCGCCCGCGTTCTCCATCCGTTCATGCGCCGTCTCTTTCCCGATGTGCCGCCGGAACATCCGGCGATGGGTTCGATGCTGATGAATATGGCGGCCAACATGCTCGGACTCGGCAACGCCGCGACGCCGCTCGGTTTACGCGCAATGCGCGATCTGGAGCAGTTGAACCCGCGACCGAGCGTCGCGTCCAACGCGATGTGCACTTTCCTCGCGATCAACACGGCCTCGGTGCAATTGATTCCAGCGACCGCGATCGCCTTGCTCGCTTCCGCCGGCTCGACGCGGCCGACAGCGATCGTCGGAACCGCGCTGCTCGCGACTTTGTGCGCAGCCACGGTCGCGATTACGTCCGCAAAGCTTTTGGAAAAACTCCCCTTCTTCCGATTGCCTCCCGTTGTCGCCGGGATCGATGATCCCGGCCGCGCCCCAGCGACGTCAACCTCGGCCGGGATCAACGATACCGGCTCCAGCGACAACGTCATTGCTGTCGAGCCACGCGGCTGGCGCCGTTTCCTCCCGTTTCTCCTCGTGCTTTTCTTTCTCGCGTTGTTTGTGCGCCTCGTTTTTCCGACCTGGTTCAATCTTCCTCCCGATCCAAACGCAGCCACCCAGAACGCTTTCGTGCGCTGCGTGAACATCATCTCGATTCTCGCCATTCCATTTCTCCTCAGCTTTTTTCCCGTTTACGCCGCGACGCGCCGCATCAAGGTCTATGAAGAATTCGTCGAAGGCGCGAAGGAGGGATTCGGCGTCATCCTGAAAATCATTCCGTTCCTGGTCACGATGCTTGTCGGCATCGGGATGTTCAAAGGCGCGGGTGGAATCGATTTGTTGACCCGCATGCTGACGCCCGTCCTGACGCCGCTCCAATTTCCTCCCGATCTTCTTCCGCTCGCTTTGATGCGTCCGCTCAGCGGCAGCGCCACGCTTGCGCTGCTGACCGACATCATTCACCGCCTCGGACCGGATAACATCGTGAGCCTGATGGCAGCGACGATTTACGGCAGCACGGAGACGACCTTCTACGTCGCGGCGGTTTACTTTGGGTCGGTGAATATCAAACAAACCCGGCACGCCATTCCGGCCGGTTTGTTAGGCGACCTCGCGGGCGTGATCGCGTCGGTAATTATCTGCCGCGCGGTATTCTAATTTTTCCCTCGCCAGCGACCTAACAGATTTCCTATCGTCCGCCTGCACATGATTCAGCGCGATTATCTCATCATCGGCAGCGGCATCGGCGGCAGCAGCGCCTGCGAAAGCATCCGCAAATACGACAAGCGCGGCCAGATCACGCTCGTCGGCGCGGAAACCTATGTGCCCTACAAACGCTGGATGCTTTCGAAGACTTTCCTGCGCGACAAGATCCCGCCGTTAAAAAAACTGCCGGTGCTCGACGCGCATTGGTACGAGAAGCACAAGATCGAGACGCGTTTCGCGACGATGGTCACGCAGGTGAACATCGATCGCCGTCTCGCCGTCTTGGGCAATGGCGAAACCATCGAGTTCAACAAGGCGTGTCTGGCCATGGGCAGCCGGCCGGTGCGGCCACCCGTCGCGGGTGTGGCGCTGGGCAACGTCATTTATCTTCGCACGATCCGGGACGCGCTGGCCTTGCGCGAAATGGCGTCGCTGGAAAAAACCATCGTGGTGGTGGGCGGCGGACTGCTCGCCTGTGAGGCGGCGTCGAGTCTACGACAGATGAAATTCAAGGTGAGCATGATGCATCGCAACGCTTACCTGCTGAATCGCTATCTCGATCCGGAGACCGGCGCGTGGATCACCTCGTATTTTGAAAAGCATGGCGTGAGCTTGCTGCTGGGCGAAAGCCTGAACGGGTTCGAGGGCAAAACGGTGTTGCGAAATATTCAGACGAAGAGCGGGAACCGCATTGCCGCAGGAGTCGCGGTCGTCGCCTGCGGCGCCGAACCGAATCTCGAGCTGGTCCGCAACACTCCGCTCGCCGGTCCCCACGGATCGCCGGTGAGCGAGTACCTCGAGACGGAAGAGAAGGGAATCTACGCGATCGGCGACCTGGCATTTTATCCCGATCGCATCATGGGCGGCGTGCGACGCCAAACGCATTGGGAGAATGCGCGCGAGCAAGGGCTCGTCGCCGGCGCGAACATGACCGGCAAGAAGCGGATCCGCTACGAGCAACTCCCGTATTTCTGGACGGAGATGTTCGACCTGAAAATGGATTTTGTCGGCGATTTCAGTTTGCCGCCCACGCGGATAAGTCTGAAGGGCGTTTACGCGAAGAAGAAATTCGTCGTCCGCTATTACCAGGGAGAAAAGCTGCGGGCGCTGCTTCTCTGCCACGCCACGCCGAAGGAGGTCGACGGCGCGAAGACGGAATTGCGGACGGCGCTCGGAAAATAACGCCCGTCCTCACGGCGTGTAATCGGAAATCTCGAGCGCAGTATTTCGCACTGCGACCAGTTTCCAATCCCACGGCCAGGTCGCGCCGCGTTGCCATTCGAATTCGAAGGGAGCATCGAGCGTGTTCACTCGATTCTGAATGAAGTCCGCCAGTTCGCCGGTTCCCTTGATCGTGATCTTCGCCGTCCAATAACCGCGGTCTTCTTCGCGCCGAATCGCGATCGCGCTCGCGTCGATTCGAGTGTGGCCAAGCGCGCGGAAAACCTGCGGCAGCCGTTCGAGCAACAATTTGCGGTCGTTGCCCCATCGGTCCTCATAGGTGTGGCCGATGAATTCGCCGACAGCATTCCAGTTATGTTTCTCAATTTGCTCAAGGAGATGAACGTTGTGGAGCTCGATCTGGCGTTGCGGTTGCCAGAGCCGGAAAAGATAAATCCCCCAGATCACCGCGATCACGAGGCCGGCGTAGAATCCGTTGCGAAAAGTCACGCCTGACGTTGCCTGCCGGCGGGAAACCTGCGAGCGATTCCGATTGACGTGACGCCTCGCTAGAGGCATGAACCGTGCTGACTCAATCGACTCTTTCATGTTCACAATTGGCTCTTTCGCGATCGCTGTTTTTGCCGTCTTCGGTGGAATTTTCTTGGCTTGCCGAAGCGATCGAGACGAGACCTGACGGCGTTTCCCCTTATGCTGGATCACGACGATTTGAAGTGGATTGCGACCACTTCGACTGAACTCAATTCGATGCTGCAACAGATCGCGCGCTACGCGGATTTGGCCCGGCAGCACAAGGGCGAATACAACTACATTGAGATGCTCGGCGAACGCGTCGAGCTGGCGTCCAAAACCGCGCAGAAACTTTTCGACCACGTTACCTCCCGTATTCTCGAGGGAAGCACAGCGAAATCCAAAGCCGCCCCGGACCCGACGCGCCCACCGGAATTCAAAGTAGTCCGCGACCCGAATGAAGTCGCGCCCAAGCCCCGCGGTGGGCGAACGAAGTCTGCTGGCGTTGAAAAGAAAACGGCGACAAAGTCATCGGCGGCCGCGATTCCACCGGAGATCCCGGTGTTAAACCCGAAAGGGAACCGCGAATTGATTCTGCTGGTGGACGACGAAACCGAAATCGCGGAGCTGGCAGCCGCAATGCTAACCGATGAAGGCTATCGAGTAATTCTCGCCCGCGATGGTTTCGAAGCGCTCAAGATTTATCAGCAAATCGGAAAATTGATCGGGCTCGTTATTCTCGATTTCTTCCTGCCGGTCATGGACGGCGATGCGGTGTTCGACGAGCTGCGGACGATGAATCCGGAAGTCGTCGTCGTGTTAAGCAGCGGTTTTGCGGAGCAATCCAAGCTTGGCAATATGCTGGCGCAGGGACTGAAGGGTTTTATTCCGAAGCCGTACACGTCGGAGAAATTGCTCGAGCAGGTCCGCTCGACGATCGACGGTTCGCGACTTTCCGGATCGTAGGGCAATTAGCCAGTTTCGCGGGAAATCCCGCCGGCTAGTGGCACCGATTTAGCTTAAGAAAGGCCGCGCCCATGGCCCGCATCGACTCATTCTTCAAGCTCATGGGAGAACAGAAGGCTTCTGACCTTCATCTCTCCACCAGCAATCCGCCCATGCTTCGCATCAACGGCGAGCTCGTCCGCGTCGACTATCCCCCCCTCCGCAACGACGAACTTAAGGCGATGGTTTACGAGATCGCCCCGGAAGGGAAGATCAAGATTTTCGAAGAAACTTCCGACATCGATTTCGGCTACGAAGTGCCAGGAATGGCGCGCTACCGGGCGAATTTCTTCCAGCAGAAATACGGAATCTCGGCGGTGTTTCGTCTGATCCCTTCGCAAGTGTTGACCGTCGAGGATCTCGGTTTGCCTCCAGTCCTGAAAAAGTTTCCGATGTTGAAAAAAGGCCTCGTCCTCGTGACCGGTCCAACCGGTTCGGGTAAATCGACCACGCTGGCGGCGATGATGGATTACGCGAACCTGCATCGGCACGATCACGTTATCACCGTGGAGGACCCGATCGAGTTCGTGCATCGGAGTCAGAACTGCCTGGTGCAGCATCGTGAAGTCGGCGTCCATACGCGTTCGTTCGCGGCAGCCCTCCGCGGCGCGTTGCGTGAAGACCCGGACATTTTGCTCGTGGGTGAGTTGCGCGACCTCGAGACGATTGAGCTGGCTCTGACCGCGGCCGCGACCGGTCACCTCGTTTTCGGAACACTCCATACTTCCAGTGCCTCGAAAGCCGTGGACCGAATCATCGACGTTTTCCCGACAAACCAGCAGAACCAAATTCGCGCGACCCTGGCCGAATCGCTCAAGGGCGTTATCGCGCAAAATCTTTTCAAACGGATCGACAAACCGGGCCGCGTCGCGGCGCTGGAAATCCTCGTCGTCGATATGGCGATCGCGAACCTCGTCCGCGAAGGCAAGACCCACCAGATCCCGGGCATGATCCAGGTCGGCAAGAAGAAAGGCAACCAGCCGCTCGATGACGCGATCATGGAGCATCTGCGCCATGCGCGTATTTCGCCGGACGAAGCCTACGACAAGGCGATCGATAAAAAGAAATTCCGGCCGTTCCTCAAGGAACCGCCGATGGACGGCGATGAATAGGAGCGATCGATGAGAATTCCTGATCTTGATCGAATTCTGTCCGCGATGCTGCAAACCTATGACGGCATCTCGGACCTGAATTTTTCCGTGGGGCATCCGATGCAGGTCGAGGACTTCGGCGAACTGAAGCCAGTCTATGTCGATCCGCCGATCGAAGCGCTCACGCCGTATCAAACGGAGCAAATCGCTCTAACGTTGATGCAGGGAAATCGCCGACTGATTTACGATTACCTGACGGGCGGCTCGTGCGACTGCAGCTATTCGCTGAATGACCAGGCGCGATTCCGGGTAAACATTTTCCGGCAGCAGGGCCATTTCTCGATCGTGCTCCGAAAATTGCAGGGCGACATCCCGACGGTCGAAACCCTCGAATTACCTCCGATTTTCAAAGAGATCGCGAAGGAAAAAACCGGCCTGGTTCTCGTAACGGGCGCGACCGGCAGCGGCAAAACGACGACGCTGGCAGCGTTGCTTAACGAAATCAATCAGGAGCAGCCGGTCCACATCGTCACGCTCGAAGACCCGATCGAGTTCGTGCATCCGACGAAGCGAGCGACGTTCAACCAGCGCGAACTCGGACATGACTTTAACAATTATCCGAACGGCCTCCGCGCCGCGCTCCGACAGGCGCCGAAAGTTATTCTCGTGGGCGAAATGCGCGATCGCGCGACCGTCGAAGTCGCGTTGATGGCGGCGGAAACCGGTCACCTTGTTCTCAGCACGCTTCACACGGTCGATGCCGGCCAATCGATTAACCGTATCCTTGGACTATTTTCGCTCGGCGAAGAACAGCAGCTGCGGATTCGCCTGGCGGATTCCCTGCGCTACATCGTCAGCCAGCGGCTCGCGCCGAAAGTTGGCGGTGGCCGGCAGTTGTTGACCGAAATCATGGGCAACAATCTGCGGACACGGGAAACTGTCGCCATCGGCGAAGGCGAGCATCGCAGTTTCTACGAAATCATCGAGGCGAGTGCGCCGTTCGGCTGGATGACCTTCGACCAGTCGATCCTGAATGCGTACGAAAACGACCTGATCACCGAAGATACTGCGCGATTATTTTCCAGCCGCAAAGGCCGCGTCGGTCGCGGTATCGACCTGATCCAAAAAGCTCGCGGCGTTGACAGCGATCTCGATTCCGGCCTGCGCCTCGATCTCCCCGCCAACGCCTTCCGCTAAGCCATGGAATCACAAGACTCATCCTTCTTCGATCTCGGCGACAACACCGCGCTGGTATGCGTGGATCACCAGCAATACCAGAAAATGGTCGTGCCGCAGTTGATCGACATGAGCTACAAGGTCCACCTCGGATTGTTCGAAGAAGACGTGCTCCTGAAACTGAAAACTTACAGCTACAACGTCGTGGTCGTTTACGAGAACTTCAAAGGCTCGAATCCGCAGAATAATCCGATCCTGCGCGCGATAGTGAAACGGCCGGGGGCGGAGCGCCGGGAGCATTTCCTCGTCCTGTTGAGCCACCAATTCCCGACGAACGATGCCATGAGCGCGTTCGTCCAGAGCGTGGACTTGATCGTGAACATCGCCGACCTGGCGAACTTCAAGCCGGTCTTGCGGCGTGGCGTTGCCCAGTACCGCGAGCTTTACAATTCCTTTCACGAAACGCTGAAAGCCGTTCAGGCGATCTGATTGTTTTCGTAACCCTCGCGCCGTGGGCGACGGGAATGGCACTTATGGACAGTTGCGGCTCTCCCGCCGCGCACGATACTACCAGGCACCTCTATGAAGCTGAGCAACTGGATTCGTTTTACCTGGGATTTGACTCAACTTCCTGAGTTCGAAAACGCACTCCCGGAACACTACGAGATCGGCCCCGCCACCGGCGAAGACGAAACGGAACTGCGCAAAATCATTTCCAGCTCGTTCGTGCTCGATCCAATGTGGAGCCCGGAGTTGCAGGAAGTGACGGAGAAAATTGAGGCGTGGCTCGAGAGCGCGTTCGCCTCGTCGCATTGCGTCTTCCTGGCGTTGCGCCACGGCACCCGCATCATCGGCGCGTCGGTTCTTTCCACCAAACCAGATGCCGACATGCATCTGATTCCCGGCCCCTGTATCTCGACCGAATACCGGAATCGCGGCTTCGGCACGCGCTTGCTCGAACAGGCGCTGACGCGATTGCGCGAAGCGGGGCTCACCCAGGCCGCGGGGGTAGCGAAAGAAAACGTTCCGGCCTCGAAATTCCTGTATCCGAAGTTCAACGCGACCTCGTCGCCGTACGATTTTAATCCGCTCGTTCCGGCGTGATCAGCCTTTCATGTCCGGCGGATATTCCGGCGGGGAATAGACGTTGAACGTCATGGCGCGCTCGCGTCCCGGATTCTCAAACCGGTGCGGGGTGCCGGCGCGGATCAACAGGATATCGCCCTTTTTCAGCTCCACCGTTTCCGGACCGACCATGCCGGAAAGTTTTCCCGAGAGGATCAGCAACACCTGATCGCTCTTCTCATGTGCTTCGGCTTTGCGGCCGGTCTTCTCTCCGGGTGCGAGCATCATCATCGCCGTTTGCGTGCGCTTGCTCGTTTGCAGCACTTCAAACCATTCCTTGGCGTCTTTGATATTTGCTAAGTCCATTTTGAACTTTTCTCCGCGGCGTCAATCGAGGCAACATTCTATCTATCTGCGATTTTTGAATCTGATGCAGTCCGAGCGCGCATCCCACTCCATATGATCCAGGATCTTAAGTTCGCCTTCCGGCAGCTTTACAAGGCGCCGGGGTTCACCGCCGCGGCTGTCGTCGTCCTCGCGCTCGGCATTGGCGCCAATACCGCCGTTTTTAGTCTCGTCCACACGATGTTCTTCGCGCCGCCGCCCTACGCGAAGCCGCAGGAAGTCGTTCAGATTTTTTCACAGGACAAAAAGAATCCGAAAACGTATCGCGGCTTTTCCCAGCCGACTTACCAGGACATTCGCGCCCAGAATACTGTTTTCGCCGACGTGATGTCGTACAACCTTGCGATGATCGGGCTCGGCCAAAAAGGCGACACCCGGCGCACTTTCGGCGCAATCGTCAGCTCGAATTATTTCTCCGTTCTTGGCGTTCCCCTGGCGCGCGGCCGCACCTTCACGCCAGAGGAGGAAGCGATCGGCCGCAACGCTCCAGTTGCCATCGTCAGCTACGCTTATTGGCAGAAGCATAATCTCGATCCAGCCGTGCTCGGTTCGGACCTGCTCATCAACGGCCATCCGTTCACGATTGTCGGGATCGCGCCGCGCGGTTTCACGGGGACACTCCAAATTTTTTCTGTCGAAGTCTGGGTGCCGTTCAGCAATTACGACCGGATCGCGAACGATTTCGAGCAGGCGAGCAAAACGACATTCGGCGATCGGGCCGGGCAACAGTTGATCGTCGTAAGCCGGCTCAAACCCGGAGTCACAGCTGCGAGCGCGAAGCCGGCGCTCGAAGGATTGGCGGCGAATCTCGAGAAAGCGTTTCCGGTCGAGCAAAAGGATCAGACTTTCACGACCACACCGATCTCGCGGTTTTCCGTCAGCACATCGCCCTCGGGCGAGGGGAACCTGGCGAGTATCGCGCCGTTGTTGCTCGGAATGGCCATCGTCGTCTTGCTCGTTGCGTGTCTTAACCTCGCCAACATGCTCCTCGCGCGCGGCACAGCGCGCCGGAAAGAAATCGCCATTCGTCTCGCGCTTGGCGGCAGTCGGTTCCGTATCGTGCGGCAACTTCTCACTGAAGGCTTCGTCCTCGCGCTGGTGGGCGGCGCGGGCGGATTACTCCTTGGCCTCTGGTCGTCGGACTTGTTGGTCGCGTCATTAGGCAAGATGATACCGCTCGACATCGTCTGGCTCGCCGGCCCGAATCCGGCGATCCTGGTGGCGACCTTTGCGTTCTGTGTCGTCGGCACGATCGGATTCGCCCTCGGACCGGCTCTCAAACTTTCCCGCAGCGCTGTGGTCGCGGACCTCAAGGAACAGGCCGGCGAAGATGTCGTTCGGCGACGGTGGAAATTTCTCCCGCGCAATCGGCTCGTGGTCGCGCAAATTGCCTTTTCGCTCGCGTTGCTCACGGCTGCCGCGCTGTTCATTCGCGGCGCCGGAAAAGCCGCTTCGGTCGAAACCGGTCTGTCGCCTGGCGCCAGTTTCCTGGTTGAAACCGACGCCAGCCTTGCGGGCTACGATCAGAAACGCGCGCAAGATCTTTACCGCAATCTCGAGGAACGCCTCGCAGCCCTGCCCGGCGCCGAACACGCCAGCGTTTCGGCGACGATCCCCTTTGGAATGATTTCGTTGAGCCGAAACATTCAGCGCGCCGGTCTCCAACCTGCACCCGACGCGAAACCGGCCACCGCGGCCGAAGGTCTCGCCTTTAGCGCCGCCTGGAACACAGTCGGCGCCGATTATTTCGCGACCGTCGGCCTGCCGCTCGTGCGCGGTCGCGTCTTCATGCAAGCCGAGACGACGCAATCCGGCGGACCGATGGTCGCAATCGTCGATGAAGTTCTCGCCAAGAAACTTTGGCCGGATGGTGACGCGCTGGGCCAGCGCATCCAATACGCCAGCGATAACGCGCCTAAAGCAAAAGGAGGCGGGAACGGCGTCGGCATGACCGGTGATCTTTCTGGGGAAACGGGCAAGGAAACAATTGAGATCGTCGGCATCGTTCCAGCGACCAAGCAGGAGCTTTTCGAAAAAGATCCGCGCGGCCAGATTTACGTACCATTTGCGCGCGGTTTTCAAAGTAACGTCAATTTCTTCGTTCGCTTCCACTCCCTCGCGGCAGGCTCTGAAGGCAGCACCGCCGATCTCCTTCGTCGCACTGTGCGCGACGTCGATCCCGCGCTGCCGGTGTTATCGCTCAAGAGCTTCTCGCAACATCTCGACAGCAACTTCCAGCTTTGGATTGTCCGCGCCGGCGCCGCCTTGTTCTCCGTCTTTGGCGTCCTCGCTCTCGGCCTCGCGGTCGTCGGTCTTTACGGCGTGAAAGCGTATTCCGTCGCGCGACGCACCCGCGAAATCGGCATTCGGATGGCGCTCGGCGCGCAACCTGGAGCCGTTCTGCGGATGATCATGGGCGAAGGTTCGATCATGCTTCTGAGCGGCATCATCATTGGGCTGCTTCTCGCCGCCGGGACTGGAAAAATCCTGAGCGGCTTGCTTTACAAAGTTGGCGCGCTCGATCCCATCGCATTCACGGTCGCTCCTCTCACCCTCGCCGCCGCCGCGCTAATCGCGACGTGGCTCCCCGCCCGGCGCGCCACGCGGATCAGCCCGATGGCGGCGCTAAGGACCGAATAGCAGGGCGCAGCGAAGCGGGCGATCCACTCCTAGTGGCACCTTTCTCGCTAGTTCGAGACGAGCTGTGCGCCACACATGCTCCATTCTCCTTTTGGCGGCCGGTCTCGCGGCTGGGTCCGTGCGGGCCCAGGTCGCAATTGAAGGCACGGTCCAGCTGCCAAAGCCCTCGGTCGATCGCGGACTGAATCAGCGCTACAGCGCCAGCGCGGACATTGCGTTGGCCCCGACGAATCCGCCGGCGGCGGTCGTTTATCTGGAAGGCGATTTTCGCTCAACCCAAGCCAGTGCGGCAAAAACGCCGGCGCAGGTAGCGCAAAAGAACATCGCGTTCGCGCCCGACCTGCTGCCGGTCCTGGTCGGCACCGCCGTCGAGTTCCCAAACATGGACGACACCTACCACAACGTTTTTTCCTACTCGAAAACGAAGCGGTTCGATCTCGGTCGTTACCGGAAGGACGAAAAGCCGACGACCGTCGTTTTCGACAAACCGGGAGCCGTCACCATTCACTGCGAAATTCATGAGAGAATGCGCGGCACCATTCTCGTTCTGGAGACGCCCTATTTTCAGAAGACGGACCCGGCGGGGCGCTACCGTCTGGAGCATCTTCCCGCCGGCAGCTACGTCCTGAAGGCCTGGGTGGCCGGCGACGACGTCCGGCAGCGTCCCGTGGAATTGAAAACCGGCATGACTTTCCATGTCGATTTTCCAGCCAAGTAACCTCCCATTACCTTCCCCTACAATCTTACGGGCGCGCTGAGCTTCCGCGCGAAGCTTCTCCTGGCGATGATGCTCGTCGTCCTCGCGGTGACGACGGCGACGGTTTATCTCGCGGAGAAAAATCGGCGGAGCAATCAGCAGCAACTGCTCGACGCGCAATTTCAGAATCGCGTCCAATCGTTCCTGAAAATCCAGGCGGCGCAATCGGAGGCCATTACTGAAAAATGCCTGGCGCTTTCGCATTCGGTGCGGCTCCGGGCGGCGCTGGAGGAACGCGACGTTGATGATTTGTATCAGAACGCGCTCACCGAACTCGAAGAAATGCTGGATCGCACTGGAGCGTCGCCCGACGCCACGCGGGCATCCTTCTTCCGATTCTTCGACGGCGACGGCCTCATCTTGTCGCCTGAAAACCATCCGGCCGGGCTGACGGACCAGCCGGCCTTGCAGGAAGCGTTGTCGCGAATGGCGAAAGGGTTGCGCGAAGACGATGAGCAGGCAGTCGGCTTCATCGCCTTGGCGCGGGGCAATCGGCCATCCGCTCTACGCAGAATTGTGCTGACAAAAATCCGCGGCCCGAACGGCAAAATGCTCGGAGCGCTGGTGGTCGGTTTCCCGCTCACGAATCTCGAGGACACGGAAGTCGATCGCGCCGGCGCTATCCAAAGCGGCATCTGGCTCGATCAACGCCTCTACATTGAAACCCTGAGCCTCGCGGACCGGCAACTCGTCAGCGAACGACTCCGCGCCGCTTCGAGCAAAGAAACGGCGAACCATTTTCCGATCGATCTCGAAAGCGGTCCGCACCTTCTCTATTACAAAGCGCTCGATCCCGAGACCCAGTTCGCGCCCGCCTATCAGGTTTGCCTTTATCCGCTGAGCGCTTCGATCCGGGACGAGCAGGCGTTGCGCTGGAAGATCATCGCGTTCGGCCTGGTCGTTCTCTCTTTCGGTTTCGCCGCGAGTTTGTTTGTGGCCAAAGGCCTTTCCAAACCGGTCGAAAAAATCGTGGCCGGCTCGGTGGAAAACCTGACCCGGCGCAAGCAAGCCGAGGAAGATTTGCGAGAGACGAATCGCGAGCTGGAGAAAGCGCTCACGGAATTGAAGGCCACGCAGCAACAGGTCATCCAGCAGGAACGTCTCAGCGCCATCGGCCAAATGGCGAGCGGCATCGCTCATGATTTTAATAACACGTTGACTCCCATTTTGGGATTCGCAGAGCTGCTCCTGGAAAATCCGCGGCTGCTCGAAAACAGAGCGGAAACGCGCCGTTGCCTCGAAATGTTGCGCACGTCCGCGAAGGATGCGGCCAGCGTCGTCAGCCGGCTCCGCGAATTCTATCGGCCGGTCGAAACGGATGAGGAATTTCCGTTGGTCGATTTGGCCAAGATCGTTCAACAGGCCGTTTCGCTGACCGAACCGAAGTGGCGACGCCAAACCCAGGCGACGGGATTAACCGTTGAAGTGGTGGCGGAAGCGAAGGCGTCCCCGTTCGTCGCCGGGCAGGAATCCGCGCTGCGCGAAGTCCTGACCAATCTCATTTTCAACGCGGTCGACGCTATGCCGCAAGGCGGCCGCATTTCGCTCGAGACTTCGGTCGAAGAAGAAAACGCCGTCATTCGCGTGCGCGACAACGGCGCCGGCATGACGGAAAGCGTCCGCCAGCGGTGTCTCGAGCCGTTCTTCTCAACCAAGGGTGAACGCGGCACCGGGCTTGGCCTTTCGATGGTTTACGGAATCATCGAGCGACACCGGGGGAAATTGGAAATCGAATCCGCGCCTGGCCAGGGAACCACCTTCATCATCCGCCTGCCAATCGCCGACGCGTCCGCGATGCAAAATCCGGAAAGTTCAGCTCAAGCCAGCGCGAAATCGTCGCTCAACGTTCTGATCGTCGACGACGAACCGCGGGTGCTCGAAGTCGTCTCGGCATATTTGCGTTGTGATGGGCATTCCGTCTCGACCGCCGCAAGCGGCCGCGAGGGGTTGGAGAAATTTCGCCGGAACCAATTCGATCTCGTAGTTCTCGACCGCGTGATGCCGGAGATGAGCGGCGATCAGACCGCGCGCTTCATCAAGCAAGTCAATGAACGCATTCCGGTGATCATGCTCACCGGCTTCGGCGCCCTGATCGAAGTCAGCGGATCGCAGCCAGCGGCCGTGGACGTCGTGCTAAATAAACCGGTCACGCTCGATGTGTTGCGCAAAACCATCGGCAAGCTTCTCCATGCCGCGTAAATCGTCGCTGCTGATTTTTGTCGCCGTGGCTTCCGCGCTCACGGCACGCGCCGACTTTCTGGACAAAGTTCACGACACTCTCTCGCTGAGCGACTCGCAAAACCGTTTTCATCTTCAGCTCAGCGGCCTCGCCGATCTCGAAGCGTATTCCATCGATCAACCAGCGCCCGGTCTCATTTTTTCCGAGCACGATTTTCTTCTCAATCCGCGGTTGACCCTCTTCCTCGACCTCGAGATCGGCGCGAACGTTTATTTCTTTGCGCAGGCGCGGATGGATCGCGGCTTCGATCCGAGCGATGGCGGCGCCCGGGGCAGGTTGGACGAATACTTTCTTCGCTACACTCCGGCGAAGAACGTCCATATCCAGATCGGACAATTTGCGACTGTCGTCGGCAACTGGGTGCAGCGACACGACACCTGGCAAAATCCTTTCATCAACGCGCCGCTCCCCTACGAAAATCTGACAGGCATCTGGGACAGCGCCGCTCCGGATGAAACCGACGTGCTTCTGGAATGGAGCCACGTCGGGGAGTACAACAGCGGCGATTACTCCGATAAATATCTGCGCCTTCCCATCATCTGGGGTCCGAGCTACGCGAGCGGGGTCGCGGTTTCGGGGACTTGCGGTGGATTCGATTACGCCGTCGAAATGAAAAATGCCGCACTCGCTTCACGGCCCGAGTCCTGGAGCATCGCTGAACGCGGTCTCCAAGATCCGACATTCAGCGGACGCGCCGGTTTTCGTCCGAACGAAATGTGGAACTTTGGCGTGTCGGCTAGCGCCGGTCCTTATCTCCTCTCCGTTGCCGCGCCTACTCTTCCTGCTGGTCGCGGGATCGGCGATTATCGCGAGCTGGTTCTGGCGCAGGATGTTTCCTTCGCGTGGCATCACCTTCAGTTGTGGGCCGAGTTCTACGAGGCGCGCTTCCAAGTGCCGGGCATCGGCGACGCCGACACGTTCTCCTATTACTTCGAAGCGAAATACAAAATCACGTCGCAGCTTTACGGCGCGTTGCGCTGGAACCAGCAGCTTTTCGGCACGATCCGCGATGAGGATAGCTGGACGAGGTGGGGCAACGACATCTGGCGTGTCGACGCCGCGCTTGGTTATCGCTTCACCGATTATCTCCAGGCGAAACTCCAATACAGCTTCAGCCGTCAGGCTTCGGTACGCGAAGGCGAACACCTTTTCGCCGGCCAGCTCACCGCGAAATTTTAGGGGCACAAGGCGGCGTGGCTGGGGAGGGAATTGAACCCCCGACACGAGGATTTTCAGTCCTCTGCTCTACCAACTGAGCTACCCAGCCGTGGTCGCGACGACGCGGGCGCAAACTATGCCGCAATCCGGTTGTAGGGCAAGCGCTCCGCTTGCCATCGTTCGGCAGGCGGTGCGCCTGCCCTACAAAAAACTGCGCGGAAGATTCACCGCTGTCGTGAGGAGATGAAGGTATTTCGGGCGGGGAACTTCGATGGCGCCGAATTGTTGCAAGTGCGGCGTGAGCCATTGGGTGTCGAGCAAAACAAATTTTCGGCTCCGCAGGTGCTCGACCAGGCCGAGAAGCGCCACCTTCGACGCGTCCCGCACGTGATGAAACATCGACTCGCCGAAGAAGGCGCCGCCGATCGCGACACCGTAAAGTCCCCCGGCCAATTTCCCGTCCTGCCACGCTTCGATGGAATGAGCGTGGCCGAGCTGATGCAATCGCACATAGCTCGCGATGATCTGGTCGTTGATCCAGGTCTCAGGCCGGCGCGCGCATTCCCGCATCACGTCGGTGAACGAAACATCGATGCGAATCTCGAAAACGCCTTTCCGGACCGCGCGTTCCACGGTGTGCGGCACGTGAAATTCCTTCAGCGGCAAAATCGCGCGGGGATCGGGCGAGAACCATTCGATCGCGCCATCAGCCATCGCCATCGGAAACACGCCGAGGCGATAGCCTTGCAATAACACCTCAGGTTCAATCATTGCAGAAAGTGATCAGTGATCAGTGATCAGTGACAAGTAAAGCACTTGCGCGAGGCGAACGGCAAAACTGATCACTGGTTACTTGTCACTGATCACTTTTCCAAGTAATCTTCGCGCTTGAAGGCCTTCATCGCCGCTTTCCTCCTCGCGAGCGCCGCCTTTCTGCTCGGCGGGTGCGCCGATCCGCTTGAACAAGGCACGGTCCAGGAGGTGCCGGAAAAATTCCAGCGCGGCATCACTGGAAACGGGACGTTGGGACCGATGGATCGTTCCGACGATCCAAACATGAGGGAAATGCATCCATGACGAAGAGCGCTGCGCCCGCGCATTCGAAAATCCTGATCCTCGATTTCGGTTCGCAATACACCCAGGTCATCGCGCGGCGCATCCGGGAATGCCAGGTCTACTCGGAGATCGTCCAGTTCAACATTTCGGCGGAAGAAGTCGCGGAATTGGCGCCAAAAGGAATCATCCTCTCGGGCGGACCGGCGAGCGTTTACGACGAGCGTGCCCCTCATCCGGACCCGAAGATTTTTTCACTGGGCATTCCGGTGCTGGGGATTTGCTACGGGATGCAATTGATGGCGCATCATCTCGGCGGCCAGGTGGAATTCAGCGAGCGGCGCGAGTACGGCGCCGGCATGCTCCATATTTCGAATGGCTCAAGGCTTTTCGACGGCATCGGAACTCAGATCGATATCTGGTGTAGTCACGGAGACAAGGTGACGACAATGCCGGCAGGGTTTGGCAGCGCCGCTCACACGGAAAACGCGCCGTTCGCGGCGATGGAAGATCCGGCCCGGAATCTTTATGCGCTCCAGTTTCATCCTGAAGTCGCGCACACCCCACGCGGGAAAGAGATTATCCAGAATTTCGTCTTCCACATTTGCGGGTGCTCGATGGATTGGACGATGGGATCGTTCATCGAGGAAGCGTGCGACCGCGTCCGCCGGCAGGTGGGCGACCAGAAAGTGGTGCTCGGGCTGAGCGGCGGCGTCGATTCATCGGTCGTGGCGGCGCTCTTGCACAAAGCGATCGGAGACCAGCTCACCTGCATCTTCGTTAACAACGGGTTGCTCCGCTCGCGCGAGGAAGAAATGGTCCAGCGCGTTTTCGAGGAGAACTTTCATATTCGACTCAAGTACGTGGACGCGGCCGATCGTTTCCTCCAATTGCTCAAAGGCGTCACCGATCCCGAGGAAAAGCGAAAGATCATAGGCCGTGAGTTTGTGAAAGTTTTCGAACACGCGACCGAGGAACTGCTCGCTGAGGATGCGGCGAACGGGTCGGGTGGAAACGGCGGGTATCATTTCCTGGCGCAAGGCACCCTGTATCCCGACGTAATTGAAAGTGTCGCGATCGGCGGCAATCCGGCGCATGTGATCAAGAGTCATCACAACGTCGGCGGGCTCCCGGAAAAAATGCATTTCGAACTGGTCGAGCCTGTCCGGCAATTGTTTAAGGACGAAGTCCGGCAAGCAGGTCTGCAACTCGGTTTGCCGAAGGAGATCGTTTACCGACAACCGTTCCCCGGTCCGGGATTGGCCGTGCGAATTCTCGGCGAAGTGACACCGGAGCGGCTCCGAATTTTACGCGATGCCGATACGATTGTGACCAGTGAAATGGAAGCGGCGGACTGGTATTACAAAGTCTGGCAGTCGTTCGCCGTGCTCTTGCCGGTCCGTTCCGTCGGCGTCATGGGCGACCAGCGCACCTATGAAAACACAATCGCGCTGCGCATCGTCGAGAGTCAGGACGGGATGACCGCCGATTGGGTTCGCATGCCCTACGAATTGCTGGCGCGGATTTCGAACCGAATCGTGAACGAAGTCAAAGGCGTGAACCGTGTCTGCTACGACATTTCGACCAAACCCCCGAGCACGATCGAGTGGGAGTAATCGAATTTTCGACACCGAAAGCCTTCGGTGCTCGCGATCAATTCGGAGTTGCTGATTTTCAATTTTTGATTGCTAATCGGCGACGTGAACGCCGAGCAGCAGCGCCTCGCGGAAAATAACAAGGACGAGCGTTGGCATCTCTGGGGGCCGTATCTGGCCGAGCGAGCGTGGGCCACGGTCCGCGAGGATTACAGCGAGAACGGCGATGCCTGGAATTATTTCCCGCACGACCAGGCGCGATCGCGCGCGTTTCGGTGGGGCGAAGAAGGCATCGGCGGCATTTGCGACTTCAAACAGCGGCTCTGTCTCGCATTCGCGTTCTGGAACGGCCGCGATCCGTTTCTAAAAGAACGGCTCTTTGGCGTGACCGGCCCGCAGGGAAACCACGGCGAAGACGTGAAGGAAATTTATTTCTACACGGATTGCACACCGACCCACAGCTACATGCAGATGCTCTATCGCTATCCGCAGACCCGCTTTCCCTACGAAGAATTGGTGGCGGCCAATTACGGCCAACCGAAAGAGGCGCCCGAACCGGAACTGTGGGACACCGGGATCCTGCGCGATCACCGCTACTTCGATATCGTGCTCGAATACGCCAAGGTCGATCCGGACGATTTTTTCATTTCGGTGACGGCAACTAATCGCGGGCCGGAACCGGCGCCGCTGCACGTGTTGCCCACCCTCTGGTTTCGCAACACCTGGGCATGGGGCCGAGGCGATCGGCGGTGCTTACTGCGCGCGAGCTCCGATCTGGCCGAGCGTTGCCCGACGATTCAGGCGAACCATCCCGCGCTGGGCGATTACACGCTGCATTGCAAAGACGCGAGCGAATTGCTCTTCACCGAGAACGAAACGAATTCCCGGCGCCTCTTTTCCTCGCCAAACCGGCACCCATTCGTGAAAGATGGAATCAACGATTTCATCGTCGATGGGCGAAAAGAAGCGGTGAATCCTGCGCGCATCGGGACGAAGGCGGCCGCGCATTACCCTTTCACCATCGCGCCCGGCGAGAGCAAAGTAGTGCGGCTCTGGTTCGGCCGCGTCGGCGAGGCGGTCGAAGAGCATCCGTCCGGCGAGCCGGGAAGAATTCCGCGGCCAGTCTGTTTACCCGTGCTGGAGCAGGATGCATTCGAACAATTCGAGGTCGTGATGCGCGCGCGGAAAAACGAAGCGGACGAATTTTACGCCGGGCTGGAGCCGGCGTGCTTGAGCGACGAACACAAACTAATCCATCGCCAGGCACTCGCCGGGATGCTTTGGAACAAGCAATTCTATTTCTATGTTGTGGAGGACTGGTTAAACGGCGATCCGGACCAACCGGCGCCACCAGCGGAGCGAAACACCGGACGTAATTCCGAATGGCGCCATCTCTACAATGAGCGCGTCATGTCGATGCCGGATAAATGGGAATACCCGTGGTACGCGGCGTGGGATCTCGCGTTCCATTGCATTCCCCTCGCTCTGGTCGACCCGCTCTTCGCCAAGGGTCAGCTCGATATCATTCTGCGCGAATGGTACCAGCATCCCAACGGTCAAGTCCCGGCTTACGAATGGAATTTCGGCGACGTCAATCCGCCGGTGATCGGTTGGGCGGCCTGGCGCGTTTACAAAATTGAAGAGAAACAAACTGGCAAAGGCGACCGCGCTTTTCTGGAAACGGTTTTTCACAAACTGCTCATCTCTTTCACCTGGTGGGTGAACCGGAAGGACTCCGAAGGAAAAAATATTTTCCAGGGCGGCTTCCTTGGCCTCGATAATATCGGCGTCTTCGATCGGAGCGCGCCCCTGCCCGGCGGCGGTCATCTTGAACAGAGCGATGGCACGAGCTGGATGGGAATGTTTTGCCTCAACCTCATGCGGATGGCGCTCGAGCTCGCCCGGCAAAATCCCGTTTACGAAAATATTGCCACGAAGTTCTTCGAGCATTTCCTCGGGATCGCCGGCGCGATGAACAATCTCGGCGGCCAGGGGATCGGGCTCTGGGACGACACGGACGAATTTTATTACGACGTGCTCCACATGCCGGACGGGCGTTACCTGCCGTTACGCGTCCGGTCGCTCGTGGGTTTGATGCCGCTTCTCGCGGTCGAAACGATCGAGCCCGAGCTGCTCGACGCGATGCCTGGATTCAAGGAACGCCTCGAATGGTATCTCGAGAACCGGCCCGATCTCGCCAGCCTGATCTCACATTGGCACCAGCCCGGCGCGGGCGATCGTCGCCTGATCGCGCTCACCCGCGGTCATCGCATGAAATGTTTGCTCCGCCGGATGCTGGATCTCAATGAATTCCTAAGCGATTACGGAGTGCGTTCACTCAGCAAATTCCACGCGGCAAATCCGTACGTCCTTCAATGGGAAGATGGGCAGAGGATTGTCCGCTACGATCCAGCGGAATCGCAGACAAATATTTTCGGCGGCAATTCGAACTGGCGCGGGCCTGTCTGGCTCCCAATCAATTATCTTCTGATCGAATCGCTCCAGAAGTTCCATCATTACTACGGCGACGATTTCAAAGTGGAATGCCCGACCGGTTCCGGGCGCTACCTCACCCTGAACGAGATTGCGAACGAGCTATCGAATCGCCTGATTCGTCTTTGGCTTCGCGATGGAAATGGCGAGCGGCCCTTCGAACGTTCGTGCGGCGACGCCCTCAGCGCCGATCACGATCGCGATCTCTACTGGTTCCACGAATATTTTCACGGCGACACCGGTGCCGGCCTCGGGGCGCCGCATCAAACCGGCTGGACCGGTTTAGTGGCGAAGCTGATTCAGCAGCAAGGCGAAGGCGGCACGATCGTGAAACGCGATCCATTCACGGATTTGTAGCACAGGCATCTTGCCGGTGGGGCCGGCAGGCATCTTGCCTGTCGAAGCGTGGCGAAGAGGAACAGGCGGGACGCCTATTCGCCCCACAGGCAAGATGCCTGTGCTACCGCTGCATTATGTGAATGGCGAGGATGCGCCTCTGGTGCCGCGCCAGCAGGTAATCGATGAAATCGCCGATGATCGAGTTTGGTTTGTTACCAAGCTTCGTCACGACGCGGCAAATCAAAACCCCGGTGCGGCCATGCCATTCGAGATTGATGACGCCGTGCGCTTCCCGGGCGCTGTGAATCTTGGCCCAACCGTGAGGACGACCAGCGCGGAAATGTTCCGTCGGCACAAGCTTGAATTTCTTCTCGAGCTGCGGATCGCTCATGATCTTGTTCCGCAACGAGCCGCGGCCCGTGGTCACCACCTGGATCACTGTTTGCATTCGTTAGGCCTGCTCTAACGAACGAAACATCACGTACGCGTCAACCAATCCTTTTTGCGAATGCCGAAAGGCATCGGGCAATGTGCCGACGATTTTGAATCCGAGTCGTTGCCACAAACGGACAGCCGACTCGTTGGTGGAAATCACGAAGTTGAATTGCATCGCGCGATAGCCGAGCCGGCGTGCTTCGTCCAAGGCGTGCTCGCCCATTGTGTGGCCAATTCCCGATCGGCGCGCGGTGGGATCCACCATGAATCCGGCGTTCGCGACGTGGTTGCCGAGGCCCGGCCGGTTCGGTCGCAGAATGTAGCTGCCGACGACTTTTCCATCATCCTCCGCCACATACGTGCGGGTGCCGTTCGCAAACCAATACGCCATGGCCTCCTCCCGCGGCGTGTTCGGATCGTAAACGAACGCGTCGCCCGGTGCGACGGTTGCCCGAAAAATCTCCCAGATCGCGTCGCGATCGCGATCGGTCGCTTCTCGAATTGTCACGCTACCGGCGACGGGCGTTTCCATAGGAGCAACAATCCTCCGAGCAAGAGAAAATCGAGGGCCAGGTGCCACGAGAAATTCAGATACTTGCTGGCGTGACCGAAACAGCCGCAGCTCACGTCGAGCCCGCGGGTTTTGGCGGCGATGCTGGCAATGATAAAAAGCGACATGAGGGCGGTTACGATAAACACGCCGCCGCGAAAGAAGACGCGCGTAATCAGCGCGAGTCCGCAGAAAATTTCGAGCCAGGGAAGATAGAGCGCCAGCCAGACACTGGGCTGCCACGGCAGCATTTTGTAATTGTCGATGTCACGCGCGAACTCGACCGGATCGATGATTTTGACCGCGCCGGCGTAGATGAACAATCCGCCGATGAGGATGGCGACGACGCGCTTCATTTTTTCGCCAGCCACGCTTCCCAACCGCCTTTTAAAATCCGGATATCGTTAGGCAACTTCGCTTCTTCTCGCAGACGGCGGGCGACGTCTTCCGCCAGATTGCAGCTCGCCGCGCTGCAATAAACGACGATCTTCTTTTCCGGGGACCATTGCGTGCCTAAAAACTGGGAGAGTCCTTCAACCCAGCGGTCCTCATTCAGCGAAACCGCGCCGGGAATATGGTCGCGTTCGAATTCCTCCGACGGGCGCGCATCGACCCAGATGACGTTCGCGGCCCAGCCGCGTGCCGTGTCGACCTCAACAAAATCCGATTCCGCGACGCGCGATTGCCACGGAATTTTTTCGCGAAGATAGAGCGCCTGAACGACCGCAGGCAGCAAGGCGAGGGCGATAAGCACCGCGCTCTGCCGAAGCAGCGCTTTCACGAGGTGGATCGCGCGCTCCGTCGCGCGATTCCAAACATCGAGCGACGGAGCGCTCGATCCACCTTTGCTTGCATTAAGGCTTCGCCGTGCCGGGGGGGAGGACGCGCGCGGAAGCGTAATAAACTTTCGCCGGTGTCACGTCGGGCTTAATCGTGAGAGTCGTGTTGAGCGGCTTGGTGGTGGCTTTCGGCTGGATCTCGATCTTGAACTCGCCGGCGGTTGCTCCCGGATCGACTTTCGCTGTGAAATCGCCGCTCGAAGAAACCACGTCGACCTTTTTAACCGTCACGCCCTTGGCGGCCTTTGCGATGATCATCTTCGGTTGCGTGGCTTCGCCCGCCTGCCAGAAAACAAATGTCGGCTGCAGATCGAGGATTTGCGCGATCGTCGCCGTGAATTTCAACACCGTTTGCGGCGTTTTCGGATCGTCGGTGTCGACCGTGATCGTCTTCACCTGCGTGCCGGTCCGATCGCCGATGTTGAACGTCGCCGTGATTTCGCCTTTCTCGCCCGGGGCGACGTCATTTTTCGCGAGGGCAGCGGTGGTGCAGCCGCACGACGGCTTCACGGCTTTGATGTGAACCGGCGTGTCGCCTTTGTTTTCGTATTTGAAAACCGCGTCCACTTTTGATGCGCCCAGCTCCGGATTCAGATCGAGCTCGGTTTTTTCAAAAACGAGCGCGGCCGGCGCTGAGGCCGCGAGGAAAAAACAAAGGGCGCCCGAGAACAAAAATCGTTGGCCGTTCATGGAGGAAAGCAAAGGGAAAAGGCGGCGACTGTCAATGGTGTAGCGCAAGCGCACCGGTTGCCGTGGGCCGATTCGGCAAGCGGTGCGCTTGCCCTACAACAGTCAATTCCGTTGGTACACTTCGACGACTGCAACGCCGGTGGTCCCGTTGGCGCCACGCACAATCGCAGTATAGGAACCGGGCGGAAACGTTGCCACGATCGCGGATTCGGCGTCTCGAGTCGGCGCTAGGCCGGTTTCGAGAATCGCGGCCTCCTGAGTGGAACGCCAGTCGTCATTCGAGGCGAGCAAACTGCCGCTGGCGTCGCGCAATTCCAACGTCGGATCGGCCATCGCGCCGAGGACTGGAAGCGACGGACCAATCGCGCGGACGATCAGATCCATCGCCGATTGCCCAACGACAATGAAACCGCCGATCAAAACGCCATCACCAGTCTGCACCGACGCGCGCGTCGAAATGTTGGCGAGCTTCGAATCCGCGGCGCCATCGAGATCGTAGACTTCGACCACGGCCATTCCGGTCGTTAGGTTCGCGCCGCTGAGGATCGCTGTGTACGAGCCCGGTGCGAGGCTCATCAAGATCGCCGATTCGTTTGGATCGACCGGCGCAACCCCACTATTGGCAATCGCCGCGCTTTCAGCACTCTCGCCCCAATTGTCATTGGATCCAATCAGCGCGCCGGTTGCGTCGTGCAGCTCGAGAACCGGGTCGAGGATTTTGCCCGGCAACGGAAGCGACGGACCGATGCCGCGGACGATCACCTGTTTGCTCTGCGTACCGGTGACGATGAAGCCTCCGATCAAAACGTTAGCGACGGTCCCGACAACGGCGCGCGTTGAAATGTTGGCCAATTTCGTCGGCCCGTTTGGCGACGGCGTCGGCGTTGGTGTTGCCGAACCCGTGACGACATAGTCCGCCTTCACATTTTGCCCGTTAACAACGCTCACACTCTCCTGGTTCGCCGGAACAGAACCGCCGCTGAAAGTGATGTTGTAATTTCCGCTGCCCGGCACCGGCACGGAAAATCCGCCTGAAGCAGCCGTGACGGCGTAGCTGTTGACGTTGGCAATCGTGACGGTCACTCCGCCAATCCCCTCGCCCGGATCATAGAATCCGTTTCCATTCAGATCGCGATAAACGACCCCGGTCACGAACGGCTGGAGGCCGCCCTTTGTTCCAAAATCCTGGGTAACCAATTGCGGTCCCACTCCGCCACTGCCGCCGTTAGTGCCAATCACATTGCCGATGCCCACCTCACGGAAATCCGGGTTGTGGATGTTCTGCCGATGGCCGGGGGGCAATTGCATTCCGCCGTTGAGGGGCGTGCCGCCCCAATCGACTTCGAACCCGGCGTGCCCATACCATACCGATTTGGAATAAGCGTAAACATTTTCGCCAATCGACCAGCCGTTCGCGCCAGCCGTGTAGCCGGCCAGCCGCGTGGTGAGCGAGCCATCGGGCCCGGTGTGTCCCTGGTAATTGTTTTCCAGCATGTTCTGGCTGTGCGCGCGCGCCGCATTCAATAAAGTCGCGTTCATCGAGAGCGGGGGCTGCGGCGGGATGAGCGCGAACTGCGCCCGCATCAGGATGAGATTCACACCGAAAGACGCGTAAGCGCCGAGCACGTTCGCGTCCGTCGTGGTGGCGAGCCGGATCCCTTCCGCTGTCGGATTCGCCCGGGCCCGATTGATCAGTTCCAGGTAATATTGCTCGTCGTTGGTCGGGTCGCCGATGGAATAAAGCTGCCCGCTCGGAGCGTCCGGCGATTGAATCGAGAATGGCGCGCCGCCACTGATGACGGGAGGCGCTGGAGGTGGCGCGACCTGGGCGCGCGCGAGCGTCGCGCAGGCCAGCAATGCCAGGGCAATAAAGAAGCTGTGGCGGGGGTTGAGTCCGTCCATTGTTCTTGAAATAGCAGGTAAGGTGCCGGTGCCGCCCTCGAAGACGGCCTAAAAGTCGAGCGCCAGCTTGTTCGGGTCCTCGATCGCCTCCTTCACGGTGATAAGGAAAGTCACCGCTTCTTTTCCATCCACCGCCCGGTGATCGTAGCTCAGCGCGAGATACATCATCGGACGAATTGCGACCTCGCCGTTGATCGCGACCGGGCGTTTCTGGATCGTGTGCATTCCGAGGATCCCACTCTGCGGCGGATTCAGGATCGGCGTGCTGAGCAGCGAACCGTAGACTCCGCCATTCGAGATCGTGAATACGCCCCCCTGCAGATCTTCGATCTTCATTTTTCCTTCGCGCGCCTTCATCGCGAAATTGGCGATGTCGCGTTCCAGTTCCGCGAAGCTCTTCTTGTCCGCGTCGCGCACGACCGGCACCACGAGGCCGCGTTCCGTGCCAACGGCAACGCCGATGTCGTAGTAATGATTCTGGATCGAATCTTCGCCTTCGATTCGGCTATTGATCGACGGGACGGCTTTCAACGCTTCGACGGTCGCCTTGATGAAGAACGACATGAAGCCCAGTTTCAAACCGTTCTTCTTCGTAAACGCGTCCTGCGATTTCGCCCGCAACTCCTGCACGGCCGTCATGTCGCATTCGTTAAACGTCGTCAGGATCGCCGCGGTATGCTGGGCCATGACGAGCTGCGCCGCGATCTTCCGGCGCAACGGCGACATTTTCTTGCGCGTGAATCGCCCGCTTTCCGGTTGAGCTGCGGCCGGTTTTTCTTCGGCGTGATCGCCCTTCGCCTTTTCCGTCGGCGGCTCCGGCGCGCGGTTTTGGGCAGCGCTCAACGCATCGCTCTTCATCACGCGCCCACCCTTACCGCTGCCGCGAATTTCCTGCGGATCGAGTTTCTCTTCGGTCACGATCCGGCGCGCGGACGGGGAGAGAACCGGCTCCTTTTGCGGCCCTGCCTTGGCAGTCTCTGTTTTCTTTTCGGGCGGCTTGGCCTTTGTCTCCGCGCCATCCGCCTTTCCTTCTTCAATCGTCGCCACGACGTCCCCGATCTTCACCTCGGCACCTTCGGCCACGAGCGTCTGCAGCACGCCATCCGCATCGGCGTTGATCTCGGTGGAAACCTTGTCGGTCTCCAAAGTGAAGAGCGGATCGCCCGCGCTCACCTGTTCGCCCGATTTCTTATGCCAGACGGAAACGACCCCGCTCGAAATTGATTCGCCGACGGCCGGAACTTTTACTTCGACGCTCATGAAGCGGTTATCTTAGGCGCGTTACAAGCTAAACGCATCCGCGATCAACTGCGCCTGTTCGCGTTTATGGACCACCAGCGAACCGACCGCTGGACTCGCGCTCGCGTTGCGGCCCGCGTAGATGATCTTGCGTCCGAAGAGGGCCCACAGCCGCGGCTCCATGTAGCTCCACGCGCCCATGTTTTGCGATTCTTCCTGGCACCAGATCAGTTTCGCGGTTTTCGGAAACGGCTTTAGCGCCTCGTGCAATTTCGTTTCCGCCAGCGGATAGAGTTGCTCGATGCGGATGATCGACGCGTTCGCAATGTCCTCCGCCGTGCGGTAATTCAACAGGTCGTAGTAGACTTTCCCCGAGCACAGGATCACCCGCTTCATTTTTTCCGGCGACCCAACTTCCGGTGACCCGAGAATTTCCGAGAACGCGCCCTCGGTGAAATCCTCCGCCCGTGAAGACGCCGATTCGGAACGCAGAAGACTTTTCGGCGTCATAATCACGAGCGGTTTCACGAAATCGCGCTTCATCTGGCGGCGCAGCAAATGAAAATATTGCGCCGACGTTGTTACATTGCAGACCTGAATATTATCTTCCGCGCACGCCTGGAGAAAACGCTCAAGCCGCGCACTGGAATGCTCGGGCCCCTGCCCTTCGTAGCCGTGCGGCAACAAGAGCACGATCCCGCTCGGCCGTTGCCACTTCGATTCCGCCGGCACGATGAACTGGTCGATGATCACCTGGGCGCCGTTGGCGAAATCGCCGAACTGCGCTTCCCACAGACAGAGCATGTTCGGGTAATCGAGCGAGTAACCGTAATCGAAGCCGAGCACCGCCGCCTCCGAAAGCAGGCTGTTGTAGATGCAAATGCGCGCCTGATCCGGCGCCAGATGGAGCAACGGCATGTACGGCCGGCCGGTCTTCGCGTCGTAGATGAACGAATGCCGCGTGCTGAATGTGCCGCGCCGGCTGTCCTGACCCGATAGACGGACCGGTGTGCCTTCCAGAAGCAACGAGCCGAACGCGAGCGCCTCCGCGTAATGCCATTCATACGGACCGCCCGCTTCGAAAATTTCGCGGCGGCGATCGAGCACATTCTTCTTAATTTTCGGAATGACCTCGAAGCCTTCCGGCACCCGCGTCAGGCCGTCGACAATCTGCCCCAACATTTCGGAACTGATCGCAGTCGGTTTGCATTCGCTTGTGTAATGCGGCTGAAAGACGGCTGTGGATTCCTGGAAGCGCGCTTTGTCGGTCGCTTCCTCTGCCTCGATTGATTTAACTTCCTGAAGCACCAGCTCGAGCCGCATCTCGAATTCCGCTTCCAGACTCGCCGCTTCGTCTTCGCTCAGTTTTCCAGTGTCGATCAGCTCCTTCTTAAAGAGCTGCGCGACCGGCGGGCGCTTCTGGATTTTTGCGTAGAGATTCGGCTGCGTGAATGACGGCTCGTCGCCTTCGTTGTGCCCGTAACGGCGATAGCAATACATGTCGATCACTGCATCGCGCCGAAACTCCTGGCGAAAATCGAGGGCCAGCTCAGTCACAAACTCGACCGCGAGCGGATCGTCGCCGTTCACGTGAAAGATCGGCGCCTCGATCATCTTCGCGATATCGGTTGCATACATCGAGGAGCGCGCGTCCTCGGGTAGCGTCGTGAACCCGATCTGGTTATTGACGACGATGTGGACCGTGCCGCCCGTGCCGTAGCCGTGAAGCTGCGACATGTTGAGCGTCTCGGCGACCATGCCCTGGCCCGCGAACGCGGCGTCTCCGTGGATCAGCAGCGGCAAAACTTTCCGGCGCGTTTCAGTGTCTCCGCGCATCCGCTGCCGCGCGCGCGCGGTTCCTTCCACGACCGGATTGACCGCCTCGAGGTGGCTCGGGTTTGCCGCGAGGCGGATTTCGACTTCGGCGCCGTTCTCCAATTTGCGGACCGTGCGATAGCCGAGGTGATATTTCACGTCGCCGTCGCCGGCCACGAGATCCGGAATGTAGTTCGCCGAAAATTCGGTGAAGATGACCTGGAGCGATTTCTTGAGGAAATTCGCCAGGACATTGAGCCGGCCGCGATGGGACATTCCCATGCAAATTTCTTCGACGCCATGCTGCGGGCAGCGTTGCAGAACGCCGTCGAGAATTACGATGAGCGACTCCGCGCCCTGAAGCGAAAACCGCTTTTGGCCGACGTAGCGCGTGTGGAGAAACGTTTCGAACGTCTCGGCCTCCAGAAGCGTGCGCAAAATCGCGACTTCGCGCTCGCGTGATGCACCGTGTTTCGAGGGGCGCGATTCGAGCCGGTGCCGGACCCAGTTCCGGACGCGCGGATTCTGGATGTGCTGGAACTCGGAGCCGATGGTATCGGCGTAGATACTTTCGAGGAGCGCGATCATGTCGCGCAGCGTCATCTTGCGGTTGTCGAAAAAGAATTTCGACGAGACAACGAGATCGAGGTCTTTCTCGCTGAAGCCGAGTTCGCGCAAACTGAGAAGCGGATTTTCCGGACGCTTGTCCGCCAACGGATCGATACGCGCGATGGTATGGCCGAGGGTTCGGTACGCGTAAACCAGTCCGTCCACGCGAGTCTGGAGCGGCTGGTCTCCGACCTCGCCGGCCGGCGCTGCCGCCAATGCCGTCGCGCCGTTGCGCAACTGCAAATCGCCCAGCTCGAACCCTTCAAAAAAGGCCAGCCAGCTCGGGTCCAGCGATTCCGGGTCTTCCTGCCAGCGCTGATAATTCTCCTCGAGCAAATCGAGATTGGCCCGAGTGGCGAACAAAGGGTGCATGACGGAGTTCAATCTGCGCGGCATCACGAAGTCCGGCAAGTTGACAGTCCCGACGTGGCTTCGTTACTTGGCGCGACGATGATGAATTCATTGGCAGGGACGCCGCGCTGCGGCCTCCGCAGGTTGAAGCGACGCACTGCGCAGCGCGCCGTCCCTGCCATTCTTGTCGCGGTGCTTTTTCTCGCGCAGGGCGTGTCCGGCCAAACCGATCCAGCGTCGGAGCCGGCAGTTCTGGCCATCGCCAAAGTTTTGCCGGCGGTGGTCAACATCAATACGGAACGAGTCGTTAGGCGCCGGGTTCACGATCCGTTCGAGGATTTCGCGGCGCAATTTTTTGGAAATTATCGCAGCCAGCCGCGCGAAATCCGGCAGACCCTGCAAAGTCTCGGCTCGGGGTTCATAGTCGATCCGGCGGGTTACATCGTGACGAACGAGCACGTCGTCCAACGTGCGGCCGACTTGAAGATCGAGGTGACGATGAACGACGGGAAAGTTTACAACGCGCGTTACATCACGGGGGACGAACAAAAGGACCTCGCCTTCATCAAGATCGAGGCAAAAGCGGATTTCCCGTTCATCGACTTGAACAGCCTGTCGCCAAATCTTCTCGGCCAGACGGTTCTGGTCGTCGGCAATGCCCTTGGGTATGGGAGCTCGATCAGCCGCGGTGTCTTGAGCGCAACGAAACGCGACATCACCGTTGAGGAAGTGGATTACAAGAATCTTTTGCAGACCGACGCGGCAATCAATCCGGGGAACAGCGGCGGTCCGGTGATCGATCTGTCGGGAAGGCTGGTTGGGGTTAGCTCGGCGAAAATGGCGTTCACTCCTCAGGGCGTGCCGACCCAGGGCCTCGGTTTCGCGATTCCGGCGGAAACAGTCCGCGACAGCGTTACAAGGTTCAGGGAGATCGCGAAGAATCAGCCGGCGCCAAAACCAAAACCGACCGAGGCGGAAGAACGCGCTTCGAAAGCGCAACAGCTTTTCGGCATGCAATTGCAGAATCTCACTGCGGACCTGACGGATGCGCTGGGTTACGCGCCGGGCAAAGGCGTGCTCATCAGCGCGGTCGAGCCCGACAGTCCGGCGGATCGTGCCGGGATCCAGCGCGGCCTGGTTATTTATCGGATCGGCAAATACAACGTGACTTCAGTGAAGCAGGCGGAGACGCTGTTGTCGCGCGCCGGTTCCGGGAGCGAAGTCGATTTTACAGTGGGCATCATTCGAGCAAACGGCGGCGGGCAGGCGATGGAAACAGTTCCGTTGACCGCGCGTTGAAATCGCAAGTAATCTGCAACCCTTCGCGCCGGCCAGTTGTCTGAGAGCATTACCAATTCAATGATCAAGGTAGAGAACCTAACGAAACGTTACGCGGGCCAGGCCGCGATCCAGGACCTGAATTTCGAGGTCGGCAAAGGCGAGATCATGGGATTTCTCGGGCCGAACGGCGCCGGAAAAAGCACGACGATGCGTATCCTCTCGAGCTTCATGCCGCCGACGTCCGGACGGGCATCGATCGCCGGCTTCGACATTTTCGAGCAATCGCTCCAGGCCCGGGCGCATCTCGGTTACATGCCGGAAAACGTCCCGCTCTATAACGACATGCGGGTCACCGAGTATCTAAATTATCGGGCGGCGCTCAAAGGCGTGCCGTCGCGCCGCGTCGCGGAGCGAGTCGGCGACGTCAAGGAATTGTGCGGGCTGAAGGAAGTGGAGAAGAAAATCATCGGCGCGCTTTCGAAAGGGTACCGGCAACGCGTTGGACTGGCAGACGCCCTCGTCCACGAACCTGATCTCTTGATTCTCGACGAGCCGACCAGCGGTCTCGATCCCAACCAGATTCGGCAGGTGCGCGACCTGATCAAGAATCTCGGGAAACAGCACACGATTCTGTTATCGACCCACATTCTGCCGGAAGTGGAGATGACGTGCAGCCGGGTTATCATTATTAATCGCGGCCGAATCGAAGCGTGCGATACGCCGGAAAATCTGCTCGGGCAAATCCGGACGGCGGGCGGTGTCGTGGTGGAGGCGAAAATTGGCAACGACGATGGTGCCGAAGAATTGAAGAAGATCGCCGGCGTGCGCGACGTGACCGCATCGACCGACGGCGACTGGCAAGTCTTCGCTCTCCGCGTCGAAGCGAATACCGATGTCCGCGAAGAAGTTTATCGGCTTGCCAGCGAACGCCATTGGACGCTGCGCGAACTATCGCAGCGCCGCGCCACCCTCGAAGACGTGTTCGTAGAAATAACGCATCCGGATCAGGTATGAGGAAATTCTACACCCTCCTCTCCCGCGAAGTGCGCAGCTACTTTTACTCGCCGATCGCGTACGTCGTTCTGCTCTTCTTCCTCTTCATCTCGGGCGCGGATTTCTATTTCCAGCTCTCCTACATGAACGGGAAACCGGTTCCCTATTCGGTCGAGGAAGCGTTCTTCAACTCGGTCTTCTTCTGGTTCGCCTTTGTCCTGATCTTTCCGCTCATCACGATGCGGTTGTTCGCGGAGGAATTTAAGCTCGGCACGATCGAGCCGCTCATGACAGCACCCGTTCGTGACTGGCAGGTGGTGCTTGCGAAATTTTTCGGCGCGCTGGTTTTCTATCTCATTCTCTGGCTGCCGACGCTGATTTACTTCTGGGTCTTCCAATCGGTGACGCACCAGCCCGCAGCTGGCTCGCGCGGCGCTTACTTCGGCGCGTATCTGATGCTGCTCTTGCTCGGCATGTTTTACCTGTCGATCGGCTGCCTCGCTTCGGCGCTGACCAAAAACCAAATCGTCGCCGCAGTGATTTCCTTCTGCGTTATCACTCTTCATTTTTTCTCCGGCCTGATTTCGTTCATGATGTCGGAAGTCAGCTCGAGCACCCGGCAGTTGCTCGGTTATTTCTCCGCTATTGAACAAATGGGGACGTTGTCGCGGGGCGAGATCGATACCCGACCAATGGTGCTGTACGTGACCATGACGATCGTGATGCTGACGCTGACTTACCACGCGTTCCAATCGCGGAAATGGAGGCTGTGACGATGGCGGACGACGAAAAGCCACCGCGGGAAAAGCCGCACCGAATTCACCGTCTCCGCATCGGGGTGAACCTGATCGTTCAGCTCGCGCTGCTTTTGTTCCTCGCGATCGCGGCGAATTACCTCGGCTTCGAGCATTACCGGCGCTGGGACCTGACGCGCGACCAGAAATACGCGCTCTCCGACAAGACCAAGCGTTTCCTTGAAACCATCAAAGGCAAAATGCGGGTAACGGTTTTCTTTTCCGCGAACAGCCCGATCGGGCAGGACGTTCAGGCGTTGCTCACCGAATACCAGTACGCGGCGCAGGGAAAGATCGATGTCGAGAACGTCGATCCGGACCGGAATTATTCGCGCGCCAAGGCGCTGGTGGATAAATACAAAATCGTCAGCGACGAGAGCCAGGTCATCCTCGATTACGACGGCCGCAACAAAACGGTGAAAGCGTCGGAGATGGCGGAAGTGGACCAGGGCAATCCGATGTTCGGCGAACCGCCGAAAATTAGCGCGTTCAAGGGCGAGCAGGCGATCACCGGCGCAATGATCGATCTGGTGGAAGGAAAGAAAAACGTCGTCGGCTACGTGCTCGGGCACAAGGAGCCTGCGATCGCAGACGCACCGCCGACGTTGTCGCCCTCGATGGCGCCCGAACCCGGCGCGCGCTCGCCGCTCTCGCTCGTTAAAACGGTGATCGAGAACGAGAACATCAAATTCCAGGAATTGAATCTGTTCGAGGTGCCGGCGATTCCCGCGGATATCAAGACAATCGCGATCGTCGGACCGCAGTACGATTTTTCCGATCGCGAGATGAAACTGCTCGGCGATTTCTGGGGTAAACAGGGCCGGATCCTGTTGCTCCTCGATCCATCGGCCAAAACGCCCAAGCTCCTCGCGTTTCTCAACGAGCTGGGCGTAAAAGTGAATGACGATCGCCTGATGGCGGTCGTAAAAACGGGCATCCAGGAAATGGCGCGAGTTCGCGACGTGATCGGCCGATTTTTACCGGACAGCCCGATCACGAAAAAGCTCGTGGACGTTCGAGGAATTTTTGTCGGCGGAACTTCGTCCCTGGCGCTCGAACAGGACCGGGTGCGAGCAGCGAACGTGAAACTGCAGCCGTTGATCCAGGCGGAAAAAGGTTATTGGGCCGAGAAAGATTACAATTCGACCGATGAAGCGAAGCTCCAGGCGGACGCCGCCGCGAATCCGGACACGCCGCTGATCATAGGCGCGTCGATCGAAAAAGGCGGAAGCGCAGATGAGCGCGTTCAGACAAATTCGGCGCGCATGGTGGTGGTGACCAACGCGAGTTTCATCCAGGACAGCTCGATCACGCAGGACCAGCAGGCGCTCGATTACATGTCGGGCAGCATCAACTGGCTGCTGAGCCGCGAACAGTTGATCGGGATCGCGCCAAAGGTGCCGCAGACGGTGACGTTCAGCCTGGACGACAACGCGATGCGGAATCTCCGGTGGCTGATTCTCGTCCTCCTGCCATTGATCCCGGCCGTGCTCGGGTTTGGCGTCTGGTGGTATCGGCGGGCCTAACGAGCGGTTCATGGCAGGACGATGAAAACGAGGACGACGATAATTTTATTAGTTCTGGCGGTAGCGGTCGGCCTCTACATAAAATTTTACGAGAGCAAACGGCCGAATACGGAGGAAGCGAAGCGCCAGGCCGGCAATGTCATTAACTTCGATCGCGACACCCTCGAAGGGATCGTGATTCAAAACGGTGACGATCGGATCGAGTTGAAAAAGCAGAACCTGAAGTGGCGGATCGAAGCGCCCTTCAAGGACCAGGCGGACGGCGGCGCGGTCCAGAACCTGATCAACGATCTCGACGGCTGGCAGAAATTCGATTCGATCCCGGCAAGCGAGATCGCGAAGAACACGGGATTGCTCGACGATTACGGGCTGAGCAAAGGCAAGCTGAAGTTAAAGCTGATCGGCAAGGACGCGCCGCCGGAAATTAATTTCGGCAATGACGCGGCGCTCCAGGGCAAAATGTACGTCCGCGCCGGCGACAACGGCGACGTGGTGATCGCCGCCCAATCGGTTCGCAACGACATCGCGAAGAAACCGGAGGATTTTCGCGACAAAAAGTTGACCGACCTAACGACCGCTCAAGTGATGCGCGCGCTGGTCAAGACGGCGGCCGGCGAAATGGATTTGGAAAAGAGAGCGGACCATTGGGAAATCGTAAAACCGCTGCGAGCGCGTGGCGACGATCAGAAGATCAACGATTTGTTGGCGCAAATCACGACGGCGCAAATCCAGCAATTCGTGGCCGAAGATCGCGGCGATCTGCGGCCCTACGGGCTGGCGGAGCCGCGCGGATCGGTGACGCTCTTCGCGGTCGACGACAAAACCGGCCAGACGTTGCAGATCGGCGGGCCGGCGGGCGCGGCCGAGAAAGACAAGGACCAGGTTTACGTGCGGTTTACGGCGCGGAACGCGGTTTACACGTTGCCGAAAAAGATCGAGGAGATTCTCGCGCTGAAACCGGCTGATCTGCGCGATCGCCATCTGGTCCGGATCGATACGAACATTCTCGACCGGGTCACGATCGACGCAGCGGGCAAAGGCAAGACGGTGCTGGCGCGAAAAGACGAAAACTGGACGATCGCGAGCAAGAACAATCAGCCGGCGAACGGCGGCGAAGTCACCCGCATGCTCGACCTGGTCCGGGCCGAACAGGTGACGAAATTCGTCGAGGATGTCGCTTCGGATTTGCCGAAATACGGTCTCGATAAGCCGCAGCTCCAGGTAACTTTCAGCTCGTTCGCCTCCGAAAACACGCCGGAAAGCACGGCGGGCGAACATCCGTTCGCAACGATCGCGTTTGGAAAAGTCGACGGCGACAATGTCTTCGCACGACTTGGCGAAGAGCCGTTCATTGTCGCGGTGCGGCGCAGTTTGCTCGACAATATTTTTGCCGACCCGTCGCAGTGGCAGGAGCTGGCGATTTTTCGGTTCAAGCCGGACGAGGTCCACAAATTGACGGTGACGACCGATCGCGAGTTTGCCCTGGTCCGGAACGACAAGAAAGAATGGACGTGGGCAAAGGGAAATGACCCGATCAACCCTGTGAATGTCCAATCGTTGCTCAACACAGTGACCGCGTTGCGCGCCGTGCGCTGGGCCGGAGCAACGACGCCGGCACATGGGCTCGACAAGCCGCAGATCACGATCGCGTTCACGACTTCGCCCGACGACAAGGCAGCGCACAAACTCCTCATCGGTGCATCAGCCGGAGAAGGAATGTGGTTCGCGCGTGTTGATGGACACGAAGGAACTTTCGTGATCAGCACTCCGGATTTGAATGCGTTGAAACTGCCGCTGGTAGCGATGCCAAGTCCAAGCCCGGCGGCAAGTCCGAGCGGAACGCCCAGTCCAACAGCGGCGGCGGCGCCGCACTAATTCTGTAGCCGCTTCGCTGTGCGAAGCGCCGTATCCGCGCATTGCCGTCGATCTCGCGCCGCCCACAGGGCGGCGGCTACAGAAGAGCCGTGTAAATAGTCGCGATACCGCCGGTCAGCGGTTCAGCAGTCGCGTTTGTAAAACCGTTGCGCTCGATCAGGTCCAGCATTTCCGCGCCGCTTGGGAAATTTTCGATCGAACCGCCGAGATAATCGTAGGCGGCCTTCTGGCCAGTCACGATTGAGGCGAGGATTGGCAAACAGCGATGCAGGTAGAAGCGATAGGCCGGCCGTAGCGCACCCGTGGGCAAAGAAAAATCGAGAACGAGAAGATGGCTCCTATCTCGCAAGACCCGCGACATCTCCGCAAGAGCACGATCCCAGTCGGCCATGTTCCGCAATCCGAAGGCAACCGTCACGGCATCGAAGGATGCGTTCTCGAACGGAAGTTGAAGCGCATCTGCGAGCACCGGTTTCCGCACGCCCTTCGCACGAGCGATCTCCAACATTTCCGGCGAAAAATCCGCAGCGACGATTTTCGCTTCAGGTAACTGGCGCTGCATGGCGAGGGCGAGATCGCCGCTGCCGCTGGCGAGATCGAGAACGTCACGCGGTTGCCAGTCCGCCACGATCTTTGCGGCGCGCCGTCGCCATAAGAAATCCGCGCCGCCGCTGAGCAAATGGTTCGCGAGATCGTAGCGCCGCGCGATACGGCCAAACATCGCCTTCACAGCCTCGGGCTCGCGCGACGTTTCTTGCGCTCCCCTCACTCAGTTCAAAGCGGAGCGGTTTGGACCTTGACGGCTTAAAGCCGTCAAGTTGTAAAAGTGTGCGATCCGGACCACACGAATCGGGCCCGCAGGATCTGACGTAGTCCTTTCACTCCATCGAACGCCGCGAAGATCTCGACGGCTTAAAGCCGTCAGGTTGTAAGGCTGCGCGATCGAAACCGCACGAATGGGGATGCCCGATTCTAAGTTAATCCTACGATCCACCGAACGCCGCGAAGATCTTGACGGCTTAAAGCCGTCAGGTTGTAAAGCTGGGAGATTAGAAAACGCGCGAATGGGGATGCCCGACTCTAAGATCATCTTGCCCTTCCGTCGAACGCCGTGAAGAACTTGACGGCTTAAAGCCGTCAAGTTTGTGGAACGATTGGGCGGGTCGACGTTTGAAGATGTTCCAGATCGCACCACGGGGTCAAACATGGGCATTCGTTCTCTGCTTCTCGTAGAGCTATTCCAGCGGCGGCTCGACGTTATCTTCTTCGCGCGGGACGAGCCGATTTTTCTCGATGATCCGCGCACAGGTATTCCAGCGCAGGAGCGCGTCGTCGTTCCCGGCCGGCCGAATCGCTTCCGCTTGTTCGAACCAGCTCATCGCTTCGCGGAAACCGTCATACGCGTAATGACGCGACCCAGGGGTGCCCTGCGCGAGTTTCGCTTTGGCGCGGCGTTCCGCCAGAATGCCGGTGTAATAAGCGCGCTCGTAATCGCCCGTCACGCGGGAGAGAAGCTCTTTCGCCTGCGTATCGCTCACGCCGTACCCCTTTCCAAATCGATCCGTCACCGCGAGAAGCAACGTGATCAACGCCGATTGGTTTTCCGGATCGGTTCGCAGGACATCGAGACAAATGCTTTCCGCTTCCGCAGGTTCGTTCAGCAACCGATAGCGCTCGGCTTTTTCGAGCGCGGCCGGAATTGCTTCACGTGAAAGTGGTTTCAGATCGGACATGGCTCACCGGTTCTTCTTCAACTTCTTCCAAATCCATCCCAATGGATCGTAATGATCATCCACAACTCGTTCCTTCAAGGGAATGATTCCGTTGTCAGTGATCTGAATGTCTTCCGGGCAAACTTTCGTGCAACACTTCGTGATGTTGCAGTAGCCGATGCCGTAGGCCGTCCGTAATTCCTCGAGGCGATTCTCGGTATCGAGCGGATGCATCTCGAGCGCGGCGGTGTAAATCAGAAAGCGCGGACCGATGAACTCGTCGTGCTTCCGGTGATCGCGGAGGACGTGGCAGACATCCTGACAGAGAAAACACTCGATGCATTTCCGGAATTCCTGGACGCGATCGATGTCTTCCTGCTGCATCCGCCAGGTGCCGTCCGGCGCGTCGGGCGGACGCGGCTTGAAGGGCTTGATCTTTTTCTTTACCCGAAAATTCCAGGACACGTCCGTGATCAGGTCCTTCTTGATCGGGAACGCTTTGATCGGCTCGATCGTGACCGGCTTGTCGAGCGGCAGGTCGTTGAGCCGCGCCATGCACATTAATTTCGGCATGCCGTTCACTTCCGCAGAACAGGAACCGCACTTGCCAGCCTTGCAGTTCCACCGACAGGCAAGATCGTTCGCCTGTTTGGCCTGGATGTCGTGGACCGCATCCAGCACCACCATGCCTTCGGAAACTTCCGTCGTGTAATCTTCGAACGCGCCGCCTTTGGCATCGCCGCGCCAGATCTTGAATGTCGCCGTACTCACTTCATTTCCTCAATGACCTGCTTGAGATAATCCGGCATCTCGGGAAGCGGATCCAATCGGACTTGCATCGAGCCGTCCGCCGCTTTGGAAATCATCGTGTTCAATTTGGCAAACCGATCATTCTTCTCCGGACAATCCTCTCGAAACTGTGCGCCACGGCTTTCCTTCCGTTCGAGGGCAGCGCGCGTGATCGCCTCAGAAACCGTCAGCAAGGTTTTCAAATCAAGTGCCGTGTGCCAGCCCGGATTGAATTCACGATGCCCGACCACACCAGCACGGTTCGCTCGCTCCCAAAAGTTTTTCAATTTCTCCAGGGCCGTTCTCATTTCCGACTCATTTCGAACGATACCAACGAGATCCTGCATCGTCTCCTGTAGATCGCGCTGGATCGTGTACGGGTTTTCACCCGCGGCGTTTTCAAATGGCGCGACCGCTTCGCGCGCCGCCAGGTCGATCTTGCCATTATCGATCTGGCCTAACGAATGTTCCTTCGCGAATTCTGCCGCGAATTCGCCGGCGCGTTTTCCGAAAACCACGATGTCAGAAAGCGAATTGCCGCCGAGGCGATTTGCGCCATTGATTCCGGCGGCGCATTCGCCGGCGGCAAACAAACCGGGTATGCGCGACATCTGCGTGTCGGCGTCGACATGGATTCCGCCCATCGCATAATGCGTCGTCGGGCCGACTTCCATCGGCTGCTCCGTAATGTCGATGTCCGCGAGTTGCTTGAACTGATGATACATGCTCGGCAGTTTCCTTTTGATGTGTTCCGCCGAGTTCGACATTTTTTCTTTGATCCAGGCAATGTCGAGGTAGACACCGCCGTGCGGCGATCCCCTGCCCTCTTTTATCTCACGCACGATGCAGCGGGCCACATGATCGCGCGTCAATAACTCCGGCGGCCGTCGCGCATTCTTATCTCCCTGGCAATATCGCCAGCCCTCTTCCTCATTGTCAGCCGTCTGCGCCCGATAGTTTTCCGGAATCTGCTCGAACATGAAACGGCGCCCTTCTTTGTTTGTCAGGATTCCGCCTTCGCCGCGCACGCCTTCGGTCACCAGAATTCCCATCACACTCGGCGGCCATATCATGCCGGTGGGATGGAATTGCACGAACTCCATGTCGATTAGTTCCGCGCCGGCCTCGTAGGCCAGGGAAAGGCCGTCGCCAGTCGATTCCCAACTGTTGCTCGTTATTTTGTAGGCGCGGCCAAGCCCACCGGTAGCCAGCACGATCGCTTTGGCGCGAAAAATTTTGAATCGTCCGCGTTCGCGCTCGTAGCCAAACGCGCCGACGACGCGCTCGCCCTCTTTCAGCAGCGCGAGGATCGTATGCTCCATGTAAACCTCGATGCCCTGATGAATGCCGTGATCTTGCAACGTGCGGATCATCTCGAGACCGGTGCGATCCCCCACGTGTGCGAGGCGCGGGTATCTGTGGCCGCCAAAATTTCTCTGTAAAATGCGCCCGTCCTTCGTCCGATCGAAAACGGCGCCCCACGCTTCCAATTCGCGGACGCGATCGGGCGCTTCCTTGGCGTGCAGCTCGGCCATCCGCCATTGATTCACGTATTGGCCGCCTCGCATCGTGTCGGCGAAATGCACTTTCCAGTTGTCGCGATCGTCGACGTTGGCGAGCGCCGCGGCGATGCCGCCTTCGGCCATCACCGTGTGCGCTTTGCCGCGCAGCGACTTGCA
>Ga0137403_10000264_pt1 | contig 66922 bp, 58 predicted proteins | sample CZOMad2_1_16fung_FD_122057 | JGI IMG/M metagenome (GOLD analysis project Ga0137403, IMG submission 122057) | Vadose zone soil fungal communities from Angelo Coast Range Reserve, California, USA - CZOMad2_1_16fungal (Hybrid Assembly) | ecosystem: Environmental > Terrestrial > Soil > Vadose zone...
CATCGTGCCCTGCAAGCTGGCTCCGTCCGGCGACAGAGCACCGTCGAACGCAGATACGACACCATCCTTATCACGCACGGAAAAGCTCACATGGGAGCCTTGAAGAACTACGTCTTCGAGAGCATGCGCACCATCAGCAGTCATCGGAAACCAAAGCCGTCCATTCACTTGAGAACCCGCGCGGCTGAAATCTACCTCAACGTCCACCTCTTGCTCTGCAGCCGTGATGACGAGAGCACCCTCCCAGTGACCGACCCATCTCGCTTCTTGAGCAGCAAGGGTTGGACCGAAATAGGCTCCTGAGAGCGACAGCAGCAGGGTTAGGATCGTTCTCATCGTTTCTCCTTCGGATGAAGTTGGGCACGGCTTGATTTCCACTAGGCGCAGGATGTCAGATGGACTCTGGCGCCAGGGTGGACGACAGCTCCAATAAACGTGCTTCCACTTCGGCGCGGTCGGCCGCGTCCGGCTGCAGCTTGAGATACCGCTGGAGGTCGCTGGAGGCTTCCTCATATCGCCCGAGATCGCCGTACGCAACAGCCCGATTCTGATAGCTGGCGGGTTCATCGGGAGCCAACGAGATCGCTCGGTCGAGATCCGCCAGGCACTCCTCGATCCTGCCTTGCTCATATAGCAGGACGGCTCTACCGGCGAATGCCGGCCAGAGCATGGGTTGCAGATTTAGGGCTGAGCTGTAGGAGTTGATCGCCTCCTCCAATCTACCGAGGGCCTCGAGCGCTTGAGCGCGGACGACCCAGACCATGGGCTGATTCGGCAGTAGGTCCAGGGAACGGTCATAGGCGACGATCGCCTCCTCCATGCGGCCACGCACGCGACAGCACTGCCCCAGGTTGGACCAAACCTCGAAGTAGGGAGGGCTGAGCTCGATGGCGCGCCGGTAGTCCTGCTCGGCCTCCTCCAGTCGTCCGAGCTTGAGCAGGAGGTTACCCCGCTCGTTGAAATACTCGGAGTAGTTCGGGTCCAGGCGCATCGCCGCCGTGTAGTGCTCGATGGCAAGGTCGAACGATTCGGTCTGTGAGTAGATTTGCGCCATATTGTAGAGCAGCACGGATCGGTGCAGGCGATGTTGTCCGGGGTCGAGATGCTTCTCGATCAGCTTGAATCCCTCCCGGCATAGATCGAGCGCTTCCTGGTGGCGTCCCTGGAAGCTGCGGATCATCGCCAAGCCATTGCGATTGAAGACGAACTGGAAGCAGTGCTCGCTCTCCGATAGCTCTGCCTTGTAGAGATAGTTCAGGCCCAATTCGAGATAGTTCTCGCCCATAGCGAAGTCCCGCACTGCGAAGTAGCGGGCGTGGAGCATCGCCATGAGGTAGCAAAGACGGATGCGCATGGCGGTGTCCGCGGCGTCTCCCGAATCTGTCAGGACATCCTCTTCGGCGAGCCGCTGAGCCGATTCCAAGGCATTGATCCCAATATAACTCATAAAAAGTTTGAAAAAGATCCCCCACCGCGCTCCTGCTAGGCGGCTGCCCGCTCTCTTGGAATACTCTCGTGCCGGCTCGCCGTAGCGGATGGCGTCGGCATAAAATCCCAGGGTGTTGAACGCATGCAGCGCCTTCAGGCGCCATTCAAAGGTTTTGTCCGGGTGCTCTGCAATCCTCCAAAGCCGGAGCAAGTCGGGGATTCTGTCCGTGCTCACTAAGGTATCGTCGCTCACTTCCTCTTCGAGTGCTCTGGCCAGCTTCGCGGCCTCGGTTTTGTCGGGCTGCGGGAGGCTTTCAGGCACCTCTAAGCTGAAGGGGAGTTCTCGATAGGGTAGATCGAAAGATAGCTCTTGATCTGAGGAACTCGTCGGAACCAAGAGGAGTCGTAGTCTCTTGCCAGCCCGACGCATGAGTTCCTGCATGAAGAACTGCGTGATGTGACCGGCGCGGTCGTAGTCGATGCAGAGGAGGATCCACGTGGCGAGGACGGTTTCCTCCGTGCGCTCTTTGAGCACGATCATCAGATCGATCAGGCCTTGCACGACGCGCAGTGCCCGGTCGGCCGGGTAGTTGCGGACACGCTCCTCCTTCGAGGCGAGATCGGTCAGGCTAGGGTTGCGGATTCCAAGTTTCGGCTTGAGCTCCGGTAGGACATGCACCAGCTCATAATCGTGTTGGGAGAGTAGCTCGGTGGCCTCCGATTCGAGCGCCGGGAGTAGCGTCCTGAAAAGGTCTCTTGTACCAGCCCAGGGCCCGCCTTCATCGAAGTGGCAACGCAGAGTAAAGAGAGTAGAGTTCTGGGGCAGTAGGCTGGCGAAGTCTCTGACCGACAAAGTCCGCGAGGAGTCGCGCGCCGACAGGAGCACTGCACCGGTGCAATTGAAAGCTGTACGATCGTTGTTCAAGCGACCTCCCTACTCCGGATGAGGCTCGTAATCCAGAGATATAGTCCGATGATCAGAGGCATCAGATTGAGTGCTCCGACGACTACAGAATCGACGAACTGGTAGTGATTGCCTCCGTAGCCACTTCGCAGTGCGAGGCGAGCACCGCTTAAGTAGCGAAAGAGGATCGGCAAGGTAATGAAGAAAAGCGAGAAAAAGGCGACACCGCGACCGAGGAGCCAAAGCACAGAATAAATACGGATGACCCGTAGCTCGCGTAGAGGAATATGCGTTTGGTCAATCCGTTTCGTCGAACTGATAGCGCGCAGAGATAAATTCCGGATAAAATCCTGCGTGTCTTTCATCAGACTCTTGCAGCCGAAGAAGGTTGTGAACACAAAGTAGAAGTCAGTCCGCATGAAAAAATAACACTGCCAAAGCAGGCGAAACAAATAGATAAAGATCATTGCCTTGACGAGCTGGTCAATTGTGGGAGCGAGCGTGAAGGCGCCCTTGCTCTGGACGAACAGGAGAAGGAAGAAGAGCGCTGCGGAGAGGCCGTCGAGCAGTGGGCCGGCGAGCATGGGGAGATAGCGTTGACGGCTCGGCACTGCCCAGAGTCCGGTCATATCGGTCTCTGCAACTAGGAACCACAGGCGATTGCTGATGCCGATACGAGACTTGACGCCCTGCGCTCTCGCCGCTAGCAGGTGAGCAAACTCATGCAGGAATATCGTGCCGTTGGCAATGAGGCCCAAGGTAATGAGCTTGGCGGTTCGGTGCTGGGTGAAAACGAGGCTGCTGCGGCCAGGAATCAGCGATGGCCGGATGATCGCAATGGCGAGAGCGGTGGCGATGATGGTGAGATAGAAGGCTAGCGAGAGAGGACTGAAAAATAGTCTAGCGACGGGCTCTGGTATTTGAGCAAAGTGATAGCGGATTCTGTGATCGGCGCCACTGACCACCCTCGGTGAAATCTTGCCAGAGAGATGGCTCTCGCGCAGACGGACGAATCCCCGCTTCTCTAGGACTTCGAGAAGAGCGTCGACGTCTGGCTCTACCCCATGGGCGCTAACGAATTCCGCTTGAGCCTCACCGACGGTTTTCCCGCGCGACAGGCTGTCGAGGATCTCGAGCGCTTCCGTTGGGAGGGCGAGGAAGACGTTCGCCTCGGGCAGGCCGATGACGACCTCTGTCCCTTCTCGCTGTCGGGTAAACGCTTGAATCTCGATCAGATCGCATTTGCCATAGGGCACGATCGTAGTCTCCGTAAGCGACCGCCGGGGTGGAACCCCCGGCGGCCGAGTTCAGTGGTGGGCAACGGACGAGACCGCGTGAAAGGCAGTTCAGCTTAACGCCTTGCATAGCCTCTATGACATCCGGCTGTCCGCGCAGCACCTTTAAAAAACCGAATCCAGCCAGACTCGCTTACCCGCTGCAACACCAGGCGCCAAGCTCGTCATAGCAGACCTCAATTCCGCAGCAGCATTCGGTGCAAGGAGAATACATCGCTGCTGTAGTCTTCAGAGTTTCCACCTCGCGGATGGCGAATCTTTTCATAGTATTTCACCTCCTTTCGGTCAAAGATTTTGAGCCGGCGGTGCAAGGCTCGGCTCACCCCAGGGATGACTGTCGTGTAGCCAACGGACGGGATTTCTGTGGCTCGCCCTGCCTCCATGTCATCAGACGGCTGCGTCAGCATATCCGGAAGAAATTTCACCTAACAGCTACACCAGACGAGGCCCGTCTCGTCATAGCAAATATTGGGGCAGCAGCAGCCGCAAGAGTACATCGCCGATGTAGCCTTCAGCGTTTCCACCTCGCGGATGACGAATCTCTTCATTGCACCTTCACCTCCTTTCGAGGCCAGCAAGCGCTCCTGTCTACTACTAACGAGCCGATCGGAAGGAATGGCTGGAAAAGCGGGAAGGCAGGCGTGGCCGACGGCCCCGCGCAGATCTGCGGCCGTGGGAGCGGCCAAAAGCGTGGATCTCCCGTTACCGGAAGGATGGCAAGGAATAGGAAGTTTCGTGAAGCGTACTTGGGAACGGAGCGGAGTCTCGAAGGCGCTTTCGCTTCAAGCGAAAGAAATATCTTTAGACAGCAGCTCTCCGCTCGATCCGCGCCCTGTCCGCGAGCCGACCTCGGACGACGAGTTGCCGTAAGGTCGTAAAGAGCAGCGGTATGCGTTCTCGCGGGATGCCCAGACGCTGGCTGAGCTGGCGGTGCGAGAGGGGACCCTCGTCGGTTTCGTCCCCGATAGGTTCGTTGCCGCTGGCTCTTCCGGTCTCGCCGTCTCCGTGCCGGAGTTGCAGGTATTCCCAGAGCGCCGCCAAGTAGCGACGGGTGCTCGAATCGACCTCGAGGCAATCGATCGCCACTGACACGCAACGGATCAGGTGCTCGAAGCTCTGCCGCGATTCGACCGTGCACTCCGGCAAGACCTGCCGGAGCACCTGGATCTGGTCCGGTGAGCACTCGACCCTGCCTCCACAGTCCTCGCGTGCCAGGAAGGCTGCCCAACGCAGCCGCGCATCGCTCTTCAACGGGTCGACCAGATCCTTGAACCGGAAACAGCGGACGCCGTGCTGCGGCAGCTGGAGGAGGAACTGCTCCAGACGCTCCAGGACTGCCGCCTCCTTCCGGCCTCTGGCGGTCACGAGATCGGGAAGCAACTCGTCGTTCCAACGCACCACGGTCGGCCCAAGGTCGAGCGCCGGCAACCGGAAATCCACCGTGGGCTCGAAGCCTAGAACGGTATTGTTCCGAATTCTTGGATCTCCACCCAAGACGTAGAGGGCCCGCCGCGCGACGGCATCCACCAACGCATACTTCAGCCGCTCGAAAATCCGGAATCCTACCGGGTCGTGCTCGCGCTGGCGTTCGTGGAAAAAGTTCTTGACGTTGCGTAGGACGAGGCCGTCGATGTTCTCCTTTTCTGTGAGTTGCAGCTTGAGGCTCCGCATGCGATCCGAGAAGATGAAGGCCCAGCAGTCGGTGACCAGCTCTTCGAGCGCGCTCTGGGTGGGCCGGGTCTGGCACCAGGCATGCGACATGGGGTCCCCCACCGTCGCCTCCGCATCCCACCGGTCGTAGCCGTAGACCCCGAGATAGCAGGGAGGGCTCTGCCAGAGGCCGCGCCGTTTCAGCTCGCTCCCCAGAGCGGCCTGGAGGCCGTTCCAGGCATCATGGAGGAGGTCCGCGTCCGGAGTCTCCTCGCCCTGTTGGCTGCGCACGAAGGCCGTGAAAACGGCCGGCATCGGGCTCGGGCGAGGCCACCTGCGAACGGGTGGGCGCGTGCTCGTGACGACCCTTGAGAGCCTGTGGTCCTTCATGCTGAGGGTCTCCTCAATTCGTGGGAGCCATGGTCTCCGTTCAGCACCCCCGCCGCTAGCCTGAGATTCCCCGGCTGCCATGTCCTGCTGAGCCGATGGGTTGATACCCCCTTTTCGAGGGTCTTTACTATAGCCAATAAGCAGGAGTTGGACAAGACCCCTCCCGGTACGCAGGTTCGTTGCGCGGCGCCACCGCCACCCGCCAAAGTCCCGGATGCGCCCGTTAATAGAAGATAGGAGCGCGTCGAACGGCGCGCTACGGGAGATAGCGAGCCGGGTGCACTGGCGACAGCATAGCCGCAGTCTATATTGCGTTGTATGGCGTTGACACCTACTGGCCTACACGCCTGAGGAGGCGTAGACGTGAAAAAACAGAGCAAGGAGCAGGTAAAGAGGCTTCTGATCCATCGTGAGACTCTGAGGCGCCTCGACTTAGAGAAGGATGCCTCTCTGAAAGTCGCTGTAGGCGCTGTAGGAGGATCGCTGGTTTCTACCTTCGGCGTCGGCACCAACACTCAGTCGCCGTATTGTTGAATCATAGTTAGAGAACGCTTCTCGCTTCAATTTGAGCGGCCGATGGGAGGACCTCACGGAGGAACGAAGCTCATTCCAGTTTGAGCAGCCAGAGATGTCCTTCATATATGGTCCGAGCGAGGTACAAGACCCGGTCATCAGGGCTCAAGCTGAAATCCCTGTAGGTAGAGTCTGCAGGAGGGGCGAGAACCGGTAACGAGCGTCTGGACTGCGCGTCAACAAGTATGAGCCTCGTTCCCTCTATGTAGAGAAGGCTGCGGCTGTCGTGCAACCAGAGGGGATTGTCTCCTTGGCTCGTCAACCGCACATACTTCTTACCCTCCAATGAATAAAGCAAGATGCCAGGCTCGTGCGAGCCGTCGTGATGCTGGCGAGCGCCAGCCAACCATCTACCATCGGGCGACCATGAGTAGGCGATGAAGTCTGCACCCCTGTTGGGGGGGTGAAGGTACTGGGGAACGCGTTCCCTGAGCGGTCTTGTGAGGTCGATCAAAGCCTCTCTGCCGGCGACCTCACAAGCCAGCCTCTTGCCGTCAGGCGACCATAGCGGTGTGCTCACGAATTTGCCGGGGAAGTTCGTCTCCTTCAAAGCCTGTCGGCCGTCGACGCCCATCGACCAAATTTCATACTTGCCGCCGCGATTCGAGTAGAAAGCGATGCGCGAGCTGTCGCGGGAAAACTGTGGTCGACGGTTCTTGTGCTCGTCGCCGATCAACTGTCGCCAGCCGCTGCCATCGGGATGTACGACGAAGACGTCCTCTCGCGGCGTCGACAGCTGGTAGACCAGCCAGGTGCCGTCCGAAGACGCGTCGCATACGACGATCACGCCGGACGTCTGGACAATGGAAGTAGGGGCACCCGAGATCCTTCCCATTGTTGGTTCGAATGCAACCTTCTCGAGAGTCGCCCTGGACCCGTCGCTGGCATAGGCGATTTGCCGCCCATCGCGCGAGAGGCTCGGTAGTGTGCAGGCCTGTTGCGAGGCCGTGATCGGCTGCGGCTCTCCCCTCACCCGACCCGACGCTTCGTCGATGGGCACGCGCCAGAGGTTCATGATGCCACTCCGGTCGCTCGCAAAGTAGAGATAGCGCCCGTCGGGCGACCAGACAGGGTTCCAATTGAGGTGATCGTCATCGACAGCCGGCAGGGCCTTCCCACCTCCTGCCGGAACCGTCCAGATCGTCCGCCGGCCAGTTTGCGGCACCAGCCCCCAGTAGGCGATCCGGTTACCGTGCGGCGACCAGCTCGGCTGCGCGGCGTCGCCGTGAGAGACTCGCCGCCCTACGCCGGTCGCGATGTCGACCCGGAAGACCTGGCTGCCGGTCCTCCGGACTTGTGGGCTCGCGATGCTGGCCGTACCGCAGACGATCTCTTTCCCGTCGGGGGACCAAGCCGGATGGAAGCCGAAGTCGGTCAGGCGGTGTACCGGACCACCCTGCGCAGACATGATGAAAATGCCGCCCCCGTCCCGCTCCGAACGAAAGGCGATCCGCCGGCCATCCGGAGAGAAGCTCGGCTGGGTGTCGTCGGCCGGCGAATCGGCGGTCAGGTCCAGGGCATCGGCGCCACGGATCGGCGGCTGCAAAAAGAGATGACTCCTTCCTCCGATGGATCTGGCATAGACGACGGTCCTGCCATCTGGTGAGAGGCTGGGATAGGACGTCCTCCCCGGAAAGTCGGTGACCTGGGAGATGTCGGGAGTGGTCGTGTGCGGAAAGGGCGGAGCCGGACGCTCTTTCGACCAGGAGCCGCCCCTCCGAACGGCAAAAAATCCGAGGAAGGCCAGGCAGACCATCAAACCCAGGCCGGCTGCCCAAAGTCTCCGTCGCCCGAGCCGTCGCGCGGCGTGACCGCCGATCTCGTCTGCCAGCCGGTCGAGATCGGCGAGCAGGGCGCCCGCGTGCGAGTAGCGATCGGCCGCGCGATAGGCGAGCATGCGCGAGAGGACGCCAGCGAGCTCCGACGGAGCGTCCGCTGGCAACGGCATGGTCTCCCCCTGCTCATTGCGGGGCGGCCTGCCGGTCACCATCTCATAGAGGACGACCCCCAGAGACCAGATGTCGCTCGCGGCGTCGACCTCGTCGCCTCGCGCCTGCTCGGGAGAGCGGTACCCGCGGGTGCCGCATGGCCCGCCCGGGGCAGAAAGCGCCTGCCCGGAGAGCCTGGCGATACCGAAGTCGAGAATCTTGACGATCCCGTCGGCGGTGAGCATGAGATTCGCGGGCTTGATATCGCAGTGGACGATCCCCAATTGGTGAGCCTTGGCCAAGCCGCGGGCCACCTGCCGGACGATGGGGACGGCCTCCGCCACCGGTAAGGGGCCACGCTGGAGGTGGCTCTTCAATGTCTCGCCGTCGTAGCAGGGCATGGTGAGGTAGATCTGCCCCGCATCCGTCTCCTCGATCTCATAGACTGTGCAGACGTTGGGATGGTCCAACGCCGAGGCTGCCCGCGCCTCGTTCAGGAACCGCTGCTTGGCCCGGCGGTTGGCCGTCAGCGCGCCCGGGATAGTCTTGATCGCGATGGTGCGTCCCAGGCGGGTGTCCGCGGCACGATAGACGACTCCCATGCCTCCCTCCCCGAGGGGACAGAGGATACGGTAACGCATGTTCTCCGCCGTGCCGAACCCGACCGGGAAGCCCGCGGGCGCGCCGGCCGCGCCCGTGTGGGTACCGAAGGGCATCTGGGGAACGGTGGCGTTCGGGTCGTCGGTCGAGCTCGACCCGGAGGTCGTATCACCGAGGACCGGATCGAGCTCACCTTGGGTCTCGTCTAACACGACCGGTGAGGATCCATTTCCTGGGATGCATGGCGCGCATTGTAGCGGAAGCCTCACTCCCACGCCGCGAAGGAGGGCAGGCAGAGCGCTAGCGAAACGGCTGGCACTCCAGAGGGGGGGTGCTGCCGGCGATTCGGGCCTATAATTACAGGCCGAGTGGCGCCGAAGGCACGTTCGACCGCTGTCGAACCCGCTTCACCAGGCGTAGTGCAGGGCCGCTCCACGACGCCTGAGCTCCTTGACTTGATCCTCCGCTGCCAGGCGCAACGCCTACGCTGCCAGGCTCAACGCCTGCGCTGCCAGGCACAGCGCCTGCGCTGCCAGGCGCAGCACCTGCGCTGCTAGACACAACGCCTACGCTGCCAGGTGCAACACCTGCGCTGCCAGGCACAGCTGTCGCGCTGCCAGACACAGCCGCCGCGCTCCCTGATTCTTCCGTGAAGCTCCTGATTCTTGCTTGGATGAGTCGATTTCAGCCCGGCATTCCATAACCCTGGCTTGGATCTCCCTTACTCCGGGTTCAGAGACTTGCTCCAGGAGCCGCACGACGAATACCGGGAACAGATCTCCTCTCGCGGTTCGGGAATCCGGATCTGGGGTTCATGGGTAGGAAACGCGAGCCGTCCCCGCCAGCTTGGGCGGCCGGGACGGCTCCGGTCTTCTAGCAGTGGCAGGTGGGTTGGGTGCACCGCTCGGTGCAGAGGTGGTTGCAGAGGGTGACCGGCGTGGTCAGGGCGGCCACGACGGGCTGCAACTGGGTGGGGTCGAGAGCACGAAGCGTCTCGCGCGAGAGCTCGAGCTTATTGATTTTGCGCATTTTCCGCATGCCGGGTCTCCTCCTGAGAATCGGGCCGCCGCCGTCGACGACACCAATGAAGGGCTGCAGGAGATGATAGCCCAGGTGGGCCTTGAGGCTGCCCCTCAGTTGGCCGTCTCGCCACTCGGCCCCAGGAGCTCCTGCACCTTGAACCCCGGGTGGGCATTGAGGAACTCCGCGGCCGCGGTCTGGTGGTCCATGTTGAGGGAGAGGAGATAGAGGCTCGCCTGGAACGGATCTTCGACGGTGTCCTCGCCCAGGCGCTCGACCAGGGCGGTGAAGAAGCCGCGCGCCGCCGTCCGCGCCTGGTCGGGTGGCAGCTCCAGGCCGAATGCGGGGATGGCTTCGAGGAGGACGTCGATCCGGCTCTTCCAGGTCAAGGGAGTGAGGCGCCGGATGTAGACGTCGACCATCTCCTGCATCACCGGGTTCAAGAGGTGGTAGAAAAGCGTGCTTCCCATGCGTATCACTCCCTCGTTGAGAAGGGGAAGAATACACCGGCCGGGAGCGATCACAGCCGGACGGAGGGAGGTGCCGCCAACCCGGCCTCCCGGCGGGCCTCGGCCAGCGCCGGGCCGTACTCGTGCGCGAGGAGCGGATTGGCCTGGAGGGCCGCCTCGATCGAGGCCACGGCCGCCCGCGCCCCGGCACGCCGCCGGTCGGGGTCGGTCTCCAGGCCCGCGGCGCGGGCTTCGAGGAGGCCCCGCAGGGCGAGATAGCGCCCCTCGCCGGGAGTGGCGGTGAGGGCCTTGCCCACCCGGTCGAGCCCGAGGGAGAGCGCCAGGGACGCCTGCCGGCGATCCGTCGCCGCCTCGGCGCGGAAGCGGGCCACCTGGGCCTGGGCGAAGAAGACCTCGGGATACTTGGGATTTTCCTCTTCGGCCCGCGCCAGGTCGGCGCTCGCGTGGTCCAGGGCGAGCCCGGGGCTCGCCCGGCGCCGCAGGGCGGCGCGCGCGCGGACGAGATCGACCCGGGCCTCTTCGAGGAAGGCGTCCGGGTCGGTGGGATTGGCGCGGAGATAGTCGCGGAGGGCCGCGTCGGCCGCACTCAGGGCGAGCCCGGGATCCTCTCCCCGGTCGAGGAGGCCTTCCCCCAGGCAGCGGTAGGTGGAACCGAGATTGAAGCGGGCGAGAGCGTAGCCGGGCTGCAGCGCGACCGCCCGCTCGTAGCTCCGGGCGGCGTCGGTCAGCGCCTGGCGGGGGTCGCTCCCCCGGGTCAGCAGGTACTCTCCCAAGGTGAGATGGACGTTGCCCAGGTTGTTGTAGACCGGAGCGTAGCTTGGGTTGAGCCGCGTCGCCTGCTCGAACGCCGCCACGGCCTTCCCCACCGCGTCGCCGGGATCCACCCCGCGCGCCACCTGGACCTCGGCCATGGCCTTCCAGGCATTGCCGAGGTTGGTCTGCGCCATGAGAAACCCGGGGTCCAGAGCGAGCGCCCGCCGGTAGCTCGCCGCCGCGGCCTCGACCGCCTGGCGGGGATCGGCGCCCCGGCGCTGCTGGATGAGGACGAGCGTCAGGTAGGCCGTACCGAGGTGGACATGGGACGAGGCCAGGGCGGGTTGGATCTCCACCGCCCGGCGAGCGGCGCCGATCCCCTTTTCGGCGTGGGCCGTGGGATCGATCCCCCGCCCGAGCTCCCACTGGGCCAGGAGCCGGTAGGAGGACGCCAGCTGGCCGAAAGTCCTGGCGTTCTGGGGCTCGGCCGCCAGGGCCTGCTCGGCCAGCTGGATGGCGGTCGAATAGTCGGCCTGGGGGGACTCCCCGCGGTTGGCCTTCTGGTCCGCCCGGCGCCGGAAGAGGAACGCCTTCTGGACCACCGCGTCCGCCAGCTCCGGATCGACCGCGAGCGCCCGGTCGCAGACCGCCAGGGCCTGGGCCACCTGGTCTTCCGGCACCTGCCGGAGGGCGATGGCGGCGTTCACCCAGCGCGCCCGGCGCTCGCAGTCGCCGCCGTAGAGGCCGGCCTCGCTGGGAGTCTGCTGCAGGAGCTGGGCATAGACCTCTCCCGCCTGGTCGTAGAGGGCGAGAGCCTCCGCGTAGTGGGCGCCGTTGGCGGCCTCGTTACCCTCGGCCATGGCGATCTCGGCTTCGAGCTGGCCGGCCTCGTAGAACCCGGGCTTCGCGCGCCGGGCCTCGCGGGCGGCGGCGAGAGCGGCGGGATAGCGCCGCTCGAAGAAGGCGAGCAGGGCCGCGGCGTAGGGCGAGCCGCGGGGATCACCGCCGCTCTGGCGCAGATAGGCGAGGGCCGGCAGGCGATAGTGGTGCTCGACCTCGTCCCGGCTGGTCTCGCGGCTCACGTCGGCCAGGGTACGCTCGTAGAGGGCGGCCAGAGTGCGCCCGAGGGCGAGGGCGAGCTCGGGGCTGCGCTCGCCGGCCCGCCAGGCGCGCTCCAGGTGCGTCCGAGCCTGTTCGTACCGGTGCAGGGAAAGCTCTCCCTGGCCGAGGGCGAAATTCCCCGGCCCCTCCGCGACCTCCCCCAGCCGCTCCATCTCGCTGCGGATGGCCTCCATCCCCTGGCGCAGGCGCCGCTTGTGGGGCGTCATGTCGTGGGCAGGAAGGAAGGCCTCGTATTTCATGCTGCTCTGGAGCTCGCCGATCCGCTCGCCGAAACGGCGGGCGAGCTCGGCCCGCTCGCCGGACCGCCGCTCTGCCGCGAGGCTCGCCACGCCGAGCGCCACCAGGGCCAGCACGGCAGCTGCGGCGGCGACCGAGACCCAGGTCAGGGCGCGGTTCTTGCGCAGCCGCTTGCCCACCCGGTAGGCCCAACCGGCCGGCCGGGCGAGGATCGGCTCGCCGTCGAGAAAGCGGTCGAGATCCTCCGCCAGGTCCCGGGCCGAGCCGTAGCGCCGGGCGGGGTCCTTCTCCAGGCATTTGGCGACCAGGGTCTCCAGGTCCCTGGGCAGGGTGGGGTCGATCCGGCAGAGCGGCTTCGGCTCCTCCTCCAGGATCTGGAGCAAGACGCGGGCGATGTCGGCGCCGGCAAACGGCGGAGAGCCGGCGAGCAGGTGATAGAGGACGACGCCCAGACTGTAGACGTCCGTCCGCCGGTCGAGGGTCCCCCCCCGCGCCTGCTCGGGGGCGAGGTAGGCCAGGGTGCCGCTGATCACCCCGGTCTTCGAAAGCCCGGTTTCGCCCTGCTCCAGGGCGAGGCCGAAGTCCGCCACGAAGGGGTGGAGCGTATCGGATTCGTCGCGCGTCAGAAGGATGTTGGCCGGTTTCAGGTCGCGGTGGATGAGGCCGGTGCGGTGGGCGGCATGGACCGCCCGGGCGACGTCCCGGACCAGCCGCAGCTTGGTGGCGAGCGGCAGCTCCGCGCCGAGCTCGGCCAGGCTCGGCCCGTCGATGTACTGCATGGCGATGAACCGCCGGCCGCGGACCTCCCCCACCTCGTGCACCTGGCAGACGTTGGGGTGGGCGACGCGCGCCTGGGCCCGGGCCTCACGCAGGAAGCGCTCGGTCTGGCGATCGTCGTTCCGGTGCAGGAACTTCAAGGCCACGTAGCGGCCGAGGGTAGGGTCGAAAGCCTTGTAGACGGTCCCCATGCCGCCCTCGCCCAGCCGGCGCTCGACCCGATAGCGGGTCCATTCGGCGAGGAAGCGGTGCTCGGGAGGGAGGGTGAGCCCCGTCGAGGGCGGACCGCCGGCCGCGCGGTCCGGAGGGAGGTCGTCGCGCGAATATCGGAGGTCGGACGCGAGGTCGGCCGCGAGCTCGGCCACCAGGCCGGGGCTCAGCAGGCCGGCGTCGAGCAGCGCCTGGACCCAGCTCCTCTCGCGGGCGGAGGCGTCGCCGCCCGCCTCGCCGGAGAGGGTGGGCAGGTGCTCGGCGATGGCGTCGAGGTCCTCCCAGCGCAGGAGGCCTCGGGCCAGCGCCAGTTTGAGGAGACCGCTCTCCATGGGTCCGATCATGGTCTGGATCACCGGTAGGGCTCCCCCTACCCCTGAGGCGTTTGCCGGAGAGTCTATGTTACAGCGATGGGTGTGAGTGGGCTCCGGGAGGGCGAGTAGTGCTTGCGTCTTGCAGTCAGCGATGTCAGAATGCAGTCATGAGTGTGCAGATCACCATCCGTGACGTGCCGGACGCGGTGAGGGATGAGCTTGCCGCGCGGGCTGCCCTTCAGGGCAAGTCGATGCAGGAATACCTGCGTGCCGAGCTGGAACGTCTGGCCGCACGCCCGCCGATGGAGAAGGTGCTTGAGCAGATCCGGGAGCGCAAGGCGACGGCAGGAACCAGGCTCTCTCCAGAGGAGATCCTGGCCCATCGGGACGCGAACCGCCGGTGAGCGCAGTCGCCGACGCCTCGTTCCTGGTCGCCGTCACGTCTGATGCGGGCCCAGAGGGAAGGTGGGCTGAGGAGGTGGTGCGGGCGGGCGGCCTGGTCGCACCCCACCTCGCTCTCGTGGAGGCCACCAATATCCTGCGCCGATTCGAGCTCGAGGGCCGGCTCGGTCGGATGGAAGCCGGTGGCGCTGCCCGTGACCTCCTCCTGCTCGACCTCGAGCTCGTGCCCTTTACTCCTTTCGCGGAGCGGGTCTGGGAGTTACGCGCCAACGTCACGAGCTACGACGCCTGGTACGTTGCGGTAGCCGAACAGTGCGATCTCCCCCTGGCGACGCTCGATCGCCGCCTCGCCAGAGCAACCGGCCCGCGCTGTCGCTTCCTCCTGCCACCCCTGGCCTAAGCGCGCGATTCGGGCCGAGCTGCCGGGCGCCTCTCTCAACCCTCAGACCCCCAGCAGGTTGGGGCAGACCTTCGAGTACTCCTTCTCCGCCGCCCACAGGCTCAAGGGGAGCGCCGCCAGCTCGTCGACCACCGGCACGGCCAGGCCGTCTTTGGTCATGTCGATCGTCTTGACGTAGTGCCGGCAGGTATCGCAGGCTTCGACCCGGACGTGCGGCAGCTCCTCGGCGACGTAGACCGGGAGCTTGTGGACGTCCTCCTCGCCGCAGGCGGGACAGACGATCCGCCGGAACTCCCATTCCGTGGCGCAGAGCGAGCAGACGAGCGAGCGCTTGCCGCCGTCCCCCAGCGGCCGCAGGACGCCGACCTGTGGCCGGCTGGAGCAAAGCGGACAGAACGGAGGCGTGCCCTGGACCTCCGGCGCCTCCGAGCCCTCGGGCCGCAGGGTGCGGTCGGCCAGGACCTCGGCATAGGGTTGGAGGAACGCCCAGGCGAGCAGGATCTCGGGCGCGGTGAGCCTTCCGGCGGCCGCCGCGCCCTCCAGGCCCGCCCTCCAGAATTCGTCCAGCACCTCCTCCCAGCGGCCGCCCTCCTGGGCATGCAACGCGGCGGCCGCCTGCGCGAGAGGGGGCGGAGCGATGTCCTCGACGAAGGAGAGGAAGGAGCCGAACCAGGGAAGGAGGAGGATCAGCTCCAGGTCGTCGCGGAGCGAGCCTGGCGGCCGGGGCCGCTTCGCCATGCCGCCGATCCCGCTCCCGGCCGCCAGACTTTCATACAGCGTTTTCTGGAAGCCCGCGATCTGCTCGTAGAAACGCAGACCTTCGGCGGCAAAGGGATACCGCCCGGCGAGCTCCCTGGCCCGCGCGATCCGCTGGTCCCACTTGTCGCGGGTCATTCCTTGGTCGCGGACTCCCGCAGGATCTGCTCATACCAGAGGCGATGGTACCGGGCCGCCCATTTGCGGGAGACGTCTCCGCGGATGACCGACCCGAAGGCGCCCCGCTCGACCGCCGTGCCCATGTAGACGTGGATCATGAAGAGCGCGATGGTCAGGAGCGCGGCAATGGGATGCACGATCACGGCGAGCAGCCGCAGGACGCGCAGGTTCCACGGAATCCACTGCGGCTCCCAGAGCACCAGGCCGGAGAGGAGCAGCACGATCGCGCACCAGAAGAAACCCCAGAAAAGCGATTTCTGGCCGGCGTTGAACCGCCCCTCGGAGGGGACCTCGTCGTCCTCGTTGCGGATGTAGTGCGGCAGGGCGTGCCACCACTCTCGGTCGCGCTCGGTGCTGCGCATCTGAGCGGCCCAGACGCGGTACATCCAGACCACGGAAAGGAAGAAGATGACGCCGGCCCACGGGTGCAGCATGCGGGAGATCGTTGCGCCGCCCAAGACCACGGCGATCCAGAACAGCCAGGTCGACCAGAAGGCGAGGCCGGTGAGCAGCAGGTAGACGTAGGACGCCCCCGCCACCCAGTGCATGAGCCGCTCCCGGAAGGAGTAGCGCAGGACCCGGCCGTTCGGCAGCAGCTGTGACTCCTTCATGGCTGTTCTCCTTTCCGGGGGATCTCTTTGTCCTCGTCGACGGTTTTCGGCCCGAAGCGCAGGTAGTGCACGAAAATGCCGACGACACCGCCCAGCATCGCCAGGTTGCCGAGCCACTTGAGCGGCGTCTTCCACAGCCGGACCGTCCAGGGGACCCGCGGGTCCTTGGGCAGGCCGCCGTAGGCCTCGGGGTTGGTGATGTCGTGGAGGACGTAGAGGACGTGGGTGCCGCCGACGCCTGCGGGATCGTACAACCCCGCCTTGGCGAAACCCGAATGCTCGCGCAGCTGCTGCACGCGCGTCTCGCCCAGCTCCGCCATCTCCGCCTTGGTGCCGAAGTGCAGGCAGCCGGTAGGACAGGCCTTGATGCAGGCGGGCTCCAAGCCCTGGCCGACGCGGTCGGCGCAGAGCGTGCACTTGAAGACTTTGTGAGAGGTGGGGCTGAACTTCGGGATGTTAAACGGGCAGCCGGAGAGGCAGTAGCCGCAGCCGATGCAGTGATCCTGCTGGAAGTCGACGATGCCGTTGGCGTACTGGACGATGGCGCCGTCCGCCGGGCAGGCGATGAGGCAGCCCGGCTCCTCGCAGTGCATGCACTGGTCCTTGCGCATCAGCAGCATCAGGCTGCCGCCCTCGGGCTCGTACTCGTTGAACTTGATCAGGTTCCAGAAGTTCCAGGAGGTCTCCGGCATCGTCTGGTAGCTGTTCTGGAAGGTGGTGTCTGAAAACGACAGGCCGTTCCACTCCAGACAGGCGACCTCGCAGGCCTTGCAGCCGATGCAGGTCGTGGTGTCGATCAGCTTGGCGACCTCCAGCTCGCGCTTCAAGCCGACGCCGGGAACGGTGCCGGAGTGGCCCGAGATACGGCGGATTTCCATGTTGGCCTGGCTCATGGCGTCACCTCAAGCCTTCTCGATCTTGACGAGGAAGCCCTTGAACTCGGGCGTGTAGGCATTGGGATCGTAGACCGTCGGCGATAGCCGGTTGACCAGCGTCCGCTCGTTCCTCCCTTCATCTTCGGCGATGCCGCGGTAGCCCTGGTGGATGGGGATGCCGATCTGGAAGATCTCCTTGCCGTCGATCTTCATCGGTTTGATTCGCTTGGTGACGAAGGCCTTGGCGACGTAGAAGCTGCGCGCGCTGGTCACCTTCACCTTCTCGCCACCCGCGATCCCCAGCTTCGCCGCCAGCTCGACCGGGATCTCGACGAACGGCTCGGGGATGAGCTGCACGTTCATCGGGTTGTTCTTGGTCCAGTAGTGGTAGTGCTCGGTCAACCGGTAGGTGGTGCAAATGACGTTGAACTCGCCCCCCGTCGTGGCGTACTTGTCCGCCGGCGTCTTGAGCTTCTTGACCACCGGGTTGTTCGACTGCTGGGGATGGAAGGCGTTGGCGACCGGGCTCTCGATCGGCTCGTAGTGTTCGGGGAAGGGCCCGTCGGCGAACAGGGCGAGCGGTGCGAAGAGGCGGCCCACCCCCTCGGCGTTCATGATGAACGGCCCCATGTGCTCGTTCGGATGCGAGTCGACCTTGAAATCGGGGACGTCGTTGCCGACCCATTTCTGGCCGGCCTCGTTCCACCAGACCTGCCGCCGCTCGGGGTCGTACGGTTTCCCGGCCGGGTCGCAGGAGGCGCGATTGTAGAGCACCCGGCGGTTGGCCGGCCAGGACCACGCCCAGTTGGGATAGATCCCCAGGCCCGAGGGATCTTCCGTCCCCCGGCGCGCCATCTGCGCGCCGGCCTCGGTCCAACTGCCGCTGTAGATCCAGTTGCCGCAGGCGGTGGTGCCGTCGTCCTTCAGCCAGGCGAAGCCGGGGAGCTGCTGGCCCGCCTTGATCTGCTGGTGGGTCTTCGGATCTTCCAGGTCGGCCAGCGCCTTGCCGTTGATCTCCTTCGCCACCTCCGAGAGCGACGGGTGGCGCGGATCGGTGTAGGCCCAGGTCAGGTTCAGGATGGGATCGGGGAACTTGCCGCCGTCCTTCTTGTACAGCTCCCGCACCTTGAGGAAGATCTGCGCCAGGATGTCCTGGTCCAACCGCGCCTGCCCCGGCGGCGGCAGGGCGACGTTCTTCCACTGCAGCCAGCGCGACGAGTTGGTCATCGAGCCGTCCTTTTCGGCGAACCCGGCGCAGGGGAGGCGATAGACGGTGGTGTTGATCTTCTTCATCTCCTCCTTGGAAATGCCCGGCGACATCCAGAACTCGCTCGTCTCGTCCGGGTAGATCTCGCCGACCACCAGCCAGTCGGCCTTCTTGAGCGCCTCGATGTTCTTCTGCGAGTCCGGGCCGATCGCCACGCCGTTCATGCCGAAGGCGAACATGCCCTTGACCTTGTCGTTGTACATGTTGTCCCAGATCTGGGTCCAGGAGTAGTTGCGGTCCACCTTCGGCAGGTAGTGGAAGGCCCAGTCGTTGTCCTTGGTCGCGGCGTCGCCGTACAGCGACTTCAGGAGCGAGACGGCGAACTTGGGCGTGTTCCCCCAATAGTTGAAGGAGTCCCACTCCGTGGGCTTCGCGGCGGTCGGCGTGATGCGCTTCGCATAGGTCGCGAAGTCGGTGTCCGCCGGGGCCGGCACCTTGAGATAGCCCGGCAGGTTGTCGAAAATGCCGGCCATGTCGGTCGCGCCCTGGATGTTCGAATGTCCGCGCAGGGCGTTGACCCCGCCGCCGGCCCGGCCAACGTTCCCCATCAGCAGCTGCAGGATGGCCGCGGTGCGGATGATCTGCGAGCCAAAGGTGTGCTGGGTCCAGCCGACCGCGTAGATGATCGTGGCGGCCTTCTTCATGTCGCCGTTCTTCCGGACGGAGGTGAAGAGCTCGGCGGCCTTCAGGAATTGGTCCTTGGGAATGCCGGTGATCCGCTCGACCATCTCCGGCGTGTAGCGCGAGTACTGCTGCTTGAGCAGCTGGAAGACGCAGCGGGGATGCTGGAGCGACAGGTCGTAAGCGACGTTGGGCGGCAGGCTGGGGGGTGGGGGGGCCGCGCCGGCGGTCGCCGCGACACCGCCCGGCTTGGCGCCGGCAGGCGTGGCGTGCGCGGCCGGAGCGGTCGCGGTGGCGTGGGCGGCGGCCGGCTGGGGCGCCGGAGCGGCCACCGGAGCCACCTTGGGGCCGACGTTGCCGCCCGCCTCGTAGTTCCAGGTCGACTTGTCGTAGACCTGGGTCGTCGGGTTGAAGCCCGAGTAGAGGCCGTCGTCCGGCAGCTTGAACCCCTCCTTCACGATGAAGGAGGCGTTGGTGTAGTTGACCAGGTAGTCCTTGGCCAGCCGGTCGTTGTCGATGGCGTACTTGATCATCGCGCCCAAAAAGGCGATGTCGGCGCCGGCGCGGATCTGCAGGAAAAGGTCGGCGGTCGCCGCCGTCCGCGTGAAGCGCGGGTCGACGACGATCATCTTGGCGTTGCGGACCTTCTTCGCCTCGATCGCCCACTTGAAGCCGCACGGGTGGTTCTCGGCCGGATTGCCACCCATGATCAACATCATGTCGGTGTTCTTGATGTCCGTGTAGCCGTTGGTCATCGCCCCGCGTCCGAATGATGGTCCCAAACTTGAGACCGTGGGGCCGTGTCAGACCCGGGCCTGGTTTTCCAGGTAGCAGACCCCCAGGCTGCGCATGGTCTTGACGACCAGGAAGTTGAACTCGTTGGTATCCGTGCAGCCGCCGGTGAAGGCGATGCCCTCGCAGCGGTTGACCGTCTTGCCGTCCTTGTCCTGGTCGACGAACGAGGCGTCGCGCGTCTTCTTCGTCCAGTGGCCGATCTCGTCGATCGCGGTCTCCCAGGGGATGTCCTCCCAGTGGTCGGAGCCGGGCCGGCGGACCTGCGGCTTCATCAGGCGCCGCGGGTTCAGGATGTCCTGCTCCAGCGAGGCGCCCTTGGGGCAGAGGGTCCCGCGGTTGATCGGGTGATCCGGGTCGCCCTCGACGTGGACCACCTGCGGGGTGACGTTCTTGGCCTTGTCGCCCAGCGTGTAGATGATCACGCCGCAGCTCACGGAGCAGTACGGGCAGGTCGAGCGGGTCTCGGTGGCGCGGGCGATCTTCAGCTCGCGCAGCTGTGCGTAGGCGGGAGCCAGGTCGAAGCCGAGGACCGTGGCGGCCGCCCCTCCAATCGTGCCGACTTTGAGGAAGTCCCTGCGGGTGAGAGTCATCCGTCAACCCCTCCTTGACGCACCGGGCGATCAAAAGGCCCCGCGAGCGAGCTGCGCGGGAACGGATATCGGACGAACCCGGCCCTGAGCGTGTCTAGCGCCGCAGGTACCGATTGTGCGTCTTTATCACAGAGGTAGGGGCTTGGGAAGCCCCCGGTTCTGTGATCCTCTGTGATTCCTACGCTCCCCACCCGAAGGAGCGAAGGTCGTTGGGAATGAGACCGGCCCGGGGCGGTGGAAGATTGCCCCGGGCCTCCCCTCTCTTCGCGCGCTACCTACCCCCGCTGGCGCCGGGCACGGATGCGGCCGACCTGCTCCTCCGCTCCCGGTCCCGCCGCTTCGAGCAGAGTGGCGAGGGCGAGCGGCGAACGGACCACCGCCTCCAGCAGGTGCAGCCCCTCGGCCCAACGCGGCTCGTACCGGTCGAACCAGCCGGCGATCTGGGGGCCCTGCTCGCCGTAGGTGGCATAGACCGGGTAGCCGTCCGGCGTCTCCCCATCCATTACATAGAAGAGCGGTTCGCGGTCGAGAGCCGGAAGGAGGAGGGTCAGGAGCCGTGCCGTCTCCGGGTGCCACCAGACGGCGACGGGTCGGTCTCCGGCTTCGAGATCCTCCCACACTCGGAGCACGGCGACCGCCCCAGGCTTGCCGGGGACCGGTTCCTCCTTCCAAGGCCCGGCCATCTCGGCCTCGGCGGCGGTCAGGACCTCCTCCTGCTCGCGCAGGTGGGCGAGGTAGCCGGGAGCGAAAGCGTTGTCGAGGAGGGGAACGGACGGACTGGTACTATGAGACTGGCTGCGCATGAGATGTCACCTCTTGCGTGGTCGGGGGTCGACGGAGTTAGCCGCTCTGTCGGCCCCGCTTGTTTCTGGTGGAGAGGACGATCCTCTCGATAACTAGAGACTAGCACAAAAGAGGCGGAAGAGAAACAAGGAAACTCCAGGGAACTGCGGCCGAGCGCGGCCTCCTCCCTCCGGCGCCTCCGCCTCGGGCGCTAACCCCGTTCACTACCAGTAGCTAAGCCGAGCATTGCCAGGGCTTATTCGTATGCGCTCATGTAGTTGACGTTACTATGGCCCGGAGCTACGCTGTGGTCTAAGTTGATGCTGGTACATCGCTGGCGTGGCCTGGAGCAAGGCGGGACTGATATACCTAAAAAAGGAGATGACTGATGAACCCTGGGATGGTTCTGGTTGTCACGCTCATAAAGCTCGCGTTCGTAATGCTCCTGATTGGTTGGATACCGGCAGTAATTGCCAGGAGCAAGGGGCGCGACAACTTCTTAGGCTGGTGGATCTATGGAGGCGCTCTGTTTCTCATCGCTCTTGTGCATGCAATCGTCATTAGACATGAAGGCGGGGTGGTGGAGGGAAAATCGACGTACGAGATGTCACGACGATGCGACGGTTGTAGGGCTGCAGTTCCGTCAAGTCTGTGGCTGAAGAGGATTGAGGGCGCTGGTTATCTGTGCGCCAAATGTAGGGGAGAGACTGCCTAATACGTGGGGAACGGGAGGGCATAGCCGTTGTCAGGCGGCCAACCTCTGCGTCGAGCGGCCTGCCGACACAACCGCTTTAAATTTGGCGCCAGAATCCAAGGGAGCGAAATGAAGGTCGCTATCGCGGAGGTGATTCGCGAGCTGCACGAGGTTTTCACCCCAGACCCTCGCCCCTGCGGGGGCGCGCCGCCCGTGATCAGGTCGCGACACTTGCCGAGATAGGCCGCGTGCTCCTCGCTCCATTCGATCCACTTGTGGTATCGATCGCTCAGCCTCATTCCTCAACCTCCTCCTGATCACGAAGAGAAGCCTGCGCTGCCGTCGCGGTAGATTCACCGCACGGCGCCCTCACGACCACCCGCCAGAAGGCCAACAGCCGCACCGCCAGCGGTTCAGCTCTAGAGGACAGCCGCCGCCGCTGGGAATCCGACGACAGAGTCCCAGAGGGCAGCCACTGCCCCTCGGACGCCGATGACTGAATTCCAGAGGGCAGCCACTGCCCCTCGGACGCCGATGACTGAATTCCAGGGGGCAGTCACTGCCCCTCGGACGCCGACGACTGAATTCCAAGGGGCAGTCACTGCCCCTCGGACGCCGATGACTGAATTCCAAGGGGCAGTCGCTGCCCCTCGGACGCCGATGACTGAATTCCAGAGGGCAGTCGCTGCCCCTTGGACGCCGATGACTGAATTCCAGGGGGCAGTCACCGCCCCTCGGATGCCGACGACTGAATTCCAAGGGGCGGTCACTGCCCCTTGGACGCGAACGACCGGCTGCTTACCGGTCGAGGGGCGCGGCGGATCTTGGCAAGTCGAGAGAAGACGCGGAGGCTTTGCGGGAAGCCGCCGAACGGCGACGGCTCCGGCGCGGGCGGACGCCGAACAGGATCAGCCTTCCAACTTGGGCCCGAAGGTCACGATGAGCAGCCCGCGGATGCCGATCGTCAGCTCTTCGCCTTCGCGGCGCAGTTCCAGGCCCGTCCCCCACGACCTTCAGATTGACTCCCCCGCCTGCCGTCTTGCGGTAGGATCTCTCCATGCGGCCGGTATTTGCGGATCCCAAGACTAATGTCATCTTCAAGCGCATCTTCGGCAGCGAGGTCCACAAGCCGCTCCTCATCGAGCTGCTCAACGCCCTCCTGGAGCTCGCAGGAGAGCACCGGATCGTCGATCTCAAATACCTTTCCCCCGAGCAGCACGTGCCGGTGGAGGAGCTGAAGCTGTCGCTGGTGGACGTCAAGTGCTTCGACGAGCGTGGGCGGCACTACGTGGTCGAGATGCAGGTGCTCAACGTCGAGGGATTCGAGAAGCGGGTGGTCTACAACACCTCCAAGGCGTACGTGACGCAACTGCACACCGGCGAGGACTATCCCGGCCTCGACGACGTGGTGGGGGTGACGATCTGCGATTTCCTTCTCTGGTCCAGGCCGCCGGTGCCGGGTGGCGCGCCGGTGCCGATGCTGAGTCGCTGGCGGATGCAGGAGCAGCATGGCGGCGCCCTGGGTCTTTCGCAAGTGCAGTACGTCTTCCTGGAGCTGCCGAAATACCGTTCCGGCGACGCACCGGAGGGGATGATCGACCACTGGGCCTACTTCTTCCGGGAGGCGGAGAACCTCACGGTGGTGCCGCCGGCCCTGTCGGTGCCGCCGTACCGTGAGGCGCTGGAGGTCGCCCGCGTGGCGGGTTTCAGCGCCGGAGAGCTCGACCTCTACGACCGTGCAAAGATCGCCGAGCAGGACGCCCGCGGGGCCCTCAGCCTGGCCGAACGGCAGGGCCGCGAAGAGGGGCGTGAAGAGGGCCGTGCAGAAGGGCTGCGCGAAGCGATCCTTGCCCTTTGCCAGGCGTTAGAGATTGAAATCGATACGGAGCGAAAAGCGAGTCTGGCCGGCATGGGGGCCGACGAGCTGAAGGAGCTGCAGGTCCGCTTGCTGCGCGATCGGCACTGGAGCTGAAGCTCACCCCCTACTCGTAGCGCAACGCGTCGATGGGGTCGAGCCGCGAAGCCTTCCTCGCCGGATAGAAGCCGAAGAACACCCCGATCGCCGCGGCGAAGCCGAAGGCCAGGAGCACCGAGCCGGAGCTCACCTGGGTTGGCATGCCGGCGAAGCGGGTCACGAGATACGGGGCGGCGATGCCCAGGGCGACGCCGATCGCGCCGCCGACGATCGACAGGGCGACCGCCTCCAGGAGGAACTGGAGGAGGACATGGCGGCCCTTGGCGCCGATCGCCAGACGGACGCCGATCTCCCGCGTCCGCTCGGTGACCGAGACCAGCATGATGTTCATGATGCCGATCCCCCCCACCAGGAGCGAGATGGCGGCCGCCGAGCCCAGGAGGATCGAGAGGGTCTTCGAGGTCTGCGCCGAGGTCGAGGCGATCTCCTCCTGCGAGCGCATGGTGAAGTCGCTGTCCTGGCCGGGCTGGATGCGGTGGCGCTGGCGCAGCAGGGCGTCGATCTCGCTCTGCGCCTCGGCCACCTCACCTCCCGAACTCGCCGAGACGTAGATGAGGCTCAGCTTGGGCGAGCCCAGGAGCTGCTTCATCACCGTCGTGTAGGGGGCGATGATCTGGTCGTCCTGGTCCTGCCCCATCATGTTGCCGCCCTTCCGCTCGAGCACCCCCACCACCTTGAACGGCAGGTGCTTGATGCGGATCGAGGAGCCCACCGCGTTGCCGGCCGGGAAGAGGCTCTCGGCCACCGTGGCGCCCAGGACGCAGACCTTGTTCGAGGTGCGGACGTCGGCCTCGGTGAAGAAGTCGCCGTCGGCGACGTTCCAGGTGCGGATGAACGGCCACTCGACCCCCACGCCGTAGACCGAGGTCCCCCAGTTGAGCTCGCCCGCCACCACCTGGGCCGCGGTGCGCACCCCCGGCGAAACGTAGGAGACCGCCGGGCATTCGGCCTTGATCGCGTCGGCGTCCTCCGGCGTGAGCTTCGACTGGTCGGTGAAGACGCGCGCTCCCCCGGTCGTCGAAGCGCCGGGGAAGAGCATGATGAAGTTGGTGCCGAGCGAGTTGATCGTCGCCTGGATGGAGCTCGACGCGCCGGTGCCCACCGCCACCATGGTGATGACGCAGGCCACGCCGATGATGATCCCCAGCATGGTGAGGAGCGAGCGCATCTTGTTGCGCGAGATCGCCATCAGGCCGACCTTGCTGATGTTCCACAGGCGCAGGGCGGAGACTCTCATCGGGTGACTTCCTCCGGCGCGGCGATCGTGAAGGGAAAGGCGACGGCCATCTCGGGCTCCCCCACCGGTGCGCCAGGCTTCGCCGCCACCTGGACGATCCGCTCGTCGCGCCAGATCTTGCCGTCGCGCACGTAGACGACCCGCCGGGCGTGCGCCGCGATGTCGGGCTCGTGGGTGATGAGGACGACGGTTTTGCCGGCGTCGTTCAGGCGCTGGAAAATGCCGATGATCTCCTCCGAGGTGCGCGAGTCGAGGTTGCCCGTCGGCTCGTCGGCGAGGAGGATCGCCGGATCGGTCACCAGGGCGCGGGCGATCGCCACCCGCTGCTGCTGGCCGCCGGAGAGCTGCGATGGATAGTGGTCCTCGCGGCCGGTGAGGCCCACCTGGGCCAGGGCCTGCCGGCAGAGCTTGGCGCGCTCGGCGGTCGACAGCCCCTTGTCGCTGTAGAGCAGGGGGAGCTCGACGTTCTCGATCGCCCGCGTCCGCGCCAGCAGGTTGAAGCTCTGGAAGACGAAACCGATCTTGGCGTTCCTGATCTCCGCCCGGCCGTCGCGGTCGAGGCGCGAGACGTCGATGCCGTCGAGCTTGTAGCTTCCCGCGGTCGGCCGGTCGAGGCAGCCGACGATGTTCATCAGCGTCGACTTGCCGGAGCCCGAGGGCCCCATGATGGCGACGAATTCGCCCTGCTCGACGGTCAGGTCGACGCCGTTCAGGGCGCGCACCTCGACCTCTCCCATGGTGTAGACCTTGGTCAGACCGCGGATCTCGATGACCGGGACGCTCAAGGCAGCACCTTAGAACCGCCCGAAGCCCGGCGGCCGGCCACTCGTCTGCGTGCCCTCGACCTTGAGGGTGGTGAGACCGGTGACGATCTTCATGCCGGCCTCCAGGTCGCCGGAGACCACCTGGGTGAAGTGGCCGTCGCTGATGCCGGTGCGGATCGAGATCGGCTGGAGCGTCTGGGTCTCGGTCAGGACGTAGACGGTCTGGCTGTTGCGCCGCGCCCCGCCCTTGCGACCGCCCCCCTCCGGCACGCCGCCGGCCAGGCCGCCCGCGGTACGGTCCGCGGCGTTGCGCTCGAAGGAGCCGCCCGTTCCACCCGACCCTCCACTCGCGCCGGCATCCGCACCGCCCGCGCGCCGCCCCTGGCCCCGCGCCCCACCCGCACCGGTCGTCGTCCCCGCGTCCCCACCACCGGCCCCGGCGCCGGCCGCCCGCGAGCCCGCGGCTCCGGCCGGTCCCTTCCCGGCGGTACCGGAGGTGTCGGGCTTGAAGCGCAGAGCGGCGTTGGGAACCCGCAAGACGTTGGGAACGGTGGCCACCTCGATGGTGACGTTCGCCGTCATGCTCGGCCGCAGCTTCTCGTCCGGATTGGGCACCGCGATGATCACCGGGTAGGTGATGACGTTCTGGGTGACGGTGGCGTTCAGCCGCACCTGGGAGATCTGGCCGCGGAACTCCTGGTCGGGATAGGCGTCGACCGAGAAGCGGGCCGGCTCGGCGACCTTGATCCGCCCGATGTCCGATTGATCGACGTCGGCCTGGACCTGCATCTTGGTCAGATCCTGGGCGATGGTGAAGAGCGTGGGCGCCTGGAACGAGGCCGCCACGGTCTGCCCGAGGTCGTACTGGCGGGCCACCACCACGCCGTCGATGGGCGAATAGATCTTGGTGTAGCCGAGGCTGGTCTGCGCCTGGCGCAGAGCCGCCTTCGACAAATCGAGCGAGGCGCGCGCCCCGTCGAAAACCGCCTTGGCGGCGTCCAGGTCGGACTGGGCGATGAGGCCGCTGTCCGCCAGGCGCTTCTGGCGGTTGTAGATGATCTGGGAGTTGGCCATCTCGACCTGCGACTTGGCGACGTCCGCCTTGCGCTGCTCGACCGTCTGCTCGAACGGCGTGGGGTCGAGCTCGGCCAGGAGCTGGCCCTTCTTCACCCGGCTGTTGAAGTCGACGTAGAGCTTGGCGATGATGCCGGAGACCTGGCTGCCGACCTGCACGGTGGTGACCGCCGAGACCGTCCCGGTGGCGTTCACGGTCATGGTGACGTTGCCCCGATCGACGACCTCGGTCTTGTACTGCTCCTTGCCTCCGCCCTTACCGCGCCGCAGGAGGAATACGGCGACCAGCGCCACTGCCGCGACGACGAGCGCCACGATGAGCAGCTTACGGCCCTTGTGATTGTTGTCCAGGTCTTCCATGTTCCTTGATAACGTGCCCGACAGGTAAATGTTCCCGCGGACGTCTCCTCCACTTGTAAGGGACTTGCAAAATCGATACTAGAGTGTCCCGGGGGCTTCACCCGGCGTTTCACCAGCCCTGGCGCCGCCGCAGCGACGTGACGTGGGCGATGTGGTGCGGTCCGTGCCACGAATAGACGGCGAGCAGGCCGTCCAGGCCGTGGACCCCTGATTCCGGGTGCCGATAGGTGCGCAGCCACTGTTCCGGGGTGAGGGCCGCGAGCATCCGCACCCAGCGCTCGTGGAGCGCGTCCAGGAGGTTGAGCGAGAACGGCAGGGGGCCGGTTTTGGCTTCGGAGATCTCGGCCCAGGCGCCCTCCGCGTAGGGCCGGATCGTCGGCTCGTCCTCGGTCAGCGCCAGCTTGAAACGGATGTAGGCGTTCATGTGGCTGTCCGGGACGTGGTGAACGACCTGGCGGACGGTCCAGCCGCCGGGGCGGTAGGGGGTGTCGAGCTGCGCCTCGGAGAGGCCGGCGACGGCGGCGCGCAGGCGCTCGGGAGTGGCGGCGATCGTCGCAATGCCGGCCCGCCGCTCTTCGGCGGTCAGCGGCCGCTCGGGGTAGACGAGGCGGCCGGTGGGATAGCGGAGGTCTTCTTCCATGGCGGTTTCCATCGCGGTTAGGGGCTCCCTTCGGCAGGGCGGAGGCTGGCCAGGGCGAGCACGACCACCCCGGTGGTCACCGCCACGTCGGCGAGATTGAACACCCCGGTGCGCAGCGATCCCAGCCCCAGATTGATGAAGTCCACGACGCGGCCGTCGTGGGCGATACGGTCGATGAGATTGCCGGCGCCGCCCCCGGCCAGGAGCGAGAGCCCCCAGAGCTGCGCCGCCGAGGTCGAGCGGGAGGCCAGGGCGAGCGAGCCGGCGAGGATCGCCCCGACCAACGGAACAAAGAGGAAGAAACGGAGGCGCCCGGGCAGCTCCGCCCCCAGGGAGAGGAAGCCGCCGGCGTTCTCGGCGTACTCCAGGCGGACGGAGTCGGCGAGGAAGGAGAGCGGCGGCGCGCTGGCCAGCGAGCGCCGGGCGAGGCTCTTCGTCGCCTGGTCACAACCGACCGCGGTGGCCAGGACCAGGAGCACCAGGCTCCAGCGCAGGGCTCGACTCACAACGCTCCTCTCTTCCTCGTCAGGCTCACCGGGCGAGCACTCCGATCCGCGCCAGCGTCCGCAGGTACTCGATCACCAGCTCGACCGGCACCGGTCCGAGGATCGCGGCCAGGTCGTCGCGGACCTGGCGCACGGTGCGCCGGCCGTCGACCAGGTTCAGGGCCTCGTAGCCGTACTCGGCACCGGTCCCCCAGAGGCCGGCCTGGTCGAGCAGCCTGGGCACCGGGAGGCCCAGCCGGCCGGCCCGGTCCTTCAGGTAATCGTATCCGAAACCGACCATGGGGCCACGTGGGGCGGCGGCGCGGTGATAGACGACGGCCTCCTCGGGACTGCCGGCTGCCGTCGCGGGCGCCGCTCCCCCGCCGGAACCGGCCAGACCGGCGAGGCCGGCCAGGAAGCTCCCCGCCTCGCTCCGCAGGGCGGCCGGCAGCGGGGCGAAGGGGGCGATCGACTCGACCACCGCCCACTCGTAGGCGAACTGGAAGCGCAGCAGGTTCTCCCCCTCCGCCGCCTGGCCGCCCGCCCGCAGACGGTCACGGCGGGCGAGGGCCGCCGCCGTCCGTTCGAGGGCGTGGCGCCGGATCACCTGCCAGAGCGCCGGCACCTCCTCGGGGCCGAGCTGCGCCAGGTAGTAGGCGGAGGCCGCTCCCAGGAAGGCGGCGCGCAGGAGCTTGGTCGCATCGAGGTTGGCCACCGCGTCGGCATGGGTATGGATGTAGCGGTCCGGCCAGTCGTTGAAATAGATCGCCGGCACCCGGAAGGAGCCTTCGGTCCACACCTCGTGGTCGCTCCCCTCGGTGTAGTCCGAGAGGTCGGCCTGGAGGGCGCGCTTGCCCCCCTCCGGATCGGCGAGCGGGTAGGCGGCGGCGCCGGTCGCCGCGTAGGCATAGGTCTCGGTGTTGACGAAACGGCCGAAGGCCTCGCTCACGTCGTTGACGAAAGTGGGCAGGCTCCGGGGCGAGCGGGTGACGTGAAAGACCGCCTTGGTGATCTCGGGGTCGCCGCCCACCATGTCCATATGGATGACGGCGCGCGCCCGGGCCGCCAGCTCCGGGCGGGCGTTCAGGAGGGAGATGGTGCCCTCGATCTCGGGCGGGAAGACGAGGCGGACGGTGCGGCGCGGCGGCGGAATCCGTTTCTCCCGCACCAGCTTCGCGAGAGTGCGGCCGGCCTCCAGGATGGCGGCGCAGCCGCTCGCGTTGTCGTTAGCGCCTGGACGCTGGTGGTCCAAGTGGCAGGAGAAGACGATCTCCTGGGAGGCGAGGGCCGGATCGCTGGGATCGACGCCCGGCAGCACGGCGGTGACGATCTCGTAGCTCCCCGGGTGCTGTCCGGCCTGAACGCTCGCGCGCAGGTGCACGGTCTCCCCCTTGGCCAGCCGGTCCCGAAAGGAGCGCGACTGCTGGAGCGACACCATGAAGGCGAAAGTCTTCGGGGCGGGAAAGGTGTCCAGATGCCCCCAGCGCACCAGGGTCTCGTCCTCCCCCCACCAGGCGGTCCTCTGGTTCTGGGCCGAGGAGACGAGCCCGGCCGCCCCGTGCCGGTCGACGGCCAGCGCATAGGCGGCGCCGGGCGGGGCGGAGACCAGGACCAGCTTCCCCCGCACGTCCTTTCCCTGGTAGTCCCGCTCGTCGGTGCCGGCGCCGGCGTCGACCAGGTCGGCCGCCACCTCGCCGCCCGCGCTGTCCTCGGCGAGGGTGATGGGTCGCGCCTCCCACGAGGCGATCCGCCGGGCATCGATCCAGTTCCCCTTCCCGCTCTCCCCCGGCGCCTGCTCCCAGAGCTCGGCGAAGTCGGCATCCCAGGCCGGGCGCGAACGCTGAGTTCCATAGAAGACCGTGCCGTCGGCCGGCAGCGAGATCACCTCGACGTTCGACAGCCCGGCCTCCTTCACCCGTTCGAGAATCCACTGCGAGGCGGCATGGAACCCGCGCGAGCCGCGCTGGCGGTGGGAGAGGGTGAGGTCCTGGACCGTCCGCTTGGCCGCAGTGCCCGAGACCTCCCCGGCCAGGGCGCGCATCAACGGCTCGGCGAGGAGCGGCGGCGGCTCCTCGTAGGCCTCCTGAGCGGCCAGTGGGGCGAGAACGACCAGGGATAGAACGAGAGACGGCGCGATCCGGCGCATTCGGGTCATCGGTACGACCTCCAGGCTTGGAGGGGCAGCATATCAGCCGATCGCGATCCGCTCAGCTGCTGAGTTGGTGCCGTGGGGCCTTTCCCCTGATATCTTGTCGCGGATTCAGGAACTTACCCGAAGGAGGAACATCCCCGCCATGCCCTCGATGGCCCACGAGATCCTTGTGGATCTCTTCAAGAATCGTCCGTCGCTCGCCGCCGAGATCCTGGGCGAGGTGCTGGGCGTCTCGCTTCCTCCCTACACCGAGGCTCGCCTCGCCTCGACCGACCTGACCGAGATCCAGCCCGCCGAATACCGCGCCGACGTCGTCGTCGTCCTTCTCGACCGCGACGTCCCCGTCCGGGTGATCGTCGCCGAGGTCCAACTGGCGGTCGACCCCAGAAAGCGCCTCAGTTGGCCCGCCTATGTGACGGTCTCGCGCGCCAGCCACGGCTGCCCGGCCGATCTCCTCGTCGTCGCGCCCGATCCCGGTGTCGCCGGGTGGTGCGCCGAACCGATCGAGATCGGCGTCCCCGGCTTCGTCCTCTGCCCCCCTGTCTTGCGCCGTACCGCCGTTCCGGTCGTGACGGACCCTGGAGAAGCGGCCCGCCGGCCCGAGCTCGGGGTGCTTTCCGCCATGGCACACGGCGAGACCGAAGAGGGAGCGACGATCGCCGCCGCGGTGCTGCCCGCAATCCGCGGGCTCGCCGACGACAGGGCCAGGTTTTACTATGACCTCGTGTACAATTCTCTCAATGAGGCGACTCGCCGTGCGCTGGAGGCAATGATGAAGGGCTACGAATACCAGAGCGATTTCGCGAAAAAGTACGTCGCACAGGGGCGCACCGAGGGACGCACCGAGGGACGTACCGAGGGACGCACCGAGGGACGCACCGAGGGACGTACCGAGGGACGTACCGAGGAGGCTGCGCGCAACCTGCTGACCGTGCTTCGGGTGCGCGGCATCGCGGTGCCGGACGCTGTCCGCGAGCGCATCCTGGCCCAGAAGGATCCGGAGCGACTGGAACAGTGGCTGGAGAGAGCTGCCGTGGCCTCTTCGGTCACCGCGATCCTCGACGAGCCGAACTGAGGCTCCCCTGGAAGAGGGCGCACCGCGCTGATCAGCCCAGCCGGACGCGCTCGATCGCGGCGAGAACGGCGACCGCGAGTGTGTAAAGAGTAAAGGCGAGGCGGAAGAACCGCTCCGGGAGGCCGGGCGAGGTGAGCCGCTCGGCCGCCGTGCGCACCGGGCGTCGCAGCCCGGCCGAGACACAGAAGGTCCCGGCGAGCCCGGCCGCCAGCCAGGCCCACCGTCCCCCCAGAGCGGCGACCACCGCCGCCATGTCCGAGCGCAGCCAGATCGTATTGAGCACCAGGTAGGAGAGCCCCTCCCCCGCGTTGGCCAGACCCCAGAGGAGGAGAGCGACGAGGGGCCACTTCCGGCGCGTCCGCCGGGAGGCCAGGCCCGCAATGCCGACGCACAGCAGGTTGACGGCGATCCCGGAGAGCGCGACGGCCGCCACCGCCCACGGTCCCCGGCGGGCAAGGCAGGCCTCGTCGATCGCCCCGCCCCGGCTCCCCCAGAGGAAGGGGGTGACGCCGGTCCGCCAGGGGTCGGCCTTGCATCCTATAAGGTAGGCGGACACCGCGTGGCCGAGCTCATGCCCCCAGACGGCGGCATAGATCGCCAGGATCGCCGCGAGCGCCAGGAGGGCGAAGAGTCGGCCCCTTCTGCCTGCGCGCAATCTTGTATTCTCTGCGGGTATCGAGGGCATCCACCGGGAGGGCACGATGAAAGAAGAAGAGATCGAAATCCACACGACCGACGGGACGTCCGACGGTTTTCTCTACCGGGCTGAGGACGGGCGCCGCCTGCCCTGCGTGATCCACATGACCGACATCGGCGGCATCCGCCCCGCCAAGCGCGACATGGCACGGCGGCTGGCGGGAGAAGGGTACACCGTGCTGCTGCCCAACGTCTTCTATCGCACCGCGCGAACGCCGGTCTGGGACTTCCCGCGCAACATGGAAGAGGAGCGGTCGAAGAAGCGCTTCGCCGAGCTGATCGGTCCGCTGACGCCGGACGCCGTGGAGCGCGACGCCTCCGCCTACGTCGACTTCCTCGCCAGCCACCCCGCCGTGGCCCCGGGAGGGATGGGGGTCGTCGGCTACTGCTTCACCGGCGGCCTGGCCCTGCGGATCGCCGCCGCAAGGCCGGACCGCATCGTCGCGGCCGCCTCCTTCCACGGCGGCGGTCTCGCCACCGACGCCCCCACGAGCCCTCATCTCCTCCTGCCCAAAGTGAAAGCGCGGCTTCACTTCGGCCACGCCGTCGAGGACCGCAGCATGCCCCCCGAGGCGATCGCAAAGCTCGACCGCGCCCTCGCCGCCTGGGGCGGCACGTACGAGAGCGAAGTCTACGAGGGCGCCAAGCACGGCTGGACCGTGCCGGACAGCGCGGTCTATCACCGGGAGCAGGCCGAGCGGGCGTTTGGGAAGCTCCGGGAGCTGCTGGCGGAGACGTTGGATCAGGGCAGAATTTAGGCAGCGCCGGCAAACGCGTTCTTGGCAGCCTCCGGCGCGGCGGTTTTTCGACGAGCGGACGCTTCGAGGGGCTCGGACGCGGTTTGGCGGCCTCCCGGCGGCGTCCGGAGGGATCTCGACGCGTGCCGACGACGGTCCGACATCGCCCGGAGAGCTTTTGCTGCGGTTTGACGGCGGTCGCGCCTCCGTTGACGAGGTTCTGGGCCGGCGGCGACACCGGACGCGGGCCGAGCGGCGGAGCCGCCGGCCCGGCCCGGTTCTTCGGCCGGCGGCGCTCATTCGAGGGAGGGCCTTGCTATAGAGTAGCCCCCCGCCATGGAACCGACCGCCGCCGCCCCCGCCCCACCATCACCGCTCGACGCCGCCCTCCGGGACGGCCGAGGCTCCTGGACGCGCGACCTCCTCCTCCTGGTCTTCGGCTTCGCTCTCCTCTTCGGCCCCCATCTCGGCCGCCGCGCCCTCTGGTCGCCGGACGAGGGGCGCTATGCCGAGATCCCGCGCGAGATGGTGGCCTCGGGCGATTATGTGACGCCGCGGCTCAATGGAATCAAGTACTTCGAGAAGCCACCGCTCTTCTACTGGGCGGAGGCCGGAGCCTTGCGTCTCTTCGGACCCGCGGAGTGGGCGCTCCGCCTGGCTCCCGCTTTCTTCGCCCTCCTGGGCGTCCTCGCCGTCTACGCCGCCGGCCGCCGCCTCTATGGCCGCCGGGCCGGTCTCGGGGCCGGCGCCGTCCTTGCCACCAGCCCGCTCTGGTTCGGCCTGGGCGAGGCGATCACCCTCGACATGGCGGTCTCTTCCCTCCTCACCCTGGCCTTCCTCGCCTTCCTCTTCGCCTCCCGCGCCGAGACGGTCTGGCAGCGCCGGCTCTGGATCTGGGCCTTCTATGCCGCGGCGGCCCTCGCCACCCTGACCAAGGGGCTCATCGGGATCGTCATCCCGGCGCTGGTCCTCGGCGCCTGGATGCTGCTCAGCAAAGACTGGCGGGGCTGGCGCCTCACCCGGCTGGCGCTCTCCCCCAGCGGGATCGCCCTCTTTCTCCTCATCGCCGCCCCCTGGCACTTCCTGGTCTCCCGCGCCAACCCAGAGTTCGCCTGGTTCTACTTCGTCCACGAGCACTTCCTGCGCTACACGACCAAGGTTCACAAGCGCTACGAGCCGGCCTGGTTCTTCGTCCCCATCCTCCTGGTCGGCCTCCTCCCCTGGGTGGTCTTCCTCCCGCGGGCGATCCGGAACGCATTCCGGGCCGCCACCGTCCCCGCCGAGGAGCGCCGTACGAACCTCCTCTTCCTCCTCTGGGCGGGGCTGGTCTTCGCCTTCTTCTCGCTCTCCGACTCGAAGCTCGTCCCCTACATCCTGCCGGTCCTGCCGCCGCTCGCTCTCCTCCTCGGCCGGGACTTAGCCCTTGCCTGGGAGCGCCCCGGCGATCGATGGGGGCGCGCCCTCCCCTACCTCGCCCTGCTCCTCCTTGCCGGCACCCTGGGGACTGCCTTCCTCGTCCTCCCCCGGGTTCCGAAAGCCTCGGCCTACGCCGGCCTCCTCGGCGGTTTCGTCTACGCCCTGGCCGGGAGCCTCCTGCTGATGGGCTTCCTGCCGCTCGCCCTCGACCGCCTCGGCCGGGGCCGCGCCGCCCTCGTCGCCTGCGGCCTGACCGGTTTTCTCTTCCTCACCACCCTCGCCGCCAGCCTGCCGCCGCTCGACCGTGACCGCTCGGTCAAGGCCCTCGCCACAGATCTCCGTCCTCGCCTCCAGCCCGGAGACGAGGTGGCGAGCTACCACGACTACTTCCAGGATCTGCCGTTCTATCTCGGGAGGAAGGTCACGGTCGCCGCCTGGCGCGGCGAGCTCGACTTCGGGATGCAGCAGGAGGATACGAGCGGCTGGATGATCGGGGAGGAGGAGCTCTGGCGGCGCTGGAACGGTCCCGGCCGGGTCTACCTGGTGGTCGACGGCCGCTCCGCCCCGGCAGTCCTAAAGGGGACTCTCCTCGCCCGCTCCGGCCACAACCTGCTCCTGGTCAACCGGCCCGCCGACAGGCAGCCGTAGACCGCTCTCCTCGAGCTCCAGGCAAAACGGCAGGGCGAGGAGGAAGAGCACCAGCCGCTGCACTTCGGTATCCCCCCAGTTGTACTCGAAGAGCCCGGCCAGGTTGAAGCCGACGAGGGCCAAGGCGCAGCCCAGGTCGAGATCGGCCCGCGGTCCGGCAAAGCCACCCCGGCGGCGGAAGCGGCGGACGGCAAGGGTGATCGAGGCGGCCATCATCCAGAGGTAGGCGCCGAGGGCCGGAAGGCCGCGCTCGGCGGTGAGCTGGAGGAAGCTGTTGTGGAGGTGCGGCACCCAGTAGCGGGGGGCGGTGGGGTGGCGGTAGAGGGGGTAGCGGCGCTGCACCATGTCCGGACCCAGCCCGAAGAGGGGCCGCTCGGCGATCATGTGGAGGCCGGCGTCGAACATGCACAGCCGGTCGTAGCTCGAGGGGTCTCTAAGGTCGGAGATCGAGAGCACCCGGGAGAGCAGGGGGATGGGCGCCAGGAGCAGGAAGAGGAGGCCCGCGGGGAGGAGGGCAAGCAGGGCGCGCGGATTGCGGCGCAGGGCGAGGAGGACCCCCAGGAGGACGACCAGGGCGATGATGGCGCCGCGGGTGAGGCTCCCCAGAAGGCCGGCGGTCAAGACCGCCCCGACGAGAAAGCGCCAGGGCTTGCGGCTCGCCGGGTCGACCGCCAGGCGGGCGAGGAGGAGGAGATCGCAGAGGAGGAGCACCCCGGCGAAGGTCATCCAGTGGGAAAAAGGGCCGCGGATGCGGCGGTCGAGGCCGCCGTAGCCCTGGAAGAACTGGGCGAGGCCGTAGAGGGCGACCGCCGTCCCCATGAGGGTGATCGCCTCGACCAGGCGGCGGGCGGTGCGTTCGCCGCGCACCAGGAGCGGCCCCAGGAAGAGCGTCGAGAGCGACATCAGCTCGGAGAGGCTGCCGGCGCTCACCCGCGGCTCGTAGGAGGCGACGACCGAGGCGCCGAGCAGGAGCACATAGAGCCCCAGGGGGCGATAGAGGGGACGCAGCTTGGGCCAGGGGATCTTCGCGCCGCGCAGGCCGAAGGGCGCCGCGAGAAGGGTGAGGCCCAGGAAGACGTTCGACAGGGCGATTCCGAACACGGTAAGCAGGTGGAGGGCGTAGAGACGGCGAGCCCAGAGCCCGGCGTGCCACCTCGCTCGCCCGGCCGCTTCCGGAGCGGGAACGGTGGGGGCAGCCGGAACGGGGGCGGGGGTCGGAGCGGGGTGAGCGGGAATCAAGGCCACGGCGTCACGACGGGCGGGAGCGGAGTCGGTCGTGCCGGGAGCGTAAGCCACCTCCCGCCCGACCGCAAGAGCCCCTCACCCCCGGCCCCTCTCCCGGCCCGCCCACCCCCACCGCCCGGGAGAGGGGAGCGGAGTGCATAGGAGAAGGTGAGGGCAACCTGCGGGGACTGCGTTGAGGCTCTCGCCGACCCTTTCCTTAAGATGAAGACAGGAAGGCTCCGCCGGACTCCCCTCTCCCGGTAGGTTCGGGTGGGCGGGCTGGGAGAGGGGCCGGGGGTGAGGGCCGTGCTACATTCCCCGCCATGCCCGCCCCGTCGGCCCGCACCGCCCTGGTCCTGGGTCTGGTCCTCGCCGTCCTCCTCTGTTTTGCCGGTCTCGGGCGCTCGCTGTGGAGCCCGGACGAGCCGACGGGGGCCGCGGTCGGGCGCGCCATGCTGTCGACCGGCGACCTCGTCGTGCCGCGGCTGAACGGCCAGCCCTTTCTCGAAAAGCCTCCCCTCTACTGGTGGGTGCAGGTCGTCTCGCTGCGGCTCTTCGGGATCTCGGCCGCGGCGGCGCGGCTCCCCTCGGCGCTCTTCGGGGCGGCAACGCTCCTCGTCGCCTGGGGGCTCGGCCGGCGCTTCGGGCCGCGGCCGGGGCTCTTCGCGCCGCTGGTCCTCGCCACCACCGTCCTCTTCGTCGAGGAGACCGGGCGGGTAGTGGTCGATCCGGCCCTGGCTTTTTTCGTCGCCCTCGCCCATCTGGGTTTCGTCCAGCTCGCCGAGCCGCGCTCCCCGGCCGAGCGGCGGCAGGCGATCCTGCTCCTCGTTCTGGCTCTCCCCCTCGCCTTCCTCTCCAAGGGGGTCGTGGCCTTGGGCCTGGGGGCGGGGCCGCCGGTCCTCTACCTGCTTGCCACCCGCCGCGGCCGGGCGTTCCGCGACCTCCTGCCGGTCGCGGCTCTCGGCCTCCCGCTCTTCGCGCTGCTCGTCGGCCCCTGGGCGCTGGCGCTCTACCGGCACGGCGGCTGGCCGGCCGTCCAGGAGTGCCTGCTCAACAACACCGCCGGGCGCTTCCTCGCCAACCAGACGGGCCGGGTCTACGGCCACCGCCAGCCGCCCTGGTACTACCTGACGATCGCCCCCGCCGTCCTCCTCCCCTGGAGCCTGGCCGTGCCGGCGATGCTGCGGGCCGGGGTGGGGCGCCGGAGCGACGCCCCGGGGAGCGACTCCCGGCGGCTGCTGGTCTGGACGGTCGGCCTCGGCATCGTCCTCCTCTCTCTCGCGGCGAGCAAACGGGAGCTCTATCTCCTGCCGCTTCTCCCCGCCTTCGCCGCCTGCGTGGCCTGGTGGCTGGACGGGATCTCGTCCACTCCCACGGCGGACCGCCGCTGGGATCGCCCCACCCGGCTCGTCCTCCTCGGCCTGAGCGCCGTGCTGCCGCTCCTCCTCTGGGCGGTCGCCCTGGTGGTCCGGCTGGCCCCACCTCCCCAGGCCGCCCTGGCACCGCTCCAGGCGGCCCTCTCCCCCGGCACCCTCTCCGTCTGGGGCGTCGCGGCCTTAGGCGTCGCCGTGCTCGCCGGCTTCCCCTTCCTCCGCGACCTGCGCACCGGCACCTGCTCCGGCCCTCTCTGGTGGATCGGCCCCTTCCTCCTCCTTTTCCTCGGGGTGCAGAGCGCGGTCAAGACCACCATCGATCCGGTCAAGAGCCTCGACGACCTGACCGCCGCCATCACCCGGCTGGCCCCGGGGACCGAGCCGGTCCCCGCCTACCTGCCGCCACGCCGATCGGCCGAGAGCCTCTACGGGATCGTCGGCTTCAACCTCGGGAGGCAAACGCTCCCCTTGGCCACCCCCGAGGCGCTCGACGCCTACTTCGCCGACCACCCGGGAGCCCGGGTCGTCTTCCGGATGGACGAGGCGCAGCAGCTCCCGCCCGAGCTGCGCGGACGGTTGCGCTTCCTCTATGACGAGTCGGGGAAGAAGGCGGCGCCGTATGGGATTGGGGAGGTTGCGCGGTGACCGGTCGTATACTCCACGCCTATGGATGCTCTCCAGACCCCGGACACCGGCGCGATCGAGGCGGACCTCGCCGACTTCTTCGCGACCGAGGCGGAGCGCCTGGGGATTGCCGCGGCCTACCTCTTCGGGAGCATGGCGCGGGGCACCACCGGGAGCCGTAGCGACGTCGACGTGGCCGTCCTTTACGAGGGCGATCCGCCTTCCGGCTTCGCCGGGCTGGGCATCCCCCTCGCCGGCGACCTGGAGCGGCGGCTCGGCCGGGAGGTCGACGTCGTGGTGCTCAACCGGGCGCCGGTCGACCTCGTCCACCGGGTGCTGCGCGACGGCCACCTCTTGATCGACCGCAACCGTTCCCGCCGCATCGCCTTCGCGGTGCGAGCCCGCAACGAATACTTCGACCTGCTGCCGCATCTGCTGCGGTACCGGAGGATGGAGAGGGAGCGCGGGTGACGGATCGCGACCTGATCGGCAAGAAGCTCGCGGCCATCGAGACCGCGGTCCAGGAGCTCCGGACCCTCGCCCACCCGGCCCTGATCCACGACGACGTCCGTGAGGAGAGGTTCGTCGAGCACACCCTCCAGATCGCCATCCAGGCGGTGATCGACGTCGCCTCCCACGTGATCGCCGACGAACGCCTGGGCGAGCCCGAAACCAACCGCGAGATGATCGACCTCCTGAAACGCTACGGCTGGGTGCCGGCGGAGCTCGCCGCGGACCTGGGGGACATGGTGGGGTTCCGCAACGTCCTCGTCCACGGCTACGACCGCGTCGACCTCTCGATCGTCGAGGACATCGTGACCGAGCGCCTGGACGACCTGCTCGGCTTCGTGCAGGCGATCCGCCTCCGCCTCCGGACATAGAGGGAGCCCGGATGCTCTTCCTGATCGTCGAGCACTACCGCGAGGGCGACCCGCTGCCGGTGTACCGGCGGTTCCGGGACCAGGGCCGGTTGGCCCCCGCAGGTCTTCAGTACGTGGTGAGCTGGGTCACCGAGGACCTGGGGCACTGCTATCAGGTGATGGAGTGCGCGGACCGCGCCCTCCTCGACGAATGGATGGCGCGCTGGGAGGACCTGGTCGAGTTCGAGGTGATTCCGGTGGTCACGTCGGCGGCAGCGGCGGCAGCGGTCGCGCCCCGGCTGTAGATCGTCGAGTACAATGAGGCCATGCCGATGCGGGAACTCGTCTCTCGCCGCGACGATCCGGTCGCGGAACCGGCGCCCCGCGCCCAGGAGCCCGGCGCGGAGCCGCTCGCCGCGCCGGCGCCGCTCGGCCGACGGCAGCGGCTGACTCCCGGCACGATTCTCAGCCTGCAACGCACGGCCGGCAACGCCGCCGTCGTGCGGCGCCTGGAGCGTGAGGGCCGCATCACCACCGGGCAGCTCGCCGCCAACCTGCAGCAGGAGAGGGCCCGGCGCCCCGGCAACCTGGAGTCCGGCGGCCCGGTCCGCTTCCGGCTCAACACCGCCGTCGACATCAAGGCGATGCTCGCCTCCGGCAAGATCCCGGAGGACAAGCTGAAGGACGCCATGGCCCTGGTGCTCACCCGCATGGCGAAAGAGAGCAAGCTCGCCACCGCCGACACCGTCCCTGACATCATCAAGAAGATCTTCCCCGCCGCCGGCACCTTCGACGAGGCGGAGTTCGAGAAGGTCGTCGACGTCAAGGACCGCGACCTGATCTACCAGACCGTGGTCGACGCCGAGACCAAGGTCAACAGCGCCGACAAGGCCAAGCTGATCGCCGTCATGGGCGACGCCGCCAAGCTGATCGAGCAGGCGATGGCCGACGCGGACGGCCTGAAGGAGGTGTTCGGCAAGAAGGCCGGCATGGCCAAGCTGGTCTACAAGAACGCCAAGGACGCCATGGACAAGACCAAGGCGAACCTCGACAAGGCGGTCGACACCGACTACAACCGCGACGACGAGCAGACCGGCCTCGGCGGCTGGGCCAACTTCTCCAGCCAGCACATCCACCTCGAGCGCAAGGTCGCCCAGGTGGCGGACGCCGACGACGCCAAGGTCACGCTCATCCACGAGTGCTGCCACCTCGCCAACGCCGCCGTCGACGACCGGGGCTACTACGGCAGCGACGCCTTCGAGGGGATGAACGAGGACGAGAAGGTGGGCAACGCCGCCCACTACGAGGAGCTGCCGCGCCGCATCCTGGGCACCAGCAGCTACGACGGCGTCACCTTCACCCCCGGCCAGACCAAGTCGGGCGGCAAGGCGACCTTCGAGGACAAGGTGCGGCGCGACGCCAGCGAGTATCTCCGCAAGGCCTGGGACAAGGCGGTGGACGTCCACGGCTTCCTGCGCGGCATCCGCAAGGACGTCGAGGGCGGTAAGCCCAAGAGCTTCGACAAGCACAAGATGCGGATCCTGGAGCTCTCCAAATTGGAGCACCTGACGATCCACCAGCAGACGCCGTCGCCCACCACCATCAATCCCATCGACATCGTCCTTTCCGAAGGCGTCGCGCACGCCACCACGCTCATCCAGGAGGAGGCGCCGAAGCAGGCCGTCCCGGCCGCCCCGGCCGCGGGCAAGAGCAAGAAGGACTACGTCGCCGAGGTGGTGAGCGGCTCGATCAAGTCCTACGGCGCGCTCACCGGCAACGACGCCGACGACAAGACCCTGATGGACTGGCTGGTCAAGGAGTACCGCAAGGACCTGTGAGCGCCGCCCCGCCCGCCACCCTCCGGTTCTGCGGCCGGGACCTGCCGCTCGACGCCGAGCGCGTCGACTGCGTCAACGTCGGGGTGGACGACCTGGCGCCGCTCGCCCGGCTGACCCGCCTGCGCGAGCTGCGGCTAAGGATCACCGACCCGCACCGGCAGATCGCGCACCGGCTGGCGGATCTCGCCCCGCTCGCCGCCCTCCATGACCTGGAGGTGCTGGAGCTGGCGCAGTCGGCGGTCGCCGACCTCGCGCCGCTCGCCGCCCTCGGCAAGCTCCGCCGTCTGGACCTCGGCCATACCCGGGTCGAGGACCTGGCGCCGCTCGCCGGCCTCTCCCAGCTGACCCGGCTCGACCTCGCCGCCACGCCGGTCGCCGACCTCGCCCCGCTCCGCGGCCTGGCCGCGCTCCGCGAGCTGGACGTCTCCCACACCGGGGTCGAGGACCTGCGGCCGCTCCAGGGTCTCTCCCGGCTATCGAAGCTCATCTTGAACGATACCCCGGTCGCCGACCTTTCACCGCTCGCCGCGCTCCCCGCCTTCACCGCCGCCGAGACGCTCGACCTCTCCGGCACGCGCCTCCAGACCCTGGACGGCCTGGAGAAGGCGGTACGGCTCAAGGACCTGCGGCTCCTCTATGCTCCGGTCGCCGACCTCGGAGCGCTCCGCGCCCTGACCGGCCTCGAAAGCCTCCGGCTCGACGGCACCGGGGTGCGCGACCTGGCGCCGCTCGCCGGCCTCACCCGTCTGCAAAACCTGACGCTCTCGGGCACCGCGGTGGAGGATCTCTCGGCCCTCGCCGGCCTCGCGGCGCTCCGGACGCTCGACCTCGAACGCACGGCGGTAAACGACCTCCGGCCGCTCGCCGCGCGGACCGGCCTGGCGGAGCTGTCGCTCGCCGGCACCCCGGTCGCCGACCTCGCGCCGCTCGCCGCGCTCACCGGTCTCCGGCAGCTGCAGTTGCAGGGGACGCGGGTCGAGGACCTCACCCCGCTCGCCGGGCTCACCGGCCTTGAGGGCCTGAACCTGGAGTGGACCCCGGTCGCCAACCTGGCGCCGCTCGGCAGGCTCGCCGGCCTCACCTGGCTGAACCTCGGCCACACCCGGGTGCGCGACCTCACGCCGCTTTCCGGCCTGCCGCGGCTCGCGGACCTCTGGTTGAGCGCGACCGCGGTGCGGGACCTCACTGCACTCGCCCGCCTCCCGGGCTTGCAGCGCCTCTACCTGGACGAGACCGCCGTCGCCGACCTGACGCCGCTCGCCGGCCTCCCGGAGCTGCTCTTCCTCGACCTCCGGGAGGCGCCGGTCGCCAGCGAGCAGGTGGCGGAGATCGAGCGGCGACGGCCGGGGTTGACCGTCGCCCTCGCTCCTCCTACACGACCCAGGAAGTGAGCCTCATGGCGTACAGAGCGGGCACTTGCCGGACGGGCCCGCCATGAAGATCGAGAAGTAGTCCACCTGGGTCAGGGCGCGGTCGAAGAGCTCCACCTCGTCGAGGCTGCCGGTGAAGTAGCTCGGCTGGCCGCCCCGGTTGTGCACCAGCTGGGCGCCGATGGCGAACGAGCCGCCCGCCGTGCCCGCCAGGTTGACCGGCAGGGACGAGGAGAGCGGCGCGACCGGCACCCCGTCGATGAACAGTGTGGCGATCGCCGCGGTGCCGCCCGGCCCCCAGGTGAGCGTCACGCCGACCAGGTGCCAATTGCCATCGTTCACCACCGGACAGGTCGAACAGCTGACGTTCAGGGTCGACTGGGTGCCGTTCGAGTCGATTGCCGTGACGTCGAAGGCCAGCTGACCGCTCGCGTAGGAGAGCGAGTAGCCGTTCAAGCCGCGGTCGAGGGGATCGGTGTTCAGGTCGTTGACGAGGGGACCGCTCGCCGCCGTGGTGTTGATCCAGGCGTCGATCGAGAACGCTCCGATCGCCGAAGGCAGGAACTGGAGCGCCAGGGGACCGCTGTTCGCCACGGTGACCGAGTCCGAGGTGCCATTGAACATCAGGTCGCCGGCGCCGACCCAGCCCGGATTGACCCGGGTGGCGCCGGTGATCGTGCCGGTGTAGGGACCCTGGACGTCGAGGCCCGAGTCGACGGCGACGGCGCCGGCCGTCTCGTTGAAGCCCCACCAGGCGCGCGGGGCGATCTTCATGCTGGCGCACTTGCATTTGCCGGACATGCCGGCGTCAAAAATAGCCTTGACCTCGGCCGGCTGGAGGACACGGTTGAACAGCTCCACCTCGTCCAGGAAGCCGCGCCAGGTATCGCCGCCGCCCTGGGCGGCCGAGCGCACGCCCAGAAGGAGGGGAGCGGCGTTGGTCAGGGAGCCCGGGTGCAGGGTGGGGTCGGCGGTGACCAGGCTCGGGAAGCCGCCCTTGTAGAACACGATGCCCTGATGGCTGCCGCGCGCCACGGTCACCGCGACGTGGGTCCAGCCGCCGGTGACGTTGAAGTTGGAGACATAGTTGGAGTAGCCATTGGCGTCGGCCAGCTGGATTCCCAACCGCCCGTTGTAGAGGAAGAGGTGATAGCCCACCGGACCGGCGTCCCGCTTGTCGAGGATCACCCGCACGCCGTTCGAGATCCCCGCGCGCAGCCAGAGGTCGATCGAGAAGTCGCCGGTGCCGAAGTTGATCGCCGGGGTGTCGGGGATCGAGACCGAGCTGTTGATACCGTTGAAGAACTGCGATCGCGCCACATAGCCGAGTTGGGACGAGGTGTTCGACGGGGTGCCGGTGTCGCCGAGCGCCCGGTCGTAGAGGGACGAGCCGGTCTCGTCCAGGGTCCACCACCCCACCAGATGGGGCGGCGGCGTGATGCAGGACGGCGGCCCCTGGGCGACGGCCGCGGCGGCCCCGAGGAGAAGTCCCGCGGCGAGGAGCCATCCGGCAGGGACGGCGCGCGGACGGGAGGTGGTGAGGGCACCGGTGCAAAGTGGGTAGGCAGACATGGCGTCTCCTTGTGGTTTGCCTTCCACCGTACCAGGTCGCGGCGCGGAAAAAAAATGCGCCCATGAGAATAGGGATATGAAATGGAGCGCCTCTCACGGTCGGCCACGGTCGGCCGCTCGGGATACAATGAATCCCCGTCGCTTGCCGTCGCACGACTCCCAACCGCGGAGGTCGGAGATGGAATTCGAAGGCACATCCCGGTCCTGGATCTGGCGGTCGCTCCTCGCCGGCGCCCTCCTCGGTCTTTTCGCCGCGGCGCCCGGCTGGGCCGAGCCGCTCCCGCCGCTCCAATCGCTCCCGCCGCTCCGGGTCGGCGGCCAGCTCCGCCTCCCGGCCGGGGTGCGTCCAGAAGCGGTCTCGATCGAGCTCGTCCCCATGTTCGAGGAGCTCGCCGTGGCCGTGAAGCGGCTTTCCGGGGCTCCCGGGCCGGCGCCCCTCGCCGTGACCCGGCCGCGCCCCGACGGCTTCTACGAGCTGACCGCGCCGGAGGCCGGCTTCTATCGGGTCGCCTTCCGCGCCGCCGGCTGCCCGCGGTTCCAGCTCTCCCTCTCGCCGTTGGTCGAGGAGGGCGAGCTGCAGCCGTTCGAGCTGCCGTGCTCTCCCCCGACCGGCCCCCGCGCCGCCGAGCCGACCGGAGGCAGGCCGGCCCTCGGCAAGGCTTTCCTGGCGGTAGAAACCGCGCGCGGCGAGCCGGTGGCCGGCGCCCTCGTGCGCTCGTCTCGGGAAGCGTTCCCTCTGGGAGTGACCGGCCCCGACGGTCGCCTGGCCTTCACCCCAGCCTCCCTAGTGCAGCCGGGATGGCGGACGCTCACGCTCCAGGTGGAGACGCCGGACGGCGGACGGGCCACGGTCTCTCCGCCGCCGGGGCTGGCGGCGGGCGTCGTCCTGCCGGTCGTCCCGCGCCCCCCGGTCGCGGTGGCCGGCAGGGTGGTCCGGGCCGAGGGCGGGCAGCCGGTGGCGGGAGCCCTGGTGTGGAACGGCGAGGGCCCGACCTCGGCCCCGGCCCGGACCGACGCGGAGGGCCGCTTCCAGCTCCTCGCGGCGGCGGACGAGCCGCTCCAGCTGAGCGCCGCCGCGCCGGGCTTCCTGCCGCTCGAGCGGCAGAGCCTGCCGAGCCCGACCCGCCCGGCCCTCCTGCAACTGCGTCCGGCCGCCCACCTCGCGGGCGTGGTGGTGGACCCCCGGGGCGGCCCGGTGGCCGGCGCCTCCCTGTCCATCGCCCTGGGCCGGACCACCTGGAGCCGCCCCGATGGCCGCTTCCGCCTCTCCGGCCTCCTCCCCCGGGGGACCTACGAGCTGACGGTGAGGAAGACCGGCTTTCCCGAGGCCACGGCCGCCGGCCGCACGGCCGCGGCGGGCCGGGAGCCGCCCCCCCTCCGCATCGTGCTGGGCGAGGGACGGCGGGCGGTGGGCAGGGTCGTGGACGACGCGGGCCGCCCGGTCGCGAGGGTCGAGCTGACTCTCCGGGCGGAACACCGGGACGAATTCTTCTGGGAGGATGACGAGGAGCCGGCCGCCGGCGCCACCTCCGACGCCCGCGGCGCCTTCGAGCTCCGCCATCTCCCCCCCGGCCGGTTCGAGCTGCACGCCGCGCGCCGTGGGTTTGCGCCGGCCCGGCGTCCCGGGATCGAGATCGGCGCCGGAACGGCTCCCGTCGACCTGGGCGAGGTCACCCTGGCGCCGGGGCTGGCGATCGAGGGGGTGGTGACCGACCGCGGCGGCTCGCCCGTCGCCGGCGCCAAGGTCGGTCTCGAACCGCCGGCGGTCGCCTCCGGGGCGGAGCTCAAGATCGCCGACGACCCGGCCCTCTCCCGCCTCACCCGAACGGAGGCCGACGGGAGCTTCCGCCTCGCCGACCTGCCGCGCGGCGCGCCGTTCAATCTCCGGGTCGACCACCCCGACTACGTGCCGGTCCGGCTGGTCCGGGTGACCGCCCCCACCCCCGAGCCGCTGCGCATCGAGCTGAAGACCGGCCGGAGCGTCACCGGTCGGGTGGTCGGCCCGCGCGGCGAGCCGGTCCCCGGCGCCCGGGTGGCCCAGGTCGAACAGGAGGGGGCCGGCTCCCGGGTGACCGGCCTGGAGGAGACCGACGCCAAGGGCGTCTTCCGTCTCACCCGGGTGGCGGCGGGGACCCTCCGCCTGGAAGTCTCGGCGAACGGCTATCGGCGGCGGCGGACGGACGGCATTCCCATCCTGGAGGACCGCGACGTCGAGGGCATCGAGGTCACCCTGGACCCGGGCGCGTCGCTGTCCGGCCGGGTGCTGGACAGCCGGGGAGAGCCGGTGGCCGGCGCCCGGGTCTCGGCCTTCGGCGAGGAGCGGCCGCCCGGCGGGCCCTTTTTCGGCTTCCTCCACCCGGTCCGGACCGATGGCGCGGGCCGCTGGTCGATCGGCGGGCTCGCGCCGGGGCGGGCGCGCGTCCAGGCCGATAGCTCCCGCGGGCAGGTCGAGGCCCGCCTGCAGCTGGAGGCCGGAGAGAACCACCTCGACCTCACCCTGCCGGCCAGGGCCGAGGTCTCCGGCCGGGTGAGCGACGAGGAGGGGGCGCCGCTCCCCGGGGCCGGCGTGCTGCTGACCCCCATCGGAGGGGGCCAGAGCCATGGGGCGCTGAGTGAGGCGGATGGCACCTTCGTCCTCCCCGGCATGCCGGACGGCGACTATGCCCTGCGGGCCTCGAAGAGCGGCTTTGCCGAGGCGACCTATCCCGGTGGGGTGCGGATCGCCGGGCAGCCGGTGGGCGGGCTCGACCTCCGGCTCACCCGCCGCCGCCCCTCCGCCATCGCCGGCCGGCTCCTGGGGCTCGGGCCCGAGGAGCTGGTGGGCGCCCAGGTCGTCGCCCTGTGCAATGGCGGCCAGCGCCTTCCGGGCGCGGTCGGCCGCGACGGCCGCTACCGGATCGCCGACGCCAGCCCGGGCGACTGCCAGGTCGAGGCGACGAGCGCCTCCGGCAACTCGGCGGAGGCCTCCGTCCGTGTCGAGCCCGATGCCGCCGAGGCGGTGCTCGACCTCGAATTCCAGAGCGGCTTCACGCTCTCCGGGCACGTCCTGGTCGACGGCCGGCCGCTCGCCGGCGCCACGGTCCTGGTGCAAGCCGCGACAGGAAACTTCCCGCGACCGGCGGAGGTGCTGGGCCTGACCGCGTATGACGGGAGCTTTTCGCTCGCCCACGTGAAGCCCGGGCCCCATGTGCTGCAGGTCCTGAGCCCGGACGGCGTCGAGAAGAGACAGACGGTGGACGTCACGGCAGACCGCGCGTTCGAGATCCGGTTGTCGGCGGGCAAAGGCCGCGGCGGGGCTCGCGCCGAGGGTACGCCGCCCGAGTGACCGCCGGATCGCCCCCTTCCTCCTCCTCGTCTTCTTCGTGCGGAGGCTTCACCCGGAGGCGCCGGCCTTGAGAAACCGCAGGGCGACACCTACGGGTTGAGACGGGCGAAGAGCGAGTCGATGTCGAAGGTTATGCCGATGTTGCCCCGCACCTCGCTCTCCTTGATCAGCTCGGTGCGGTTGGAATAGGTGATCGACAGGGGAATCTTGACCCCGGAGCCCTTGACCGGTACCGTGAGCTTGAGCTGCGCCAGGGTGATGTTGCCCTTGGTGTCGAGCGTGGTGCCTCCGGGCAAAGGTGTGTTCGACATCATGTGCTGGATTTTGCCCGAGAAGGAGAGGACAAAGCTGCCGAAGCGGAGCGGATCGCCGAGCGGCAGGTCGAGTTGCGCCGACGCTTGATAGTCCCGCAGCCGCCGGGTGTCGGGTCCCACCGGCGTCTGGTTGAAGAAATTGACCGCGGCGTTGGCCGTGAGGTCGGCCTTGCCGTTGAACGCCGAGGTCTCGGCAATCAGCTTGACGTTCGAGAAGCTCGGCTCGTCGACCGGACGCAGGCTGGTGTACTCGAGGGTGACGATCCCGCCCTTGGCGATCGCGGCCAGCAGTTGATCCCGGTTGTCAAGGAACTTGGCGAAGGTCTTGAGGAAGATGTCGAGGGTGCGCTCGGCATCAGGCGTCAACTTGAGGTCCGCCAGCTTGAAGAGTTCCCGCGACAGGATGGCCGGCACGTCGGTCGGCGCCGCGACCGCCAGGGCCTCGGCGGCCTGCTCGTGCCAGGCGACGAACGCCGGGGCGTTCTCCAGGAACGAGCCGATCTTCTGGAGCTCACGGTTCAATGCCGTCAGCTGGGCCGCCGTCAGCTGGCTCCAGCGCTCGGTGTAGGAGCGGTCGCGTGGGTCGCGGTGGTTCACGACATCGAAGCGGAGCGAGTAGGCCGACAGCTGCTGGCGGTCGCCGGTGAAGACCGGTTGGCTCCCCGTTCCCGTCGACTGCACCCCGCGGCTGGTGTCGAAGGAGAGGGCGAAGGAAAGTCGACGAAGGATGCGCGTCGCGGGGTCCTGCTCCTCCTCGCGGTAGCTCTCGATGAACCCCGCACCGCCAAGAGCCTTGATCAGGCCGACCGGATTGCCGCGAAAGGTGATGGTCGTGCCGCTGACAGACTGAGTGAGCGCGCCGTTCTCCACCGCGAGCCCGAGGATGGCCGGAACGCTCCCCTTGCTGGTCAGCGAGGTGCTGCCGGAGCTCTCATCGTTGCCCCCCACCTGCTTGTCCATGCGCGCCTCTTCCGCCTGGACAACGAAGCTCGCCTCGGACTTGCGCAGGGCCAGGGCCAGCGCGAAGGTATCGATGTTGGCCTGAGGATCGAAGGCATTGATCTTTTCCTGCTTGGTGGCCGCCGCCGCGATGTCTTCCGCCAGTGCATCCAGCTTGATCTTGAGCTGGGCCGCGGCGCTCGTCGACTGGCCGCGGGCGGCACCGGCCGGGCCGAGCAGAAGGGTCACCACCAACGGTGCGGCTATCTTCATCGCGCTCATTCGGTTCTCCTCACGCCGGTTCAGACATCGAAGGTATAGCGTCGCGATTTGCTCGCCTCGTTCGGGTGCTGCTGGAAGTCATCCACCGAGTCGTCCCCTCCAGCGCTGCCGGTCACCGTCGCCTCATAGCTCTCGCCGGAGTTGCTCTTGAAGAGGTAGGTGACGACGAGGCGCCGAGGTTGGGCCTTGGAGACGTCGAATGTCAGCTCCTCGCCGCGCGCCAGCATCTGGGCCTGGCCGTCGAGGTCGGTGGCGACCTTGTCCACGGTCCCCGGGCCCAGGACGTAGGTGATGGTCTCCGGATCCTCGCACTCGATCCTGAAGCGATTGCCGTTCTTGAGCCGCATGCTCTCCTCCTCCTTGTCGGAGACGGACGTCGGTACGAATTTCTCGGGACTGGGGCACCGAGGACCTGCGGCATTGCTGCCAGGTCATGGAATGCGCCGACCACAGCTCCTGGACGAGTGGATGGTGCGCCGAGCTTCCGGACCGCCGTCGGTTGTCTCGTTACCTCAGAAAATTCAGAGGTTTACGTTATCCGCCTCCCTGCCGCCTGTCAAGCGTAGCCCGGGCGAGTAAAGATGGGCTAACGAGACGAGGGAGAAAAGTCGGATGCTCTACATGATCGTCCAGCACTATCGCGCGGGCGACCCGCTGCCGCCGGGGACCTGCGGCACTGCTACCAGGTCATGGAATGCGCCGCCCGCGCCCTCCTGGACGAATGGATGGCGCGCTGGGCGGACCTGGTCGAGCTCGAGGTGATTCCGGTCGTGACGTCGGCGGCCGCGGCGGCAGCGGTTACGGACGGACCTCCAGGATCAGCTCCCGGTCCGCCGTGATCGCCAGGTCCTGTTGGGCGACCTCGGCGATCGAGCCGGAGCTGCTCTCTCTCCCCGGCACGCCGTCGTAGAGATCGTCGCCCGGGAGGTCCGGCTGGAACACGGCGATCCGGTAGCCGCCGGACCGGAGGCCGGTGAAACGGAAGCTCCCGCCGCTCTCCACCTCGACCGTGCCGGCTCCGGCCGGCACGAAGTCGTAGGTCAGGCTCACCAGGTAGCGCTCTCCAGGCTCCCCTCGGATCTTCCCGGAGAGCGTCAGGCGGCCGGGGCGGAAGTCGAGGTCCAGGATGGGATGGGCCGCGCCCGCCGGCAACCGCAGCTGTCCCCATGCCACCTGGTTGTCGCAATGGCCGACGATCTTCCAGTCCCCCGGGCCGAGGCCCGAGATCGTGTAACGGCCTCCGGCGGCATGGCCCGCCTCGCCGATCGGGCTCGCGCCCATGGCATAGAGGTAGAACGGCTGCCGACAGTCGTCCAGCCGGAGGCCCAGGAGGCGGCCGGAGAGGGTGGCTCCCGGGGGGAGCCGGATCTCGACCCCGGTGACCGCTCGGTCCACCACGTCGACCGTCACCGCGGCCGGCGCGGCGCCGGAGGCCACCGCCCAGGCCTCGTAGCGCCCCGCGGGCGAGAGGAGCGCGAAGCGGCCGTCCCGGCCGGCGGTGGCGATCGGCGGGTCCTGGTCCGGGGCCGGCCTGCGAAATTGGACCCCGGCGCCTGCGATCGGCGCGCCGTCCTGCCCCACGACGCGCCCCCGCACCGGGAAGCGGCGCGGGAAGACGACGTCCCGCACCGCCGCCTCCCCCTCGCCGAGGCTCGCCGAGATCTCAACGAACCGCCCGCCGGCCCGCACCTGGACGATCCATTGGTCCGGCGGCAGGTCGTAGGCCCGGAAGCCGCCTCCCACCACCGCGAGCCGGCCGCTCGCTCCCCGGTGCCCGCCGAAGAGCTTGACATCGGCCGCGGCCAGCTCCTTCGGCGCGAGACCCACGATGCGCCCGGAGAAGGTGGCCGGCCGCTGGAGGCGAAGCTCGATCCGGGGCGGCGGGGTGCCGTGGACGACCCGCAGCGGTGTGCTCCGTCGCGCCGCGCCGAAGCCGTCCTTTTCGGCGCTCAGACGGTAGATTCCAGGGAGCACGGGGAAGGAGAAGGAGCCGTCCGCGGCGCTGGTGCCGTCCTGCGGTCCGAGCTCCTCGACCGCCAGCAGGTGGACGGCGGCGCCCGCGGCCGGCCGCCCCTGCGGATCGAGGACGCGGCCGGTGAGGGCGACCGGGGCCGCCTCGGCGCCGGCGAGGCCGGCGATGCTGGCGATACTGGCGATACTGGCGATGCTGACCCCGGCGGTGAAGACTACGAACAGCCCAACGACGGTCCGGCGGGTCTTCCCAGGCATGGCCTCTCCTCTCGCACGGTTCGCGGACAGCTGCTCCTTTCCTACGCAAACCGGCGGCCGGAGGTTCGCGGCCCAGGCGGCGGCAGAGCTTCAGGGCGACCGAGAAGCGGTGAAAAAATCGGGTCGCACGCGGAGCGGAGTAGAGACGCCCCAGGCGCTATCGAAATCCTTGCCGTTACCGCGCCGTCGGGGCGTCTCCAACACCGCCGAGATCTCAGGCGTCCGAGGACTGCGGAGACGCCCCGACGGAGGTGGTTCCGGGAAGGTCCCGGACGGCGGCTGGGGACGTCTCTACGAAGACCGCGCAGGGGTAGGGCCAATTTTTTCACAGCCTCCGAGAGCAGGAGATGGTTCTTCTTGATGTCCGGGACGGCCATCGATGTAGAAGCGCTGGAGCCGCAGGCTCGGCCACCGAGGGTGCTGCTATACTGGCCTCGCGAGGAGACACCTGATGACCCGGGTCCTACAGCTGGAGCAGCAGATCGCCGAGCTATCACCTGAAGAGTTGACGATCTTCCGCAAGTGGTTCGCAGAGTTCGACGCAGAGATGTGGGACCGTCAGATCGAGTCGGACGCTGGCGCGGGGAAACTCGACGCCTTGGCGCAGAAGGCTCTCCGCGATCACGCTGCCGGGAAATCGACCCGGCTTTGAACCACCACGCCACTCCCGACTTTTGGACGTGTTACCGAGCTCTCCCGGCCGAAGTCCAGGCGCTGGCGGACAAGTCTTTCGCGCTCCTCAAAGCAGACCCGTCTCCTGGGGCGAGATCCCCTATTCCAGCCCGCAGCTCCCTATTTGAGTCCTGAGATCCCCTATTTCCGTCCTCAAATTCCCCCACTCTGTCCTCAAGTTCCCCTATTCTGTCCTCAAGCTCCCTCACTCTGTCCTCAAGCTCCCTCACTCTGTCCTCAAGCTCCCCTGTTCTGTCCTCAAGTTCCCCTAGTTTGTCCTCCGATTCCCTCACTCTGTCCTTAAATCTACTCACTCTGTCCTTAAATCCCCTAAGTCTGTCCTCAAGCTCCCTAATCGGGCGCTGAAGCTGGCGGCTTTGAGGATGGGGAGGGTGTCAGATCCTTTGGGTCGCCAAGGCTCCCCGCAGGATGACGATGGGGTGGGTAGGGCTCCCTACCTGTAGGCCCAGGGATCCCCTCCCCTGCGGCAAAGTCAGCGCCTGGGGCTTCCCACTCCCTCCCGCGCCGGGAACAGCACCGCCGCGATCCCCCGCACCAGATTCTCGCCCGAAAGATGCGGAGCGTCGATCTCCAGCGTCTCCCGGTAGTAGCCTCCCACCTGCTCCATGAGGTCGTAGCGCGCCTGGGGTTCCAGGCGGTCGGCGCGCTGGCAGAGGGTGGCGAGGAACTCCCGCTCTTCGACGCCCACCCGGTGGCGGATGCGGCGGGCGACCTCCAGGTTGGAGGCTTCCGCGAGGTCCTCGATCCGCCGCTCGGCACGCAGGCGTTCGGCGCTGGCGGCGGGCTTTCGCTCCTCGACCACCAGGGTATCCGCGGCGAGGTCGCCCAGGCGGCGGCCTTCGGGATCGAGGAGGGAGACGAGGCCGCCCAGGCCGTAGAAGAGGGGCAGGAAGTCGAGCGCCCGCAGGATGTTGCGGACGAACGACTGCTGGAGCGTCAGGGGCAGGCCGCGGCCGTCCACCACCCGCAGGCCGGTGGCGCGCTTGCCCGGCGAGCGCCCCCGGTGCCAGGTCTCGAAGTAGACGTGGTAGCCCCACTGGAGGACGAAGGCCAGGGTGACGACCAGCGCCTCCGAGACCGCCCGCGGCAGGAGCGGGCCGAGGAGCGAGTCGAGGGCCGCGGTCCCGGCCAGGATCAGGGTGACGTCGACGAGCAGGGCGGCGAGGCGGCTCGCCGGGCCGGCCGGGGTCAGCCGGAGCCCCACCAGCTCGGGGGTGACGACGCGCCGTTCCCGCCGCCTCATCCCGGTCCTCCAGCCCCTCTTCCCACGCGCCGGAAGAAGAGATAGACGAAGAGGGAGAGGAGGAGCACTGCCGCGACCCCGATCTTCAGGGGATAGGGAACCGCCTTGGCCGAGAGCTGCGAGAACGACCCTTCGATCAGCCCGGCCGCCACCAGGAAGAGCATCACCCCGGCCATCATCCGCCAGATCGTGGGGAAGGCGGCGCGGAGGGCGGCGCCGCGCGAGCGGTCGCCGGGGAGGAGGAGGGCGCGGCCGAGGACCAGGCCGGCCGCCCCGGAGAAGACGATCGAGGGGATCTCCAGGGCGCCGTGCGGCCCCACCCAGGCGAGGAAGAAGACGGAGACCCCGTCCAGGTAGTAGGTGGCGGCGATGGCGCCCAGGAAGAGCCCAGTCCAGAAGAGGAAGAGGAGGCCGAGGACGAGGGTCAGGGCGCCCAGGCTGAAGGCGAGGAAGGAGACCTGGATGTTGTGGGTGTAGAGGAAGGCCCCGAACCCCGCCGCCTGCTCGACGGTCGCGATGCGCTCCTCGCCGTGCTCGATCTGCGCGACCCGATCGCGCGGGCTCGCGGTGTAGAACTCGCCGGGGATCAAGTCGACGGAGGCGGCGGGATGGGCGAGCACCGCTCCCAGGCCGAGGAGGGTGCCGAGGAGCAGGGCGGCGGCCGCCGCCGCGACCGCGCGCGCCTCGCGCTGGTAGGCGGCCGGGAGGTCGACGGCGAAGAAGCGGCGCAGCGGGTCGGCCAGCCTTCCCCGCCGGCGGAAACCCGGCGCGCTGTAGACGAAACGGTAGCCGCGGCTGTAGAGGGCGTTCAGCCGGCCGAGGAGATCGGGGTCGGCGGTCAGCGAGCGGGCCGCGGAGAGGTCGGCGGCGGCCAGGCGGTAGAGGCGTACCAGCTCGCGGATCAGCTCGGGGCCGAGCGCCGCCTCGGAGGTGCGGTCGGCGAGGTCGAGCAGCTCTTCGAGCCGGCGCCAGCGGCCGCTGCGCTCGCGGACGAAGCGCTCGACGGCGAAGGGATCGCCCAGGCCGGCGAGCGGAGTGGCCGAGGGGATCATAGGAGCTGCCTCCGCTTGACTTCCAGGTAGCCGTTGACCGCCTCGATCCCGGCGTCCCCGGGGGGCGCCTCGACCACCAGGGCGCCCCGCCGGCGCAGCTCGGCGATCGTCCGCCGGCGCTCCAGCCAGAGGTCCGAGGCGACCAGAGTGCGGCAGAGCTCGGGCTTGTCCGCCGGCAGGAGGTCGACGGCGGTGGCTTCGAGATCGGGGTCGGAGAGGACGACGACGAAGGGAAGGTGCTGCGGCACGAGGAGGCCGACGGCGCGGGCGAGCGTGCGCTCGGAGTCGAGCTCGGGGAGGACGGTCAAAAGGAGGATCAGCATCCGGCTCCGCGAGCGCCGCCGGAGATGAGCGGCCAAGGCCAGGTAGTCGGTGTGTCGCTCACCACCGGCAACGCGGGCGGCGAAGGCGGTGATCGCCGCCATGTGCGAGGCCCCCCTCCCCTGCCCCACCCCGCGCTCGACGCCGTCGGCGAAAGCCAGGACCCCCACCCGGTCTTCCATGCGATGGGCGACCGAGGCGAGGAGCACGGCGGCGTTGACCGCGTGGTCGAGCCGGGTCAGGTGCGCCACCCGCGCCGCCATCCGGTGCCCGCAGTCGACCGCCACCAGGATGTCCTGCGAGCGGTCGAGCCGGTACTCGCGGGTGATCAGCTTGCCGTGCCGGGCCGAGGCCTTCCAGGCGAGGTCGCGAAAGTCGTCGCCCAGCACATACTCGCGCAGGCGCTCGAAGTCCCGCCCCTTGCCCAGCCGCGGCGAGGCCCGGCTGCCCAGGCCGACCAGGAAGGCGCGGTCGAGCCGCGCCCGCATGCGGGCCACGGCGCGGAGCGAGGGGAGGACGGCGAGCTCGGTGCCGCCGCCGGTCTTGCCCCCGGGGACCGCGGCGACCACCCGCTCGACCCAGCCGCCGGCCCAGCCGAGGAGCCCCAGGGCCACCCAGGGCGGCGGCAGCGGCGCGCTCCCCCGCCGCACGGCGCGGACCGGCAGGTCGAAGGCCAGAATCTCCCCCGGCTGCAGCCGCCCCCGACCGGCGCTCGCCGGGCGGTCGAGGAGGTCGGGCCAGAGCTGGCGCAGGGCGAGGGACACCGGCCGGCGGCAGCCGCTGCGCAATCCCAGGGGGACCCGTTCCTCCTCGCCCAGCGAGAGCACCACCCGCTCCGGTCGCTCGGCGACCGGCACGGCGCCGCGGAGGAGGACGGCCTCACGCGCCGCCAGGCCCAGGAGGAGGAGCAGGCCGAGCCCGAGGACCGGCAGGAGACCGGGCACGAAGGGCAGGAAAAGAGCGGCGAGCGCCAGGCCGGAGAGGCCGCGGAGCAGGCGGGGGCCGGGGCGGATCATGGGAGGGCGATCACCGTGGCACTTCGACCCGTTCGAAGATCTGGCGCAGGAGGTCCTGGAGGGACAGTCCCTCCATCTCCGCCTCCGGGGTGAGAGTGATCCGGTGGTCGAGAACCGGCGCGGCCATTTCCTTGATGTCGTCGGGGGTGACGAAGTCCCGCTGGCGCAGGAGCGCCAGGGCGCGGCTGCTCTCCAGGAGGGCGAGCGAGGCGCGCGGGCCGGCGCCGATCTGGACGGCCTCGTGCTGGCGGGTCGCCCCCACCAGGCGGAGGATGTAGCTCAGGACGTCGGGCTCGACCCGCACTCCCAGGGCGGTCGTCCGGCGGGCGGCGGCGAGATCCGCCGGGGAGAGGACCGGGGTGAGGGACGCCACCACCTCGTCGTGCAGGCGCACCCCGGCGGCGTAGGCGGCGAGCATCCGCCCCTCGTCCTCCGGCTGCGGGTAGCCGATCGCGATCTTCAGGAGGAAGCGGTCGCGCTGCGCCTCGGGGAGCGGATAGGTGCCCTCGAACTCGACCGGGTTCTGGGTGGCGAGGACAGTGAAGACCTCGGAGATGATCCGCCGCTCGCCGTCGATCGTCACCGCGTGCTCCTGCATGGCTTCGAGGAGCGCCGCCTGGGTACGCGGCGGGGTGCGGTTGATCTCGTCGGCGAGGAGCAGATCGGCGAAGATCGGCCCGGAGTGGAACTCGAACTCGTGGTTCTTCGGGTTGAAGATGTTGGTCCCCAGGAGGTCGGCGGGCATCAGGTCGGGGGTGAACTGGATGCGCCGAAAGCGGCAGCCCAGGAGCCGCGCCAGGGCGAGGGCGAGGAGGGTCTTGGCCGTCCCCGGCACCCCTTCGAGCAGGGCGTGGCCGCCGGCCAGGACACAGACCAAGAGCCGCTCCTTGACCGCGTCCTGCCCGAGGACCACCCGGTCGAGCCCCTCGCGCAGGAGCCGGAACCGGCGCTCGACCTCCGCCGCTCCCCCGCCGCCCGCCGTCTCGTCATGCCGCATCGTGCTGGCCATCCTGATCCCTCCTCCTGGACAATTTTCGAGCCGATTTTCTGGCCGCCCTATTTGCAACATTGAGTGTCGCGAGGGCGCGCTCGAAGCCCTCGCGGGAAAGGTCCTCCCCGGCCGCCGGCGGCGCGAAGCCGGCCGCGAGCTCCCGGGCGCGGGCGACCGCGGCCGGGCCAGAGAGGCCGCTATCGACCCCCACGGCATGGACGAAGCCCTCCCAGTAGAGCCGGATCGCCTGGCCGCGCGACAGGGCGCGGTCGTAGAGCTCGCCCAGGGAGTCGACGAGGTCGACCGCCTCGGAGCGGATGTCCGGGTCGTCGCGCTCGGCCGGCCCCACCCGCACCCCCTGCCGGAAGACGCCGGCCAGGGCGGCGAGGCCGGCGAGCAGGAGAGCCGGCCCCAGCCCCCAGCGGACGAGCAGGGCGAGGAGGCCGGTCGAGGAGGCGAGGCCATGCGTCGCCTCGTCGAAAAGGACAGGGCGGCGCGGGCCGGCCAGCGCCTCCAGCAGAGCGAGGTGGTCCGCCACCGCCAGACGGCCGTTCTCCAGGACCTCCGGGCAGGCGAGAAGGACGACCTCGCCGGCCCCCAGGATCAACCGGGCAACCACCGGATTTTCGCCCGCCAGCACCACCGCCTGGGCTCTCCCCAGGGCCGGCCCCCGAAGGGAGCGGCGAACCGGCGGGCGCAGCGCCTCGACCCCCGGCCAGAGTGGATAGGCCTTGTCGAGGCGGGCCAGGCTCGGCTCCTTCTCCGTCCAGACCGGCCCATAGCCACCCGCGATCCCCAGGACCAGCCGCCCACCACCCCGCACCCACTCCTCCTCCTCCGCAGTGAGAAGCGGAACAAACCGGTCGAGGCGAGGCTTCTTCTCGTCCGTGTCCTCGTCCGTGCCGCCGTCCGTGCCCCCGTCCGTGCTCTTCTTCCCCTTCTTCCCCTTCTTACTCTTACCCTTCGCCGCAGGAGCCGCCGCCCGCCGCGGCTGCCAGGGGACCCCCACCGGTTCCAACCGGAAGACCACCGCGTCCGCCGGCAGCTCGGCGGCAACGACCGGCCGGGTCAGCAGCCCGGAGCCCGGCCGGCCGGGCAGCGAGCGGCGGCGCGCCCGCAGGTAGGCCCGGGCGAGCGAAGCCCCCCGCTCACCCTCGTTCAAGGCGGAACCGGGAGCGAGGAACTGGCGCGGCGAGCGCCGCTCGATCCCCAGCCAGACGACCGTCGCCAAGAGATAGAGAACAGCCGCGAGGGCCAGGACGGAGCGGCCGCGCGGCTTCAAGCGCCCGACTCCCCACGCTCCCCGCCCCGGCCGCCGAAGCCGCCGAGCGCCCCGAGCAGCTCGCGGGCCTCCTCCGCCGTGGCCTCCAGGGCCTCGCGCGAGCTCTTGTCGCTGCCGTACCATTCGCGCTCGAACCGGCGGGTGACCGCGACGAAGACCGGCCGCCAGGCCGCCTCCGGCGGGACCGCCGCCACGTACTCCCAGTTGGTGCGCCCCTTCCGGTGGCGGAGGGTGCCGCGCTGGTAGAGCGCCACCAGCACCGCGTGGTACCAGGCGCGGACGGCCTCGCGGAAGCGGGCGGCGGCGGCGAGCTCCTGGGCATAGGCCTCCCACTCTCCGGCCCGGCGCGACAGCGGGTCGTCGTCGCGCGCCAAAGGCGCCGGTCCCGCCGACACCGCCTCGCCGGCGGGGAGCGCGCGGCGGCGCCGCAGGGCCAGAAGGCCGAAGCCGGCGACGACGGCGGCGAGGACGATCACCAGGACCGTCACCAGGCGCGGCAGGTCGACCGCGGAGCCGCCGGTCCGGAGCTTGCGGGTGAACCCCTTCCCGAGCCAGCGCAGCAACCGCTCCCACCGCTCGGCCACCCAGCGGCGCAGCGGCTCGAAGAAGGCGGAAAAGGCGCGCAGCGAACCGTTGTCGGCGATCTCCGGCAGCCCGCCGCCGCGCGGCAGCGCCGGCAGGGCCTGCCGGGCGGTGAGCCGCGCCAGGAGCTGCGGGTCGCCCCGCCCGGTGGACCCGGAAGACTCCTCTCCGGCCGGCAGGCTAGCGAGGAGGAGCGCGAGGCGGACGGCGGCGCGCCGCAGCTCCGGTCCCTTCACCCCCCGCGCCAGAGGGCCGAGCACCGAGCGGTCGGGAGCGAGCGCCTCGGCGCCGAAGGCGATCCGCGCCCCGAGCAGCTCGCCCGCCGCCTTTCCGGCCGTGGCCGGGTCTCCCCGGTCGAGAGCGGCGGCGATGGCGGCGAGGCGACCGCGGTACTCGGCGAGCGACAGCCGCTCCGGGGGATCGGCGGCGGCACCGGCCACCGCCGTCCCGAGGAGGCCCAGAAGGAGAGGGACGGCGAGGACGACGGAGAAGCGGGCCGGACCGCTCATGCCGCGCGCTCCGCCACCAGCTCCTCGAACCAGGCGCGGAGGTCCTCCCCGCTCTGCTGCGCCCGCTTCCGGTGGACGGTCACCGCCAGCGCGGCGATCCAGAAGGGCTCGACGGCGAGCGCCGCGCCGGCCGCGAGGAGCAGCCGGAAGTGGCGGTTGTGGAGAGAGAGGAGGGCCTCCCAGCGAGTGAGGTCGAGGCCGGGCAGCGCCTGGGCGGCCCACAGACCGACGTCGAAGAGCGCCGCCAGATTGACGAAGGCGACCCCGAAGGCGACCGCCGCCAAAAGGAAGAGGCCGACGTGGACGCGCAGCGGGCGGACGTTGCCGAAGGCGGTGCCCAGGGGCGCCCAGGGACCCACCCGCTCCTGGAGCGGGACGGTCGCCACGGCGAGGCCGGCCAGGATCAAGGCCAGGGCCGAGCCGGCGACGGTGAAGGAGAAGGCGAGGACGAGCACCTGGGCGGCGAGGTAGGCGTAGAACCCGGCGGCCAGGGCGGCGGGCCGGAGCTGGAACGGCCGGCGCCCCAGCCGGCGCTCGCCGGAGAGCGTGAGGGTCACGGCATGGGCGAGGACGGCCCGCCCCCAGAAGGCGAGCGGCAGGGCCAGGGTGATGAGCCAGGAGAGCGAGGTCAGGTAGCGGCCGTGCTCGCCGGCATGGCTGCCGAGCTCCAGGGCGCGGTTCAAGAAATGGACCTCGAGGAAGCGCAGCGGCAGGGTGGCGAGCCCGGCGAGCCCGGCCCACCCCGGCAGCTCGCGAAACACCCGCTCCACCGCCTCGTCGAGGATCGCGAGGGTGGCGAGCCGGCCGCGCCTCAAGGCCCCCCCGCGACCAGGCCGGCCAGGGCGGGGCGCAGCCAGGTGAGGGCGAAGAGGAGGGCGGCGGCGGCGAGCCCCATGCCCACCCATCCCCAGCGGGCATGGGCCTGCCGGGGCGTGGCGCGCCGCGCCGCCAGGCAGGAGGCACAGTACTGGATCCCCTCCCAGGGGGTGGCGCAGGCCGGGCAGATCCGCTTGCGGCAGGAGACGCAGATCGCAATCGCCGGGCGGCCCGGGTGGTTGGCGCAGGTCAAAGGCGCGACGAGCTCGGGCAAGGGTCCCTCCGGAGTCTCTGATAGCATATCTCTCGTTCTCCAAAAACAGCTCAGAAACGACATCCCGATGCCCTGCCAGAACCATCCGCAGATCGACGACGGGCTGGTGCGCTGTACCCGCTGCGCCGCGGAGCTCTGCCCCGACTGCGCCGTGGTCCTCTTCGGCGTGCCGCTCTGCGGGCCGTGCAAGACGGAACGGCTCCTCGACCGCCTCTCCGGCATCCCGGGCGGCCCGCTCGACTTCGCCGCGATCTCGCACCGCTTCCTCGCCCTGCTCCTCGACGGCCTGATCGTCGGCCTCCCCTTCCTCGTCCTGGCGTTCGGAGCGATGCCCCTGGTGCTCGGTCGGCGCTTCGGCATGCTCGGCCCCTTCGCGCTCCAGCTCGTCACGCTCCTCGGCATCCCGGCGGGCATCGTCTACCACGGCTGGATGCTCGCCGCCCGCGGCCAGACGCTGGGCAAGATGGCGCTCGGCATCCGGGTGGTGAACGCCGACGGCGCGCCGCTGCGCACCGGCCAGGCCTGGGGCCGCGCCGCCCTGCAGCGCCTGTTCGTCTCCTGCTTTTCGGTGCTCGACTACCTGCCCGCCCTCCTCACTCCGGAGCGCACCTGCATCCACGACATGGCGGCGAAGACCCGGGTCGTCCGCGCGCTCTATCGCGGACCGGCCTGCCCCTTGTGCGGCGCGGCGTTCTCTCTCGAGGAGACGGTGGCGGGGCCCCAGATCTGCTGGACCTGCGCCGGCAGCTTCGAGGCGACGCCCTTCGCTCCGCCGCCCCTCGATCGGCCGCCGCTGGCGCTCGCCGAGGCCGGTCCCGCGGGCGGCACGGCATGCGCCGTCCATGCCGGCAATGCCGCGGTCGGCAACTGCGAGCGTTGCGGACTCTTCACCTGCAGTCTCTGCCGGGTCGAGGTCTCCGGCCAGCCGCTCTGCGCCGCCTGCTTCGACCGCCTGGACGCCGCGAAAAGCCTCCCCGCCCTGCGCAACTCCTTCACCGACCTGGCCGGCCTGGCGCTCCTCTCGGGCGTCTTGGGCCTCCTGTTCTCCGTCTTCGGGGTGGTGACCGGCCCGCTGACCCTGGTTCTCACCGGCTTCGCCATACGGCGGCGGCAGCGCGACGACGAAGGGGGCGGCTGGGGGGCCATCCTCCTCGCCGCCGGATTGGGGATCGCCGAGCTCGGCATCGGCCTTTTCTTCCTCCGGACCATGTTCCTGGCGGCCCAGCGATGAGACCGGCAGGCCAGCGGGTCCGCCTGGGGACGGCCCACGGCGCGGCCCAGCGGCGGCGCATCTACCAGACCGCCGAAGCGCTCGAGATGGACGAGATCGGCGGCTTCGAGACCTCCCGCCGGCGGGTCTTCTTCACCGAGATCGTCTGGGTCACCCTGCACCGGGCGCGCACCGGAGCGGCCGTCTGGGTGCTCGCGGCGCTCGCCGGCCTGACTCTCATGGCCGGTTTCGGTCTGCTCGCCGAGGTGGCCGAGCTGGCCTATGCCCTCTTCGGCCTGGCCGCCGTGCTCGGGCTCGGCGCGGCGTTCGCGGCGACCCCGGTCTGGGTGGTGACCGCCCATGGCCGGCGCACCCGGATCGCGCTGCGCTTCCGCCTGCGCGAGATCCGGGCGCACACGGTCTACGGCGAGATCTGCCGCCTGGCGGACACCGCGCAGGCGACGCTCCGCCGGGGCGAACCCTCAGACCATGGTGCCGCCGGGGGGGCGGCGGGTGGAGAGGAACGGCTTGTAGGCGAGGAGCCAGAGGCCTGAGTAGTCGCGCATCAGGCGCATGCGCAGCATCTGGACCTGCCGCCCCTCGATCGGGTTGCCATTCAACTGGAGCTCCGAGAGGATGTGCTGGAAGCGCCAGAGGTAGGCGTCGGCGGTCCGGGCGGTCAGCCGGGCGCGGGTGTAGACCGGGGCCTCGCCGGTGACCGAGGTCTCGTCCATAATGCCAGCGATCTCCTGGGCCTCCTCGTTGACTCGCACGCGGAGCGCCGCCGCCTCGACGAGGAACTGCTCGAGCTCCCGGTCGCTGTCGCCGCTGCCGTAGAGACGCCGGAAGGCCACCACCTCGCGCGGCTCTAAACGCAGGGGGAAGATCTCGGGCGTCAGCACCACCTTCTCGGGCGCCGCGTCGGGGTTCGACTCGCGCAGCGCGTCGACCACCCGCCGGAAGTAGTCGCCCAGGACGTCCTCGCGCTCGGGCAGCTGGGCCTCGGCGGCGACCGCGGCGCGGTGCTCGCCGGTGTCCCCCAGGCGGTGGCTGCCGGTGCCGACCGAGGAGCGCGCCTCGGTCAGCCGGGGGAGGAGCGAGCGCACCCGCTGGCGGATGGAGGCGAGGTCCTCGAGCTTGAACTCGTCGCGCTCCAGCTGCTTTTCGAAGCGCTCGATCTCCTGGTGGAATTCGGCGAGCTCGCCGTCGAGCTCGCCGGAGACCGGCACCTCGCGCTCGAGCTCGAAGACCCGCTGGTATTCGGCGGCGATCCGCCGCTCCTCCTGGCGGTAGAGCTTCTGGATCCGCCCCTTGAGCGTCAGGTTCGTCTCCTGGACGGCGAGCGCCAGCTCGGGCTCGAAGAAGAGGTCGTCGAGCGAGTGCTTGAGGTCGCGGTAGCGGCGGACGAGGTTGCCCTCGTTCAGCTGGTCGAGGCTCTCGACCCGCAGCACCTCTTGACGGATCGTCTCGATGTCGGCGCGGTGGCTGGCGACCACCTCGGGATGGGGCGTCTCCACCCCGAGGAGGCCCCAGAGGGCGTGGAAGACCTCCCCCAGGCGCTTGGGATCGCGCAGCACCGGGCCCGCGGTCTGGTCCAGGTCCTCCTCGGAGAGCCGGGTGAGGAGGAAGTCCACCTTGTCCAGCCGGTCGTGCTGCCAGCCCCCGCCGTGGTAGGCGTAGACGTAGAACTTGGCGAGCTGGGTGAGGATCTTCTCGTCGTAGTTCTTCACCCGGCGGAAGAACTGCCGCAGAAAGTACGGAGCGACTCTGCTATCCTCCTCCTCCAGCGTCAGGATCAGCTCGGCCAGCCGTCGCTCCAGCCAGTCGAGCTTCCCCCGGATGCGCTCGCTCTCGGAGGCGGTCAGGCTCTGGGAGATCTCTTTGAGCTCGGTATAGAGCAGCTGGAAATCGTTCGAGTGGTCCGCGGAGGGCCGCTGGAGGACGCTCTTCTCCAGGCTCTGGATGAACTGGTGGAAGGTCCACGCCGCCCGGAAGCGGTGCGAGGTGTCCGTATATCTGCGGTGAAGGACGGAGAGCTCCTGGACGGTCGCCATGGTCGTATCGCTCTGGGAGTCGCAAAGTTTGAATAAGGATATTACGTCATGGCGGCGACAAACGAAAACGGGCGGGTGCGGGTCCTCCTGCCGACCGAGGAGATCGAGCGGCGGACCGCCGAGCTGGCGGCCGAGATCGATCGCGACTACGCACACGCCAGCGCCTCCGACCCGCTGATCGCCATCGGGGTCCTCAAGGGGTCGGTCTTCTTCCTCGTCGACCTGCTCAAGCGGGTGAGCGTGCCGGTCACCGTCGACTTCTTCCAGACCTCCTCCTACGGCCAGGGCACGGTCCCCGGCGAGGTGCGGATCAAGAAGGACGTCGACCTCTCGATCCGCGGCCACGACGTGCTGCTGATCGAGGACATCGTCGACACCGGCCACACCCTGCGCACCATCCTCGCCCTCCTGCGCTTCCGCGGGGCGCGGAGCGTCCGCCTCTGCGCCCTGCTCGACAAGCGGGGGGCGCGGGAGGTCGAGGTGCCGATCGACTACCGCGGCTTCGAGATCGAGAACGTCTTCGTGGTCGGCTACGGTCTGGACGTCGCCGAACGCTTCAGGAACCTGCCGTACGTCGGCGTCTGGGAGCCGGAGGACCCCGGGGTCCCCTCCCCGTCCTGACCCCCCGCTCCCCTATCCAGGAAAGGAGATTCCCGCGATGGACTTCCACCACACGGAGGGCGCCCCGCGCGCCATCGGACCCTACTCCCAGGCCGTCTCGGTCGACGGCTGGCTCTACACCTCCGGCCAGGTCGGCATCGATCCGGCGACCGGCGACCTCGTCCCCGGCGGCTTCGAGGCCCAGGCCCGCCAGGTGTTCGAGAACCTGCGCCAGGTCCTGGCCAGCGCCGGCTGCACCTTCGCCGACGTGGTCAAGGCGACGGTCTACGTCGCCGACCTCGCCGACTTCCCGAAGTTGAACGAGATCTACGCCGAGGCCATGGGGTCCCACCGGCCGGCCCGCTCGACGGTGCAGGTCGCGGGGCTGCCCAAGGCGGCGCGGGTCGAGATCGACCTGGTGGCCCGCAAGCGGTAGAGCGGGCTAGACCGGCGCGGGCACGGCGAACGCCTGGCGCAGGCGGGTGATCGCCGCGTCGATCCGCTCCCGCGGGACGTCCCGGTGGGTCACCATGCGCACCTCGTCCCCGGAGATGGGGCTCGCCAGGACCCCGTGCTCCTGCAAGCGGGCGAGGAAGGCGGCGGTCAGACCCTCCTCGGGCGCCTCGCCGCCGAAGAACCGGGGGGTGAGGCGGAAGACGAGGATGTTGGTGACCACCGCCGCCGGGTCGAGCTCCACCCCGGGCAGCTCGGCGACCGCGGCGGCGAGGAGCTTGGCGTGGGCGTGGTCCTCGGCCAGCCGGCCGGGACCCTTGCGGAGGGCGACGAGCCCCGCGGCGGCGATCACCCCGGCCTGGCGCATGGCGCCGCCCAGCATCTTGCGCACCCGCCGCGCCTCGGCCACGAAGGCGGCCGCCCCACAGAGGAGCGAGCCGACCGGCGCCCCCAACCCCTTCGAGAGGCAGAACTGGATCGAATCGAAGCCGGCGGCGAGGACGGCCGGGGTGGTCCCCAGAGCCTCTGCCGCGTTCCAGAGGCGCGCCCCGTCCAGGTGGACCGGAATCCGGTGGCGCCGCGCCACGGCGAGGATCGCCTCCTCCTGGGCGCGGTCGTAGACCGTGCCGCCGGCGAAGTTGTGGGTGTTCTCGATGACGATCAGGCCGGTCCGCGCGCGGTGGGAAGGGGCGATCATCGCCTCGACCGCCGCCGGTGCGAGGCGACCGGTGGGCGACGGGATCACCCGCGGCAGGAGCCCGGAAATGACGGCCATGGCGCCCAACTCGAGGTGGACGATGTGGCTCCGCGCCTCGCAGATCACCTCGCTGCCGGGGCGCGCCAGGAGGTGGAGGGCGATCTGGTTGCCCATGGTCCCCGAGGGGACGAAGAGGGCCGCCTCCTGGCCGAGGGCCGCGGCGGCCTCCTCCTCCAGCCGGCGGACCGTCGGGTCCTCGCCGGCGGCGTCGTCGCCGACCTCGGCCTCGGCCATGGCGCGGCGCATCTCCGCGTCAGGGCGGGTGAGGGTATCGGAGCGCAGGTCGATGACATCTGCCACCATGGTTTTTCCTCTCTAGAGACCGAAGCCGACCCGCACCGCCCCCTGCACCACCTCGCCCTTCTCCACCTCGACGACGATCTTGGGGAGCAGCAGGTTGATCCGCACCCCGGCGTAAGCGACGGCGCGGGTGGCGTTGTCGGTCAGCTCGGCAGCCCCGCGGCCGAGCCGCCCGCGGCTGTAGGTGAAGCCGGCGCCAATATAGGGGGTGAGGATGGCGAAACCCTTGGAGAGCAGGAGCTCGGCCCCGAACTGGTGCAGGTCGTAGTCTCCGGAGGAGACCGTGCGGGTGCCGGTGACCCGCAGCCCCAGGGCCGGCTCGAGGACGCCGCCGCTGATCAGGGCGTACTCGGCCTCGGCCGACACCAGCCGGACGCCGCTCCCCAGGGCCTGGCCGTAGGAGACCCCGAGGTCGAATCCGCCGGGGAGCCCCTTGCGCACGCCCACCCGGCCGATCGACAGGGTGCTCCCGGGAAGGTTGCCGTCCACCACCGTACGGAAGAAAGGCTCTTCGTCGAAGCTCCGGTCATAGGTCGCGTCGGCGTAGATCTCGAAGCCCAGGAGCCCGAGCGGCGCCGCGCCATGCCGAGGGTAGGGATAGAGATCGGAGCTGAACCGCCGGTTGAAGGCGGTGAAGTCGGCGGACGGCGTGGGTGATGCCGGCGATACCGAGTCCCAGGCGAGGGCCGGCACCGCGGCCCCGAAAGTCACGAGAACGAGGAAGAGGCCGAACGCCCCCCGCTGGAAGACTTGTTTCTGTTGCATCGGACCGTCCCTCCTGCCGCCAATCCTGGCGAAGCGCCTCATTATGTCGTGTCCCCCACGTACTCGGCGAGCAGGGCGGTAAGGAGGGACGAGCGGCCGGTTTTCGCGTGCTCCACGACCACCTCCCGGCCGAGCCCGGAGAGCCAGCTCAGGAACCCCAGATTGCCCTCCCGCACCAGGGCGGTCAGGTCGTAGGTGGTGCGGTCGACCTGGCGGGCCGTGGCATAGAGGATCTGACCCGGGCCGACCGGCCGGCCGAGCCGCAGCCAGAGCTCGGCGGCGAGGGCGAGCATCCCGGCGATGCGGCGGTTCTCGATCCCCAGGACCGGCGGGCGGGGCAACGGGCGCGGCAGGAAGGGGGCGAGGCCCAGCCGGTGGGCGGCGCAGGCGAACGGCCGCTCGGCCGGCGGCTCGCCGTGGAAGACGGTCTCGAAGATCGCCTCTCCGGCGTGCTCGACCAGCCGGCGCCGGTCGGCCGGTTCGAGGGGCGGCGCGAACGCCTGGACCGTGTGGACCTGCCGGGCGGCGAGGCGGGCGCACGCCTCCCGCCAGAGCGCCGGGTCGTCGGTCAATCCCGGCAGGAGCGGCCAGGCCGCCGTCGCCCCTGCCGGCAGGAGGTCCAGGGGCGCCAGGTCGCGGGCGAGGAGGGCGGGCAGGAGGTCGTGGACGAGGACCGCCCCCGGTGTCTCCGGGGTCTGCGGGGTCTCCGGGCTCTCGCCGGGAAACAGCTGGAGAAGGACGGGGGTCCCTGCCGCGAGGTGTTCCCGGGCCAGGCGGTCGCGCTCCGCCGCGCGCTCGGGTGGCACGGGGGGAAGATAGAGGAGGTCGTCCAGCGGGTCGGGGCCGGCCGCGATCGCGCCGCACCCCCCGCCGGGGCGACCCCAGGCAAGCTGCCCGGCGGCGAGGTTCGACCAGGGGCCGGGCGGCTCCGGCCAGCCGCGGGGGACGTAGCGGACCCAGAACCGCCCGGGCTCCGGGAGCTGCACCGCCGGCCGCACTCCCACCCCCGGGCTCAGGCCAGGCCGCGCGCGGCCAGGATCTGGTGGACGTACTTGGCGAGCACGTCCACCTCCAGGTTGACCCGGGCGCCCGGTACGAGGTCGCCGAGCGTGGTCACTTCCAGGGTGTGAGGGAGGAGCGTCACCTCGAA
>Ga0137403_10000265_pt1 | contig 66915 bp, 49 predicted proteins | sample CZOMad2_1_16fung_FD_122057 | JGI IMG/M metagenome (GOLD analysis project Ga0137403, IMG submission 122057) | Vadose zone soil fungal communities from Angelo Coast Range Reserve, California, USA - CZOMad2_1_16fungal (Hybrid Assembly) | ecosystem: Environmental > Terrestrial > Soil > Vadose zone...
TCGCCATCGTCGGCCGGCCCAACGTCGGCAAGTCGACGCTTTTCAATCGGCTGATTGGCGAGCGGCGCTCGATTGTCGGCGACGAGCCGGGCATTACCCGCGACCGTATTTATGGCGAAGCTGACTGGCGGACAAAGCGATTCGCGATCGTCGACACGGGCGGCATCGTGCCCGACGATGATGCCGTGATCCCGGCCAACATCCTGAAACAGGCCGGGTTTGCGATCGACGCAGCGGAAGCGATCCTATGGGTCGTCGACGCGCGCAAAGGAATCACGCCACTCGATCAGGAACTGGCGCGACTGCTGCGGTCTACCGGCACGCGCGTGCTGGTCGCAGCCAACAAAGCTGATGCGGTGAGTTTGGAAAGCGACGCCGGCGAATTCCACAGCTTTGGCTTTGCCGATGTATTTGCGATTTCAGCCGAGCACGGAAACGGCATCGGCGAATTGCTGGATACTCTGGTGACGGGATTTCCGGCCGGCAGTGCCGAGGTCGACAAGAGCGCGGATGAACGCAATCGAGCGCACGCGCAAACCTCACGCGAACTGCGTCTGGCGATTGTGGGCCGGCCCAATGTCGGCAAATCATCACTGCTTAATCGTCTGCTCGGTGAAGAGCGCGCGATTGTCACGCCGGTGGCCGGGACTACGCGCGACACGGTTGATACTCTGCTTGAAACTGACGGCCAGAGTCTCCGCATCATCGATACCGCCGGCATTCGGCGCAAAGGCAAGACCGAAGCGATGGCCGAAAAGCTTTCGGTGGTGATGGCGCGCAAGAGTCTGGAGCGCGCCGACGTGGCCATCGTCGTGCTCGATGCCGAGCAGGGGATTGCCGCGCTGGACGCCAACATCGCCGGTTATGCAGTCGAAGCGGGTTGTTCAATTATCCTGGCGGTGAACAAGTGGGATACGATCGAGAACAAAGACACGCACACCGGCTCGGCCTTTGAACGCAAAGTGCGCGACCAGATGAAGTTTCTTAGCTGGGCGTCGGTGGTTACTATTTCCGCATTGACCGGACAGCGCGTGCCGAAGCTCTTGCCGCTGGTCATCGAAGCTAACAAAGCACGCAACGTGCGAATTTCGACGGCGCGGTTGAATGAATTCTTTGACCGTGAGATCACGCAGGGGTCAGGGATCCTGCCGGCGAGGCCGCATGGCGGTTCGCGCCTGCACGTGCAGTACATCACGCAGATAGGCATTCGTCCGCCAACCTTCGTCGTTTTCACTTCGGGCGGCAAGGCCGGCCTGCATTTCTCTTTCGTGCGCCATCTCGAGAATAAGATGCGCGAGGAATTTGGTTTCCTGGCGACGCCAATCAGGTTTGTCGAGCGGCACAAGTCAAAGCGACGACGTTAGAGGGACTGTTCACGAGATCGTTTCCGGCTGGACAATCATCAGGCCGGCGAAAAAGGCGTTCAACTAACCAAATTGCTGACGACTTGGACAGAGGAGAAAAACGATCCACGAAGTCACACGAAGTAACTCGAAGCAAAGCCCGTCCTTGGCCTTGCTTCGTGTGACTTCGTGGATCGTCTCCTACTCCGCATGATCGAACTTCTAAACGGTATTCATTTCCTGAGCAATGATTGACCAATCCATCGACTTCGAAGTTCAGGCGCGTGACGGCGAGGCCCGCGCCGGTCTGCTCAAAACTCGTCGCGGCGAGATCGAGACGCCAGTGTTCATGCCTGTAGGCACCGCCGGTACGGTGAAGGGCATTCGCTTCGAAGAACTCGAATCACCCGAACTCGATGCGCGAATCATTTTAGGGAACACTTATCATCTTTGGCTGCGGCCGGGGATCGAAACGATCAAGGCATGCGGCGGACTGCACAAATTCATCGGCTGGGAGCGCGCCATGTTGACGGATTCCGGAGGCTTCCAGGTTTGGAGCCTGGGCGCGCTGCGCAAAATCAGCGAAGAGGGAACAGAGTTTCGTTCGCACATCGACGGCGCAAAGTGTTTTCTTTCGCCGGAGATTTCGATGGAAGTCCAGACCGCGCTGGGATCAGAAATAGCGATGGCTTTTGATGAGTGTGCGCCGGGCGAAGCGACCACGGATGAAGCACGGCGAAGTATGGAACTGACGCTGCGCTGGGCGAAGCGATCGAAAGAGGCGTTTGATGTAGCGCAAGTTGCTGACTTGCGGTTAGCAGAGACGAAAGAATCTGCGGGTAAAACGGAGGCGCAAGTTAACAACTTGCGCTACAGCCAGGCGTTGTTTGGCATCATTCAGGGCGCTGCGCACCTCGATCTTCGTCGCGAGAGTCTGGAGCGGACTGTTGAACTCGGCTTTGACGGTTATGCGATTGGCGGACTCAGCGTCGGTGAAGAGAAGCCGGTGATGCTGGAAGTCATCGAAGAGATTGCGCCGCGTATGCCCGCCGACAAACCGCGCTATCTGATGGGCGTCGGCACTCCGGAAGATTTGATTGAAGCTGTCGCCCGCGGCGTAGACATGTTCGACTGTGTCTTGCCGACGCGCAACGGTCGCAACGGACAGGCCTTCACTTCGCAAGGCCGTCTGAATATCAAGAATGCGCGCTATATTAATGACCAACTACCTTTGGACGAAGCCTGCGCGTGTTCGGTTTGCCGCCGCCACACGCGGGCTTTTCTCAGGCATCTGTATCAATCCGGCGAAATGCTCGCCAGCATCCTTCTGACGCACCACAATCTGGCGTTCTTCCTTGACACTATGCGACGTGTCAGGCAAGCTATCCGTTCTGGCCAATACGCGAAATTTCGGCGAGAGTACACTGAGCAACTGAGTTCAGGTTTGGGATGAGCGCGAGCCTCGGATTGAGCCCGCTACTCGCCCGCCGCCGCGGGCACAACTAACAAAACTATTTATGACGTTATTTCTTTTTCAAGCAGGTGGGTTGGGCGGCGCTTTGGTTCCAATGCTCTTGATTTTCGGGGTGTTCTATCTCCTGCTGATCAGGCCCCAACAGAAGAAACAGCGTCAGTTGCAAGCGACCATTGCTGAGTTGAAGTCAGGCGACAAAGTGATTACCACCGGCGGCGTTATCGGGACGATTACAGCCGTGCGTGACACGAGTTTTCTGATCCGCAGCGCCGAGAAGACGATTCTCGAAATTGCGCGTTCAGCGGTGGCCGGAGTTGATTCAGAAGAAGAAAAGAAATAGTGGCACAGACTTTAGTCTGTGATTAATCCGGAAGATGGCAACCGCCAGGGTTGTCGAACAAGTAATGAAGAAACGGAACTTACTTCAGCGATCAGTCATTATCGGGATCGTTACTCTGATCGGGATTTACATCGTCATTGGACCTCACGGGCGCCGGCCGCATGCCCAGGACTTTACCGGCGCAGGCGTCAAAGCCAATCTCGCGAATAACATTCATCTCGGCTTGGATCTCAGGGGCGGATCGCATCTCGTCATGCGGGTGAAGATCGAGGAGTTTTTCAAGAAGCTCACCGAAGAAAACGCGCTCGCGGTACAGAATGCTGCGAAGGAGGCAGGCCTTCCGGTTAAGGAAGCGCGTGCTGAAACCGCAGGTGGAAACTATCGCGTGGTTGTGGAGGTCACTGATCCCTCCAAAGCTCAGGAGATTCGCGACCTGGTCGCAAAGAAGGCGGATCTCAACGATCAGGTTGGCTGGGCGTATTCTTCATCAGGCAACACGTTGACGTGGACATTGACTGGAGCGGCGCAGCGCACGCTGGCGGAATCGGCCACCGACCAGGCGATGAAGATTATCGATACCCGCATCAATGCGGTGGGTGTTGCCGAGCCATTGCTGGCACGTCATGGCGGTCAAAACTCTCATGAGATTTTACTGCAGATGCCTGGCATGCAGGATCCCGAGCGCGTCAAACAGTTGCTCAAGGGCCAGTCGCATCTCGAACTCGTTCACGTGATTAGTCCCCCCGCCGGACAGGTATCGAGCCCCCAAACTTATTTGTCTGAAGCTGAAGCCATCGCGTCTCTAAACAGCGGCGGCAAGATTCCCACGAATCGGCGGGTGGTTCCATACATCGAGCGTTCGGAACTGGCGGCCGAACAGGCGAACCCAAACACCCAGGCGGCAAAGAAGTGGGTAGTAATAGAGTCTCCACCGATTATCGATGGCGCCCAATTGCGGAGCGCAACCGCGACTCAATCCCGAGCCGGCGCTGATGAGTACGAGATTGATTTCGCCTTGAAGCAAGCTGGTTCGCAGAAATTCGGCGAGTGGACCGGTGCGAATATTAACGAGTACATGGGCGTGCTCCTGGACGACCAGGTAAAATCCATCGCTTTCATTAAAGGCCAGATTTTCGATCAGGGACAAATCACCGGCAGATTTTCGAAGCAGTCGGCTGACGATCTGGCGCTGACGCTTCGTTCCGGCGCCTTGCCTGCGCCGATCGAGTATCAGGAAGAACGCACGGTCGGACCCAGCCTGGGTGCGGATTCGATTCGGTCCGGCGTGCGCGCCTCTCTGCTCGGGCTGACGCTGGTCGTGCTTTTTATGCTGATTTACTACCGCGGATCGGGCATCAACGCGGTCGTCGCTTTGTTCCTCAATATGATTCTGATGCTGGCCGGGTTGATTCTCTTTGGCGCCACCCTGACGTTGCCGGGCATCGCCGGAATCATTCTGACGATTGGCATGGCCGTCGACTCGAACGTGCTTATTTTTGAGCGCATCCGGGAAGAGCTACGTTCCGGCAAGACGATACCGTCGTCCGTCGAGCAGGGTTTCGGGCACGCCTTTGTGACGATCATCGATACCCACGTGACGACGATTGTTTCGTCGCTGTTCCTTTACGCGTTCGGAGCCGGGCCAATTCGCGGTTTCGCGGTAACGCTCGTGCTCGGATTGCTGGTTAACCTGTTTTCGGCAGTTTACGTTTCGCGGACGATCTTTATTTGGCTTCTTAGCCGCAAAGGAAAGCGGGTCGAGTCGCTAAGCATTTGAAGGTCAGGGCTGCAATTTACAATTAGAAGTTCATGCTTCGATTATTTCACGACATTAATGTTGACTGGCTCGGTAAGCGGCGTTTCTTTATCGGCCTTTCGATCGTTCTGATGCTGGCCGGAATGGGCACCGCCCTTTACCGCCATAAGTTCCATCCAAATGGAACCGAAGCTTTCAACCTCGGCGTCGATTTCAAGGGCGGGACCGTCATTACGGTGAGGTTCAAGCAGCCACCCCCAGCAGATACGCTTCGCGCTGCAATCAATAAAGCCGGCATTAAAGACACCGTCATTCAACCGGTTCTGAGCAAGGCGGGCGAGTTCCTGGTTAAGGTGCCGCACCAGGGATTTGAGGAATCGGCGACCGGCGAGACTCAAGTTGGCGTAGACGCCGCGCGGGCTAAGATCAAAACTGCACTCAATACGTTTGGCGCTGAAGCTGACCCACAGTTTAAGACTCTGGAAGATGATCCCAAAGCAGCGTACAAGATCGAAGGCACCGACGCGGTCGGTCAGGTCGCGAGCAAGCAGTTGCGCAATCAGGCGATCGCCGTCACGATTGCGGCGCTCATCGGAATGTTGCTCTTCATCGCTTTTCGATTCGAATGGACTTACGGCGCGGCTGCTGTCATAGCAGTCTTCCATACTGTGCTGGTGACTCTCGGACTCTTTTCAATCTTTCAGATCGAAATTAACCTGACGGTTATTGCCGCGCTCTTGACGCTGGTCGGGTTTGACGTCAACGATTCGATCGTCATCTTCGATCGAATTCGCGAAAACCGGAAGTTGTATCGACGGATGAATTTGTATGACGTCACCAATTTGTCGATCAACCAGACGCTTTCGCGCACGGTGATCACGTCGGGCCTGGTGTTCCTTTCCGTCGTGGCGATGGTGCTGCTGGGTGGCGAAACGCTAAGGCCGTTTTCGCTGGCGTTATTGATGGGCATAGTCTTTGGCACGTACGACACTATCGCAGTGGCCGGACCAATCATGGTCTGGTGGGAAAAGAAGATCGCGGCCGCAAACAAGGTGTCCGCTGCCAGCACTCGAGAAACCAATCTCAAGTCAAACCGCGGTGGCACGCGCGGCGAGCGAGCGCGTGACAGCGTCGGCAAGCCATCGCAAGTAGCTTAAAGGCGGGAACCGAAGCCCGGTCGCCGGGTTCTAACAATCTGTGTTTGTTTTTCCGGCAACGTGCTCCGCTAAGTCGCCCCAGGACGCTGTTTCACAGTCGGATTTGGTCTTGACTTTGCGAGCAATTGCGGCATAAACTGCAAACGTTGCTGGCCAATTAAATACGCTCGTTATCGTGCCCTTGGCTTAAGTGGGTAGGACGCACGGTGGTTTGTACGTTGAGATGGCCGGTTTCTTTTTGTCTCGCATAGTGGCCGGGTTCAACGTGAGGGCGCAATGAATGCCCAGGACCTTTCCGCTGCAATTCCTCTTCTTGTTGTCATCAGGCGGATTTCGAGCGATGGGTGAAATGATCGCAATTTGATTAATTGTTATCCCTGACCCATTTGGCACTGATTTTGGGAGGACCGAACGATGTTCGAAAACCTGGTTGAGTCTGGATCGCACAGTAAAGATGTAGCGCGAAAAGGCTCCTTTATTCTGGTTACCTTTGCCATCTATGCGGTTTTTCTGCTGACAGCTTTCGTCGCCGGAATCTGGTGGGCCACCGCAAACATCGATCAGCAGACGCTTGAGCTGACTGCCTTGATTGCTCCGGTTCCGGTGCCGCAACAACAGGTTCAAAAGCAGGAAGCTAAGCCGGAGAAAATGGAGATTAGCAAGAATGTCGACGTGCGCAAAGAGCTGATTGCCGACGTGACTCGCGCCGACTTAGTGCCGAAGACAATCGAGTCAAAGGCCAGCGATGTGCCCCCGGTTCGCAAAGGCGTCGTGACGATGGTAGGGAGTGGCAACTCGAATGCCGTCGCGCCGATGGCCCCAGGCGCGGGCACGGGCCAGATCATTTCCAGCGGGCCCGCGAAGGTTGTGATCGCGGATGAGCCGCCGCCGCCGCCGCCCAAGCCGACTCCGCATGCGCCGATTTCCGGAGGCGTGCTCAACGGCAAGGCTGTGCATCTGGTTACGCCGCCGTATCCGCCGATTGCCAGAAGTGCGCATGCTGCCGGAGCCGTGCAGGTGCAGGTGTTGATCGACGAGAACGGAAATGTGATCTCAGCGCACGCAATGTCCGGCCATCCGCTGCTACAGGCTGCGGCCGTGGCTGCCGCGCGCGCATCGAAGTTCACGCCGACCAAGCTTTCCGGACAGCCAGTGAAGGTAAACGGCGTAATCATCTACAATTTTGTAGCGCAGTAAATAATCCGGCGCGCTGGTTCGCCTCAGAACCGAGAGCTGCCAGCGTTCGGTCTTAACTGCCGGTCAGGAATCAATGTAATCAAAACCCTTTGGAGGAGTTACCGTGACTATTTTGACAAGCATCCTCGGAACGAAAGCAATCGGCTTTCTTCTCTTTCTCTGGCAGACTCCTAGTCCGAACGCGGCGCCAGGCGGAACTGGTAATGAGTTCACGATCATATCGATGATCAAGAACATGGGCCCGGTAGCGATTACCGTGATGATCATTCTGCTCATCATGTCTGTGTACTCAATCGCCATCATGGTCGAACGTTACCTGACCTATACTGCGGCTAAGAAACAGTCGCGTGAGTTCGCTCCTCGGGTAGCCCAGGCGCTGAAGAACAACCGCATTGAAGAGGCGATCAATATCAGCGACAAACATCGCAAGTCGCACCTCGCGATGGTGGTGAATAGCGGGCTGCAGGAATTTCGCGCGCACGAACAGTCAAACGAGATTTCGGGTGACGAGATCGAGGCCTCTAAACGCGCACTGCAGCGGGCCATCGCCATCAAGACGGCCGAGTTTCGCCGTGGCCTTTCCGGCCTTGCCACCATCGGCTCGACAGCTCCGTTCGTAGGTCTGTTCGGCACCGTGTTCGGCATTATCAACGCTTTCCAGGGCATGAAGAACGCCGAGACGGCGGGTATCGCAGCCGTCGCCGGTGGTATTTCGGAAGCACTGTTTACCACGGCAATGGGCCTGGTAGTCGCCGTTCCGGCGGTCTGGCTCTTCAACTACTTTACCGGCAAGGTCGATGGATTCATTGTGGAAATGGACAATTCAGCCTCGGAGCTGGTTGACTATTTCATCAAGAATCGCACGAAGCAGTTGAATCCGTAGTGCTCGGGTTGACGGGTGAGATTTGGTGCGCGGGGGCCTTTGCGGTTTCCTCTCATTCTGCTCACTCGCCGGTCTTGCACCACGAAAGGAGTTTGAGCTATGGGAATGCAAGGTGGGGGCGGCGGCGGGTTTTCGTCAGAGATTAACGTCACGCCGATGGTGGATATCATGTTGGTGCTGCTGATCATCTTCATGGTGGTCACGCCGTTCCTGCAGAAGGGCATCACGGTCGCGATCCCGCGCGACCTGAGAAATCCCGACGAAGATCAGAACATAAACAAGGAATCTGCGGTCATCATCTCGATCCCAAAGGATGGGGAGTATTACCTCGGGAAAAAGAAGGCCGGCCTTGAGGACCTTAAGTCGGCCGTCGAAAAGGCGTTGGCCAACAAGAAGGAAGAGGACAAGATTGTTTACATTAAGAGCGGCGTCGAAGTCAGCTATGGCGAGGTAGTAAAAGTGATTAACGCCGTTCGCGAGAAGGGTGTCGACAAAATAGGATTGGTTGCCGATAAGAAGAAGAAAGGAGGAGCCGCTGCGGCTCCCGCAACCTGATCCTTGAATGGATTTCGGAACACCGTTACTGCGTAATGCTCGCAGAGAGAGATTGAGGGTAAGTCTATGGGAATGAGTGGAGGCGGTAATCGCGCGGTTCCGTTCATCAACGTCACCCCGCTAATCGACGTGTTGCTGGTGCTGCTGATCATCTTCATGGTCGTCACGCCGCTTAAGCCCAGCCGCTTCAAGGCGGATATTCCGACCCAAAGAGACCCTAACGAAAACATCCAAAATCTCAAGCCGAATCCGCTGACGCTGGTCGTCTCGATCACTCCGGATCTGCAAATCAAGCTCAACCAGGATTTGATGGGCTCGGTTAACGATCCCAGCGCGCTGGCCGCCAAACTGCAACAGACCTTCCAACAGCGGAAAGAACAGCATGCCTACAAGGTGGGCATGGAAGGAGCTTCGAATGTTCCGGAAGATCAGCGGATTGAGAAGACCGTGTTCGTAAAGGCGCCACGCGCCCTGCACTACGGCGATGTCGTAAAGGTGATCGATGCAATCAAAGGAGCCGGCGCCAATCCAGTCGGCTTGCAGGTTGACGATTTGCCGTAATAAAACCTGTGACGTTATTCGCCGGTATTTCTTCCGCCACGAGGGCTTTTGCGGCTACCGAAAAGCCGGGGCGGCATCTTTCATCAAAACGGAGCTAATAGAATGAGACTCTCTTGGTCCAGGATCGGCGCGACAGCGATCCTGACTTTGTTTGTCGCTGCCGGTGCCGGCTGCTCGCTCGCCAACAAGGTCAGGGCCAAGAATGAGCTGAACGAAGCGGCGCGCACCTACAGGGAAGGCCATTTCGAAGAGGCTGAGCAGCACGCCAAGCGCGCGTTGTATATCGATCCGGACAACAAGACTGCGGCTATCTTCGTCGCCCGGGTCATTCACCAACAGTACAAACCCGGCGTTGATAATCCTGAGAACATCGCCAAAGCGCGCGAAGCGATCGAAGCTTACCAGGGCATCATTGCGAAGGATCCGAACAACGACGAGGCCTACAAGGCGATCTCGGTGCTCTATTCGGCCATTAAAGACGAGGCCAAGCTGCGCGAGTGGATCCTGAAGCGGGCGAACGATTCCAGCATGTCCAACGAGAAGCGCGCCGAAGCATACGCAATTCTGGCCGGTAAGGACTGGGATTGTTCTTACAAGATCACCGAGCTTCCCGATGTGAAGGTAACGACAAACGAAGGCGGCAAGCCGAATGTCGTTTACAAGAAACCCACAGACCAGAAGGATTTTGACAGCGCCCAAAAGTGCGTAGCGCGCGGACTCGAAGAGGGTGAAACCGCGATTAAGTTTGATCCTAATAGCGAATCAGCCTGGTCTTACAAGACGAACCTCCTGCTCGAGGCCGCTAAACTAGCCGAGATGGACGGCAACGCCGACCGGAAAGCAGCTTATCAAAAGCAGGCTAACGAAGCCGGCAAGAAAGCCTCAGCCCTGGCTGAGGAACGCCGCAAGAAAGAAGAAGCAGCCGAGGCAGCAGCGGCTACACCCACTCCGTAGAGAGTGAACGGTAAGCGCCCGGCGCTAATCACACTGGCAGCAGCGGAATAGGTGACGCGGACTTTCGGGTCGAGCGTCACCTATTTTGTTATAATCAGGGCGTACCTGGTTCTTTGTACTTGGAGCTTTGCACTCTACCGCTGTCACACGCCAGCTGATTGAACCAACCGAAGCACGAAGCACAAAGAACAAAAGCACGAACTACCATGGTTAGAATCGAAGAAATCTGCGAAAAAGTCCGGCGCAATCATCCGCAGGCCGACCTGAATCTGCTGCGCCGTGCTTACCTGTTTTCAGCGCGCGAGCACAAAGGTCAAAAACGGGCTTCCGGCGAATCATATCTGGTGCATCCTTTGGAAGTCGCGAACATCCTCGCCGATATGCGTCTGGACGCCGTCTCGGTTTCAACTGGTTTGCTGCATGACGTAGTTGAAGACACGCTGGCTGACACCGCTACGATTCGCGACTATTTTGGGGAAGAGGTGGCGCACCTGGTTGAGGGCCTCACCAAGATTGCGCACATCAGCAGCGTCTCGCGTGAAGAGCAGCAGGCGGAAAACGTGCGCAAGATGTTGTTGGCGATGGTTGACGACGTGCGGGTGGTGTTGGTGAAGCTTGCCGATCGCTTGCACAACATGCGCACGCTGGAGTACCTCAGTCCCGAGAAGCGTCGCCGGATCGCGCAGGAAACGATGGACATCTACGCCCCCATCGCGCACCGGCTGGGCATGGGCAAACTGCGTGGAGAGTTGGAAGACCTGGCTTTCAAAAACCTTCATGCGGAAGATTACCGCGACCTGACCGCGCAGATGGAAAAGCGCCGGGCGGCCAACGAAGCATTCCTCAATGATGTGACCGCCACGATTCAACAGAAGATGGAAGAGGCGGGGGTGCCGTTCGTGCGCATCGAAGGCCGCGTCAAACGCCTGTACTCAATCTGGAAGAAGCTGGCCCGGCAGGAGGTTGAGCTCGATCAGGTCTATGACCTGGTGGCCGCCCGCGTGATTACGCCCAACGAGATTCGAGATTGTTATGCGGCACTTGGCGTGATTCACACCACCTGGAAGCCCGTGCCGGGCCGTTTTAAAGACTGGATTGCCACCCCGCGCGACAATCTGTACCAGTCATTGCACACCTCGGTCATTGGATCGAAAGGCCTGCCCTTTGAAGTGCAAATCCGAACTGAGCAGATGCACGTGACCGCCGAGGAAGGCGTCGCGGCGCACTGGAAATACAAGGAAGGGAAACGCGGTGCGCGCGACGACGACGAGGCGCTGAAGGTTCTGCGCTCGCTGGTCGAGTGGACCCAGGACGTTGAGGACTCGCGCGAATTCATCGATGCATTAAAGCTCGATCTCTACCAGAAGGATGTCTATGCATTCACGCCCATGGGGAAGGTGATCCAGTTGCCGAAAGGCGCGACGACAGTGGACTTCGCTTACATGATTCACTCGGAAGTCGGCAACACGTGCACGGGAGCGCGAGTCAATGGCCGGATGGTGCCGCTCCGAACGTTGATTCAAAACGGCGATGTGGTCGAGATCATCCGGACTGCCAGCGCGCACCCTTCGCGCGACTGGTTGAACTTTGTCGCGACTTCGCGCGCGCGTAATCGTGTGCGGCACTGGGTGGCCGACCAGCAACGCGCCGAGTCGATTGAAATTGGGCGCAAACTTTTCGAAAAAGAAGCCGGCCGCTTTCAACTCTCTCTTAAGAAGGTGCTGGGTGACGGCAACGGCGATCTCAAGCGGATTGCCGGTGAATATGGCTACGGGCGCACTGACGATCTGCTGGCGGCGATGGGCTACGGCAAAATTGTGCCGCGGAACATAATCGCGAAATACCTGGGGCCGGAAAAATTCGCGGCGCTCGATAATCAGAAGGAATCTCGTCTGCGCACCGGAGTGCGCGCGGTCAAGCGCCTGATTACCGGCGACGACGCCATCGTCGTTCGCGGCGTGGAAGACCTAATGGTGAATCGCGCCCGCTGCTGCAATCCCCTGCACGGCGAACAGATCATCGGCTATATCACGCGTGGCAAAGGGGTCGCTGTGCACACCGCGCGCTGCAAAAACGTGAAGCAGTTGATGATCAATCCCGAACGAATCGTTACGGTCGAGTGGGCTGCCAAACCTGAGAAGACTGCTTACGCGGTGAAATTGTTGGCGGTGACTGAGAACCGCACCGGAATGATCGCGGGTATTACCGGAGCGATCTCTGACATGAAGACCGGGATTCGGGACGCGCGGGCTTCAGTCGGCCCCGATCAAAAAGGCCGCATCGAAGTTACCGTAGAAGTATTTGACGTGAAGCATCTGGACAAAGTGATGAGCTCGATCAAGAACGTCTCGGGCGTGCTGGATGTTGAGCGTTTGCAGGGCGCGGCGTGATTGCATCAGTGGGCTGTGATTGAGCGGCGCGCAATAAACAGCCGACAATGCGCACAAAATGATAGGCAGTGAATGGTAAGCTTTCTGCCCACTGCCCACTGCCCACTGCCCACTGCCCACTGCCCACTGTTTATTTCCCTACTGCCTTGCGTTTTCCATCCGTATCGTAAAGCTCGATTGTCTCTGCGTAAGGCTTGACCTGTTCGCTGATCTCGGCGGCGTCACCCACGATTACGATTGCCGCCGCGTCGGGAGTGACATGAGTGTGCGCCACCCGCTGAATATCCTCCGCGGTAACCGCGTTGACCTGATCGCGGTAGGTTTCCAGATAGTTCCTCGGAAGATCGTACATCCTGATGCTGACCAGTTGATCGATTAATCCGTCCTGCGTTTCAATGCGGATCGGGAAGACGCCGGACAGATAAGCCTTGGCGTTCTTGAGTTCCTCGGCCGCCACAGCCTCGTCGCGAATCCGCCCTAATTCATAAAAGAACTCGTGCAGTGAGGCCCCGGTCACCGGCGTCCGCACTTCGGCCGTGGCGCGGAAAGTTCCGGCCAGGCGCCGCGCGTCCAGATTTGAATAAGCGCCATAGGTGTAGCCCTTTTCCTCGCGCAAATTCATGAATAGGCGTGACGAAGCGTTCGCGCCGAGGATCGTGTGCATCACGAGCATGGGAAAATAATCCGCGCTGGTGCGGGTGATTCCCTCATTCGCAATGACGATGTTGGACTGGGCTGATCCGGGACGATCGACCACATAAACTGAGCGGGCGGATCGCTTTGGCAGCGGAGGAAGATCCAGATGGGGCAGACTGCCAGGCTGCCAATCTGCGAATAACTTTTCAATCTGCGCGATCATCTTGTCGCGATCGACATCACCGACAACCACAAACACGGCGTTATTCGGAATGTAGGTGGTGGCGCGAAACCTCACCAGATCGTCGCGCGTCATCGCGTCGAGCATTTCCGGCGTGGGAGACAGACGAGAATAGGGATGCTTGCCGAACACGACCTGCGACAGGCGTTCAGAAGCGAGAAATGTTGGTTGAGCACGTTGCTGTATGAGGAGTTGCTTGGTGTTTTCTCGGGCCAGGTCCACTTCGTTTTGCGGGAACGACGGATTCATGGTGACATCGGCCATCAAATCCAGAATCTCATCAGCGTAGACCGAGAGGGACGATGCCGCCACCGTGGTGAAATCAGAGCTTGACCCAACCGCCAGTGTCGCCCCAAAACGCTCTACCTCTTCAGCAATCTGCCGACTGCTGCGCCGTGTCGTGCCTTCCGTCATCAGGCTCGACATCATATCGCTCAAGCCTGGCAGTTCCGCGGGATCGTTGGCATCACCACAGCGAAACGCCAGGCGAAAACTGATTAGCGGCAGCCGTTTGTCTTCGACCACCACCAGGCCTAATCCATTCGGGAGTGTCGTCTCGATATGCTGCGGCAGATTCAACGGCCGCGGCGCGAGCGGCGGCGGCATCTGACGGCGAAAGGCTTCGGTCTCTGTCATGTAAAGGCCCCTGTGTTCCGGTTGCGTTACGAAAGATCTGTGAAGGGATTAGGTCGACTCGATTGCAGATTCGGCCTGCGGCTGCGGCAGTCCCAGCGGCCCCGTGGTTCGATCATCAGGGGCGGCCGGCACTTGTGGCGGAGGCGCCGCCGGCTGCTCGGGTTCGTCGGGCCCGAGCGGCGCGGCCGCCGCTGATTCCTGCGGAGCCGGCACGATTTCCAGTAGCACACGATTATCGGTATCCAAAAAATTCGCGACCACATCGCGAATCTGGTCGGCCGTAATTTTCAAGTAATTGGCCAGATCGGAATTGAAGAGTTCCGGATCGTTGTCATACAAAGCGAATTCGGCGAGTTGCTGCGCGCGAAACAGCGACGACTGGCGGCTGCGCACCGCGCTGTTGAAAAGATTGTTGCGCAGCTTCTCCATTTCATCGTCGCTCGGTCCCAGCGTGGCGAGGTCTTTGATCTCTGTCAGGATCGCATCACGAATCTGAGCCCCCTCGCTGTCCGGTTTGGGAATGACGACGATTAGTAAACCTGAAGGGCCGCGCCGCTCATCGATTCCCCCCTGAATTTGCACGACGGATTCTTCGCCTTTGACCAGCTTTAGATACAGGCGCGCGCTTTCGCCTTCGAACAACAAATGACTGGCCAGAGAGAGCGCATAAAAGTCCGGGCTGCGGCGCTCTGGAATCTTCCAACCGAGCGCGAAGGCCGGCACGGGCGCCAGCTTGTCGAGAAAAGTGTCCCGGTGCTGGGCGACTTTGACCGGTTCGCTTACGTCAACCGGAGGTGGCGGCGGCTGGCTGGGGATGGTGACGAAATACTTTTCGATCATCGATCGCGTTGCGGCCATATCGAAATCCCCGGCAATCGCCAGCACGGCGTTGTTGGGGGCGTAATAAATGCGAAAGAACTCGCGGATGTCTGCAACCGTCGCCGCGTCCAGATCCTCCATCGATCCGATAGTCGAATGCGCATTGGCATGGTTGCGGAAACACATTTCAAACAAACGCAGGAACCCGTTCACGTACGGCTGATTGTCATAACGAAGTCGTTTTTCTTCCTTAACGGCCTCGCGCTGATTATCGAGGTTCTCTTGGGTTACACTCAGCGAGCGCATGCGATCGCTCTCCAGCCAAAGCGCCAATGGTAACTGGCTGGCCGGCAAAGTCTCGAAGTAGTTCGTGCGTTCACTCGAAGTCGTGCCGTTCATCGTGCCGCCCGCATTTGAGATGTACTGAAAGTGCGCGGCCTTGGGAACGTTTTCCGAGCCCTGGAACATCATGTGTTCGAAAAGATGAGCAAAGCCGGTGCGGCCTTCGCGTTCGTTGCGCGAGCCGACATCATAATAAACAGCCACCGACACGACGGGCACAGAGTGGTCTTCATTCAAAACCACGCGCAGGCCGTTACCTAAACTAAATTGTTCGATGGGGGTGTGTGGAACCTGAAAAGTTTTCTGCACGTACCAGCCCGATCCAAACCGCACAGCGCGGTGATTTGCACGTCATCTGTAGAGCTTAGGGAATAGAGTTTACCGCGTAATGCCCCGGATTAACAAAGACGCACGCACTGCAAATCGCGTCAAACTGAAGTGGCACAGACCTCAGTCTGTGATCGTTACTCCACAAACTAAAGTCTGTGCCACTAAATCAGGCGCAGGTGTGGCTTCTAGTCTTTCTTGTCGCCCACCATACCGCGCAGTTCTGCGCGCAGGCGCTCGATCTCAGCCAGCTTTTGTTCGACCCGTTCGAAAAGAGGTCCCTGAGTTTTGATGCCTTCATCAATTAGAAATGCCGCTGCTTCGGCGCGCGTACCGAACACACCGGCCTGCACCAACTGGCCCAGCTTATGCTGTGCGTCCTGCGACACCTTCACGGCGATCATATAGTCATCCTTCGCCGAGATCGCCCGTTCAATCGTCCGGCTGATGTCGCGGCCAATCGCCGAAAGTTGTTCCGGGATGCGCGCAGCCATATCTCGCATGGTGGAACTGACGTTGGCGCGCTCGTCCGTCTGCTCTGGTTCACCCTCGTGCATGATCAACTCCTCTTTCTTTTCCGACGCGTCCGTTTGCGGTTGAAATGATGTACTCATTAGATAGTGCTCCTTAAACTTTGGTAAAACTCTTGTACGATGCTCGGGGGTTACAAGTTCATTCTAAGAAGCTCCCCGATCAGCGTCAAGGAGGGTTACAGAACCGGCAGCGGTAGCGACCAGATCAAGCATGCAACTGTAATTCGAGGGTTGAGTTTCTGAGTCCGATTCGCTACTGCTCCCGGTTCTGTACCTAGCCGCGTTTTTGGTTCTTATGCCGCCTTCAATTCAGTGCAACACGCGGAACATCGCGTGGCCTTAATCGGAATCGCTGTCAGGCAGTAAGGACAGTCTTTCCTGGACGGGTCAGTGTTTCGCATCTTGTTGACAATCTTAACCAGAAGGAAGATTACCAGCGCGATGATCAGAAAGTTGATGATGTCGTTGATGAACGCGCCGTAGGCTATCACGGGAACGGCCTTGGCCTTTGCGTCGCCGAGCGAAACCGGCATGCCCTTCGATTTGTCGAGCACGTAGAACAAACTCGCAAAGTCGACCTTGCCGAGCAGCAGTCCGATGGGCGGCATGATGATGCCGTCCACGAACGAGGTCACGATCTTGCCAAAGGCGACGCCGATGATTACGGCTACCGCCAGGTCAATGATGTTTGCGCGGGCAATGAACTCTTTGAATTCTTTGAGCATTGGATTCTCCTTAAGTGGCACAGACTTCAGTCTGTGATTTGCGTGGGGAGCACAGGCCCAAAGCCTGTGCCGCTCTCACTGACAATCCTTGGCCAGTTTAAAGCCGGCCTTTTCCGCTTCATCCTTATCCTTGAATTTAATCCGGCTAGCTTCAGCGACGCGGTTGAGGGCTGAACAATCAGACGGGTAATAAAGCTTCGTGCGTTGGTCGCCAATGACCAGCGCCGCCGCTGCCTCGGCGGCTGCGGCTGCCTCTTCGCGGCGAGCAGCGATCGTCTCTTGCGCGGCCTCATCGCTGATCCGAAGGCTGGGGCTACCTGCAATTATCGACGCTGTCACCGAGAACCCGTTGCAAATCAACTTCCGGCCGCCTTGTTTTGGTGACCACTCGGCGGGAAGGCTCAGCGATTTGCTCATGCCGTCGACGAAGGTTTCGAGGGTCTGCCACTTGAACGTGCCTTCAAATCCAATCCACAAACCTACCAGTCTGCCGTCGAGAAAATCCAACGAGATGGTGCGGATGTCGGCGAACGCGGTCTGGTCAAAGCTTTTGTCGAAATAAGGATTGAGGCTAATCCGGGCGACGCCAAACTGATCCGGACGGGCGAGTTGAACTTGCGCGACGTGCGCCTTTGCCTGCTCGAAAGTCATGCCGACACGAAAGCCGCGCAGTTCGGCTGACTCGGGCAACTGATCGATTTTTAGTGAGCAGGGAGATGTTTGAGCTGTAGCTGTGGCCGCGGCAAACAAGACCACCATGAGCAGCCAGAAGACTCGGTTAGTGTTCCAGATCGGATGGCAGATCATTGTCTCTTTGTGCGATCAGGCCTTTGATCAGTTCGGCCAGCGCGCCCGGATCGAATGGCGTCGAGACATATTCGTTACAACCGGCCTCGATGGCTATCGATCTGTACTTGTCGGCGCCATAAGCAGAAACGGCGACAATCGGCGTCCGCCGCAAAGCCTGATACTCGCGTATTCGCTGCGTAGCGTCAAGACCGTTCATGCCCGGCATCATCACATCCATGATGATCAGATCGGGTAACTCGCGCTGGGCGACGCTGATCGCCTCTTCTCCGGTTTCGGCCTCAACCACGCGGTAGCCGTTCTTCGCCAGCCACATCTTCATCATCAGACGCGTGTCGTCAAAGTCTTCGACGAGCAGAATCGTTCGCAGGGCTGGATAGTTCTGGGCAGTTTGGTCTTCCATGGACAGCGATCGGAGGAGGGACAAGAAGGGGCACCCGAAATCAAAGGGTGAGTAAGAACGATATGATAAAGGAACGGGCCTGGTCAACAGGAGAAGATGACGTGATGCCGGCGAGGTGCGAGCGTTTTGGCTTCCTTCTCCAGTTGGGAGGTTTCCGACCGTTGTCAAACCATTCCGATTTGGGTAGCATCGCGATCAAATGTCCACTAACAATGAAACCATGAGCGGCGATGAGATTGTCGATCTCTGCCGGCGTCACACGCTTTTCGAATGGTCCGCCCAGTCCGCGGTGGTGCCGATCCCGGTCGCGCGGGCGAAGGGGATCTACTTTTGGACGCCGGAAGGAAAGCGTTTCATCGACTTTAATAGTCAGTTGATGTGCGTAAACATCGGGCACGGCGACGAACGGGTAATTCGCGCAATTAATGAGCAGGCCGCGACGCTCGCTTATGCGAATCCTTTCATGGCCACCGACGTGCGCGCGCGGTTGGGCGTGAAACTCGCCAAGATCACGCCCGGTGACATCGACGCCTTTTTCTTTACCAACGGAGGCGCCGAAGCGAACGAGAACGCAATTCGCATTGCGCGGATGTTTACCGGCCGTCACAAAATTGCCTCGCGCTACCGCTCGTACCACGGCGGCACGGCGGGCGCTCTAACACTGACGGGCGATCCACGAAGGTGGGCGGCTGAGCCGGGCATCCCTGGTGTCATTCGCATTCCTGACTTCTATCACGGCATTCAAAAAGGCTCCGACACGACTGAAGACGTGCTGACCCGCACCGAAGAGGTTTTGCAACTCGAAGGTCCGCAAACGATCGCGGCGATTATTGTAGAGCCCGTTGTTGGGACGAACGGAATCCTGATTCCGCCGGACGGCTACATGCAGGGGTTACGCGTGCTTTGCGACAAGTACGGCATCCTGCTGATCGCCGACGAAGTGATGGCCGGCTTTGGCCGCACCGGCGAATGGTTCTCAGTCAACCACTGGAATGTCGTGCCCGATTTGATCTCGATGGCCAAAGGCCTGACAAGTGCATACGTGCAATTAGGCGCAGTGGGAATGAGCCGGAGGATCGCCGATCACTTTCAAAAGAATGTTTTCTGGGGCGGCCTGACCTACAACAGCCACCCGCTCGGCTGCGCCGCGGCGCTGGCGACGATCGCGGTGTATGAAGAAGACAACCTGATTGAAAATGCGAGAAGTATGGGACTCGTGATGCGCGGCCTGCTCGAGGATCTGGAGCGACGGCACCCCTCGGTAGGCGCGACGCGCAACATCGGACTGTTTGGAATTGTCGAGCTGGTTCGAAACCACGAGACACTGGAGCCGATGGCGCCCTTCAATGGCGCCTCGCCCGAGATGCAGGAACTCGGCAAGTTTTTCCGTGAGAATGGGCTCTACACATTCGTGCGCTGGAATACGTTCTTCACCAATCCACCGCTTTGTATCACTGAAGCAGAGATGCGCGAGGCGTTCGCGATTATCGATAAGGGACTGGAGATCACTGATCGGGCCGTTGCGTAGCTACTGGAGTCGGAGATCAGAGGTCGGAAATCGGAGGTCAGATCGGAGTCGAGGGTCATCTGACTTCTGTTTTCCCTTACCCCAGTGCAGCCGCCTGATAGAAAGCCAGCGCGGCGGCAGGGAAGTGCAGGGGCGCCGGAATCCGCTCCCAGCCAGAGGGGTCGATGAACTGTCCCGGCGCAAATTCTCTCCAGGCGTTGGTACCGTGACGGACATAGACAAAGACGCCGGGATTCGCCAGACGCAACAAGCGCTGCCCCTGTCTCACGGCCCGGTGGAGCAGCCAGGCATCTTCTGCCAAATTCGTCTCTGGATATCTCAAACCCCTCGCTAACAATTCCTTGCGATAGACGAGTGTGCCGCCGTGGACGTTGCCGACGAAGAGCCGCTGATGCAATTGCGGGTTTGTCGTCCAGAATTCGCCGGCCGGAAGATCCAGCACGAATGCAGTTTCCAGACCCGTCAAATCCGCCACGCCGGCGCGCAGTGGTTCCACCTGATAGCGCAGCCGGTCGGGTGAATACCAGTCGTCGTCGTCCCAGTGAGCGATAATGTCGCCCCCAGCCTGTTGGCAGGCGAAATTTCGTTTTGCTCCAATCGATTGACGTGCCGGCATACGGAAATAACGCACGTTGGGTAATTCGTGAGTCAGATCTTCGATGGCGTCGTTACCGTCATCAACGACTATCAGTTCTCGGTTGGGATAATCCTGACGAAGGAATGACTGCAGCGCTTGCGGCAGGTACGGACGGCGGTTGAAAGTCGGCATGATGCAGGAGACCATCGGATAAGACGTCTGAGCCGCCGGCATCGCGGTCCGATAAAAATAGATGTCATCGCCGAGCAGTGCATACAGGACATCGCGGGATTGCGAGTGCCAGTAAGATCCTCTGGTGTCTTTACGGCTGGTATTTTCCTGGTGCGCCGTCGCGACGCACAAGGTTGAGTCTGCGAGATCGCAAATTGATTTGCCGGCGCCGCTCCATACAAAGCGCGAATCTTCGCCGATCTGGATGTCAGGAAATTTATTTCGCGCCCAGAAGCTTTTTCGATAGGCGAGTGTGTTGCCCGCGACCCAGGGCGCGTTGGAGTTTGGATAGCGATACTCCCAGGCCTGGTCTGTCGAAACGTCGTAGTAGTAGAGCCGGCTGGTGCCACACAAATCAACTCCGCGCTCGACGAGAGCGTTTATCTGCGCGCGCACTCGGTTCGCCGGATACCAATCGTCATCGTCCCAGTGAACGATGAATTCTCCGCGCGCTTGTTCACAGGCAAAATTGCGCTTGGCGCCGATGGTCAGTTTATGATCGAGCCGGAGATAACGAATGCGTTCGTTCTCTGGAACGCAATCGAGAACCTCATCCGTGCCATCATCAACGACCAGCAGTTCCAGGTTTGAATAATCCTGCCGCAGAAAACAGCGAATCGCCTGGGGAACAAAACTGCGCCGGTTATGCGTCGGCATGATGCAAGTCACGAGAGGAGCACTCACGATCGCCAGCTCCGCTGAGGCCATTGATCTCGAAACCTTTGCCAGTGTCACGAAGGGCTTTTTGATCTCAATCAAATCCGGCGGCGCAAAATTCGGACAAGCGTCGCCGCGACAGTGCTCTCGGTAACCCGTCTTATCCCCGCGTAGTCGTCCGCCGCAGAACTTTTCCTGATAAAGTCGTTTGCTTGCTTCAAAGTTTCGGCCTTCTTCCAACCTGCGACGCGATGAAAACGGCGCGCGATGAACATAGGCGGCGCAAGCCCAAACGCCTCGCCAGCCGGCCCGGGCCGCGCGAATGTTGTAGTCCATCTCCCAACATGGTCCCAGCGCATAAGTCTCGTCGGCCGCGCCAACCGCTGCAATCACTTCACGTCGCACCGCATAACAGAAATCAGCCAGGCTATAGAGCGGATCGAGCGTGCGCGTCTGATCGCCAAATCGCCGCGCGGCTTCCGCAGCGGTGCGAGAGATCGCGTCCCGCTGCTCGCCGGCGCGCGGGAAGACACCTTGTTCGTTCCATGATTTGTTGGTTGACGGTCCAACCAAGCCGTTGCGCGGATCCGCGTCTAGCGCCTGCAGCAAATGATCGAGCCAGTGTGGGCCAACCTGGGCTCCGTTCTCCAGCAGCACTACTACGTCGGCGTCGTTGTACGACGCCAGGCGATTAAAACAGGCAGCCGCGCCGGGAGGTTCCCTGGTGCCGAGCTGGGGTGTACTGCTGCAGTTTTTTAGCGCGGCTAACGTGGCGGCATCCGGGCCGTCAGGTAACAAGACCAGCTCGAAGGGCTGTGTAGTGTGCGCCGCCAAATCAGCGAGCGTGGCAGAAAGACGCTGGGGCTCAGAGTGTAGATGTACGCCGATGCAGATGCGCTTCATCGCAACTCTCCCTGAGTAAAGTGTCTCCACCACTCCGAATACTTGTCGCGTCCCCAACCGCAGAAGTGGAGCACATGGGCTTTACGTCCGCGCCACAGCGCCTGGAGACGTGGTCCATTCATCAGCGGTTGCGCGTCGTGCATATGCAGTTGCAGGTTATAGCGCGTATCCAATTCGACCCCGCAGCGCAGCCGTGCCAACGCCAGATTGAAAACGAACTGATTGCGCCAGCCGTGCTCCGGGTAATAGTCAACCCACGCGGCCGCGTTTGACATGTTGCGGATAAGGTTATCGACTCCCAACAGCGCTCGGCGGCTGCCAGCGAATAAGCCATCGTTAACGATCAATCCGTAGTTGCCCTCGTCGTTCACGCGACCCAGCAGCAGGTTCAGATCCGTCACCTGCCCTCGATAGTGTTCACAGAGTTGGTTGAGAAGGTTGCCACTCGTAAGAAACGCATCGCGCACAATCAGAATACTATCGGGGGCATGCGCCTCGATCGCCTGGAAGATGCCGCGCAGATCGTCGAGCACAATCATGTCCGCATCGAGGCAAATGTAATCACGCGCGTCGATCAATGAGGCGACCGAATACAACACCGATTTGATGGCCGCATTACATCGAGCGTTGATCCGGCAGGGAATTTCGTGGGCTCCATGTTTTGTGATCACGCTGCTACACTGTGGGTCAGTGTTCAGATTGAAAACGACGATCACAGTATCGCTTAACAACTTCTGAGCCCGGAGCGATTCGAGTAGGCCATCTAGCAGATGAGCGTAACCTGCGCTGACGACGGTCGCGATACAGTGTTCAGCGCGGAGCTGGACGATTGGCGACTGCGTTTGTACCCGCGCCAGCGCATCGCTCCATTCAAGCGTCAAGTCAGGGGAACGGCTCGTCACCTCTGGATCGAGCCATAGTGTGTGGCAAGAAATCCATTCGGTCGTTTCCGTGGCGAGCGTCAGTCGTTGAGCGCCACTGATGTTCGCCGTCAGTTCGCGGGGTGGATCGCCCGCGCGCACTAAGGGCACGGCCCCCACGATGCGGTCATCGGCGTAGAGCAGAAAATCAGCCGCTGTTCCTTTCATCGCGACGTCGTCATTCAACGCAACCTTACAGTGAAACTCATTGAAGTGGCCGTGACATTCCAACACCAGCCGCGAGGGCGCATGCGCGCTGAAAGTGTGCGTGTACTGATGTCCTTGCACACTTACCTTACGCCCGTCATAACCGAGCGCGCCCTGCGTACCCAGGCTGCCGTAGCCGACGGCTTGTTCTATTAGAGTCAACTGATCGAGATACACAGGGACCTCAGGGAGCGGTTGAGACGCGAGCAAACTTACCGCGCCACTCCGGATACTTATGTCGACCATTACCGTTGAAGTGCAACACACGAACCGAACGATCCTGCCAGAGTGCCCGCGCCCGTCCGCTCGCGCGTTGTAGAGACACGTTCTGTGAGTTGAGCTGCACGTTGTAGGTCGCATCCAACTCGACGCCACAATCCAACCGCGCTAAAGCCAGATTAAAAATAAATTGATTACGCCACCACACATCGCGTCGTTCATCGACCCATCGTTGCGCCTGCGTCCAACTGCGAATCAAACCGTCCAGCGTCAGCAGCGCCGTCCGCCCGCCCGCAAAGAGGCCGTCATTTACTACCAGTGAATAAGCGCCCTCGCCATTTTGGCATCCCAACAGACGCGTCAAGTCGGAAGGATAGCCGCCATAGATATAGTTGATTGCACGATCCAGCCGCGTGAAGCGTGAACCGTTCGCTTCGCGACACGCGAACAGGCTGCCTATGGGCGCCACCTCAACGCTCGCGAAGATAGGTTGCAAATCACCCAGCACCAGCATGTCTGCATCAAGACAAATGAACTTGCGTGCCGGAACCACGCGTGCAGCGGTGTAGAGGATCGACTTTACGGTCGAGTTTACGTTGCCGCGCCGGTGACAGGTAATGAACGAGGCGCCATATTTTTCAGCAATGCGTCTGCATCCATCGCTCGCTTCAATTCCAAACACAACTAACAGCGCCTCGGCGCAATTACCATAGACTTGCAACGAGCCCAGCATGTCGTCCAGCAAAGACTCGAAGCCGCTCGACGCTACAGTAGCGATGCAGTACTCAACTTCCGGTTGCGGTGGCAGCAGTTCAATCTCCGCGCGCCCCAGACAATCATCCAGTGTCTGCGCCTGCAGCTCCGCGCATTGGTCAATCACTTCGGGATCCAGCCAAAGCGCATGACAAGAGTCCCACGCATCAGTCTCCACAATCAGTTCGATGATGCGCGCGCCTGCAATGTTGGCGCACAGATCACGCGGCGGTGCGCCCGCCATTACATAAGGCACGCAGCCGACTTCAACACCATCGGCCCGCACGAAGAAATGAGCATGTGAACGTCCAGCAGGCACGTCGTCATTTAGCGCGACCTGACAAGTGAAGTTTCCAAAGCGACCGTCCAACTGAAATATCAGGCGCGCCGGCGGATGGGTGCTGAGTGCATGCGCGTACGGCTTACGGCCTACCGTCACAGGCAACCCTTCGTAACCCAGGCTGCCATTCATGCCCAAGTCGCCGTAGCCAACCTGAGATTCGATCAATGTTAAGGAATCGAGATACATGCTGCACCCGCTTACCATACTTAGGCTTCAAGACACTTCGTTCGCCTTGCTCGTTGCGGCTGATAAGGAGGGCCTTTCGATCCGCCCCCCTCAGACCTCCTGTAGTCCATCGCTCACCTGGGCAAGGATGCTCAGATGTTCGCGCAGCTTGACCTTCTTGAGTGTGCTGAGAGTCCCCGGTCCGCCGAGTGAGAGCGCGGGCTCAAAACCGTAACACTCGTCGTATTCCAGCGACCCCAACTTTTTCAGAGCCTTATTGAAGAGCTTCTGGTCCAAAACTGTATCGAGGTAGGCCTGACTGCAAAGACTGTAATTAAAGACCAGTTCGATTTTCTTGGTGAGCCTGGCAATTGCTCCGTGCTGAGGATCGAGCATGCTTGCGCCCTCGTTATCCCAGAGAAAGAGATGGCCGAAGGCCGACCTGGCGAAAGCCAGCGCTTTGTTCGAGCCGAGCCACTCCTTCACCAGAGCCTTCAACTCGTCCGGGTCCACGATCCAAATCAGATCGTTTCCGTAGGCGCACCAGCCGACCTCCTGCCACTCGGCTATCAGCTCGGCGGGTAGTTTGCTCCCGTATGCCTTGAGACTTTTTTCTGTTGCCGGTCGACACTTCTTGGGCGGTCCGTGTTTTTTCTTAAACTCTTTGAATGGTTCCATAGTTTTCGGCTGTCGGGCTGCCGCTCCTTTTCCCTAAGTTTTTGTTGAGAGTCTTATATCTGTTTCAGCTTGAGTTGAACATTCATATTTATTTTTGGCTTGCGCTTGGCCGAAACCTTGGCCACTTCAGCATCAATATCCCCGACGAGATTTTTCCACTGCGATCCAATTGACGAGTTGATGTACTTGGATCCGAGTTTCTTAATCTTTGTTGGGTCGCCGCCGGCGATTTGATCTGGATCATGCAATGCGGCCTGCGTCTTCATGAAAGCGGCCACCTTGGTCTCAGCCTTCGTGCGCGACATCCCGCCTTCCATCTCCTTAAGGATCAGACGCTCGCGCTCCAGGGCGCGGAATTTCTGTTGGGCGGTCGCGCCCTTGGGATCGCGCCCGGAACCTCCGGCGGCGGCTCGGGCGGTGTAGGCGGCACGGTTAGCCGCCCACTTGTCCACCTTCATGGCATTCAAGCCGGACTGTTGCCCGCTTAACTGTCCCTGATACTCGCCAGGGTCATACTCCTGGGTATTGCAGTCGAAGGTCACCGCTACCTTCTTCATCCTGATGATCCGCTTCTTCTTGCCGGTCTTCTTCTTGGGATTGACGTCGCCCTCGACGTGATCGGTCTCCTCTTCTTCTGTCTTGGCATCTGCCACCAGCGACAAAGACACCAGCTTGTACTTAGTCTTGATGCTCGCCAATTTCTTGCTTACATCGGTGGGATCTAATCCATCGTCTTCGAGATATGTGTTGGCCTCCGCAATCCCCTTGTCCAGGTCTTGTTGTTTCTGCGCGTCGGTTCGCGCGTCGGGCTTTGCGTCCTTCTTCCCGCTAAACAGCGCCGCAAACAGCGCCTTCGCCTTGCTGACAATCCACGCGATCGCCGCATCGATGGCCTTATCAACAACGCCACGTACTTTATTGATCACCTCCATGACTTTGCCGGTGACCTTGCCAAGCCCGACGAAACCGGCGAGGAAACTGATCGCCAACGACAACAACCCGCCGAGAATGCTTTCGACTTTGGCAGCGGCGGCGCCGATGTTGCCCGCGGCAATGGCCACGATTGAGTTGATGAAGGCGGTGACTACTTGAATAATCTTCGAGATCTTTGCGATGAACACCTTGATCGTGTCGTAGATCGAAATGATCGCTGAGATAAAGCCCGCGCCCGGGATGAACATGGCGATCAGTTTCGGTACGGCTTTGGTGACGATTGAATCCGTTACAAAACTAATGATGCCCTGAACGATCGTGTCCTTCAGACTGGTGAGCTTGTCCTTAATTACTTCCCAGGCCGCCGCGGGTCCGCCGGTTACCAACGCCTTGACGACGTCAAAGGCGGCTTCCAGCCCTTTCATGATCATCTCGCCGTTCGGCCCGAGCACCTTGACGATCTTGCCGCGAATCTGTGCCCATGAGACGCCGAGGATGCTGATCGCCATCTTGCCGAACTCAATCAGCGAGAGCGCCTTCGGAATATAGACGCCCTCCAGCGAGCCGGTGAGCCAGTCGATGAGACCCTTCTTCAGATGGGTCAGGATGTTGCCGGCGAAATTCGTGAAACCGAGTTTGGCCGCCTTCACCAAATTGCCGACAAAGGGCAGCGGATTCTTGAGGATGCTCTTGAGGGCCGCGCCGGTCTTCTTGATATAGCCAAACGCTCCGGGGCTGACGACGTCGAACACGATCTCGAGCAGCTTCCACATCGCGTCGAGACCCCAGCTCACAAATTTTCCGATGAACCCGCCGAAGACGCCGGCGAGTTTGGCGAACGCTTTCGGAATCAGGATGAGGTCTTCAATCGTGAGCGACTTGAAGGCGGCGATGAACAGGCCGGGGATCTGACTCACGAAACCGATAAGCTGCGACATGGTGCTTTGAAACCATGCCCAGGCGCGCGGGATCGCGTTTGCCTCCTGCATCTTTTGCCAAACGTCGCCGAGCCCGATCATTTTCAAGAGTGGTCCGAGCAGAGTCTCCGCCGTACGCGGCACCGCTGCGCCCGTAATCGGGTCCTTACCCAATATTCCCTTCAGCAAGTTGTAGCCTTCGGTCCCTTCGGCGAGCTTGGCGATGGGCTTGAGGATGGCATCCTTTATGAACTGGATGATTCCCGTGATCAGACCTTTGACGAAGCTAATCAGTTGCGTGATGGGGCCGGTGAAGATTGCTTTAGCGCGCTCCCACACGCCGCCGAGATTGAAGATGTCTCTCCAACTCAAAGACTTCAGGAAGTCGTCAATGCCTTGCTTGAACGAACTGCCCACCATCCCGAGCGACTTAAGTTGCCCGGCGACCCAGTTGCCGACTTTGTCGAACACCCCGGAACTTTCGAGGGCCTGGACGACGAAACCGCCACCGGGCAGAAACTCGATAATTGCGCGAATAATATTTCCGGGGCTGCGATCTACCGCGCTTCCGTTGATCGGGTTCATGCCGATGACGATGGTGAACATGCGAAATCCGGGAATCATGTTCGCCTTGTCGGCAAAGAAATTGAGCGCGTCGCTGAGACCGAGTCGTTGCGCCTGAGGTTCACTGGTGCGTTGCTGAACGTTGAACGATTCATGGCGCATCACCGCGTCGGCAGCGTGATGTGCTTCATGTTCATACGAGTTGCCGCTCTCTCCGGGCGCCCAGAGGTGCACCGCGGGAGCCGCCTGTTGTTGCAGGACGTGAGCGGTTTCGTGGGCCATCAGACGCGTGTCGGAAGGGCGCTCGCCTGGTCCAAGGAAGATGTGATTGCCATAGGTCACCGCCCGCGCTGAGAGACTCTGCGCCAACTCCTGTCCATGCGTATCCGTGTGTACTCGAACCGAATGCAGATTTGCGTTATAGCTGCTCTCGAGGGTTCGTTGGGTTGTCGGAGGCAATGGCTCTCCACCACCGGAGGAGGAAGTTGAACTCGGCGATGCTGAAACCAGATTGTTGTTGTTAAGACTTACGGCAGGAGGTGCGGCCTGCGTCCACGGCGATGAGCTAACCTGGGCTGGCGTTTGAGCGGGCGCGGCGGGCGCCGGCGCCGGCGCCGGCGCGGCGAGCGAATCGTGGCTGCGAGTGGCGGTTGCTCCGGACATGCTGGCTTACCAACGACTGATCGCTACGCTCGAGTTGTATCCGCGCAGCGGACAAACAGCGCCGAACTTGAAATATTCGCGCTGCACGGCAGCCTCCAGGTGCGTCGTGGTCACGACGCCGCCATCATCGATGGCCAGGAGCGATGCATGCAGCATCGCATTGCGAATTTGGCCGCCCGTCAGCTCGCAGCGCTGCGCCACCTCGGCCAGCAGAGAATCGTGGACCGTGTGGGCCGGTGGCAGGTGAAGTTGCCAGATGTTCCAGCGTTCGTTCGCGTCCGGAGGCGGAAAGCTGATCACGATGTCCATGCGACGTTGGAAGGCGCGGTCAATCCGATCGCCGGCATTGGTGGTGACGATCAGAATCCCTTCAAAGGACTCAAGCCGTTGCAGCAGATAGTTGGTTTCCAGATTGGCATAACGATCGTTTGCGTTATGCACGTCGGTGCGCTGGGTCAAAAGGGCATCGCCTTCATCAAGCAACAAAATGACGTCCAGCTCTTCAGCTCGAGCAAACACCCGGCTCAAGTTCTTTTCAGTCTCGCCGATGTATTTGTTGACTACCGTGGAAAGGTCGAGGCGGTAAAGGTCCTTTTGCAGCACCGCCGACAGCACGCGCGCGCCCAGCGTCTTGCCGGTGCCGCTGGGCCCACTGAACAGTGCCCGCACGCCTGAGTTCATCTGTTCCACCAGGGCTGAGCCGACAGAGTCCTGTAAGCGTTCGCGATGAGCGCAACGCAGCTCGAGATTGCGCAGTTCCTGCAATGTCTGTGATCTGATTGAGAGACAACTCCAATCCCCCACGGTTGGAATGTGAGTAGCCAGCGTGTCGAGGGTTTGACGATTCAATGCACGGCTGGCTTCACGAACGTCGGCGAGCGCGATGCGATCGCGACCGGCGAGCGACGCAGTGGTCTTCGCTAGCCGCGCCGCGCGGCGGATATTGCCTCCAGTCAGCCGAAAGCGATCGCAGATAGCGCCGAGATCGTCAGGAACGTTCCGCGAGAGCGCCTGCTGCCAATGCGCGCGCCGCAGGTTGGGATCCGGCATCTCTAAAGAAACCGTCATTCCTCCCTCAATATTCGCTCCCGACAGTCCGCCCTGCTTGCCAAGGACGAAACCGACGAGGCCGCGATGCCCATTCAGTGGCTGCACTTCGTGAGTCTCTCCGGGTTGAGCGTTCACCATCACCGCGGGCAGCGCGCGCAACATGGTTGCCAGCGGACCGACGAATCGCCAGCGAGTGTCCTGCTGATCAGGGAGGCTAATCTCGATTAAGCCCTGGCCCAGTTCCCGGGCCACAGATCCTAGTAGGGTTCTTCTACCGTTGTGCTCTGGTCCACGCACGATCAGCGCGCCGGGTTGAGCCGAAGCAAAGAGCTTGGAAAAAGACGCGAGCTTGATCCGAAGCTCGGGCGGAAGAATCAAATCAGTAAATGGACAGAGGCTCTCAGGCGCGCGGTACCGGGCCCAGGAAGCGATTGACTCGCCGGCGTCGCCGCGCATTACATCCCAGAAAATTCCCGGCAGTTCCACCGTCCATTGGGCCCGCGGCAGTTCTGTGTTTGTGAGCGCGATCAGACCGAGTTCATCGAGCCGCTTTAGATGCGCCCGCGCCTCCAAGCCTTGATTACTGCCGCGCCAAAGGGCATTCAGAAAACCTATGGTCGGTCGCTGGTGCCCGCTGCCGCCTTGCATTGACTCAAACAGCAAGCCGAAGCGCGCGTCTTCTTCTCTCAACCCAATGCCCAACAGCAACGTCATGGCGTCGTGATCGAGCGCGCAGGTATCACGCAACGCGCGCAATGGCAGTTGATCGCGAGTCGACGCTTCCCATGAGAGCAGCGTTGTCTGCCACCAGGCAGCCGGCTGCTTGAGATTTGCGTCAGGCGGTTCGTGCTCAGCCAGTTCTCGGGCATAGCCGGCTAAGAACGGATACTGTTTGAAGACTTCTCCCGACGTGCCGAAAGTCTGACCCAGTTCATAAAGCAGTCGCGAAGCGGCCGCAAAGAAGTACAACTTGAAATGCGCCGCGGGTGTCCGCGGCCAATCATCGAAAGGATTTTTTTGTCTTCGTAGCAAAGCTGTTCTCAGTTTCGTTTCGAAGTCTTAGTCGTAATGAAACGTGATAAAGCGTCCGGCGGCCGGGACCCATCCCGGATCGCGATCGAGTCCCGCGAGTCGAATCTCAATCGGGAGCTCCGCCAAATTAAAAAACACATCCAAATGAGTCGCCGTGACGCGAACCCTGCCATAGCAGCGACAGAGAATTCGCGCGAGATCCTCGGTGGACGATTCAGTTTGTCCCAGAGCGCGGCGCAGGCGCGCCCGCAGGTAAGGCATCAAACGAGAGAGCCATACGCGGATCGGTGGAGGAGATTCATGACTTGGACTTTGAGTGGCGCGGGCGTGCGGAATCCCCGGCGCGCCGCTGGGGTGCTCGACCCGCCCGTGAACCACAGGCATGCCGCGATCTTGGTATGGAATGATCTCGCGCCGAAGCTGCGCGGCCGGATCACCTGAACTGAGCGGCAAATCCAAAACCAGAAATCCGGCCGGGTGCAGCAGACGCAGGCGGTCGCTCGTCGCGCTCCATCGCGCCGGCTCACTGGACTTGAAAGCCGACAACCACTCGGCTGGAATGCGCCATTCATCTGATGGAGCGAAGTCAATCCCCGCAGAGTCGCCGTGATCGCGACCGGCGAGGTCAGCCAATAACGACCAGATAGGATCGTCTGGAGTGGGATCTCCGATCAGTTCGGTCCCAATCAGCGCGATGAAATCCCAGATGCTTAGTTCGATCCCAGTCCCAGTCGGATTTGTAAAGTCGCAATACAGATCGAGGTAAAGGGCTAGATTGAGGAAATAGAAAAGTCCACCGAGCTCCGTTTCAGTTTCGATCGCGTCCAGGAATTGGTCGCTGTCTCTAGCCACCGATGGTTCGGCGCGCTCCGGCTCGGCGGACGCAAACGCTGCGGGAACGAACTCAGGTTCGGTGGCGAGCTCGGCATGGGGTGCGCTTTCGCCCGGCTCAGATAGAACGTTTAGCGCGCTCTCGATTTTATCAGCGACAGAGTCCTCGGCAATCTGCAAATCGCTTTCGATAACATCGGCGAGCATGGGGTCGCGTTGACGTGTCGTCCCTTCAGGACCAGACGTCGCGACCGACGTTGGGTTGGTTTCTGATTCGACACATTCAGGACCAGGTTCCACAGGCGGCTTGTCCGTGGCGACCAGCGTCGAGGTTGAACTCTGCAATTGTTCGCTTCGTTTGGAATCAGCTTCACTGTTCATGATGAACTGTTCGGCTGGCGGCGCGGGACGTTGCTGGTGAAGCTGACGGCGTGTGCTGGATGGTTGAATTGCCGGCGCGGCGGCATCGATCTCCGGCACGGCTGATGAGTAGCGGTCGATTGCGGAAGGCACAGCGAGTTGTTGCTGCCAGCGCTGAACCGCGTGCGCAAAACGCGTTGACCGTGCCCGCGCAGGCGCGCGCTGGATCATCAACGCAATTCCGAGGAAACGCTCTGCCGGGGAGCTTAGCTGTTTTTCCTGGGTTTCTGGCACGAATTGGCGCCATGGCGCCGTCACTGCGAGTGAAGTAATTTGAGTTCCGCGAGCGGCTGATCGATCCGGGGACGAAGGCTCGGTCCCTTTCTCAAAGGCAGATGGTCCGCGTGCAATCGGCCGATCGATGACCGGCAAAAGTTCCCTGAGTCCAAAGGCATGAACCACTCGGTGAGTAAGATCGCGAGCTTCTTCATCGCGCAGGGCAGTAACGAACTCAACCAGCTTGCCTCTTCTCGCCAGGTGCGCCAGCGCCGTCGGAATGGATTCAGGTTCGCGACTCCAGATCTTCCAAAGGGAACTCTGGTCTTTTAGCAAGACGCGCCACCACCAATACGCGTGGACACTGCCATCGCACCAGTCGCGTGCGAGACAGGCGAGCATTTCTGCTACGTCGGCGAAGATAACAGCGTTTGCACCCGCTGAAGGCACGCCTTCGATCGGCCGCGCGGCGGCGTCCGCGACTGAGCCCAGCGCGGCGCGTACTGCCTGTTGCCAGTCTGAACTGAGCAGCTCGTGGTAAGAGGAAGCCGGCTGCGGAGCAGAAAACTTTTTCACACAAACGATGGCGCTGGCCGGCAAGCTGCGCGGATGCAGATCGACCAACGAAAGCAGGTGGCCGAGTTCCAGTTGAACGCGCAAGGTGTCGCGGTCATTGCTGGCCACGCGAAGTTTGCCAATCGATGTTCGGTTTTCGACTAACACCTCAAGTCATCCGAATTGAGTCGCACCCGATCGCGTTCTGCGCCGGTTCAAATTGCCCACTACTCAGTCAGCGAGATGCCTCACCTTAAAAGATGTCCAAAGACGTTACAGTAAGGGGAACCGAGACTTTGCCGAAGACCAAGAGGCCCTCAGGGCCAGTGGCTCGCTGCTTTATCTCCTGCATATTCAAGGTCATGACTTCCTGATTGCCGACCATCATTTCTTTGTCGGTGATGACCATGCCCGCTTTAGGCTTTTGTGGCTTTTGCTCAATCTGCAGCGACCTGCCGCTGAGCACGGCCCTTGAGTCCAGGTAAACCCTCGGCTCACTCTCGGCTATCCCGAGGCCGTCATATGCCCTGTCCAGCCAGTCCTGCCATTGGTTGGCCCACTTATCCCCAGCTTTGTCGAGAGTCACCGCAATCAAACCAGTGGTTCGCGTTCCTTTGAAAGCAATGTTCTGGGGCTTCACACAGATCCTCAAGTCATAGCCCTTGGCCTTTATCTGGGCCGTTGTGTCTACGCAACCTTTCGGCTGGTCCTTCGGCGGGGCCTTCGCGTCAAGGAAGATCTTAACGTTGGCCACCTGGTTTGGCTTGACCTCTATATTTGAGGCGCTGCCGGGACTATGGCCGGTGGCCAGGACGCTGAGGTCATAAGTATCCGGAAGCAGATTTGATACAACCCAACCTGCGGCCGTCGCCTTTCCATCGGTGCTCACTCCATCAGAATCTTTCACGGTTAAAGACTGGACCTCGTCATTGATGAAGCCTTTTGTCTGGTTGTCCTGGACGGTGATCAAGATCGATCCTCGTGGCAATGGTGTAAGTGAGATCTCGATGTCTGACGTGCGTCCGCCGATTCCTGCGACCGCGGCCGGAGCTGGTTTCTCATAGCCCGGCAGCGTGACATCCACCGTGTAACTATCTGGCGCGGCTTGAATTTCGAACCACGGGCCGTCAGAGGAAGCAGTCGCGTCGTTGGTTTCGGAACTCGATTCCGTGGCTGCTTCGATGTTTAGTCCGGTAGTTGTCTGAGGGATCGGCTTGAGGAACACGCGAATGCGACTGTTTGTCGAGCGCGCAAACAAAACAAAGTTGTCCTGGCCCGGTACCGTAAAGACATCGACTGGAACAGGCGGCGCTATTTTTGACTGGCGGCCGTCGGCAAATGAACCAACCTTGATTGGCTCAATGAAGAACGAGCGATGCAGTATCTCGCGCATGATGCCTTCGTCAACCGAGATCTGTCTGGCTGCGAACGGTCCAAGAAAGGTCTCCCAGTCGAAGCCTCCGGCCGCGACCGGTAGATAACCCGCCGCCGGCAGAAACTCAAACCGCTGATCCGCCCGGAGGCCGGAGAGCGTTGCGCTCTCTTCCTGGATAACCGAATCGAGTTGATCCTGGAACTGCAGAAACGCGGCTTCGCCTTCACTTTGCCGCCGGTCACTCGCCGAGGGTTCCCAATGTGAATAGACGGCCTTTCGGGTGACCCGCCGCCGCACCGACCACAAATCGATGAATTTGATCCCGGCTGAGAGGGTCCAATACAGAACTGCCAGCGGCACGTCGCAGTCTGTCAATGGATTGTCCCGCAAAGCATCAAGCAGGCCGTACTTGGCTAAGGAGGGCCCAAACGGATTGCGCGCAAATGATGCTGTTTCAGGCGCGCCAAAGAATCGATAAGCCAGATGATTGCGGAGTTTGGTCTTGTCAGGTGACTCTGCGACGAGCGTGTCGGGCAGCGGAATCAAACGAAACTGGACCGCCGAAACGACGGCGTCTGTATTACACGGTGAGCCTAGGGCATCCAAACCACTAACCGTCGCTTTGCCTTCACTCTTCGTAGCCGGCGCCAGCGTTAACAGAAACAATCCGTCACCGGTGAGCGAGGTCCCGAATTGCAATCCTGAACATTCACCGAAGGTCTTTGACACCACCGCGCTGGCGCTGGCCTGTTGCACCAAACTGATGTCGGTCTTATTAGTGAGTCGCAGGGCGAGCCCCTGACGATTGATCGCCAGGCCCGCTTCGATAGTGAGAATCGGTGTCTCCGTCTTATTGTCTGGTGACTGCGACTTTGACACTTCCAGTCCGTACGCCACGCCGTCGCCAACCGCCTGGCCCAGACGATTGGTCGCTTCGCGGTTTGCGTCCTGCTCACGACTCAAGTCGCGGGCAGTCAGTAAGCGTCCGTTGAAGAAGTTCACGGAACGGATGCCGCCATCAAGAATTGGATTTTGCAGTTCAACAGCACTCATGCGTGTTCCTCCCCGCCAGTGACCTAGGCCACATTGCTGATTCCTTCATAGCGGCTGACTTCAACCATTAACTCAAGTGTGTCCAGCATTGTCGGATCCGCCTGCCCGGCGTTTAAGACATTGATTACAAAGCCGCCGTTCCTTGGCAGGAAATTCCTGAAAGAAACGATTGGGATAAACCCGGCCTTTGGTAACACAACGAGCACTTTGACGATGTACTCGAAAGTCGAGTCATCCGGTGTCTTGAACTGGTCGAAGGTTAGCTGGATGTCCCCTGTCTTAGGAGTTACCCTTACGACTTTGAGACCGTTGTAGACAGGACCTCTGGGGCTTCCGGACCTCACAATGCCCGCCGCGACGATCGCGTATTTCGGCAGACCTTGCGGATGCTCGACGAAACTGCCGGACACAACTTGAGGGGCCGGGGCCGGCAACGCTTCCAGGTGCAGTTTCCCACTGCGCGCGGTGAGGACCTGGCCATCGATCACGGCTCCCGACACATCGAGTGGGACGCTTTGGAGCTTCTGCACCTTGTTGTTGGCCAGAGTGTTGACAACATCGCCACCCAGATTAGGAATCGCTTGCGCTGCCGGATCTGTCGGAGTCCACTTACCGCCGGTAAAGGTCAATATCTGTTTGTCTTTCGGCGGCTTTGGATCGATCGGAGATTTTTGCAGGCCCTGTACGACGTTACTTGTTAGCGGGTTCACCACATCGCCGCTCAGGTTAGGAATAGGTGGAGGCGGCGGTGGTGGTGGCGGCGGATCAGTTGGGGTCCACTTTCCGCCAGAGAATGCTAATAGCTGTTTGTCCTTCGGTGCTGTCGGATCGATCGGAAATTTTTGCAGGCCTTGCACGACGTTACTCGCCACCGGCCCGACCGCGTCACCATTGAGGGTTACGGGAACGTCCGCTCGGATGCTTTCCAACAGCCACTCCTGCACCATGCGCAGGTGAACGACGTATGGTCGTTCGTCTTCATTTTTTATGACCGTGGCCTGGTCGTCCAGAGTGATAGTGATCGGCGAGGTCAACTTCAGCGGTACCTTTAACTCCGCCAACAGAACGCAATCCTCTTCGGCCGCGTCGTCGCTCGCAAAACTAGCCGGTGCGCAACCGTGCCAACGGGCAATCCACTTGGGCCGCAGTTCAGTTACCCAGACGCGAAATGCCGCGCGCATGTATTCAGCGGCGTCGGCAACATCGATTTGCAACCAGGCAGGTGGCGAACCGAACATGAAATCAGTCGGCGGCGATGACGGCGGAGAAGTAAGCCACGAAAACGCCGCATCACGAATCGCCTGAAGAAACTGATCCAGAGGGATCGAGCCGCTGGTGCCAATCTCAACCTGGCTGAGCCATTGGGCGAAATCGCGGACCGCGTTCTCTTCACGTTGATTCGGTTTCGAGGTGCGCAACTCCAGGCAAGAATCATCCGTGATCCGGGACGCGGCCTTTAACTGATCTTCGCTGCGACAGGGTTCGCCGGCGATCGGCACTTCGTCGGTTGGACAATCGCGATAACAGAGGACGATATAAAGACTGAGGTCGGCGGAGAGCGGCGAGCTGATCCTGGTCAACAAGTCCTTCGCATTTGAAATCAGCCACTCACCCAGGAAAGCGCACTGGGGCGACGGCACACAGATCATCTGCCCGCGCGGACTGACGGCCACACCCGGCTCTACCCGAATTCGCGGATTGGCGCCCGGACTGTCATCGATCGCGACTTGCAGGCCGCGTACGGTGCCATAACCAATCAGATCGCGCGCCATCCATTGGTCGCGCCCGGACAGGTAAGCGAACTCCTGGTTGAAATCGTCGACACCCAAAACCATCCCAAGGGCATAGTTAACGTGTTTAGTCGGGTCAGGCTCAGCGACTGTCGCACCGGTCGAATTTGATGAGAAACAACTCATGGTTTTGTCTCCTTAGTTAGGCGTCGGGACGAGCGGATCGCGTCCTAGGATGTAGCGGTCGTTTGCGTCCTCAGGTACCGGCGGCGCCAGATAACTTTCACCGACGAATCCCTGTCCCAGAATCAGCTGGGGCATCAGTTGTGGCGCGCGGCTGCCCTGATCGATGATGGTGTCGAGTTGCAAGCGCGCCTCGCCCACACGAAACATCGCCCAATAAAACTTCACATCGAAAACCGTATGCGCAGGCTTTTCCAGCTCGATGATCCGCCGCGACAGATCCAACCGGCGTTGATGCTCGTTAGGATCAAAGGCCAAAGACGCAGGTACCGGCAGCAAGACAGTGAAACGATGCGCCGTGCGCTGCATCAACATCACGACGGCTTCGAACTGGAACCAATCCTGTAGTGGGCCGCCGTCGTTTGGCAGCTCATCGGGCAGGGCCACAGTTTCGAAACTCGCCCACTTAGTTCCGTAAGCCTGGTTGAGCGCCTTTATGCGGCGATAACGCCGAGCCAGAAAGTCCTGCCAGAGAAGACGATCAACCGGCGTTCGCACCGGTTTGGGATCCAGGACAAAGTCAGTCCAATCCTGTTGCGCGGCTTCGACCATGGGCAGATCGCGCGGCACAGAGATATCGTCGAACTTCTGATAGCTGGTGTGGTGCGTTGCGTTTAGCGATTCGATGTGGGCATAGCGGCCGGTGAGAAAAGCTTGCCAGGTGATCCTTTCAGTCGCCGCGGTGGAGGGTACAAATCCCAAAGTCGTTTGAGAGAATTCCGTCCATTGTGCGGCGGTATCGGGATCAGCCGGCGGGACGAGCGGGTATTGAAGCGACTCCGGGTTCGCGGCGTCTCCAATAAGCGCCGCATAGCGCTGACTCAGGCTGGCGCGGCCCTGGCTCGGCTGCCATGAAGGGTCCGTGGTGACTGTGCGCATACCACTCAACTCAGTTGGATCACCGAGCACAACGGCCGGCATTTGCCGGGTCAGGTACTTCTCAACGATTCGGATTTCTTCGTTCTGCCGCCGGGCCGAGGCCACTGAGAAGATTGTCTCGTCCGCACACGCATCCAGTGCCAGATGCAGCGCCATCGTGACGCCGCGAATCGTGCCGCGATATTGAAAAAAGTCCATCGCGTGCGCGATAAACATTCGTCGCTTTGGTTCATCCCAGCTCGGGTCGAGCGCCACGCCGAACCAACCCGCCAGCCAGTCCAAAACCTCTTTCGGCGCGCTGCGCACATCCAGCAAAACCTGCACGGCGGCGATCTTGTCTTCCAAAGTGGTGTAGAGACCTTCGACGTTGGCGAGAAAGCGATCGAGGAAGGAGGCCGACTGCTCATCTTCACGATAGACGCCGGGCAAGTAGTTGGCGAGATACGAGAAACGCGGGTAATAAGCGCGCAACGCGCGCAGTCGCGGAGTAGAACGTTCATCGCCGCTAAGGCGAATCCGCAGTTGCAGGTAGCGGCCCTGCGCGCGTTGAAATAATAACTCCCAGGTCCCATCGCCGAGCTTGGCGTTACCGGCCGCGGCGCAGGTAATAGATTGTGACCAGCGAAGGAAAGGGAGCTCAGTCCCGTCGCCACGGAGATAAGGCTGCGGCTCGCGCTGCCATTGCGTTAAGGGCAGATCGCTTTCCTCGTTGGCGGCGCGGCTCCAAACTTCTACGACGGACTCTGGCGGAATGCGCGCGTCGAGCATTAAACGATGCCAGACACAATCGGGATCGCGGCCATCGAAGACCGGAGTAGTCAACGTTGCTTCCGCTACGTATCGTGGCCGGCGTTGTTGGACCAGCGGAATCCAGTTCTCAGCAAAGTCATAGTAAGCCGCAGAGCCCGCGGCGACGATCGCCTTGCCGCCGAAGAGACGCATCGGCAGATATTCGGCAATCGGTTGCAGTTCGATCTTTTGATCGCGCAAGCACAAACGAAATGCGTAGCTTTGATTGCCATCCGCCGCAACGACATACAAACGGTCCTGAACTCTCAGGCCGTTCTCGTCGTGCTCTGGCACAAAGGCTATGTCATAGCCGGTCAAAGCGAAGTCACTCTGCCGTTCTTCCTCAATCAAGCTCAGGATTGCATCGGTGGAAATCTTGTCCGGTAGTTGTTGGCCAAAGCGATAACGGTAGATGCGCGAGAAGCTCTGGTTTGGATCGTAATCGAGAATCAATACCGTCCCGTCGGGCAGGGCCTCAATCGAAATCGGATCGCTCGGCGATAGCGGCGATTGCAACAACGAAAAGCTGCCGGGGAACAAACGCCGCGCACTCCCGTGTGCCCCATTCTGCTCAATCGGTTGAAAATCATCCGCCTGGGCGTCAGCCAGTAACGCGTCGTCACCCTCCGGCCCGATCGGATTAAAGTGTCTATCAAGCGCCCAGTAACAGCGATTCGTCCGATCCAAAATCCACACGCCGCCTCCGGGCCTGGGCGCCATGTCAAAGGGAACGAACGGCATGCTCGCGGGCCAGAACAGTTGCCGCGGCTCGCCTCCGGTGTGCAGATCAAATATCAGGAGCCCGGCCGGTTCGAGCACACCGACCACCAGATAATGGTCTTCGGTGACAGCCAGGCCGCAGACGCCCAGGGGAGCAGCAGGTTGTTCTTTGTCACGGGGCTGAAAATCGCCATGGGATTCTTCCCGGCGGGCGCAGTCCGCTTGCACGGGCCAAAAGTCGGAGGTTTCGCCTGAGCCCGTCGACAACACACGAACTTTGCGACTGGTTTCATCGATCCAATACCAGTTGCCGTATCGATCACGCCCGGCGCCTCTGCGATTGTCGAGCAGCGGCAGCGTGTCTCTTGACGTGAAGTTGAAAAGGCGCGGTTGCAACGTCACCTCTTTACGTTCGTCGTTCCAGCTCAAGCCGCCTTCCGCTCGCGACGGCTTCACTTTCCAGACGGCAAGCGGCAGCTCCTTGCCGGACGAAATCGCGACCGAGCAGCCGGCCCAATCGTCGCGCCCTAACAAGAGATGAAATCGAGTTCCGTTTGCGTCCATTTGGTTAGCACTCGTCGGGAATTACCGGAACCGGAACAATCTTTGATCCCGCGGTTGTGGTGCCGGTCGCCGGCGCAGCCGCTTGACCGCGCAATTGATCCAAGTCCATTGGATCGCCGATGCCGATGGTGATGCCCATGACTCGCGGCAGCTCGAGTCCGCTCATCGGAATCTGATCGGCAGTCGGTTTGGTGCCTTCGGCGATCAGTACGTCGTTAACCAACAACACTCCCGTCACCCGGCTGGCGACCGCCAGCAACTCGCGCGCAGTTACGGCCTTGCAAAGCGGCCAGCCCTTCTGCGCTGCGGCATATCCTGGTGTCGTCAGGGAAGTCAGACTGTCCGTGACTCCGGTCGATCTCTTCAGCGGCGCCAGAAAATCCAGCAGCGCACGCTTGACGGCTTCGCGCACTTCGGCAATAGCCACGCCGGCGACGACGTTGATGCCCGCCGAGATCCAGATTTGTTTGTAAACTGGTCCGCGAAGAAACAGCTCAGTGGTCACCAGCCGGCGCGGATCGAGATAACGACAAATGGTGTTCAGGAAGATCGCATCAGCGTTCGGCGCGTCGGGCTGCTTTAGATCATTTCGCGGAATCACCATCAGGGTGACCGCGCCCGGAGCATCGCCGGGTTCATTCGGGGTCAGGTTGGGATTGAAAGCCGGAATAACCTCGACCCGGCCGATATCCACGCCGGGAGTGCGCAACGTAATGGTTTCGAAGTCGGTCGCGTTAACCAGGCGATCGCGATGTTGCAGATAGCGCGCAATCTGTTTCTCGCCCTCGCTGACCTTTTCGGCTTCAGTTCCGTTCCAGGTGCGCACCGGGTTGCCGACCTTGATGCCGGCCGGCAAAGCCGGACTGGTATTGATCGAATTGGGACCGACGTTGCCGGCTGAGCCAACCCCGTAATCGTAACTGACGCGCATCTTCGCGCCGCCAGGTGGCCGCTTGCCGCGCAGCCCATCGCCAAATTTGATTTGGCCGGCTTCGGCATCGACTACAAAGACCTCAACGGGCACATTCGTAGCGCTCGTAGCTCCGGGAGCCAGTTTTGGATCGGTTACCTGGACCTCAGGCCCGGCGCTCAGCAGGTCGTCGATTTCCTGCCACAGACTGGTTTCACCGGACGGAGTGCTCACGATCAGCCGGACAGATGCCGGCACGATCGGTTTGCGCGAGAGCACGACGCTTTGATCGGGTGCGCCGGTACCGTCCGGCAGCAGTTCGTTGTTGATGTGCGCGCGCTGAGTGATGGGAACAGTGTTGATGCCGACCCAAAGTATCTTTGTGCGCACGGCGGCTGAGGCCTGGATGCGCAGCCAGGTGATTACGCGATCGTTCAAGCGACTGTCTTCGAGCGACGGCGGGAAATTCTCGACCCCTTGTTCGAGCGGATCCAGGTTGGTCCAGAGCTTTAGTTCCGCAGCCGGCGGCAGGGTTATCTGAACGACTCCCGGGGCCTCGAGCACGTTGCTTTGAGTTGCGGGCACGAGCGCCTTGTACTTGGGATCACGGAGCGTTGGATCGGTGGGCAGCTTGCCGTCACTGGGCACATTCGGAATGAAGTACTGCAGCAGCGGATCGCCTTCAGAATTGGCAGTACCCGCCGGCAAAAGCTGTTGCGTCGCCTGATCAACGGCCGGAATCACTCCCAGAGTAATCGTCTTGCCGGCGATGGCGTCGCGCGCCCGGTTTCTGAGATCTTCGAGGGCCTTCTCAGTCTTGTCGACGGGCTTGTCGCCCGCCCGCACCAGCAATGCGATCCACAACGACCGGTCGGTGGTGTCCTGGCTGATCGCCACTTCGTTTCCGTCGCGCCCATCGACCGGAACAGTTTGATACAGTTGGACCTCGTTCTCAGAATTCTGTCCCGTGTAGGACGCGTAGAGCAGCTTGTAATAATCCTGGACTGCCGGATCCGCGGTCGCGATTTTCTTGTAATAGACCTGCGCTTCGATCGGCAGGACGTCCAAGCCCTGATCGGTGCGAAACGGGATCTGGCCCGCGCGGACTTCCAGCCCGCCGTTCAGCGTGATCGTCTGTAGCGGCCCGCGATCGTTGGTGAAATTAACCAGGCCAAGCGCGGACGAAGCAGGTTGCAGCGGCACGCCCAGCAGTTGCAGAAACTTGCGCCGGTTGCGTTCCGGAATCTGATTTGATCGGTAGAGCAGGTTCTCTGTCAGAAAAGCAAAGAGCTCGATCAGCGTGACACCCGGATCGCTCTTGTTGAAATTCGTCCATTCAGGATTGTGCACTGGTATGCGGGCCAGCGCTTCGTTCAGCAGGTCCTGATAACGACGATTGTCGAGTGAGGGAATTTGTAAAGGCATACAGTTCGGCTCCTCGGTAACTAGCTTCCCAGGGTCACGTTCACACTGACGCGTTCTATTGCCTGAGTCGCCACCAGCTTGTAAGTAATGGTGGCCACCGCAGCCTGGCTGTCGGCCGGATCGGGATCGACGTTGACCGACTCAACGCGAATCCGCGGTTCCCACTGGGCCAACTCTTTCGTGATGCGATCCTGAATCGAACGGCGCGTGCTGACTGTGTTTGGTTCAAATAGAAAGCGCGTCAGGCTGCCGCCAAAAGTTGGCGATCGCAAGCGTTCGGGTTGTTCAGTCATCAAAATCACGCGGATTGATTCCCGCACGTTGACCTCGCCTTCAGACCAGGCGATCCGGCCATCCGGGCCAACCCGCGGCGGAAAACTAATTCCCCTACCAAAAATTTGCCCAGCATTCATCGGTTCACTTCAACTCAGCAATGGCACGCGCGTCCCCCCATAAATCACGCGCAAGACGCGCGTGCCACAATGGCATCTCGGCTAACTAACTGCTCTCCTTCGCCTTGAACTTCGGCAGCGGAAAACAGAATATGAAAAACGGCACCCAGCGAAAGATTATGTCGAGCAGGCTGACGATAATCATGAGCAGGAGCAGCGCGCAGATCGTAATGATCGGAATCGAGAGGGAGCAGATCATTCCCACTTCAATCCCGCCATCCGTGCAAGGCCCGCCGTCCGGCACCGACAGATCTTTGTGAAAGGGCCATGGCAGCACCGATAGCACCAGATCGCCCAGGGTCATGCCCTTCAAACGATCTATCTGGCCGCACAGCATGTCCGAGATCATGAAGGCTGTGTTCTTGTCGAATTTGCGCAAGCCGGCCGGCGATGTGTCGAGCGGCAACGCGATGCGAATCGGACGGGCGGGCGCGTCGGGATCAAAGAACCCCGCCATTTGAAACGCACGGGTCGGCGCGCTCAGCAACGGCGGATCTATGGGCCCGCATTCTGGTCTTTCGAAGACGCAGCGAATTACAAACCAACCTTCGCGCATGTCCATCGGCTGCTGGGAGATCAGCGGGTTGATGGGCACCTCGGCGGCGGGCTTCGCGGGCAGCGCCGCGGTAATCAGGTCCGCCAGGTTATCAACCTGCGACGAATCAGCCAGCGGCGGAACCAGCACCGGATCTGCCAACGGAAAAAGAAAACCGGGCCACAGTGCATCCGGAGCTTTTCGCGCGTACGAACTTTTGACGGACTCAAGGTTGGTTTCGATCTGACCGGCCTTAACCGCAAGCAGCGCATCCTTGAGAGAATTCTTGACCTGGGTCGGGCTGTAGGCCGTGCCCTGGACCAGCGCTGTCGCCTGTGCCGGAGCGAAGGTCGTGGTCGATATCTTCCCGAACAGCGCATTCTCGGCCGCGCTAAACGGCGGGTCTGAGGCTTCGGGCTGCTGACCATTTAATAGTCGCCAGACTCTGGGGATTTGCCTTTTCAGCAGGTTCGCAAAATCCAAAACGATGTACCACGATCCGGTTTGCATTTGTTCGCGCGTGGTATTGATCGTCGTCCCCAGGTTGTCTGCGTTGAGATCCACTGCCGCCGGCGGAGGCTTCGTAGGATCGGTGGGAACCGGACTGCCCTTTTTCATTCGCGCGGCTACGGTTGCCTGCTCAAGCAACTTTTTCCATGGTTCGGTGACCTGCGACCAGAACAAGTGCATGCGAGGATCTGGAGGCGGATCGCGCGTCACTACCGGCTTTTGATTCCCCTGTTTTTTGAATGCCGCGCCCATGTAAGCTTCGCGTTTTCCGACTGGAATCAAACCGGTAAGCACGCGGCGCCGGCGGCCGTCGTCCTCGGTAAAGTTCATCGGAAACAGCGGCAACTGCTCTTCGCCTTCGATCAGCCCGCCGCTGTTTTTTTGTTGTGCCAGAGCAACGCTGGTCCATGAGCTGCCGCCGGACTTCGAGATGAATGCGTATTCTTGCCAGGTGTCAGCATCGAATTCGGGCAGCGGCACACCGATGTTCAATTCGCCGGGCGGGAACATGCGCCGGATAACGAACGTCGCACGTTCCTGGCGGCCCGGATTGATCGCATGATCAGGAAGACCTGCCCGGCCGCAAACCAGTGACGAAGTCACCAGATAGTGACGCTGATGAGCGGGTTGATAGAGCTTGAGCTTGGCTGGCGGTGGCGTCGTTCCAGCTGGGACAAGCGACGAGACGCCCTTGCCGCCGGTAACGAGAGCGGCGCTGTTTTGACGCGCCGCGGCAAGACCGAGTCGATTGAGCGTGCGCGCAAAAGCCGGCACCGGTTTGATCGGTTCGGGACCAACGGTGGGCCCGCGCCAGGTTTCGGGATTGGCGATCAAGTCAGGCAGACGTGCCGGATCAGTGTCGAGCAAACTTACGAAATCGTCCATGAAGGTGTCAGCGGCAAAGCGAAGGATCGCCGGCTGGCGCAGGACGTTGCGACGCAGATTGAGGTCGGTCGCGCCGGCGGCTTGCGGCCAGAGCGGCGGCGGAGATGCCCACTGTATCTGTTCCTTAGCCATCGCTCACCAAATATTTCCCGCGCCCGGCGTGTAGGTAGTGCTGATGACGGTGTTGCTGATCAGAGTGTCGCACTGCACCACGCCGCTGAATTTCGACATGCCCGCGTCGACTGTAACCATGCCGGCTGAGACTGAGACTTGCGAAGCGTTGATCGTCACCTTGGCTGAGGCGTTGATCGTGATGCCGCTGGTTTCGAGCTTTATTGAATTACCGTTGCTGTCGATGATCTCTACCGATCCCGGACCATCTTTCAGCGTCATCTTCTGGCCGCCGGGAGTTTCCAGGATCATCTGTTCCTGGCCATCGTTGTCATCCAGAGTGATCTTCACTCCGTTGCGCGAACGCAGAACTTTTTTGTAGTTGTTGCCGCTGCCGTCCATCGACTCAGGCGGCGAATCCGAACCATTCCAGAGCGCGCCGATCACATAAGGCCGGCGAGGATCGCCGCCCTCGAAAACGATCAGCACTTCGTCGTTCACATCGGGAATAAACCAACTGCCGCGGTTGTTCCCGGCCATGAAGGTCGCCAGCCGCGCCCATGTTTCGTAGCTCCCGCCCGCGGTGTCGGCCGACCATGGCAGCGAAATCTTCACCCGACCCTGGCCGTCGGGATCCTTGATGTCGGTCACCAGAGCAGGGAAGGCGCCGTACCAGCGGCCGCCCAAACCGCTCGGCAGCCGGACATCCAGGATCATTTCAAAAGGTGGCTTGTCGTGCATGCGCTGAAACTCAACTGCTTCTGATATTCAAATCTCAAATCTCAAATCTGGCCTTGAGATTTTGATCTCAACTCCCAATGCCCAGCCGCTCAGAACGAAATTCGGTGCGCAGACCCTTGGCGCTATCAAAAATGTGTTTCACTTCCGCGACGTAGTACTTGCCGTTGAAAAGCGGGCCCAGCCCCTGGAGGTCCAGCTTGGCGCCCACGCGCAGAGTTGCTTTCGTCTCAGCCACGCCGCGGCCGACTACGAACCGTCGGGCGCTCATCTTGAAGAAAGTCTCGGCTTCGTATTGCGCCTCTTGATCGTTCAAGGGCACCGTGTGCGCGAGAGCTTCCTTCCTCGCGCCGAGGGCTGATTGAAGAATGCTGACGCCACTGGTATCTCCGTTCAGTTCGCTGCTGATGACTGAGTCAGTCGCTTCGTATTGCAGAGCTGACTTGCTCGAGATGTTCCAGCCGTTGACCGCCACGCTGGTCCGCTGCATGGCGAGATCGGCCAGCACGGTGAATTCGCGCAACTGATTTCCGTAAGTCATCTGCAAGCTTTCGCCGGCGCGCCCGGTGTGCGATTTCGCGTTGAGCGTGCTGCCATCCATCCATACTTCGGCGTCAATGGCCCGGGCGCGGTCGCGCACAAACGCGAGATCGCTTTGATTGACCTGAGCCAGCACCGCGTAGTTTGGTCCGCTGATATCGACACTTGGGCTCAGACCGTGGTCGTTGGCGATTTGATTGATCACATCAGAGTCGCTCGCTTCGCTAAAAGTTCTGGTGCGGCGGGTCATGCGCAAATCCTGAAAGCGATCTTCAGCCAGCACGCTAATCTCGGGTGATTGGCCTTCTGGAAACCGTGCTTCCAAGCCCATGATTTTCCCCTGAAAGATCGAATCTGAACCAAGCTTGATTTGAAAAGCTTTGCCAAATTCGAGCGTGCGCCGGTCAAAGTAGAGAAAGTCCGTGCTGCTGTTAATAGTCCCCCAGTTGCCGAATTTTGCTTCGCAGCGATAAAGGCCGCTCGTGTTCTCAGCGATCAACAGACTCATTAGGCCGCCACTCAACGGCGGATTCTCTGCGCCGTCGATAAAGATCGACGGCCGCGATTCCTTTAGCCCAGTTGTCTCGCTATCCGGCATAAGACTCTTTAGTAAGCCCAGACACGTTCACTGCGGCTCATCTGCTGTTCGACCAGCCGTTCAATCTCGTGCTCCGACGGTGGCGACTTTTCCTCTCCGCCACCTTTGTCGGAATCAGAGCCGCGCGTTTGCGCGGGTTGCGTCGCCGGCATCACTTCGAATTCATTAACGACTACAGCCATTTCGTTTCGCTCCTATCCACCTTTGTTACCGGGGCACTGGCTCGACCGTCAGGGAGGGCCCAGTTTTTATGCCGCTGAGATTGATGAGCCCTCCCTCACGGTCGGGCTAGGGCCCCTGGTTTCTCATTACCCACCGAAGGACACGCCACCGGATATTCCGCCTGACACGGAAACTCCTGCTCCGATGCCGGAGTCAGTTTCCAATGAACTGCTGGTTTGCACGCCTGCTCCCACTGAGAGGGATGCGCCCAGCGAACCACCTCCACCACCGATCGAAACTCCAACGCTGGCGTTCATGTCCAGCAGTTGTCCGGGCTGCAGCATGCGCGGATTTTCGATGTTGTTGGCCGCGGCGATGTCTTGCCAGTCGTCACCCTTTCCCTGACTGTCGGCGAGACCCTGCACACTTGAGCCGGCCGCCGCTTGCGTCAACGGCCGGGTTCCCGGCGTGTCGGAGGCGCCTGGCCCACTGGTCGGCCGAAAAACAAACTCGGTGATCTTCTGCTGCGTCAGGTTCATCGTCATGCTCGCTCGCAGCGGGCGGCCGTCGCTGGAGAAAAACTCAAGCGACTCTTCGAGCGATTCCATGATTCCTTCGAACTGGAACGAGCCCCAGATAAAACGAATCGCCGGCGGCACAAATTTGCTGCCCTCTTGTTTGGGCGTGATGAAGTAAGCGACCTTGGCCGTCAACTTTCGTACGTCGGTCTCTGCTGTCTGGCCGGGCGGCATCGGCGCGGTCACGTCAAACCAAAGCTGCAAACTCAGTTTGGTCGTGCCGGCGCCGACAAACTGGCGCGCCGGAGTTCCTTTCTGATCGCCTGCGCCCGATGGCGTCGCTACCTGATTAGCAAAACTGACCTTGAGCGAGTCAGGATTGAACTGCACCTGGCACTTCTTGTCCGGATTGATCTCGTTCTTGAAATCCGCATCGAGCTCGCGCAGTTCAGCTTTTTCAAGATTTTGCGAGTCAGGCATCCAAGCTCCTTAGCCTTGCGGCTTTTTCAAGGTCAGGGATTCGTAAGCCAGTTGAAATTCTTCGATCGCGACGGCGCCGTCCCTGGCATTCAGCGGCGGCGACTTTAATTTCACCGGCACGCAACGCGACAACAAAAAACGCGCGCGTTCGGTCTTGCCGTCCGCGGCAAAGATCACTACTTCGGCGTCGGCCCGCAGCGATTGATTCGTCAACATCAGATTGAACCAATCCCAGAGATCGAAAGTCGGGGTCATCCCGCGCTTCATCGTTACCTGTCCAAACTTGAGCGGGCCGGTCAGTCGAATCTCTTTGCCGTTGTTGCCGCCCTCGCGAATCGTCTTGACGTCCATCGTCATTTCCAAACCGTCGCACTCTTGAAACGCCGCGTCGCATATCTGCATCGCGACGCCGTCAACTCTGATCTCCACGCCAAAGTTAAAAGCCGTGAACGGATAAGCGATTTGCTCGTCGGCGGGGTTAGCCATCGGTTAGCGCACCTCCGTTGCCACGCTGAGATCGCCGGTTTGCACCAGACGAATCGTCAGAAAGGTCATCGGCAGTGACGGTGCGACGCGCAGTTCGACGATGAAACGTCCCTGATCGACGCTCGCTTCGGTATTCAAAGAACCATCCGTCACGACCTGGTACGACGAAGCCGGAGTCGCGCCGGCAAAGGCCCCGCGCTCAAACAATCCATCGAGCATTTCCGTGAAGCCGCGATCCACCATGCGCCGAAAGGCAGGACTGTTTGGCTCGAACACGTAAGTCGCGCCCAGCCTCAGGGCCTGTCGCCGCAAAAGGATCAGCAGCCGGCGAACATTGATGGGCCGCAAATCGTCTTCAGCCAACGTGTCAGAGTCGAGCACGAGAAAACCGCGCGGCTCCTGCCTGACTAAATTAATGTGCGCGTCTTGCAGGTCCAGGCGACGGGCCGGATTCAAGGCCGGTTCAAGCGCCACCACTCCGCGCAGCGTTTGGTTGGCCGCCGCCAGCCAGGCGCCGCGTCGCAACGCACGATCGGCGATCAGTCCGCTGACCGCGCCGCACGGAGGCATGCGCGTCAGATTGTTTGGCCGGCTGTCTTCGCGTTCGATCAGCCAGGGATGAAAGACTGCTCCGTAACTAAAGTCGTTGACCTCGCCAAAGCCTAATGGCGAAACACGTTCGGTGGGTGAAGCGATGTTCGGCGTCGCCTTGAGCAGCGTCACGTGTTCGATGGCTTTGTCGTCGCGATAGTCTTCGGGCAGAGACAACACGCAAAACAGATCGCCGCGCGCGGCGCACATCCGCAGGAGTGATCTCTGGACAGCGAGCAGTACGCTCGGCGAATAATCTTTCCGCTGATCGAGCTCCCAACGAACGTCGTCGCCCACGCGCACGCTGACGCCGTTCGACCAATCGCTGGTGTTTCCGTTTACGATTGCCTGCACGCGGTAGTAATAGTCTCCGGGCTTGCGACCATAGAGGGTGTAGCTGGTCAGCGGCCCCGAATAGATTGTCTCCGCGTCAGTGAAATTTGAGCTGCCGGACTCTTGCAGCAGATAGATCGCTGCGGCAGGCGGCGACTCAATCCACGAGAGCCCGACGTTGCCATCAGCGCTAATTTTTGTAGAGATCGAAAGGATGGGCGGATTGATGATCTGAATTGAGCAACTCAGAAAATTGCCCCACTCGGGTTTGTGGACCGGCTTAATCAGCGAAGGCTCCGCCGGCTTTGGATCGCAATCACTGAGGCCGAGCGCCGCCGCTTTTGCTGGTGGCTGACAGTCAAGAAAGGTCCACCAGTCTGGTCGCAGCGGTGGAGACGACACCTCCGGCTCGGGCAGTTCCTTAAGTGGCTGCGGCGACCAACTCCGGTGCACGGCATCGGGCACGGAAATGATTGTCGCCTCTTCCAGCGAGAAGGCCGCGTGCATTCCCGTCAGGCGGCGCGGTCGCGGCGAGAGGTACCGCAGATAATCAGCCTGGCCTGAAAGATCAATAGTCTGGGTATCGAAGAGATCGCGGTCGATGAAAAGACCGGCGTCGAATTTGGCCAGACCGTCACGCTCGAGTGGATCGCCTTCCAACATGACCGGACCGAGAAAGTTGTCTGCTATGGCCGGCATGGACAGCGGGAAGTAGACTTCGTCAGGCTGGTGAATTCCGGCGAGCGGAAAGCGAAACAGATCACCTGTCTGGCGCCAAAGAACGGTGGCCGGAGGGTCGGCGGCGGAAGGATCGGGATCGCCATAAACCTGTTTGTCGCTGGGGAGCGAGGCCCAATAGCGATCATGCGCGGCTTCAAAACCAAGGTCGCTCAAACTTACCGAATACTCTTCACCCTTGCGCACCCAAGTCTCGAACGAGAGGGAATCGCACGTTCGCAGCGACGGCAACGTTGAAGGAGCCTGCATCTCTTTGAAGGCCTGGCCCCAAACAAAAGCCGTGCCTGCTTCGCCGGAGCTAAAGGCCAGCCCGGCTACGGTCATCCACAGAGTTCCAGCGGCCAGATCGATCCTGATTACTGAGCCGGCCGGAGGCACATCGGCCGCCGGACAATTCGACAATTGGAGCATGACGGTCTGATCGTCGCTCTGCTGAATGGTCGGCGCAGTTTCGGTCGCCGGACTGGTGAGCTGTGGATTCAGGACCGCAGTCCAGGGTGGACGGCACTCGAAGCCGTCGACAATGTCATCCTCTTTGCTTGATTTGGAATCAGCCTCCCGCGTGAACGCCGCGGCCTTTACCTTAGTGCCGGGTGGCGGCAGAGAAATCGGCGAAACAATTTCGAACCAAACAGCCTTGCGGCCGATGATATCGACGGTGGGATCGGGAGTGCCGCTAATCGCAGGATCAGCCTTCGCGGCCACCAGGAACAAAACGGAGCGGTCGGTTTTCTGATCGTCCTGAAAAGTCATTTTCAGAAGATCACCCGGCCCCAGGTTTTGCGCGGTCAGTCGATCAACTTTGATCAGATAGTCTTCTGAATCATTCAGCGGCGACTCAGAATGAGGCATGGTCACGCTGCTAATCTGAAGCGAGCGAGTCAGGAGCGCCGAGCCAACCCGCAGCGAATCCGACCAGCTTCCTTCAGATCGCGCCCGGGCAAAGGCGGGAGTGATGCGCTTGAGTTTTCCGTTGGCGAACTCCGCGCGCGCGAGCGCGGGAATCGGGAAATAGTTATAGCGCGCATAGTTGAGATTCTTTTGCGCGGCTCCGAAAGGTGCTCGCTGGCGGGCGACGCGGATCACCCAGCAACGCCGGCCGTTGTTGCGAAAAAAAGCGCGCACGGCTGGCGCCAGATGCGCGTACACCTGTTCGCTTCTTTCCACATCCACGGCCAGCGGTGCGTCCTGACCGAAGATTGCCGTGAACTGGGCTTCCGACTCGACGGCGACCGGCACTTGCAATGGACCGGACGCAGAAAAGCCGACGAACACAGTTACATCCATGCGCGGCAGAACCTCCGGCAAGGTTGGGGCCTGGGTTTCAAAGCGAAACCCAGGCAATCTGCGGGGCGCGCGCGAGGCACTCATGAACCTACTCCATTTCCAGACGCTCGTAGGCCAGAGTGAGTTCTTCCATCGCGACGTCAGTCCCCTTGGCATTGAACGGCCCGCTGATGTGCTTGATGATGCGCGCGCGCAAAAGCTTCCACGTCTGCACCACCGCGGTGTGATCTTCGTTCTGCAGCGAAATGGTGATGGTCCGTTCAGCCATCTGGTTACCATTTCGAATATCGTTCAGCCACTGGTAGAGATTCAGCGAACCAATCACACCACGCTTTAGCGTTACGTCGGTGGCCTTATTCAAGCCCGTGATTTTGCGCACGCTATTTTCTTTCGAGTTGCCGGTGCGATATTCGGAAACAGTTACTTCCATTCCGATGTTGCTCATTTCCTGAAAGCCGGCTTCCACCCCGTCAGTGTTGCCGGTGCCCAGGTCGACCAAAAAATTGAATTGAACGTACGGGCGATCGCGTAATACAGCCATAGAATCCTCCTTAGGAGCAGTAACAAATCATGAGTGACAGGTGACCAAGAGTCCGGCACCTGACAATCGCGAGGGCTGGACGTATGCTAAACCTTGCGGTCCGCGGTCCACTGGCCGATGCGAAAGATCACGAATTCAGCAGGACGCAGCGGCGCCACGCCAATCAGACAGACGAGACGGCCGTTGTCGAGATCGTTTTGGTTCATGGTCGAACGGTCGCATTTGACGAAGTAAGCCTTCTCAGGTTTGTCGCCCAGCAGCGCTCCCATCTGCCATTCATTCAGCAGAAAATCTTCGATGGTGCGGCGGACATTTCCCCAAAGCTGGTCCCCGTTTGGCTCAAACACGGCCCACTGCGTTCCTTTGTCGATCGAGTGTTCGAGATAGGCGAAGTAGCGTCGCAGGTTTACGTATTTCCACTCGGGATCGGAACTGATGGTTCGCGCTCCCCAAAGGCGGAAGCCGCGGCCTTCGAAGAAGCGGAAGCAGTTGATGCCCTCAGGGTTCAGCACTTCCTGCTGCGCCTTGTTCAGCAAGGTCTCGAAACCGATGGCGCCGTTAACGACTTCGTTGGCCGGCGCTTTATACACCGCCCGATTGATGTCGTTGCGGGCGTAAATACCGGCGACGAAACCGCTGGGCGGCACATTGATCTCGGTGTTGGTAAGCGGATCGAGAATGCGAATCCACGGGTAGTAGAGCGCGGCATAGGTCGAATCCAGTTTCGCGCGCATGTCCCTGACCTCTGAGATCGATTGATTGTCTCCGCTGTCGAGCACCGCGATGCGATAGCGCATGCGAGATGCATGCGAGATCAACGCGCCGATGGTAGCGTTCGCCGTGGCGGGATCATTTCTATATCCGAACGTTGCACCCGGCGCAGCGACGATAGAAATATCCTCAACATCTTCAAAAGACATCAATCCACTCTTGTCGTTGGTCTGTGGATTGACATTGCCCTCATAGTCGGCCGCGCTCGGACGTGCCCCGTCGTTGCCGCCGGTCAGGATCAGCGTTACGGAGCGAGCGGAATCCGTAGCCAGTTCCGCGACCGCGGGATCGTCCGAAGCAAAATCGTCGACGCGTTGGTTGAGCGTAAGATTCGTAGTTGTTCGTGTTCCATAGTCGGCGATCGCATTCAGCACCTCAGGGCCTGAATCCATACTGCCCCCCGCCAGAATTACGATCGGCAGTGAGCGAGCTTGTGACATGCTGCTCGGATTCTGCTCGAACAATTTGGTTAACGAATCCGGAGCGCCGAAAGGATTTCGGTGATTTGGATCGGGAGCCACTCCGCTCCAGACCATGGGTAGCGTGTCACCGGCGGCCGAATTCACCTGGACAGAAAGGCTGACTAATCTGACTTGGTGTCCCTCGACCGGATCGAGAGAAGGCAAGGCAGAGCCGCCCGGTACATTGAGACGCAAGTCTGAATTTGTCTTGGCGCCACCGGCATTGAAGTACCAGGTTTGCTCATCAGTATCAAAATGGGCGACGCTATAACCGCCTGCTCCGATCGGACTGCTGATGGGACTGGTTACGTCGCCGATCCAAACCGTGTCTCGATCGCGCAGAGATCCGGCGCTCAAAGTTCCCTTCGTCCCGGACAGCATGTTCTGCCCCAAATTGACGGTAATCGTGATGCGCCAGTTGCCGGCTGCACCGGGAAATCGTGACCGAATCAGAATCGAGCTGTCGCGCGCACCCCCGCTTGGATCGCCGGTCAGCCACGCACGAGCGTGGCCATCGCTGTTCAAGCCCGCGGTCACGGTCGGATTGTCATCGTCGATATCCGGACTCAGACGTTCATAGGGGTTCGGCGTCGCGCCGAGTTGTCGGAAGACACGCCCGACGTAGAGCCGCTTACCACCCTCCTCAAAAAACGCTCGGACCGCGTGCCAGAGAAAATTGTTAAGGTTCATCCCGCCGTCGAACACCAGCGTCTTACGATCGCCGTACACGCGTTCAAAATCCGCCAGGCTGGTAAGAATGTCGGGTTCCAGATCTATCGGTCCGTATCGGGACGGGCCCACGAATCCAGTCGTGGTCGTGCTAACGCCTTCGATGGACTTTGAGCGAAAAGATGTCTCCTCGACGTAAACTCCAGGAGCAAGGTATTCAGGCATGACTCCTCCTTATGGCGGCTAAACCGCCGGCGTAATGAACAGCACCGACTCGCCTGATTTTCCTGGCGGCGAAGTCGGTGATGGTCTGGATTTCAAAACAAGTTCGCGGCCGTACTGCAGGGCCACTTCAAGTAAATTATCGGTGCGGGCAGCATCAGCCCAGACGTTTGCTTCCGGCTGCGACAACATGAATCGCAAATCGGGCAGAGCTTGATTTGTTGGCGCCGTGTCCGGCGGTGATGAAAGAGGCGGAAGCGGCTTGTACAGGGCCTTGACCTGCAACGGCCAAACCTGCTCAGTGAGCGGCGGGCCAGTGGCAACGGGCGGAGAACTCAAAGGCGATCCCGGCGGCGATCCGAGCGCAAAAGACTTTGGGGACGGATACGGAAAGATCAGCGCGATGCGCCCCAGTTCGTCGGCGATTCCTCGCGCGACGAGTTTGGCGTCATCGTAAACTTCCATCGCTGCCCAGGCCGCTGGAGCTCCGTCAACACCGCTGGTTGGGTCCCACAGATCAGCCCGAATCACCGCCATTCCCGCGGGAGCAGTTCTGACCGGCGACGAGTATAGTGGGATGCTCGACATTGGCGAGGGAGGCGAGGCCACTACAGATCCGTTCCACTTGTAGATCCCCTTGACCGGCAGGCTTTCGGTGAACTGAAATGGTTGAAAGCGACGCTGATCGTCGCTCACTTCGATCACAAAACTCGTCTTCGGCAAAGGCTGATCCCAAAATTCCTGGGATCCGTCCTGGTTCTCGAGGTCTCGCATTCCGGCCGCGTGATGCAGGACATAGACGCCGGTGCGATTAGTCGACGCCGGTAGTCGCGCGGCCGGTCTGCTGACCGGATACGCCCAGACGCTGAGGCCGGCGCCCACCAGGTTGCCCGACATCGTGTCGTGGAAGCGCAACCCCAGGGGCGCGACCATCGTCAGGCGATCAAGTTGAATGAACTGAAGTGTCATCGATCGATCGACCTTCCGGACTTAAACTCTCGGGTCTGCACCGGCGCCGCATCGGCCAGAGCCATGGTCGACGAGATACCGATCATTCGCGCCACGTAACCTACCGAGAGCGGTGGATAGGTTTTGGTGGTGCTGCTCCAAAGATTGTTCCAGTCCTGTAGCAGGAGCGATTCCAGCAGCACCTCCACCGTCTCGCCCGGCTGAAAGATTTCCGGCTCTGGTCCATAGTGATTCAGCAAACCGGTCGGCAGGATCGGCACGTCTTCGAACATTCGCAGGGCCCAACCGAGGAGCCGTTGTTGTTTGACCGCCGTCCGCGCCCAGGCGCTGGCGACGTAGTGCAGGTCGAGCGGAATTGGCGGGCGATAACGGTGGCCATCGGGACCAACCGTCGGCGGCAGATTTCGCCGCGCGCCGTTCACGGCCACTCGATAGAGATATAGCGAAACGCCTTCTTCCATTGGAGACTGGAAATTGCTCAACTGGTAAAGCTCAAACTGGGCCGCGGCAAACTCAGGCTTTGGACAAGCATCCGCAAGCAGCCCCAACATGGCTTGTCCGGTCGCCGCAATGGCCTGAAAACTCGCCAACCTTTTCGTTCCTCCACGAGGGGCAACTACTGCACTCGTGCTCACGCCGCTCTGGCGTCATCTCGTCCGGTGAATCTCTTGAACCAACCCCTGACCCGCGACTTGAACCCGGGACGAATATCTCGGCCGCTAACGTATTCCTGGATAAAGTCAGTGGCGTCGTTCAATGTTCTCAAGTAACGACGTGCGCCACTCGGCACATGAGTAATCTGGCCGTGCCACGTGACTTGATTGGTTTCACCGTCATGGTCAAGCCAAAGCTTGACGATGAATGAATGCACTGTGGACTCTGTTAAGTCCATTCTCTCGGCCGATTCACCACGGAATTCCTGGGACGAAGCTGACGCACTAAGCAATCACGTTGGAGCTATAGCAGATCGAGCGCCGACGAAGCGTCTGGCGCGCGTCTGTGGCAGCGTCCGATTGGGCGTAAATTGACACTGGCGGATTTTAAGAAGAGAGCGAGTTCGGATTCTTCATTTGCGGAAGTGACCGGCATGACTAGAGCTTGTCTTTCTCAGGTTGGCGCACGCCTTCAACTGCGTTTATGTCTCTCTGAATGCGCCGCTGCACCGCGGAAAGAATTGTCTGGAGTTGCTTCAATCGCCCGACAATGTCAGACGAAACCGGTTTTCGCGATGGTAACAGCCCGCTTTCGGTGAGCTCGTTTGGGCTAAACTGATCGTCCCTTATGCGCTCGTACAGAGTGACGGTGCGTCGTTCCGGACTGACTCCCAGCTCTTCTTCCAGCGCCGACACACAGCGCTCATATTGACGCAGGGCAGAGGTGCGGTCTCCCGCGAGATAATGCAGGCGCATCAACTGCCGGTGAGTGCGTTCGCGTGCTGGATCGTATCTCAGGATCATCGCGCCATAACCGTAAGCGACATCGTACTGATGATGCTGTTCGGCATAACCAATCAGTTTGTCGAGCATCAGCAGGTACATGTTCTGAAAACGCTCTCGCTCGAAGAGAATCCAATCCTGATACCAGCCGGCCAGCAAGTCGCCCTGATAAATCCCAACCGCGTGCTTCAAGGCCTGGGCTGTTGAAGAATGAAGCCGGGCTCCGATCATCCCTTCCGCTCCCGCAAAGGCTCGCTCAAACTCGCTCACATCGGACCATAGATCGCTGTGTGGGTTGAGCCGCAGCCAATCGTGCTCAACCAGCAAGACGGGCGAACTGTCGGAGCGGTTTGAATCGAGCATCGCATGCAAATGCCAAACGGCCTGGCGTAAATATTTTTTTGACTTGTCCGTCGAAGAATCGCCCCATAGCAAAGCCGCCAGCGCCTCTCGCGAATGGTGCCGGTTACAGTGGATCAGGAGATAGCTAAGCAACTCCTGATCTTTGCTTGCGTCAAGACCTTTCAGCGCATGATTGTCCAGGTGGGCCGTGAACTTCCCGAAGAGTTGAAACTGTAGCTTAGACATTTCGAGGACACTTTCTGCGAGGGAAGCATCAAGAGCCTATTCAAAGTCAGCTTAATAAGTCCGAAAGTCCGTTGGCGTTTGATGACAGAACCTTCGTGTGAAATTTCTGTTAAGCCAGTTCTGTTAATCATAGAACCGCGAATTATCTGCGAAAGCCTGACTCGGAAAATAGCGCCCGCCCGGGTGGCCGATGTTGGCCCGTAAGTTCCGGGAAGTAGCTCGAAAAATTCTCCCGGAATGAAACTACCAAAGAAGACTCTTCGCGAATCACGTCCGCTTCTGGCTGCGGATGATGGTACGGTCAAATGGGTTCGGCGCTTAGAAAAGCTCTGAGAAAATATTCCGATTAATCGATTTAGTCAACGGATTTTTGCTAGACTTTGTAACTCTTTTGTTTGTTCGGCCTTTTTTGGCGGTTACCCGTTCGGGGATGGCGGGGACCAGGCTATGAAAATGCTGTGGAGAAGGGAGAACTCCGAGAAATTTGGTGCCCGCGGCAGGGGTCGAACCTGCGACCTTTCGCTCCGGAGGCGGTGCAACTGGAGATTAGAGTTTTCTTCTTAAACCCAAATGTCTGATGAGAGTGAAGGCAAAGATGAGAGAGGCGATGACAAATTGATAATTCACGCCATTACGAAAGATGTACGCGATCCCTAGCGCTATCGAAAAGAACACCACACTAATGCCGCTGTAGAAGGGCCCTTTGTACCATTTGTGAAAGTTGTCCAAGTACCACTTGTGCTCTTCCTCGTATTCAGTTTTGATAGCCTCAATGTTTAACTTTTTGTATTTACGCTTTAGCGCAATGTTTCCGAATAAATCAATTAACCAAAAGAGTAAATTTGCTTCTAGAAAAGCACGTAGGGTACGTATGTTGGAAAATTTAAGAATGGCAGCTACTAACGCCGCCATTATTAGGCTAGCCATAAGGCGTCCGAACGAAAGACCGCCTATGCCAAGGGCATTATGAAATCTATTTTGTTTGTCGATGAATCGCCTCACCTCCAGCCAATAGAACGTGCTGAAGACAAGGCTCGCACTCAACAACAAGAGAGACTCTCCGCTCGATAGACTACGTTTAGTTACCAGGTCAGCCACTAAGCGAGGCAATATCTCGGTAAGTGGCAACGCAATCAGCACGCCAAAGACAACGTCAGTAAAAGACTTCGCGTGCGCCAACTCGATTTCATCGTTGAGCATATCGTCTATCAGATCGGGTGAGTACCATATAGTTGAGTGAATGACCAGAACCGAGTTAACCGCGTCGAGCGGAACTATTCACTGACGCTAGAAATGCTCTTTATCTAGTGGTCAATTGTTTTGGTACCCGCGGCAGGGGTCGAACCTGCGACCTTTCGCTCCGGAGGCGAACGCTCTAATCCACTGAGCTACGCGGGCATGGCCTGAAACGATAGCACGGGTTAGGGGATAGGGTGTAGGGGATAGGGTCTTTCTGCATTTTCTAAACCCTACACCCAAACCCCTATACCCCGATGTTAGGAGTGTTTGATGATCACGCCTTCGATAATATTAGCGACGTTCTCACAACGATCGATCGCGGCTTCCAGCTTCTCATACACATCTTTCCACTTGATCACCTCGAGCGGGTCACGAGTTTCGTGGAACAGCGCGCCGACTGCGCGTTGATAGATATCGTCGCCCTCGTGTTCCAGGCGGTGCAGCTCAACCAGTCGTTCGGTTACGCCTTTGGGTTTTTGCAGCATGGACACCACTTCATGCAGTTGCAGGGCCATGCGTTGGATCAGGCCGGCGAGTTGCTTGGCTGGTTCGGTCGTTTCGTGAATGTCGTACATTACGATGGCCCGCGCCGCGCCGTCGATCAGATCGACGACGTCGTCCAGGGCCTTGGACATCATGTAAATGTCTTCGCGATCGAAGGGCGTGATGAATGATTGGTTCAGACGCGTTGCGACGTTGTGCGTCAAGTCGTCGCAGGCGTGCTCGATGCCCTTGATGCGCTGCACGTATTGCTGGTAGTCACCGTCGGGTTGAGAAAGCATCTCGACCAGAGTGGTGGCGGCATCATTGATGTACGAAGTCATCTGCGCGAAGAGTGAAAAATACTGTTCTTCACGCGGTAGCAGCTTGGCAAACATTTGCGGACTCCTGCGAACATCCTGTTGAAGTTTTCGACAGCCGGACTTAATCTGGGAGAGGCAATATTATCGGATGACCTGCGATATGTCTATTGTGTTGTCGGTAATTTCCCTCTCCCTTTGGGACAGGGCCAGGGCTTGCGAGCGGATTTTGTTTTTGATCTCAATCCGTCTTAACGAGACACAACGATACGCAAGGAACTGATTCAGCCTAAACTGCGCGCCCTCATCCCCGTCGCTTATCGCAGAGGGAGAAGGGGGTTCGACCCAACTTGCAAATTACTTCATTACTCGTATATCAAGTGTCTGCATGACTGACAGATCAGATTACACACAAGTGGTGGATTTACTGCGCGTAGAGTCCGATGCGATTGCCAAGGCTGCTTCACGTTTGCGCGCGGAAGAAGTCGACCGGGTCATGTCGCTGCTGACGAACTGCAAAGGGAAGATCATTCTGCTTGGGGTGGGCAAGTCCGGGATCATTGCCCAAAAGATTGCGGCCACGATGACCAGCGGCGGCACGGCGGCAGTTAATCTGCACCCTTCGGATGCTTTGCACGGCGGCTTGGGCATGGTCACCGCGGAAGATGTGGTGCTGATGCTGAGCAACAGTGGCGAGACCGACGAGCTCTTGCAGCTACTGCCGTATCTCAAACGTCGCGAAGTGCCTTTGATCGCGATTGTCGGCAATTTGAAATCAACCATTGCACAGCGGGCCGATGCAGTTCTCGATGCTTCAGTTGATCAGGAAGCGTGTCCGCTCAACCTGGCTCCGACCACCAGCACCACCGTGGCCCTGGCTATTGGTGACGCCCTGGCAATGGCGCTGATGAGCGCGAAGGGGCTGACGGAAGACGACTTTGCCCACAATCACCCGGCAGGGCAGTTGGGCAAGCGCCTGACGTTACGCGTCGCGGATTTGATGCATAGCGGTTCACAGAATCCGACGATTGCAGATGACGCGGCCTGGATGGAGATCATTACGACGATCACGCATTTTGGTTTGGGCGCGGTTAACGTAATCGACGGCGTAGGCCGTCTGGCGGGCATTATTACGGATGGGGATTTGCGACGTTCGCTACAACGACTTAGCAGTACAGATCTCTCGTTCGCGAACATCAAGTGCGACAATTTGATGACGCGCGACCCAATCGTCGCGGCTCCTGAAATGCTGGCGTTTGATGCATTACGTTTGATGGAAGATCGGCCTTCGCAAATCAACGTGCTGCCGGTCGTCGATGGTGACGGATTGTGCGTCGGCCTGATTCGCTTACACGACATTGTGCGCAGCGGGCTGTGAAAACTGGAAGGAACTAAACGCAAAGGACGCGAAGGTTTACGCAAAGGACCGCAAAGAAATCTTTCCTTCGCGTGCCTTTGCGTAAGCCTTTGCGCCCTTTGCGTTAGAGTTTTTGATTCGGCAACACTCAAGTTGAGGAGTTCATTGAAATGGAAAGCAGTACTTTTACTGTTAGCAAACTATTACTCTTTATAATTCTCCTGGGTTCCCTCACCGGTGTGCTGGCGCAAGAATCAACCACTCGCGGACGCCGTGTTGCAAACGCCCCGACAGCGGAAGCAACCGTGACCGTCAACGAACAGTTTCTGAATTCTTTTCTCACCGCCATTTTCGACAACCTGCAAGAGCCTGCGATGCCTTTGACTATCGGCGGCGGGGCGCCCAACGCGCAGTGTGCCAGCGAGATCCGTTTGAAGCGCGAAGTTGCGGGCGTCCGCACTGCGGTTCATTTCGACAATGGCCGCATCACCGGTCCCCTGGCTTTTGCCGGCGCATACAATCAAACCTATTTGGGGTGCATAGAGTTTTCCGGCTGGGCTGAGGCAGAAGTCAATCTCGAATTCAACGGCGAGCGCCACGCCCTGGCAGCTCGTTTTCATCTGCGCGAAATCCACCTCAACGACGTGCCGGCCATTGCAAATGGACCTTTGCTAAACCTGGTGCAGACGGCAATCGGCCGGCGTTACAATCCCGTGGATCTTTTTACCCTCGATCAACTTTCGACCAGCGTTAATATTCAACCGGCGAAGGGCGCGTTGAAATTGCGGGCCAGGGAAATCCGGCCGGAAATAACGCCGTCGGCGTTGACGTTGCATATAACCTATGAATTTGTGAAAGGCTAGCGGCGTTTAGAGCACCAACTTTAATTGGTCTTCTTTGAAGCAAAAGCCCGACTGAAGTCGGTACTCTAAACATCGCTGCCGGCACAAGCGCTTCTTCCACCTTCTCGCCTGTTCTGATAGAATCCGCCTTCTTCAATCAACCAGCCTGAAAATCTCCGGGAGGCTCCAACGTGCGAAAGACAAACCTTGCATTTGCAACTCTGCTAATTATCGCCGCTACTGCGGCGGTAGGATTCGGACAAACTCCCGAAGGGGCACGCTACCTGATGCCGCCGAAAGAGATCGTCGATGCATTCGAAGCGCCACCTTTGCCGCAGGCCATCCTGAGTCCTTCGAAGCAGGTCATGGCGCTCACTTGGCGCAAGGCCCAGCCGACAATTGCCGAACTCTCGCAACCGATGCTGCGGCTCGCCGGGGCGCGCGTCAACCCGCGCAACAACGGCCCACATCGCGCGACCGAAATCTATGCGATCACGATCAAGAAGATCGCGGATGGCAGCGAAGTTAAGGTTGTGCTGCCGCCGCAGGCGAACCTGCTCAACGTGCGCTTCTCGCCGGATGGCTCGCATCTTTCGTTTCAGAACCGCAAAGACGATCGGATCGAATTGTGGGTAGCCGATACGGCAACCGGCCGAGCGAAGCTGCTACTTGGAACCGATCGACTGAACGCCACTATCGGCGATCCCTGCGACTGGCTGCATGATAATGCGACGTTGATTTGTGAACTGGTGCCGGCCGGCCGCGGTCCCGCCCCGCAAGAGGCAACTGTGCCGACGGGGCCGAATATTCAGGAGAGCAGCGGCAAGGCCGCGCCGGCCGCGACCTACGAAGACATGATCAAGACGGCGCACGATGAATCCCTGTTCGAATATTATTTCACCAGCCAACTCGCGGCGATTAATATCGCTTCGGGAAGCAAGACACTGATCGGCCGCCCGGCAATCTTTGACAGCGTTACACCCTCGCCCAGTGACGAATATCTCCTGGTTGCCAAAATCAAGCGCCCGTTCTCGCACTTGATTCCGATGAACGGATTTCCGGAAGACGTTGAGATTTGGACTCGCCGCGGAGAAGTCGCGCGCAAGATCGCCGATGTGCCTTCGCGCGAAGGCGTGTCGCTTAGGGGAGTCCAGGTCGGTCCGCGCGGATATCGCTGGCGGCCGGACCAACCGGCCACGGCGATGTGGACTGAAGCCCTCGACGGCGGCGATCAGAAGAACAAAGTTCCCTTCCGCGACAAAGTGATCGCGATCACGGCGCCATTCAGCGGCGCGCCGGCTGAGGTTGCTAAAACGGAATGGCGTTACAGTGGCATTTCGTTTACCGAAAAGGGCATCGCGCTATTGAGCGAATCCGACCGCACAACGCGACGCACGCGCACCTGGATCCTTGAGCCAGGCGCTGAGCCGCGCAAGTTGTGGGATCGCCGCACAGACGCTGCTTATGAAAATCCGGGCAGCGCGGTCATGCGCCGCGACAGTGGTGGCGGAGGTTTCGGCGGTGGCGCCTCCGCCGTGATCATGCAGAGCGGCGATTTCATCTATCTCGCCGGGCAGGGCTCTTCCCCCGAAGGCGATCGCCCGTTTCTCGATCGACTGAATCTGAAGACCTTTGCAACTGAGCGTCTGTTCCGCAGTGACGCGAAGGCCTACGAGACAATCGTCGCGCCGTTGAGTGATGACGGCAAAACAGTGCTCACGCGTTATGAAACGCCAACCGATCCGCCGAACTATTACATTCGCGATTTGGTCGCCAATTCAAAGCGCGCAGTAACCGAGTTCAAGGATCCGCAGCCACAATTGCGTGGCGCCACTCATCAGTTCATCACCTATCAACGCAAGGACGGAGTGAAACTATCGGGCACGCTGTATCTTCCGCCCGGCTACAAACCAGGCCAGCGTCTGCCGGTAGTCCTGTGGGCTTATCCGCGTGAATTTGGCGATGCCGATTCGGCCAGCCAGATTACCGGCTCGCCCAATCGCTTTACGGTCGTCAGCGGTTACTCACATTTATTCCTGCTGCTGAGTGGTTACGCGGTGCTTGATAATCCGACGATGCCGATAGTGGGCCCAGGCGAAACGGCCAACGATCATTACGTAGAGCAACTAGTCGCCAGCGCCGAAGCCGCGATCGACAAAGTGGTTGAGATGGGTGTGGGTGATCGCGATCGGATCGGCGTCGGCGGGCACAGCTACGGCGCGTTCATGACCGCGAACCTGCTCGCCCACTCGCGTTTGTTCCGGGCCGGCTTTTCTGAGAGCGGCGCCTACAATCGTTCGCTGACGCCCTTTGGTTTTCAGAGCGAGCTGCGAACTTTCTGGGAAGTGCCCGATCTCTACGCGAAGATGTCGCCGTTCTGGTACGCCCAGAACGTTAAGGATCCGATCCTGCTGATGCACGGCGAAGCGGATGACAACTCAGGGACGTTTCCGATTCAGTCAGAGCGCTTCTATATGGCGCTCAAGGGTCAGGGCGCGACCGTCCGTTACGTGACGCTGCCGTTTGAAGCCCACGGCTATGCGGGTCGCGAAACGTTGCTGCACATCCTGGCGGAACGGATTAACTGGTTCGATAAGTACGTGAAGAATGCGCCGCCGCGGGCGAAGCAAGAGACTGCGGCGAAGTGAATTTGGAGTGCGCCGGCAGAGCGCAGCGGCGACGGCGCTTTGGATTTCGATTGCGAGGTTGATCAAGAGCGGTGTCGCCGCTCCGCTCTGCCACCGCACTCCAAGCCTTTAAGCTACGTCCGGCTGTGCGGCGTGTTCACACTGCTCAGCCGTGTGCGCATACGCTGTTGCCACTTGCTCCGCGCACCTTCCTCTTCGAACTGGGCCATCACGTCACTCAGCGTCTCACCACCAAACTGTCGCATCTTCAAATAAAGCAGCGCCGGCACAATGGACATTAGCGGCAGGACAAAGATATTCACCAGTTGCGTCAACGGTGAGAATGCCCTGACGTGGACGCCTTTCCCTTTGCCGGTTGCCCCGATCAAGGCCCCGACAATCGAGCCGACTATTGCCGGCACTAAAAACTGAAACAGCATGGCGAGAATGATAGTGCGCCAGGAACGCGCTGCGAGGGCGCGGGCGCGCGTCAGCGCCGCCTTCTTTTCCAATCCCTCCATCAACACCACCGGCCCCCACAGGCAATAGCGCACCATCATTACCAGTCCCGGAATTACAAACAAAATGAAGCCGATACAAATACGGAGCATGTACCGGATGGCGGTCCTTACGAACGGTCGCCAGCGTCGTCGCAAAACGGCAAAGGCTGGGCGCAGCTCAACCGGTTTGAGGGGCGCCACCGCCAGTTGAGTGACAATGATCGCGGTGACGCTGGAAATGATTATTGGAGTTACTATGCTGGCCACGACCTGCAACAAGCCGATCGGGATCGACAGCACGATCGTTGCCACTTTACTAATTCGCGGCTCCGCCAGCCGCAGCGCGATCGTCATCAGGATAACGGCAATAACCGGAAGGTGCGCCAGCAGCGACAGCTTAAAAAACTTTGGAAAATATTCGCTGTAGAGAGCAAAGGCCCGCCGGTACAGCGCGCCCAGTCCATCGGCATTCGCGCGCATCGCGTTGGCAAAACCGATTGCGGTTTGCGGCCGCGCGGCGGGATCTTTTTCCAGCGCCGACATAACCAAACGCGACACTCGCTTTGGTAACTTCCTGTTGTGCTCTCGTAAGGGTTTCGGCTGACTCTCGTTATGCGCGCGAATGACTGTGGTTGTTTGTCCTGTGAATGGCGGACTTCCGGAAAGCATCTGATAGGCAATGATTCCCAGGCTATAAATATCCGAGCGCGCGTCCAGACTTTCGCCGCGACATTGTTCCGGCGACATGTACAACGGCGTTCCCAGAATCGCGCCGACACGGGTTAAGCCCGAGGTCGCCGCCGTCGAGCCCGCATCAGTAATTCGATCTCCCGCCTCCCCGGCCATCGCGGTAAGTTGTCCTGCTCCGCCAAGCATGCGCGTCTGGTCACCCTCATAGACTGCCTGGGTCGCGCGAGCATCGTGTTGGACCAGCCGAGTCGACCGTCCGTCGTCTTCGATCAAGCGCGTTGCATTCGCGTCCTCTTCAAACTCCGCCGCCGGCTGAATCAAGGTTTCGGATTCCAGATTATTTGGAGAGGCGAGCGCCGCGCGGGTCATTTCCAACTCTGAAGCACCGGCGGCAGCCGTGGCCGCGAGCGGTGACTGAGACAGGTGAATGGTGGGCGTTTCATCGACGGTCTGCGCAACGGGCGCTACTTCCGGCGCGGCGGCGTTGGCCACGTCACCAAGCTTGGCGATCCCAAAGTCGAGCACCTTCACCCGATAACCGCCGAGACCGTTTGGTTCCAGCCAGATGTTGTCGGGCTTCAAATCCCGGTGCACGACGCCCTGCTGATGTGCTTCGTGAACCGCCGAACACACCTGCTCGAGGATGTCCACGACCCAGTCGAGCGGCAGCCGCTCCTCTTCAGCCAGCACGTCGCTCAGCGTGCAACCGTCAAGGTATTCCATGACGAGATAGGCAACGCTCTCTTTGCCCACCCGCGCAAAACCAAAGTCGGTGACATCAACGACGTTCGGATGCCTGAGGCGGCCCGCGGCCCGCGCTTCGCGCTTGAAGCGTTCGACAAACTCTTCGTTGCGCATGAATTGTGGGGTAATTAGTTTCAGCGCGACGTAACGTTCCGTCCCGAGGTGCGTGGCCAGATAGACCGCGCCCATGCCGCCCTGCCCGAGCAGTCGCTCGAGCCGGTACTTTTCATCAAGAGTTTGACCGAGGTAACGGTCGCGGCTTTCCATTTTGTCTCTACACGTCTTCGGATCGCGGACATCCTGTCCGCCTGAGCGCGCAGTGCGAAACCGGTTCTGGCCCGTGGCCTGAGCGTGCTGCGCACGCTGTGCGGACAGGATGTCCGCGCTCCGTCCGCGCTCGGTTCACTTGCAAACTAATCCCAACGGCCTTCTTGCCAGTTTCGTTTTCGCAGCTTTTCATCGGTCCAAAAACTCTTAAAGAGTTCGACGTGAGATCCGGCTTCAGAGTCGTTAGGCAGCAGCACCGTCACGACGTCGTACCGAAACGGCGCGCTCATCAAACCGAGCATGCGTCGATAGCCGCGCGCTGCTCGCGCAATCTGTCTGCGCTTGCGCAGGTCGACATTGGCCTGTGGCGCCGCAAATTCATCCGATGCGCGGGTCTTCACTTCGATGAAACAGAGGGTTGGCCCATCATAAGCCACCACGTCAATTTCAGCATTGACCAGGACGTCCCGCCGATCGCGCCCGATCGGCACGCTGAAGTTCGCCGCTACGATCCGGTACCCGGCGCGCTCGAGATGTTCGATGGCCAGCGCTTCACCGCGACGGCCCAACCTAAAATGCGGAGCCGGCGAAGCCGCGTTCTGTCCGGATTCGCGCGTGAAAAGCAGTCGCATGTTCTGCCTCTATTCTGCGGCGGCCGCGGTTTCTTTCCGCGTGGTCTTTTTCGGAGCGGTCTCTACGGCCGCGACCGGCGGCTTAACCGCGCGCTTGTTTCGCTTAGGTCGACGAGTTCCAAAAGTTCCGCGATGGATCTTACCGCGCCGCGAACGCTGATCACCTTTGCCCATAAACATTGCTCCTTTTCACAACTAGTTAACTGAGGTCTGGAGACTTCCTCGCCTCGTTAGAGGCGAAATGTCTATAGCCCCGACCGAACATTATTACTCCGCTCCGTAGGAGCGGGACCTTTGCTGGTTGCGCCCCTACAGAGCGCGGGCGCCAATCACAAGCCGGAGCTATAAACATTAAGCTCCTTGTATCTTGTCCTAGTCGCTATTTGATATGTTCAGTTTGCCATGGGTCGCGCCCAAGGCAGAGGGAGGAAGAGCAGCCTGGTTCGCTCCTAAGGCCGTTGAGCCTG
>Ga0137403_10000266_pt1 | contig 66845 bp, 64 predicted proteins | sample CZOMad2_1_16fung_FD_122057 | JGI IMG/M metagenome (GOLD analysis project Ga0137403, IMG submission 122057) | Vadose zone soil fungal communities from Angelo Coast Range Reserve, California, USA - CZOMad2_1_16fungal (Hybrid Assembly) | ecosystem: Environmental > Terrestrial > Soil > Vadose zone...
CCCGGGTGCTCTTCCAGCAGGCCAACACGATCTACCGTGGGAGCCCCTCCGCCTTCATCAACCTCGGCGTGCTCTACGCCAACCAGACTCAGAACGACAGCGCCGCAGCCTACTTCAAGCAGGCGGCCGAGATCGCGGCGAAAGACACGGTCTTCGCGGACGAGCACAAGTTCGCGATGGTCAACCTCGGGATCGTGCTGGCCCGGGCGAAGCGCTACGACGAGGCCATTACGACGCTCGAGGAATACCGGAAGGCGGTTCCCAAGGACACGACCGCGGGCAAGGCGCTGCACAGCGCCTACTGCGGCGCCAGTCAGGCCGACAAGGCCCAGGCGATCGAGAAGGAGCAGAACCTGCCGCCGTGCGCCGTCGCGGGTGGCGATGCCTCGGCGCTGGTGGAGAAGGGAGTCGCTGCCTTCAACGCCAACAAGTTCCCCGAGGCGGCGGACCTGTTCGGGCAGGCCTATGCCAAGCAGCCGTTCAATCACGACGCGCTGCTCAATCAGGCGACGGCGTACTTCAAGGCCAAGAACGGCCCCAAGCTGGTCGAGGCGGCGGAGCCGCTGGTCCAGCTCGAGCCGATGAACGAGATCGCCCTGCAACTGCTGGAGCAAGGCTATCGGGAGACCAAGCAGCTGGACAAGCAGGTCGCACTCGTGTCGCGACGACGGGGACTCCCGGCCAAGCTGGAGACCAAGAACATCTCGATCAGCCCGACGGACATCAAGATTACCCTGCAGGCGACCGGCCGTGATGCCCGCGACGCGAAGGATGCGCCGGTCAAGGCAGTGCCGGTGAACCTCACGTTCGAGCTGCTGGGCGCGAACGGCAGCGTCGTGGCCACCCAGGACGTGACCGTGCCGGCGCTGGCTTCGGGCGCCACGCAGGACGTCACGGTGGCCGGCACGGGCAACGGGATTAACGGCTGGCGCTACAAGGTCAAGTCGTAGCATGGCCGGCACCGAAGCCCGGACGATGGAGGAAGACGGAGGCCTGACCACGACCAAGGCCCCGTTCATCGAGCGCGCGGTGCAGAACGGCGAGCTCTACATCCATCAGCCGTACGAGCTCTACAGCGAGGCGAACCACGACGCGTGGCGCGGACTCTACCGCAGGATGCTCCCACGCTGGCGGGAGTACGCCAACCCGCATTTCCTGAAGGGCATCGAGAACCTGTGCCTGAACCCGGATCAGGTTCCCAGGCTGGCAGACGTCAACCGATTCCTGGGCCCGCTGACCGGGTTCAAGGCCAAGGCGGTGAGCGGGTACGTGCCGGCGTTCCTGTTCTTCGACTGTCTCCGCAATCGTGAGTTTCCCACCACCATCACGATCCGCGACGCCCGCCGCCTCGACTACCTCCCCGAGCCCGACATCTTCCACGACATCGCCGGGCACGTGCCGATGCACACGGACAAGGCGTTTGCGGAGGCGCTAGTCCGCTTCGGCGATTGCGCGCACACGGCGGCCGAGCTGGTGGCGGCGGTCAAAGACAAAGACCAACGGGTGCGGCGCCTCACCAGCATCTTCAAGGGGATGGCGCGCTTCTTCTGGTTTACGGTCGAGTTCGGCCTGATGCGGGGGACCGATGGGCTCAAGGCGTACGGCAGCGGGCTCTTGAGCTCCTACGGTGAGCTGGCGCATTCGATCGACGCCCCGGAAGTGCAGCGGTACCCGATCCAGATGGAATGGGTGGTCAACCAGTATTTCGAGATCGACAAGTATCAACCGATGCTGTTCGTGGTGGACTCGTTCGATCACCTCTTCGAGCTGGTGGGACAGCTCGAGCGCTGGATGAAGGCCGGACGGCTGGACAATCTCGCGCCGGGCGAGCCGGTCATGAGCGAGCCGGACGTGAAGAGCTTTCTGGAGGCGGCCCTTAAGGGCGCCTGAGGCTAGAGGGTCCTCTCCGAGCGTGCCGACCGCGGCGCGGCAGGCGGCTTGCCGTCTCCCGGTTCCAGCAGGCGCAAGCCAGGCTGCAGCGGGCCCCCCATATCGAGGACCTGATCCACCCCGCTGGCGGTGATCGCCAGGCAACCGTCGTCCCTGCGCTCCAGCCAGCCGTTTTCCTTCAGATACCAGATGTGGAAGGTCATGTGTTGCTCGGGACAGCCGAGAAGGTGCTCCAGGTCGAGCACTCCGAGGCCCGGGCGCTCGGCGTCGTTCCGGCGGGCGGTGTAGAGAAGCGACAACAGCGCCACCCGGATCTTCCGGTCCGCGGCGACGTCGTTCAGGGCAGTGGCCTGATCGAAGATGTGCCAGCGATCCTCCCGGCGTTGATCCAATTTCACGTCGTAGCCGGCCCGCAGCTTGGGGTCGGAGAGCACCCGAAACGCTTCGAGAATCTGCTTGAAGCGCTCCGCGTCGCCGCTCTCGGCGTTGTCGGGGTGAAACCGCTTGGCAAGGTGCCGGTAGACGCGCTGGACCGTCTCCTGGTCGGCCCGGGGGGACAGCTGCAGGACTTCGTAGTGAGCCGGCAAGTCGGAGTCGCGCACGGTTCCTCGGGGAAGCGGTGGAATGCGGTCTTCCGCTGCGGGCTGCGTGAGCGGTAGGCCGGGAAATGACGCTGGGGCCTAGACATGGCAAGCGTTGTGCCGGGAACGGCATGGGCGGCGACCCCGCCGGACTCTGCTGTTCCGAGGCAAGTTCCTATTAGTTCTCGGCGAACTTCCGATGCTCTTCCCGAACGGGACCGAGAACCTGCAGATCGAGGAAATCCGAGAGTTTCGTCGGGGGCCATTCCACTGCATGGCGGTTCAGCGCCGACACGTCGTACGAGACGAACCGCACCAATCTTTTCCCCGCCGGATAGTCGGCGCACGATCCCACGGGATCCGAGACGTAGTAGGACTGCCGCTTATTGACGTCCTTCCAGCCGCGAGCCGTGATGTCGCCTTTGTTCCATGGCTTTCTCTGCTCGTAGAGCGTATTTCGTCGAAGTACGAGCACACCCACGACGGCGCCATTGTCTTCCTGTGCTGAGCGGCGCGCGTAGGCCTGCCATCCGGAGCGGGCAGGGCTCCATGTCACCTTGGCAACCCGTTTTTCCCAATCGCCAATGGCCTTATCCACTCTCTCCGACGGCGGCCCGCACCGCTCGACCTCCGCGTCAACAATCTCTCCGTGAAGAGCGGGTCCTGGTAAACAAACGTAGAGAGTCGCCGCAACGATCACCACAGCGAAAGTCTTGAGAACCTGCCACTGCCGTTTCGCCGTGAGTCCCAACCCGCGCGTTACGCCAAACAGCACGAGCCCAAGCAACACACCCAATGGGCCGGTAATAAAGATTCCGAGTAGCGGCCCTTGATTTGCCTCCGGAGTTAACACGAGCGGGCCGAGAAAACCGGCAGCGAAGCCGGTCCCGCCCATGACCGCTCCCCATAGGATCGCCGGTATCGAACGGGCTTCACTCCGTGTCGGGTTCACACGCGCCCCCTCTGGTCTTGCAGGTCATCTTGAGCGGGCGAAAGCTATGTCAAGGTGGACTTGCTGTGCCAGGCGCTGTCGGTCATATTCTGGCGAGCAGCAAGCCGTAACTGCTTGTAGGGCAACGCGCGGGAGTAGCTCAGTTGGTAGAGCGTCAGCTTCCCAAGCTGAATGTCGCGGGTTCGAGCCCCGTCTCCCGCTCTGACCGGAACCGCCGCCCAATGAACCAGCTGGGCGGCGGTTTGCACTTGCCACCGCCGCTCCATCCCCCACGTTCGTCCGACCCCAGACCTCAAGGATGTTCCCTCCCTGGCCTTACGGCGGGTTCGTCACCGCGATCAACTGAAGGTGGCCATGAGCACCGTGGTGTGGGTGACGTGGGGCTCCCGCTCCAGCAGAAACTCGTCGTCCTCGGGGTAGTAGCGGGCGGCGGTGTAGTCCTCTCCCGCGAAACGCTTGATCGCGTCGAACGAGTCCCACAGAGTCGTGAGCAGATAGTGGCTCACCTCTCCCTCGGTCCAGCGCTGCACCAGAACGCCGAGATTGCCCGGCGTTGCCCGGTAGTCGGCGAGGCCGGTGCGCTGGAGGTAGGCAAAGTAGTCGTCGGCCCGGGCCGCGGGAACGCGGCCATGCCAGCTGCGCGCTATCATGTGAGACCTCCGCTCGGGTACAGGAGTCGTTCCAGCAGTCCGACCAGACGCTCGCCGGCCGAGCGATCCGGATCCAGGGCAGGGTCGTAGTGCGGCGCGAGTGCCAAGTCGAAGGCGTACTACCGCCGGACCCGCGGTGGGGGAGTCAGCTCGCGGTCCGATCGTCCCGTTGCAGGTCGGGCCGGTACAGGATGACCCGGGCCCGCTCGAGCGTGATCAGCCCGCCGCCGATCATCTCGTCGAGCTCGGGCAGGATCTCGGCGATCCGCTCCTCGGTATCCACGCACTCGACGATCACCGGCAGGTCGAGGGAGAGCACCTCGATCCGGTCGCTGTGAAGCTTGGAGCTCGCCCCGAAGCCCATGATGGCCCGCAGCACGGTCGCTCCCGCGTAGTGGCGCTGGCGGAGCAGCTCGACGATGGCCTGGTAGAGCGGCCGCCCGTGCCACCGGTCGCGTTCACCGATATGGATGCGCATCAGGGTGCGCTCGCCCTTCAAGCCATGCATGGAAATACCTCTACAGCCCCGATACGACTTTCGCTTTGATGGCCTCGTACTCGGAGTCGGTGATGAGTCCGTTGGTCAGCATCTCCTTCGCCGCCCTGAGCCGCTCCACCGGATCGGTTTCGCTCCCGCTCGGGACGCCGAGGCCGCCGGAGCCGACCTGCAGTCCGCCGGACTTCGCGCGGAGCTCCTCGAGATCCCGTACCCGCCGCTTCTCCCGCCAGGCCTGCTCCTGCGCCTGGCACACCCGGTAGACGCTCTGCGCCTGATCCTTGCGAAGCCCATGCAGCAGCAGCGTGCCGGCGGTGCCCTCGCCGGTGGCCAGGTCGGATTGATCCAGGACGGTCACGGCGAGGTCGGCGCCGAAAATGCCGACATCGAGCCGCACGTCCTTCAGGTCCTGCCAGCGGAGATCGGTCACCTTGAACCCACCGATGAGCCCCCGGAAGATCGCGATCAGGCGGCCGCTGGTGGCTCCCACGACCACCCGGCGCTTGGTCATCGCAAACAGCCGGCTTTGCACCGCGTAGGTCTGCAGTGTCTCCCCCGGAACGAGGAGCCCCTGAAGCTGAGCGAGCGCCGCCCGGACTCGTGAGTCTTCCGCCGCTCCCTGGGGCTGCGCACCTGCCGTCGTCATCGCTCCTCCTCGCCGCTCAAGGTCGTCGTACCAGTCGGTATCGACGCTCAAGATAACGCGAGGCCCCCGGCTCGGCTCCGCCGAGCCGACCATCCCGCCCGGAACTGCCTACTGATACGCGACTTGAGACCATCTGGCCGAAGTAGTGTGGCCTCTTGCTCTTAGCCCGCCAGAGGGCGAGATTACCGCCCCTATGATCAAGGTCGTCGCAGTCCAGCCCCATTCCATCGGCAAGGAGCTCGGCCTCGAGCCGGGCACCGAGCTGCTGGCGGTGAACGGCCGGGAGCTGGAGGACTTTCTCGACTGGGAGTTCCTCACCGCCGACGAAGCGTTCGTGCTGCACGTGCGCCGGCCTGACGGCGAGGAGATCGAGTTCGAGATCGAGCGCCCGTTCGAGGAACCGATGGGCGTCGCGCTCGAGCCCGCCCGAATCCGCCGCTGTGCCAACCGCTGCGATTTCTGCTTCGTGGACGGGTTGCCGCCCGGCCTTCGCGACGTGCTCTACATCCGCGACGACGACTACCGGCTGTCGTTCCGCTACGGCAACTTCGCGACTCTCACCAATCTCAAAGCGCACGACATCGAGCGCATCATCGAGTACCGGCTCTCGCCGCTATACGTCTCGGTCCATGCGACCGACCCGGTGGTCCGGCGATACCTGCTCCGCAACCCGACCGCGCCGGAGATCATCCCGCAGCTTCGCCGGTTCGCCGACCACGGAATCCAGTTCCACACCCAGGTGGTGCTCTCGCCCGGCGTGAACGATGGCGCGGTGTTGCGCCGGACGCTCGACGATCTGTGGGGGTTCGGTCCGGCGGTGCTGTCGTGCTCAGTCGTCCCGGTGGGGCTCACTGAGTTCAGCAAGCACCATCTCTGCCGGGAGCCCGCCATGGACGAGTGCCGGGCCGCAGTAGGCGAGGCGGAGTCGCGCTGGCCCGTCGCCGTGTCGGCCCGAGGCGCGCATTGGGTGTATGGCGCGGACGAGCTCTACCTCCGCGCCGGCCTGGCGCTGCCGCCGGCAGCGGCGTACGACGGCTTCGAGCAGGTGGAGAACGGGGTCGGCGCGGTCCGCTGGCTGCAGCAACGGATCGCATCCGCCGCCGATGGGTTCGACGATTGGGCGGGACGACGCATCGGTGTCGTCACCGGGACGGCAATGGCGGCGCTCATGCCCCAGGTGCTCGAGCCGCTGGGCCGCGCCACCGGTGCCGAGTTCGAGCTGGTTGCGGTCGAGAACACGCTGTTCGGTCCGTCGGTCACCACCGCGGGGCTTTTGCCGGGCCGCGCCATCGAGGCGGCGCTCGCGGGCCGGCCCTCACTCGAGCTCGCCCTGCTGCCCGGCGAGGCCCTGAACGATGACGGACTGTTCATCGACAGCATGAGCCTGGAGCAGCTGGCCGCACAGGTTCCGTTCGAGATCCGCCTCTCCAAGGACTTCGTCGACGCGCTGGACGTCCCGCTCGCCGCGTGAGCAAACCGACCGTCGCCATCGTCGGCCGCCCCAACGTGGGCAAGTCCACTCTCTTCAACCGCATCGTAGGCGGACGCCGGGCCATCGTCTCCGACGAGGCCGGCACCACACGCGACCGCCACTTCGGCGAAGCCGAGTGGGGCGGTCGCGCGTTCTGGATCGTGGACACCGGCGGTCTGGTCCCGGATTCGACCAACTCGATGGATCGTGCCATCCGCCGGCAGGTCGAGTTTGCCCTGGCCGAGTCCGACGTGATCGTGTTCCTGGTCGACGGCAGGGACGGCCTGGTCGCCGTCGATCGCGCAATCGCCGACCGTCTCCGCACCGCGGGACGCCCCGTGCTGCTCGTGGTCAACAAGCTGGACGATCTGGAGAGCAGCTCGGCCCAGTACGAGTTCTACCGGCTCGGGTTCGGCGACCCGCTGGGGCTGTCCGCAGCGGTCGGGAAGGGGAGCGGCGACGTGTTGGACGCGATCGTCGAGCGGCTGCCGCCACCCAAAGCGGGCGAAGCAGACCCTGCGCTTCAAGTTGCCATCGTGGGCCGGCCCAACGTGGGGAAGTCGTCGCTCGCGAATCGCCTGCTGGGTGAAGAGCGCTATGTGGTGGCTCCCGAGGCAGGTACTACGCGAGACGCCGTCGATTCGCTCTTGCGGTTTCGAGGAAAGGCGCTCAACTTCATTGACACCGCGGGCTTACGAAAACGAACTAAAGTAGAAGATGACGTCGAGTTCTACGCCACCCTGCGAACCCGGCGTGCCATCGAGCGAGCCGACGTGTGCGTGCTGGTGGTGGACGCCGTGTTGGGACTCCACACCCAGGATCTTCGGATCGCAACCGAGGCGTGGGATGAGGGAGCCGGGCTCATCATCGCGGTGAACAAGTGGGACCTGGTCGAGGAGAAGGACGCGAACACCGCTCGGCGCGGCCAGGAAGTCCTGGCGGAGCAGGCGCCCTTCCTTCGCTACGTGCCGTTCCTCTACCTGTCGGCACTCACGGGACAGCGGGTTCACCAACTGCTCGACCTGGTGCTCGAGGTTGCGGCCGAGCGAGAGATGCGGGTGCCGACCTCGGAGGTGAATCGGGTGCTCGAGCAGCTGATTCAACGTGCGGCCCCGCCGCAGAAGCCAGGTGAAGAGGTGAAGCTTCTCTACGCCTCGCAAATCGGGACCGCGCCACCCGCGTTCGCCATCGTCACGAACCGGCCCGAAGAGGTCGCGGAGTCGTACCAGCGGTATCTGGTGCATGGGTTTCGCAGCGCCTGGCGCTTCACCGGCTCCCCGGTGCGGCTCAAGTTCACCCGGCGGGGTGCGAGAAAGCGGTGACGTCCGCGGCGGCCTGGCTGGCTCTGTCCTACCTGCTCGGCGCCATCCCGACGAGCTATCTGGTCGCCCGAGTAGGTAAGGGCATCGACCTGCGAGAGCACGGGAGCCGAAACCTGGGCGCGACCAACCTGTATCGCTTGCTGGGCTGGAAGTACGCCGTTCCGGTGGGGCTCTTCGACGCCGCCAAGGGAGCGATCCCGGTCTGGCTGGTCGGCTCGCGGGTTCCGGAGATGTCGCTGCTTCCGCTCTTCTGCGGAGTGGCCGCGGTGGTGGGACATGTCTTCTCGGTGTTCGTCGGATTCAAGGGCGGCAAGGGAGTCGCTACCGCATCCGGCGTGGTGCTCGCGCTCGCGCCGTGGGCATTGCTCGCGGTGCTGGCGGTGTGGGCGGCGGTGGTCTGGCTCACCGGCTACGTCTCGCTCGGCAGCGTGCTGTCGGCCGCTCTCTTTCCGGTGGCGGCGTATTTCCTCGACCAGGGCTCGCGCGGGCCGGTACTCGCGGTCGAGATCGCGCTCGCGACATTCATCATCTGGAAGCACCGGGCCAACCTGCGGCGACTGGCCGCGGGCACCGAGAATCGCTTTGGGCGCCGTGAACCGGCGGGCCGGGCGCCGTGACCCGGGTGGCAGTGCTGGGCGCCGGGGGCTGGGGCACCACCCTGGCCAACCTCCTCGCTCGCAAAGGCGAGGAAGTCCACCTCTGGGCCTACGAGGCCGAAGTGGTGGCCGCGATCAACGGGCAGCACGAGAATCCGCTGTTTCTCCCCGGCTGCGCAATCGCCCCGAGCATCGTCGGCGTCGCGGACCCGCGGGAGGCTGTGCGCGGAGCAGGCGTGATCGTTTCGGTGGCGCCGAGCCACGCGGTCCGTGCGGTGCTCGGGCGGGTGGCGGGCTGCGTAGCGCCGGGCACGCTGGTCGTGAGCGCTACCAAGGGGCTCGAGGTCGACACCCTGGAGTCTATGTCGGCGGTAATCGCCGAGTCCCTGCCCGCTGCGCGGGTCGCCGTGCTCTCGGGTCCCAGCTTCGCGCAAGAGGTGTACGCCGGCCAGCCGACCGCTGTCGTCGCCGCCGCGGCCGAGGAACGCACGGCGCAGGACGCCCAGCAGCTGTTCGCGACGCCACGGTTCCGGGTGTACTCCCACGACGACGTGATCGGGGTGGAGCTGGGCGGAGCCCTCAAGAACGTCATCGCGATCGCCGCCGGCATCCTGGAGGGACTGGGGTTGGGAGACAATCCGCGTGCGGCGCTGCTCACTCGCGGGCTGGCCGAGATCAGCCGGCTGGGAATCGCACTGGGCGCTGATCCGCTCACCTTCGCGGGGCTGGCCGGCATGGGTGACCTGATCCTCACCGGCTGCGGCCGGCTCAGCCGCAACCGGGCGCTCGGCGTGGCGGTGGCCCAAGGGGTGTCGTTCGAGGACTATCGGGCGCAGCACCGGAGCGTCGCCGAGGGTGCCAACGCCTCGCGAGCGGGGGCGGCGCTCGGCGCCCGGATGGGCGTCGAGCTGCCCATTACCGCGCAGGTAGGCGACGTGCTGTTCCGCGGCAAGCCCGCCCGCGACAGCGTGGCCGAGCTGATGGAACGGGAGCTCAAATCGGAGCAGTGGAGATGACGACCGCGCGACCGGTACAGGAGTTCTACTCGATCGGGGAAGTCTGCGCGCTCACCGATCTCAAGCCGCACGTGTTACGGTACTGGGAGAGCCAGTTCCGCTTTCTCAACCCCGCCAAGAATCGCTCGGGGAATCGGGTGTACAAGGCCCGCGAGGTCGAGCTGATCATGCTGGTGAAGCATCTGCTCTACACCGAGAAGTACACCATCGAAGGCGCCCGGCAGCGAATCGATCAGTATCGCCGCTCGGGCGAGCTCAAGCCGTCGGCCCGACGGGGGTTCGAAGCGCAGATGCTGCGGGAGGTGAGGGAGGAGCTGGAAACGGTCCTGGGAATCCTTGAGGGGCGGGCGTTAACTCAAATGCGTGAACAGTGAAAAGTGAAAAGTGAAAAGGGAGCGCCGCTCACGAGCGGACGGGCCTTTTCACTTTTTACTTTTCACTTTTCCCGTTTTTCTCTCTAGCTTTCCCCGCGATGAATATCCTCGTCACCAACGACGACGGCATCCTCGCCCCTGGCCTGGCGCTTCTGGCGGAGGCGTGCCGGAAGGTCGCGACGGTCACCGTCGTCGCGCCCGATCGGGAGCAGAGCGGGACCTCGCACTCGTTGACCTTGCACCGACCGCTCCGCCCCACCCGGCGGCCCGACGGCGCGTGGCAGGTGGACGGCACCCCGACCGACTGCGTGATGCTCGCGATCCAGGCTCTCATGCCGGAGGGACCCGACTTCGTGTTCTCCGGCGTGAACCACGGACCCAATATGGGCGAGGACGTGCTCTACTCGGGCACCGTGGCCGCCGCCATGGAGGGCGTGATGCTGGGCGTGCCCGGGGTCGGGATCTCGTTCGCCGGCACCCGGCCCGAGACCCTCGCCACCTACCGCGACCTGCTGGCGGCCCTGGTGCACCGGATCACGTCGGCGCCGAAGTTTCCCGCCGACACGCTGCTCAACGTCAACCTGCCGCTGGTGGCCGCCGCCGAAGTCAAAGGCATCAAGGTCACCAAGCTCGGCAGCCGGGTCTTTTCCGAGTCGCTCACTCGAATGAAAGATCCGTGGGGACGGGAGATCTTCTGGATCGGGGGCGGAACGATCACCTGGACCGGAGACGAAGACTCCGATCATGCCGCCGTTCGAGAGGGCTATCTGTCGGTGACGCCGCTCCACATGGATCTCACCAACTACGATCTGTTCGAGACGGTGCGGGGATGGTCGCTGGAGGGCTAGGCGAGGGCGACAGCTACGGCGGCTACCGGGCGCAGCTGGTCGAGACGCTCCGGAGCAAGGGCATCCGTGACCTCGCGGTGCTGCATGCGATTCGGCACGTCCCCCGCCACCTGTTCGTGCCCGAGAGCGTCCGCCACTGCGCCTACGATGACGCGGCGCTCCCGATCGGGGCCGGGCAGACCATCTCCCAACCCTACGTACAGGCGCGGTACCTCGAGCTGCTCGGTCTCGGCGGACGGGAGCGGGTGCTCGAGGTCGGAACCGGATCCGGTTATCAGACCGCGCTGCTCGCCTTGCTCACCGAAACGGTGTTCAGCGTCGAGCGCGTCCCGGCACTGGCCCAGGGGGCGCGGGCCGCGCTCGAGGCCGCCGGCATCCGGAACGCCACCGTACTGGTGGGCGACGGCACCCTGGGATGGCGCCCCTTCGCTCCGTACGACGCGATCCTGGTGGCCGCCGCGTCGCCCAACATCCCGGACCCATTGGTCGAGCAGCTCGCTCCCGCGGGCCGCATGGTGATCCCGTTGGGTGATCGCGAAGGACAGACGCTCACCCTGGTCCAGCACGATCCGGCCTCGGGAGTGCGGGTGACAGCGCTGGGCGACGTTCGGTTCGTCCCGCTGCTCGGGCGACACGGCTTCAACGACTGACCCGGAGACTCATGCTCAGCTCTTTCTTCCACTGGCTGGCCGATACCGTGCTCGCCCTCGGCTACCCCGGCATCGTCATCCTGATGGCGATCGAGTCCTCGGTGCTCCCCTTGCCGAGCGAGCTGGTGATGCCGCCGGCGGGCTACCTGGCGGCCCAAGGCAAGATGAGCGCGGTCGTCGCGGTCCTCTGCGGCACCGCCGGCAGCGTGCTCGGCGCGCTGGTGAACTACGGGCTGGCGGTCTACGTGGGCGAGCCGGTGCTGCGGAAGTACGGCAAGTACGTCCTGGTGTCGGAGCGGTCGCTCGACCGGACCGAGCAGTTCTTTCGGCGCCACGGCGAGATCAGCACGTTCGTCGGCCGGCTGCTGCCGGTGATCCGGCACCTGATCTCGATTCCCGCGGGCATGAGCCGGATGCGGCTGGTCCGGTTCGTGACCTTCACAGCGGTCGGCGCCGGCCTGTGGTGCGGCATCCTGACCTATCTGGGGTGGCTCATCGGACGGCATGGCGAAGCGGTGGACCGGGCCATCGGGCCGTACGTGCATCACGTCTTCATGAGCTACATCCTGCCCGGCCTGGTGGTGGTCGTGGTCGGCTATGTCCTGTGGCGCCGCCGCAGAGCGGCGCCGTGACCACGCGCCGTTATCTCCTGGGCGGCCTGGTGCAGGGGGTCGGCTTTCGCTGGTTCGTGCACCGCCATGCAGCAAGGCTTCGGCTTCGCGGGTGGGCCCAGAACCTGCCCGACGGCCGGGTCGAGGTCGTGGCGGAGGGCAGCGACGAGACGCTCGCCGAGCTGGAGCTGCTGCTGCGGCAGGGTCCGTCGCAGGCCCAGGTGGACGCCGTCGAGGTTACCGACCTGCCACCGACCGCGGTCGGGCGGAGCGGGTTCGACATCCGATAGAGAGGACCCAGCCCGATGACGGACGATCTCCGCGGGGATGTGCTCCGCGCCCTGCGCCCGATTCCGGACTATCCCAAGCCCGGCATCGTCTTCCAGGACATCACGCCGGTGCTTCGCAACGGCGCACTGTTCCGGCAGGTCACGGAAGCGATGGCGGCGCCGTTCAAGAACGCCGGAATTACCCACGTGCTCGGCATAGAGGCCCGCGGCTTCATTTTGGGCGGACCGGTCGCGACCATGCTCGGCGCCGGTTTTGTGCCGGCCCGCAAGCCGGGCAAGCTGCCCTGGGAGTGCTTGCGCGAGAGCTACGATCTGGAATACGGGCAGGACGCGCTGGAAGCGCACCGGGACTCCTGGACTCACGGCGCTCGCGTGGTGGTGGTGGACGACGTGCTCGCGACCGGGGGCACGGCCCGCGCGGCCGGTGAGCTGGCCCGCGCCCTTGGGGCCGAAGTCGCCGGCTGGACCTTTCTGCTCGAGATCGGAGCGCTCGCGGGAGGACGGAAGCTCGAACGGGCGCCGTTTCACGTGGTGGCGCGGGTATAGCGGGCTCTGGACGGCTGCCGGACGACTGTACAGGTTTAGAGGGTCGATTCCGCCCACTTCATCACACCGAGGAGTAGCGCATGACCCCGACATCTCGCGCCGCGATCGCGGCGTGTACGCTGGCCCTCGCTTCGCTGGCCGCCACCGCCGCGCCGGCCCAGACGGGGTTCGAGGGCGTCGTCACCTTCGTGTCCCACAGCAAGAGCGACGGCAAGACGACCACGATGGTCCAGACCACCAAGGGAAGCAAGCTCAAGATCGAGGGGATGAGCGCAGAGGGCGGCAGCATGATCCTCGACGGCGACGCGCACACCATGATCATGGTGGAGCCCGCGAAGAAGCAGTACATCACGATCACTCAGGCCGACATGGACCAGATGGCCGCGATGATGAAGCCGATGGCCGAGAAAATGAAAGGCATGAAGCACGACGACGGGAAGGACGGCTCCAAACTCGATGTCTCCAAGACGGGCCGCACCGAAACGGTGGCCGGCACGAAGTGCGAGATATGGCACGGAACGACCGTAGAGGACGACGGGACGAAGAAGGAGGGCGACGTCTGCGTGGCACAGGGGGTCGGATTCGCGATCTACGACATGATGATGAACAACCCGATGACCGCCCATGCCCGGAACTCGATGCAGCAGCGCATGGCGAAGTACAAGGAGCTGATGAGCGGCGGCAAGGGAGTTCTCAAGATCACGTCCATCGAGAACGGCAAGCCGTCCGTGGACATGGAAGCCACCAAGATCGAGAAGCGGTCGGTCAGTGACGGCGAGTTCAAGCCTCCAGCCGACTATACCGGAACGTCCATGGGAGCCATGCTGCAGCAGTCCGCGCAGCAGATGCAGGGGCTGAAGCAGAAGATGCAGGACGCGCAGAAAGGGAAGGAGCCGGCCAAGCCGTAGCGCCCGCGCCGGCTCAGCCGGCTACCCACCCCACGCGCGGGCCGCGTCTTCGGCGGTGGAGCGCACGTCGGGGTCGGGGTCCCGGGCCAGTTGGCTGAGCAAGCCGAATGGTGTGCGAGGATTGCGGGCGACATGGCGGCGCACCCGCGGGTCCGGGTCGTGCGCCAAGCGACGCAGGAGCGGGAGCGGGAGGCGAGGGTTGGTCGCCGCCGCCGAGCGTACCACCGTCTCGGCGCTTCGGGCGAGTCGTTCCAGCAGCAGGTGAGCCGCCGCGGGGTTCTGGGCCACACCGGCCTGAACCTCTACCGACCCCTCGGCAAGGCGCCCCAGCGCAGCGGCGGGCGTCCGCGGATTCCACGCCACGGCCACCTGCACGTCCACCAGTGGATCGTGGCTGAGCAGCGCCAGCGTCTGAGGCGACGCCTCGGGGTTTTCGGCAAGGCTCCGCAGCGCACCGAACGACAGCGCGTCCATGTGCTCTGCAGCCGCGGCCCGCGGGCCGCCAAGCCTGCGGCGCGAGGGCCGGGGCATATGCAATCTCCGCCTGAGTGGTTACAGCTACCAGTATCGGCGGCGACTCTGCAGGGATGAGCAATGTGACAAGGCCGTGGCAGGGACGGCCTTGGCGGTGTTGTTCCGGGAGGGCCCGGGGCATTAATGTGACTGGGGGACGTTGCAAACAGGTCGATCGGGTCCGGAAACGCCCCTCAGGGGCTTTGGAGTCATATGCGGGAAAAGTCCTGTCCGCGCTGCGGCCTCGCGGTCAGCGGGCGCGAGTTGACGTGCCAGTTCTGCGGCACGATCCTCGTGTCCGGGCGATCTCTCGAGCTGCTGCTGTTCGCGGTCGCTGCGATGTTCGTGTTGCTGATCGCGGTGCTGGTGGCGCAGTGGGTGGCGCAGCCCAGTGGGCGTCCGGCCGCCACCGCAGAGAGCGGTGCGGTCCGGCCCTAACCGGTTCCGGTGGCCGCGTCTTGGCCTGAGATCGTACTCGAACTGGGTGGCGGAACCACTTGCGACATCGCCAGATGAGGCCAGTTCGCTGCCTCGTCAACCTGCCTGGGCGTAGCTCCTGACCGCTTGGGTGCCGCCGGTAGCCCATATTCCCCGTCGATCCGCCCCGTAGCTCAGATGGATAGAGCAGCAGTTTCCTAAGCGCCCGACGCCCGCCGACCAGCAAACGGCGGGCGTTGTGTTTTCAGGACTTAGACCACGGCTCGCTGGCTGGCCATGGCTGCCGCTGGTCCGGCCGCGACACCAAAAGCGGTGCACCGCCGACCTCCTCCCCGTCGACCGTTATCGCGACCCGATACTTCCCGTACTGCGGGAGCGCGAGCTCGGGGATCTGAGCCATTACACGCTGGCCGCCAATGCCGGAGCCGTTCGGCCTGAAATCCGTAGTCCCGGGTGCGTCCCAGCCACGGCCGCGGGGGAGGAGCTGCGGATGGCGGTCGCCATCCTCACGCTGACAGGCTTGCGATTCCTCGAGGAGCACGTCGGCGAGTCGGATGGAACCGACACAGGGCGGCAGGGCCGGATGATGGAATTGCCGGCTACGCCGTCCGCCCCCCTAGCTCGACAGGCACCCGATTCCGCACCGAAGCGCGTGCTGGTGGTGGACGACGAACCGTCGGTCCTCATTGTCACCTGTCGGATGCTGACGAGGGCCGGGTACGTGGTGATGCCCGAGACCGACGGACGGGCCCTCGGCCGGCTGATTGCCGAGCGCCACCCGGCCCTTCCCGTCTTGTACATGTCGGCTTACCCGGCGGACGACGTGTTCCACCGCGGCTCGCCGGGACCGGATCTGCCGTTCCTCCGCAAGCCATTCTCCACCGAATCGCTCGTTGCCGCGGGTGCACGCGTTGCTCGCACGCTCAGCCTGAGCAGCGGACAGCAACGGAGAAACGGCCAGATCCGAAAGCGCTGCGGAAGCAGGTGTAGCAGTGGTCCACCGCGCTCAGGGCAGTGATCACGCCCCGGCTTTTGCCTTGCGGCCTTCGATGAGCAGTGCCAATGCGGCGCGGCCAAGGCCCGCACCGACGAAGCCTGCGACGAAGGGAACCATGCCGAGCGGCCAGGTCTCAGCACGATGCAAGGCGGTCATCCCCACCACTGCGCCCAGTGAGGCGATCACGACCGCCAGAATAACATCAGCGCGAGGAGGCATGGGCCATCTCAGGCAAAGAGGCGATGCAAGAACAGACCGATACCATACCCCACGAAGCCTAGCAGAAAGCCGCCGGTTAGCTCTCGCAGGATCTGCTTACCCCGCGGGTGCACGCCCACGATCAGCGCGCCTAACAGGAGCCCGCCTACTCCCGCCTCGAGGCACTCGCGCAAGACACCCGGCATAGTCGCCGCCCTTCGGCTGCTGTGTCCCATTAGCTTGGTTCGCGCTGAGCCGGTTTGCAAGGCTGGGCGATCCGATGCAGCCGCCAATCCTGCTACGGCCTCGTGTCGCTCGTGTTGGTGCGACCTGGACTTTGGGAGGCTATTCCAGCGGCCCCGCCAAGCTCTCCATATTGACCGGGGCACGCTCGAAATGGCGGGGGCTGGCGATGGCTGGCCCCCGCCGTAGCTTTGCAGGGACCCCTTTAAGAAGATGAGTTGGCGATCTCCAGGCGCGGGAGGTACTCCGCTTCTCGCACAACCACCGGGGCGATGACTAAGCAGAATCACTGGCACGGAACCGACGTCGCCGATTGGGAACGGCGGGCCGCGAGGTCGAGCCGGCCATCGTCATCGGCTGGCTGGCCGATGATCCCGACCCGGTTGAGCCGGACTGCCCGCCCATCATGCTCCGGTACTCTAGAGCGTCCAGCCCGTCCCAGAGCGCATCCAGGAAGGGCCGCGGCAGCCGGCGGCCTCGGTGTCGAAACCGAGCAACCTCAGCCAATCGGCCGGGCGCACAGGTAACTGTTCGAACGGCAACCCACGTACCCCGCCGCGTCAGGCGGCTCTCAGCCTAAACAGGTTGCGTCCAAGTGTTGCGCACCACAGGGATGGCGTCGGAGCGCGGAGAGCCGCAGACTGGGGGAGAGCCGCCAAGCGGCATACTTGCCAGCGGCCACCTCACGCTGTGCGATGCCTGGCCGCCGCCGAATCGAACCGGGGGTGCAGTGCCATATGATCGTCCGTCGTGATACGCTCTCGCAGGCACTTAATGAGATCGAGGCCGGAGCACTGGCGGGCGCCTCGACCATCGTTGTGAGCCGCCGCTGGTGGGAGGCACTCTCCGCCAATGAACGAGATGCCTATCGGAGCCGAGCGCAACGAATCGGGATCGACCTATCCGCGGACGAGGAGATAACGGCCCATTTCGTCGAGGTGCGCGGGGGAGACGACGTTCCGCCGCTTTCCTCGGAGCATCACATGTAGATAGAGGCGCGGGGACACAGCGCCTAGCCACCGTTTGCAGCTGACCGGTGCTTCCGCGCCGGCCTCCGCCCGGTGCTGTCCGCGGCTGGCCGGACAGCGGCACGTAGAATTCGGAACCAGAGGCTGATCGCCCGCAGCTGATGCGCAGGGTCGTTAGGCCGTGGCAGTGAAAGGTGGGGCACTCTTGAAAGGCTTCTTCCTAGGTGTCCTTCTCGGGGCTGCGTTTGTGGCCGTCGTCCACGTCACCCCCGCACCCTACCGGCGTCAACTCGTCGCGCTCTTCCTGGCGTTCACGGCTTATGTCTACGGAGGGGCCCTACTCAATCAGAGCGCGCCGGGTCGCGTCGTCGCACTCGAGCTTGTCGTCGCCGCGCTCGTGTTCGGAATGGCGGGGCTCCCTCCGCCTCCGAGCGCGGTCTTGTGCATCGGGCGGCAACGGAGACCGGCGATCGCGTGAACGGTCGAGGGAGAGGTCGGTGGAGGAAGGCATGGCGAAGTCTGGAACGGTCAACCGAGACAACCCGGACAACAAGCTGGATTGGCTCTTCTAGAAGCCTAACAACTTAACGGGTCATCAGGCTTTGAGTTTCTTGGTCTTGGTTGCCTCGACACCTGCTTTGATGGCGACCTTTACAGCATCCTCCATCGGATCTTTGAAGGGCACCTCGATTCGGAGCAGGCCGTGCTCGTAGGTCGCTTCGGCTTTGTGCGGTTTCACCGGCCAACCTAAAGCAAGCGCTGAAACGTACTCGATGTCCCTTGCTGGTGCTGTCAGGTGGACGCTGTCTTCCAGGATCTTCACATCAATGGTTTCCGTTGGCGCTCCTGGGATGGCGAACTCTACTATGAGCTTGTGGTTCTCCCCGTCAGCATACGCTACTGTATCGGGCGCAACCTTCATCCGAACTTCCGGCATCTTGGCACCCTCCCTCCGCTTCCTAGAATATGTCATACCCCATGGTGGGCGCAATCAGTCTCATTCGAGCTGAGCGACAGCCGAGGGCAGGGGGGCCCTTTCCCGGCCTCAGCTCGCGCGTGATTGAGCGTAGCGGTCGGCTCCTTTTTCCGCGCTTTCTGGGCGGGCGGGAGGCGATGCTCGGCGACTTCCTGAAGCTGCTCGATCGGGTGAGCGTGTCGGCAGGGTTCGCGGAGCCGGTGCTCGAGCCGGATGGCACGCCAAAGCTGAACGGCAAGGGGCGGCCGAAGGTCCGCGGCACGCTGACGAGCAAGATGTTCCGGCACGCCTACTTGCAGCGCGGCTCCAGACGCTGGATCGCGGCGCGCCGGTGAGCCTCTACACCGTGAGCCGGGAGATGGGCCATGGCTCGCAGGACATGGTCGAGCGGGTCTACAGCCACCTGGGCACGGTGCGCCACCGCTCGGATGTCGTCGAGTATCGGGCGGAGCAGCATCGCGAGGCGCTTGGCGAGCGACTGGAGGCACTCCGGGCGTTTGTTACCACCACTGTGACCGCGACTTCACCTTCTACATGAGGCCGTTAGTTTCAAAGTGTTGTAGGACAAGACTCGCCCCCGTAGCTCAGATGGATAGAGCAGCAGTTTCCTAAACTGTTGGCCGCGTGTTCGAATCACGCCGGGGGCACTCTTCGAAGCCGCAAGGTTCCGGGGCAAGGCGAGGGTCCTACTGCAGCCCCGGTGCCGTCTCGAGGGCGCTCGCGACGGCCGCCATGAGTTGTTCCCGCGAGAAGGGCTTACCCAACAGCTGCGCCCCCATGCGCCCCGCGCGGCGCACCAGCTCCTGGTCCGTGACCATCAGGCTACCCGAGATGGCGAGGATCGGCAGGGTGGGCGACTCGGTGTGAAGTATATCGATCACTTCGAAGCCGGTGAGATCCGGCATGGAAAGGTCCGTGACAACCAGATCGGCGCCGGTCTCGCGCCAGAGGCGCAGGCCCGACATGCCGTCACCGGCATCGCGCACATCGTGTCCGCCGGCCTCGAGCATGCGGACCACCACGCGGCGAGGAAGGTCGTCGTCGTCGATTACGAGAATCCGCGCCATCGGGAAGCGGGTTCGCTGGTGAGGTGGTGTCGGGCTGTGCCGGAAAGGTGCGGCCAGCGGCCGCCATCCGCTAGGATAGCCCCCTCGGCGCTGGCGTCCAGCCGTCATCCCTATATAGGTTTGTGGGCTCGGCAGACTGGCTTTCGCCAGCCGTTTTACCCCTTCCAGTTGGGACTTCATGGCGACGACGGTGGAAGCGACAACCACGAACCAGCGGGTCAGGGAGGCAGTCGCAGCAAGCCCGTGGCTCCGGGATCCGAAACGCCGGGCGGTCGCAGGCGTGACCGCGGTAGCGGTCATCGCTCTCGGTGTCTGGTTCGTGATCACGAGCGGGCGGCGCAAGGAGGACTTCGCGTCCCGTGTACTCTCCCAAGCGCTAGCCACGGCCGACAAGGGCAACCTGCCGCAAGCGTCCGCCGAGCTCCAGCGGGTGATCCAGACGTACAGCGGAACCGAAGCCGCCGGAGAAGCGGTCCTCGCGCTCAACCAGATCCGCATGGCATCGGGTCAAAGCGAGCTGGCCGCGGTGAACCTCCGGGAGTTCGTGAGCAGGAATCCGCCGGCGCGGTTCGCCGCGCAGGCGTACAGCCTTCTCGGTGCGGCCGAGGAGAACGCCAAGCGCTACCCGGATGCCGGCAAGGCATACGAGCAGGCGGCCGCGAGCGCCGAGCTGGGCTATCTCAAGGCGAGCTACCTCCTCGATGCCGGGCGAGCGTATCGGCTCGCCAACCGGTCTCAGGACGCGATCCGGGTGTACCGGACCGTGATCGAGAAGTACCCGGCCGCGCCCTCGGTGGCAGAGGCCAGGGTGCGACTGGGTGAGTTGACGGCAGGTGCGACCTAGCCAGGCGGGAAGCCCCAAGGCGCGGCGACTGGGAGGGATGGGGAGCAGATAGGGCCCGGCGCTGAAGCCGGGCCCGTTTTGTTGTGGACCGGCGCAGTCGCTCGTTCTGGTTAAGGTCGTATAAGATAGATTATGTTAAGTTAGCCTGGGGATAACTGTGGAGAACCCTTGGCTTCTCCCTGACTCGCCCGCTAACGTCGCGCTGGTAAAGGGTTTTCCCCGACCCGATGGCTCCTTCTCCCGACTACCTCCCACCGCGGGACCCGGCCCACCTTTCGCCCCGACACTGAGCAGGATGTGCGTCCAATGGAGAACCGTAAGCCGCCCCTACGCACTAAGACGGTGCTCGTAGTTGACGACGATTTGGCGGTTCGCGTGGTGGTCGCGAGGATGCTTCAGGACGAGGGCTACGCAGTCCGCATGGCGCCAAGCGCTCCCGCGGCGCTGCTCATGCTGGCGGCTGCCCCGGGCGTCGTAGACCTGATCGTGGCCGACGTTCGGATGCGGGACATGAACGGCCTCGAGCTGGCGGTCGAGGTACGTCGCTCGTGGCCCGAGATGCCCATCGGCCTCATGTCCGGCCATCTGCCCGAAGAGCTGGAATCCACTCATCGCGGGCTGGCCGGCCTGCCCTTCCTCCGGAAGCCGTTTGGGCCGGCGGCGCTGATCGAGCTGGTCGATGCCCTGGCTGCGGGAGCCGGACTTGCTCCGGCAGACATCGCATTCGCCGGCGGGCCATGATCGGGAGATCGAGTACGACGGTCGGACCTACGCTACACTCCCCAGCGCGAGTTGCCCCTCAGAAGTCCCCGCGGCGTCATGATCCGGACGGTCATCCAGACCAGTAACACGCCATGGGCCGTGATCGCAGCGGTGCGCACCCAGTTGTTGGCGATCACCTGTTGGTGGAGTGCCTCCGAGAATCCCTCCTGCCCGATCCGCGTCTGAAGCGGCAACTGAAGGCTCAGGGTCCAGAAGACAGTGATCGCCTCGAGGAGCGCGCCCAGCCAGACCGACCATTCGGGCAGGTCGCTGGGACGCACCCACAGGAGCAGCGCGGTGGCCAGAAGCAGCAGTGAGAAGACGGTGACGACGGGGAGCTGGGTCAGCTCGGCGTAGCGGGCTTCGTAACCGAAGTAGTCGCCCTGGCCAACGAAGGCGCGGAGCGGCAACAGCACTCGTTGCGTAGTCCAGACAGTGCCGACGTTATACCAGGCGAGGGCGAGACAGGCGGCCAGCACGAAGTGCGATGCGCGGCTTTCAGTCGGTACCGGCGGGTCCCGGCGCCATTGATCCACCAGCCCAGGACGCAGGGCGAGCCACACCAGCCAGCCCACCACCGGCGCCGCTACGAGGAGGAGCGCCACCGCCCAGCCCGGGCGACCCCGGCGGTGGGCATCCTGGAGGCCCCAGCGGATGACCGCTCCAACGCCGAGGAGCAGCGACAAGAGGGCGATCAGGCGGACGAGAAAGTCGAGCGGGCGCACGCCATGAGCATATCCCGAGCTTGCGGACGGCGCCATGGCGCGCGCTCCGGTGTGCGCCGGCTAGCCCTCCCAAACGCCGCGGAACACCAGTCTGCCTTGCCCGCCTAACCACACGTCCGTGGCGACTTCGCCCCGCAGGGTCGCTCGCGCGACCAGCAGCTCCCCGCCCCAGCTCCGGAACTCGAGCGGCAGCGGCAGCCCGCATTGGGCCGCGAGCGCGACAGCGGCGGCGACCGTGCCGGTGCCGCACGCGAGGGTTTCGCCTTCGACCCCGCGCTCGAAGGTTCGAATGAGCCAGGGCTCGGTCCGGCCGCCGGGCTCGGAGACGAAGTTCACGTTCGCCCCTTCGGCGCCGGCGGCCGGGTGGTGCCGCAAAGGGCGGCCGCGCCCGATTACGTCGACCGAGCGGACATCGTCCACCAGCACTACCAAGTGGGGCACGCCGACGGTCCCGAGCCAGATCGCGCGCTCCCCGGGCTCGCGGGCGATCGACGGGACCGGCTTGGGCACCAGCGCGTCGGGCAGCCGGATCTCCGCCTGCGCCGGATGCTCCAGACAGCGGGTTTCCACCACGCCGGCGTCGGTGAGCAGCCGCATCCCGGTGGCGGGACCGAGCTCGAGATGGGCGGCCAGCCGGGCGCTGCAGAGGGCGGCGTTGCCGCACATCGCGGCCCGCGATCCGTCCGAGTTGAAGAACGTCATCCGCACGGTGTCGGGCTCGTCGGGCGTGAGGATCACGAGCCCGTCCGCCCCGATGCCGGCCCGCCGGTCGCACAGGGCGACGATGCGGTCCCGCGGCCATTGCTCCGGTCGGGTGCTCCGGCCGTCGAGCATTACGAAGTCGTTTCCCGACCCGGTCATCTTGTAGAAGACGGTCCCCTTCATGTCCGCCTCAGCAGCGACCGGAGCCGCAGCCACCAGACCATCCACACGGCCTCGCGCACGATCTTCTTGTTCATCTTGCTCTGGCCTTCGACCCGATCGGTGAACACGATCGGAATCTCCTTGAGCCGAAAGCCCCCCTTCCACGCCAGGAAGCTCATCTCGATCTGGAAGGCATAGCCGTTCGACCGCACCCGGTCCAGCGGGATCGCTTCGAGCACCCGGCGCCGGAAGCATTTGAACCCCCCGGTCGAGTCGGTGAGCGGCAACCCCGTCACCCAGCGGGCGTACTGGTTGGCACCGAGGGACAGCAGCAGGCGGGAGATGGGCCAATTGATGACGTTCACCCCGGTCTTGTAGCGCGAGCCGATCACGAGGTCCGCGTCCTGGACGGCCTCGATGAGCTTGGGCAGGAACCGGGGGTCGTGGGAGAAGTCGGCGTCCATCTCGAACACCAGATCGTAGCCCCGCTCGAGCGCCCAGCGAAAACCGGCGATGTACGCCTTGCCCAGTCCCTCCTTTCCTCCCCGGTGCAGCACGTGCACCCGAGCGTCGTCGCTGGCCAGCTGGTCGGCGGTCTGTCCGGTGCCGTCGGGCGAGTTGTCGTCCACCACCAGCACCTCGATGCAGGGGTCCTGGGCGAGCACCGCCGGCACGATTTGCGACACGTTGGTCCGCTCGTTGTATGTCGGCACCACCACGAGCATCCGTTCAGCCACGCAGCCTCCGTATGCGCGAGCGGGCCGCCGGCCCGACCAGGAGCCCGAAGGTGACCAGCAGCGCCAGCCAGGTGATCATTTTGCCGCGCCGGTAGTCGGGCGACGCGAACTCGAGCCGCACCTCGCGCGCCCCCGGGGGAAGCGCCACGCTCAGGAAGGCGTAATCGCCCCGATGCACCGCCGCGGGCTTGCCATCCACCGTCGCGTGCCAGTCAGGATACCACGTCTCGCTCACCAGGAGGAAGGTCGGCTTCGGATCGGCGCCGGCGAGGGCGATCCGCATGCGTCCCGGCTCCCATTCCTCGATCGAGGCGTGAACCCCGGCGGGTGGCACCTGCTGGCCGCCCCGAATCGGCTCGACGGCAACGGGGGTCGTGTCGGCAAAGAGCGCCACGCGATTGTGGGGGAACCGGGGGTCGATCAGCGCGGGGATGGTCTGGTCCTCCGGCACCTTCAGGCCGGCCGGAAGGACCCGCGCATAGGGAACCACCGAGTCGCGCTCGTAGAGGACCCCAGGTCCTCCCGGTGTGGTCTGAACCGGACCCATGACCTTGTGGAAGCCGGGCAGCTCCTGCTCCGCGGGCAGGATGAGAAAGCGGGCGGCGACCAGGTCGAGGACCACCGGGTTGCCGACGTTCCTCCATTGGTTCTTGCCTCCCAGCAGCTCGTCGTAGAACCGGACCTCGTTCCCGTGGTGCCCCAGCACCTGCTCGATGTCGTCGGCCATCAGGTAGGAGCCGGGGAAGACACCGACATCGAGCACCCGGAACGGCGGCTTCTCGTGCCGGAGCCGCGCGGTAATCGCATCGTCCCGGAAGAGCTGGGCCGCCGGCGGGCTGAACTGGAAAAAGAGCCGGTCCACGCTCCAGAGATCGGCGGCAGTGACCAGCGCCAGCGCGGCCGCGGCCGCCGGCGGGCGAAGTTTGCCGCCGGCGACGGCCAGCGTTGCGGATGCGGCGAGGCCCACGAACACCAGCAGCCGGATGGCCCCGACCTGGAGTGCGCCGGCGTTGGCCAGCACCCGGTCGATCTGCTCGGGCTGAGCCAGCACGGTGGCGATGGGCTCGAGGGCGCCCACGGCGCCCAGCAGCGCGATTCCCCCCAACACGCCCAGCCAGGTCAACAGAGTGCGGCGCGGCACTTCGCCCCGGAGCAAGCGATCGGCCCCAATAGCGGCCCACACCGACGCAATCAGCGCCACCAGAAAAAACGCCATGCCGGGTGCGCGGACCTTCCTCATCATCGGCATCACTTCGTACCACAGGCGGTAGAACGGGGTGTAGCCGCCCAGGGAGACCAGAAGAAACAGCACGGCGATGGCGCCGGTCACCCGGAGCAGCGGGCGCCGGGCCCGGTCACCCCACGCGAGGCCGCCGAGCAGCACTACCATGACGCCGAGAAACTCGGTGTGCAGCTTGAAGAAGCTGCGACCCCAGTACGCCGCGAGCACGCCGTTGAACTGCGGCAGAATGGTGCTGGCGATCTCCTCCGGCGGCATCGAGAACGCAATGGCGTACTCCCACCCGCTGCTCGCCCCCCCAGCCGCGCGGGGCGAGTAAGGCACATACGCCAGAAATGGGATGATCTGGAGGGCGGCAATGCCCAGTCCCAGCAGCACCGCACCGAAGCTCATGGCAATGGCGCCCCAGGCTGCGACCGGCCGGCGCAGCGACTCGGGGCGCGCGGGATCCCACAATGCGAGCCACAAAGTCCAGATCCCGCAGGCCACCAGCAGATAGTAGGTCAGCTGGTAGTGGGGGCTCAACATGCAGAGCCCGACCGTCAGCGCCAGCAGTCCGTAGCCGGCGGGCCGTCGGTCCCGTACCGCCCGGAGCAAGGCCAGCAGCGCGAGCGGCGCCAGCGCGGAGACGAACAGCTTGCCGTCATGTCCGGGCCGCACCAGCGAAGCAATGATGCCGGTCAGCTCGTAGCCGAGCCCGCCCACCAGCGCGCCGGTCCAACCGGCCTTGAGTGCACGCAGGAGCGCGTACATGGTGCAGCCGGCAATTACCAGATGTACCGCGAAGCCGATATTCATCGCGGTGTCCACCGGCAACACCCAGCGCAGCCAGGCCGTGGGATAGAACACGTCCCCATGCTGAGCCGCGATGAACGGGAGTCCGCCGAACAGGTACGGATTCCACTCGGGAATGCTGTGGTGGGCCCGGAAGTACTCCGCGCCGAAGCTCCGGAAGGCGTATCCCGCCACGTACTGATCGCTCTGGGCGCTCACCAGAAACTGCCCGGTGAGCATGGGCCAGCAGAGCGCGAGCGCGGCGAGCAGGAAGACGAGGCCGGCGACGACGGCCGGGCGAGGCGGCTCCCACGGCTCGCCGGTCACAGCGGGAGAGTCAGAGGGCGACACGCGAGCTCCGTCGGGAGAACAGGAGAAATGGGGCCGCGGCCCCGAATTCGGTGACCGTGAGCAGGAGCCGGGAGGCGACCGCCAGCGCGGTCGCCCCGGTGATCCCGAGCGGCCCCTGCAGCATAAGGATGAAGAGCCCTTCCCGCACGCCGAGCCCGCCCGGGGCGAGCAGCGCGAGAAAGCCGGCGAGGTAAGATGCGGTGAACACGGCGACCGATCGCGTGAGCTCGAGCCGCGCTCCGGGCAGGATCCCTCGCGCCAGCAGCCAGAGCGCGGTCCCGTATCCCAGCCACGCCGCCGCGTTGGCCGCGATCCCGACGAGGATGCCCTCGGGCCTCGGCGCCATGGCGGCCTCCGCGGGAACCCGCGCCAGCCGAAGCAGCCGGCGCACCACGGGCGGCCAGAGCACCAGGCCCACGCCCACAGCGCTGGCGACGACCAGAGCGCCGAGTGCAAGACGGGCTCCCGGGTGGGCCGCTTCCAGCGCGACGGTACCGGTGAGTCCGACCAAACCCGCTCCGGTGCCGATGGCGAGTACCTGCAGCACGACGGCCGACCCGGTTGCCGCCCAGGCCGCCACTCCGGCCTGCTGAGCCATCAGCGCCATTCCGGCGATGGCCCACACCTTTCCCGGCACGTACTTACCCAGGCTCGAGACGGTCCAGATCCGGGCCGCGGTCCAGCCGTCGAGCTCCTGACCCCAGCTGGCGAGCATGACGCGCCAGGCCCAGATCAGGAGCGCGTACATGCTCCAGACCAGCAGCACGCTGGCAACCAGATAGGTGGGGTCGAGCCGGAGCGCGAGCGGTTGGGTGCGCAGCTGGTCCCAGTTGCGGACGAGAGCGCGAACGGCAAAGCCGACGACGAGCAGCCCGAGGGCCCACTGGAGCACCCGCCACGCCGCTCTACCCACCGAGGGCCTCGCGGTACCAGCCCTCGCAGATCTCAGCCACGTGGTCGGGGGCCAGGCGCCGGCGCCACGACTCCCCTTCGATCCGGCCCTTGGCGAGTCGCTCCGGATCGTTGAGCACGTCCAAGGCCGCGTCTGCCAGCGCTTCGGCGGCCGGCAACGTGAGCCTCCCCGCTCCCCGCTCGGGCACCACGTCGAGCACCCCACCGCCATCCCAGCACGCGATCACGGGCACGCCGGAGACGAGCGCCTCGGCGGCGGCCAGCCCGAAGCCCTCGCCCTGGGCCGGAAACAGCATCAGGTCGGCGTGGGCCAGAAAATGGGGAATCTGCTCCGAGGGAACCGCTCCGGCGAACGTGACGAGCCGGGTGACCCCGCGCTGCCGGGCGAGGGCTTCCAGGTTGGCGCGCTCGGGTCCGTCGCCCACGATGGTGAGCGGCAGCTCGTGGCCCAGCTCGACCAGACACGCCACCGCCTCGACCGCCAGATGAACCCGCTTCTGGGCCGCAAGCCGTGCGACCGTGACGATGCCCCCGCCACCGACGGTCCACGAGTAGCGGGAGGCGTCGATCGGCATCGGATGGATGTGCTCTTTGGGGACGTGACGCCCGGTGGCGGTTTGCACCCAGGTCGCGAGCTCGCGAGAGACCACGGTCACCACCCGGGCGCGGCGAATCACCGGGGTGCCCAGCCGCCGGGCAACCCCGGAGCGGCGGAGCAGCGCGGCGTCGGTCCCGTGGAGGGTGAGGACGGCGGGCGCTGCGGCGGGAACCGCGAGCCCGGCTGGAACCCACCAGTGGGCGTGCACCAGATCGGCGCCGCGAGCCAGCTCTTCGCGCGCAGCGCGCCGGAGCGCTCGCCACAAGCCCGCGAGCGCGAGCCAGCCGCCGGGCCGCCGGGCCGCGGCCTGCATCGTCCCGCGGTACGCCAGCGTCTCGCGCCGCGCCGCCGCATAGCGCACCCGGCGCACGTGTACCCCGCCCTGCTCCTCCTCACCACCCCGGCCTTCCTCGCTCGGCGCCACGACGGCCACGCCGATCCCGCGGCGCGCCAGCGCCTCGGCCAGCGTGGCGAGGAAGGAGCCGGAGAGATCGCCGGGCCAGCGGGGATAGTTGTGGGTCATGAAGACGACCCGCACGGCCTAGTCCCGCTGATCGGCGGTGCCGAGACGCGCGAGACTGCGGGCGATCTCGCGGTTCTCCTCACGCAGCCCGGCGATGAGCTCGCCGACGAACCCGAAGCCGAACAGCGCGATCCCGCTGATCACCATGGTCTCGACCAGATTGAGGAAAGGGCGGAAACCGATGCCGTAGCCGAACCGGAGGACCAGCGCGGCCACGCCGACGAGGAACCCGAAGGCAAACAGCGCGGCGCCCACGACGCCGAAGAAGAGCATGGGCTTGCGGCCGAAGCGAAGCTGAAACCAGACCGACAGCAGGTCGAGCACGCCGACCGGGATCCGCTTCCAGGTGAATTTGGAGACTCCGGCCCTCCGGGGATACAGCGCGACCGGCTGAGAGACGAGTCGAAAACCGTCGGCCGCCGCGATGACCACCATGAAGCGGTGCCAGTCGGGCCGGAGCGGGACATCGGCCACCACTTCGCGGCGGTAGGCCTTGACCGAGTTGAGGTCGGTCACGCTGACGCCGAAGAGCGCCCGACACAGACGATTGTAGACCCCGGAGACGAACGCCTTCTCGTACTTGCCCTGCTTGGTGCCGGTGACGATATCGGCCCGACCCTCGAGAATCGGCTTCACCAGGCTGGGGATGTCGTCGGGAAGATACTGGAGGTCGGCTGGGTAGAAGACGAAGACGTCACCTCGGGCGACGTCGCCGGCGGAGCGGAGGGCGTCGGCGATGCCTCGCTGGCGACGATGGGTGACCACGCGGAGGAAGGGGTGCGGGCCCCGCAGCTCGCGCAGCACGCGGGGGGTGTCGTCGCGGGACCCGTCGTCCACCACGACGACCTCGAAGCTGAAGCCGGCTGGGCCGAGCGCGTCGGCGCAGCGCTGGAGGAACTCGGGCAGGTTGGCTGCCTCGTCCTTGGCTGGCACGAGCACGCTGACATCGACGGTGTCAGCGGAGCCGGCCAGGGTCATACGCGCTTCCGCATTCTCGCCGGCAGAATCCCCAGCTGGTCGCGGTACTTCGCGACCGTACGGCGAGCGATCTGAATCCCCTGCTCCTGAAAGAGGTGGACGATCTGCTGGTCGGTGAGCGGCTTGGAAGCGTTTTCCTCGCCGACCATCTTTTCCAGCTTGGCCCGAATGGAGCGGGCGCTGGCATCCTCGCCGGAGGAGGTGGCGAGGGCGCTGGAGAAGAAGAACTTGAGCGGGAGCACGCCTCGGGGGGTCTGGACGTACTTCTCGTTGGTCACCCGGCTCACCGTGCTCTCGTGCATGTTGATGACTTCGGCCACTTCGCGCAGGGTGAGCGGCTTCAGGTACTCGATCCCCTTCTCGAAGAAGTCGCGCTGCCGGTCCACGATGAAGTTCATGACTTTGAGCATGGTCTGCCGGCGCTGCTCGATCGCCTGGATCATCCAGTTTGCGCTGTTCATCTTGGCCGCGATGAACTCGCGGTTTTCCTGGGTGAGTTTCTTCTTGTCGCGGGCGACCTCCTGATAGGCGCGGCTCAGCCGGAGCCGCGGCATCCCGGTGTCGTTCAGGAACACGTGGTAGCGGTCGCCGATCTTCTCGACGATGAGGTCGGGGATGATGTAGCCGTCGCTCCGGTCCGAATACTTGAGACCGGGCTTGGGATCGAAGCGGGCCAGCTGGTCGGCGGCGCTCTGGACCGCACTGGGCTCGACCCCGAAGCGCTTAGCCAGATCGTTCCAGCGATGCGCGATCAGATCGGGGAACGCCTCGGCCACCAGCCGGTAGGTGAGCGACTGGGCATCGGTGGCCTCGCGGAGCTGGATGACCAGGCACTCGCGGAGGTCGCGGGCGCCGACGCCGGGTGGATCGAGCTTCTGGATGATCGCCAGCATCTCTTCGGCATCGGCCAGCGTGTACAGAAGGCGGTCAGGCGACGGGCGGTCCGGGGGGCCGGCGGGCAGGCGGGCAGCGTCGGCCGTTCCGGTGTCCGTCTCCGCCGGCGCGACACCCGTCCGCGCCAGCTCGGCACCTTCCTCGTCATCGCCTTCCGCGTCAAAGTGACTGGCGACCATCTGGTTCACGGACCCGACCAGCTCTTCCAGCGACGCGGCGAGGTAGCCGTCCTCGGTCATGTTACCGAGGAACTCTTCCGCGAGCAGGCGCTGGCGGGGAGTGAGCTCCATCAGGTGGAGCTGCTCTCGGAGGTGGTCGGTGAGATTCCGGGTCTCGACCGTGACCGGCTCGGTGTACTCCTGGACCTCGAACTGCTCCCGAGTGCCGCCCACGTCGAAGCCGTTGAGCAGGATCTCCTCCCAGTCCATCTCCTCTTCCTTCTCCTTCTGCTCTTTCTCCTTCTCCTGGTCCTTCGGGGCCTCCTGCTCCGGCGCCTCCTCGTCTTCCGGCTCGAGCAGTTCCAGGAACGGGTTGGCCAGGAGCTCCTGCTTGAGATGCTGCTGGAGATCCATCATGGGCATGTACAGCATGTCCATGGCCTGGTAGAGCCGGGGATTGACCCGCAGCTCCTGCCGCATGCTGGTCTGCTGCGAAAGGCCGGTTCGGAGGCTCACGCGGCCTGCTCCAGCCGCGCCCGGAGGCGGGTCGTCAGGGTGGGGCCGAGATAGCGCTCGGCGACGGCCTCGTCATAGACCAGCTCGCGGACGGTGCCCGCGGCCTGGACCTTACCTTCGAACATGATGTAGGCGCGATCGACGATGTCCAGAGTCTGCTCCACGTTGTGATCCGTAATCAGCACGCCGATTCCGCGATGGCGGAGGCCGGCGACGATGGTCTGGATGTCATGCACGGCAATCGGATCCACTCCCGCGAACGGCTCGTCCAACAGCATGAACTTGGGCTCGGTCACCAGGGCTCGGGTGATCTCGAGCCGGCGGCGCTCGCCGCCGCTCAGCGCGTAGGCCTTCACCTTGCGCAGGTGCCGGATCCCGAGCTCGTCGAGCATTTGCTCGAGGGCACCCTGGCGCTCGGTCCGACTCAGCCTTCGGGTTTCCAGAATCGCCAGAATGTTCTCTTCCACCGTCATGCGGCGAAAGACCGACGGCTCCTGGGCCAGATAGCCGATGCCGATGCGGGCGCGGCGGAACATCGGCGCCCTGGTCAGGTCCTTGCCGTCGAGAACCACCCGGCCCGTTTCCGGGCGGATGAGTCCGGTCAGGAGGTAGAAGGTGGTCGTCTTCCCCGCCCCGTTAGGACCCAGCAGCCCGACGATCTCTCCCTGCTTGAGCCGCAGCGTCACCTGGTCCACGACCCGGCGCCCGCGATAGCTCTTGGTCAGCTCCCGCCCTTCGAGCACGCTGCCGGCCGGGGGGGCGGGCGGCTCCGGCAGCGGCAGCCCCCCCTTGGCTCGCTGGGCCACCGCGAGCAGCGCCCCCGTGACCCCCCCTGGATCGGTGGCGGCATCGGACCACCAGAGCGCGGCCGCGCGGATCTCGAGCCAATCCGGAGCGCCGTCCGCGATCCATCCCTCGAGCGACAGCCGGGGAAGCACCGACGTGGTCACGTGCGCCCGGACCGAATCGCCCAGCCCGTCGGCGGGCTGGTAGAGCCGGAGGTATCCCTCCCGGTATCCCAGCAGCAGGCCGGCCAGGCTGGCGCGACCATCGGCATCGGCGGCCTGGATCAGGGCGGCCAGCGCGAGCGGCAGGGAGGGATCGGCGGCGTCGAGCCGCGCGAGCCAGGCCGGCTGGGTCATGGCGGCGCCTGCGTGGTGTCCTTGGCCTGCGCCTTTTCCGCCGACGGCTCGAGCTGGATCCCGTCCGCCTTGCCCCGCACCTCGACCAAGTCGACCGTCTCCGACCCGTCGGGCTTCATGGTAATCACGATCTCGTTACCGCGGGCGTAGTTGATGTTCGGTCGCTCGCCCGGCTTCTTCTTCTCGTTCGAGTCCAGATGGTAGGACCGCGCGGACCCGCGGGCCACGAGCCGGGTGAGAACCGACTTCTTGGTGCCGGCCGAGTCGTGCGGCTCGAAGGTGGCGATCACCGTGTCGCCGGTGAGCCAGTCCCGTTCCTTGGTGGCCGTGTCTACCTGGCCCCCCAGCCACGCCTTGCCGAAGGCCCGAGCCTCCCGGACCTGCTGCTCGGGCGAGTCCAGCACCAGCGAGTCGGCCCGCATCTCGTACTTGGGCGATGTTGCGTGGGGGCGGATGCTGTCGCCCCATGCTTCGGTATGAGCCAGCTTCCGCTGCACCAGATCGTGCACGATAGTATCGGCAACCAGGGTCCAATCCTTGTTTACCGCTTTGCCGTCGCCCTTGGCGACGACCCGCTCGAGCTCGCGGTCCTTGAGCCGGAAATCGAGCCGGCTGCCGGTGAGATCGAAGCTGTCGGCGCCCAACCCATGGAGCTCAGGCCGCTTGCCGAGCAGGGTCCCGTCGTTGGCGGGACCGGTGTCGAGACGGAGCGAGTCGCCGCGGGCGGCAAAATCGCTCCGATCGACCGTGACCTTGCCACCGCCCCAGATCCGGTCGTCTCCCTTGATGCGCACCCGGTCGGCCACGATGATGTAGGGCTCGCGCGCGGCGGAGTCGGCCGCCGTCGAATCCCTGCGAGTCGAGTCCTTGGCGAAATACTGGATCCGGGGTCGGCCCACCGCGTACATCTCGGTCGTGTCCCGCACACCCTTGACGGCCCGGTAATAGTCGAGCGAGGGGCCGACCAGGGTGGATCCGGTCACCAGATTCCGGGTCTTCACGTCCTTGCGGGCCTCCCACCGTTCGGCCGAGCGAAAATAGGTGCCGTGATCGGTGTCCATGGTGAGCGTGGTATCACGGTAGCGCACGTGCCCGGTGAACTGGACCGTGCTGCCGGCGTACGAGGCGACGCTGTCGCTGAACATGGTGATCTTGGTACCCCGGCAGCTCAGCCGGACGTTTCCGCCCGCGAAGTAGTTGACCCCTCCGGTCGTCTCCACCGCGATGCCCTGGCGATCGACGTTGTCGATCTGCAAGGTGCACCGGTCCGAGCTCTGGGCCGCCAGCGGCGCGGCGACGACGAGGAGCCCGAGCCCCACCAGTTTCATTGCTGGCCGGGAAGCAGCACGCCCTTGCCCGCCACCCCGTGCGGCCGGTTGGTCACCACGTTCTTGAATTCCGGATCCGAGCTGAAGCCGGTGCCGTGAATGAACTCTTTGTCGTGCTCGAACTCGAATGCCTGATCGGTCGAGATCTCGTTCTTCTTCGGATCGAATTTGAGCGTCGCGGTCTGGAGCCGGCGGCCGTCCGTGCTGATGACGATCACATGTCCATCGGCTTCCATCGATCCATCCTGCCAGTGATACGTCCCATGCCTGGCCGTGAGGTGGGACGACTCGGCGCCCTTGGCGTCGTAGAAGGTCGCTCGCAGGCCGCGGAGCAGGGCGAGCTGACTTGCCTCGTAGAAGAACGCGGTGTCCGCCTCAATCCGGCTCTTCCGGATACCGTCTCCCGTGACGTAGTGCGAAAACCCCTCGAGTACCTGGTCGGCGGTGTCCGCGGCCAGCACGGTTGCGGTCGGGCGGGCACCTCCGGCCTCACACCCCCCGGCGACCGCGATCAGGACGGCGGCAGCGAGCACCGCTCCTAGCCGTGCGGCCCCGCGGCGCCGTCGGCTCATCAGCGCCCGATACCGGCCAGCTCCTTGGGTTCAACCGCGGCCAAGCCCCGCCGGCGCTTGAGCGCAGCCCCGACGAAACCCACGAACAGGGGGTGCGGCCGGGTGGGCCGCGACTTGAGCTCGGGGTGGAACTGGCACCCGATGAACCAAGGATGGTCCGGGAGCTCGATGGTCTCGACCAGACCGCCATCCGGGGACTGGGCCGACAGGCGCAGCCCGTACTCGGCCAGCACGTCCCGGTAGGCGTTGCTCACTTCCCAGCGGTGGCGGTGCCGCTCGCTGATTTCAAGCGTGCCGTAGGCCTGCGCGACCTTGGAGCCGGGTCGCAGCTTGGCGGTGTACGCGCCCAGCCGCATCGAGCCGCCGAGGTTCGAGACCTCGCGCTGGGACGGCATGAGCGAGATCACCGGCGACTCGCACTCGGGTGCGAACTCGGTGCTGTTGGAATCGGGGAGCCGGCAGACGTCCCGGGCGAACTCGATGATGGCGACCTGAAGACCGAGGCAGATGCCGAAGAACGGGAGGTCGTGCTCCCGGGCCCAGCGGATCGCCTCCATCATCCCCTCGACCCCACGAATGCCGAAGCCGCCGGGGATCAGGAGCCCGTCGAAATGTTCCAGCGCCCGACCGGCGGATTCCTGATCGGCGAACTGGTCGCTCGACATCCAGTGGATCTCCACCCCCGCGTCATGCGCGATGCCCCCGTGGATCAGCGCCTCCTGGACCGACTTGTAGGCGTCGTGCAGGTCGGTGTACTTCCCTACCACCGCAATGCGCACCCGGAACGAGGGATCGAGGATCCGCTGGGTGATCTCCTTCCAGGGCCGCAGGTCCGGTTCGGTAGTCGTGAGCCGAAGCCGCTCGCACACCACGCGGTCGAGGCCCTGGTCGTGGAACCGGACCGGGATCTCGTAGATCGAGCTGACGTCGGGACTCTCGACCACGCACTCGAAGTCCACGTTGCAGAAGAGGGCGATCTTGCGCTTGATGTCGGCCGAGATCGGCTGCTCGCTCCGGCACACCAGGATGTCCGGCTGGATTCCGATCTGCATCAGCTCCCGCACCGAGTGCTGGGTCGGCTTGGTCTTGAGCTCGCCGGCAGCGGCGATGAAGGGCACCAGTGTCAAATGGATGAACAGCGCGTTGTCCCGGCCCACTTCCTGGCGGAACTGACGGATGGCCTCGAGGAACGGCAGTGACTCGATGTCGCCCACGGTTCCACCGATCTCCGTGATCACGATGTCGTGTCCCGGGGCGGTGCGCCGGATCGCGTTCTTGATCTCGTCAGTGATGTGGGGGATGACCTGGACGGTGGAACCGAGGTACTCGCCGCGCCGCTCCTTGTTGATCACCGCCTGGTAGATGCGGCCGGTGGTGACGTTGTTCTGTTGGGAGAGGGAGCGATCGATGAAGCGCTCGTAGTGGCCGAGGTCGAGGTCGGTCTCCGCACCGTCGTCGGTGACGAAGACCTCGCCGTGCTGGAACGGCGACATGGTCCCCGGATCGACGTTGATGTAGGGATCGAACTTCTGCATGGTGACGTTCAGGCCACGCTCCACGAGCAGGCGGCCCAACGAAGCGGCGGCGATCCCTTTCCCGAGAGAAGAGACAACGCCGCCGGTGACGAAGATGTACTTGGTCGCGTTGCTGCCGCTGGGCATGAGAGCTCCCTCTTAGGAGAAGGGCCTAGGGGCGTGGACCCGCCCGGGATAGGGGGGACACCCAAGGCTTAAGGGGGAAACGGGTCCAGCCGAGAAGGCGCTTCGAACGCGCATCATCGAAGGTAATAGGCCGGACCGTCCGAGTCAAAATGTGTGCCGGAAGAGCGGTCGGGCTGCGAGCGGGCTGCTATTGGGTTGGAGCGGAACGACTTAGATGGCAACCGCCGGCTGTGGAGCAGCCGCTGCCCGGGCCAGCTCCAGGAAGTTCTTCAGGATGGTTTTCCCCTGCTCCGTCGCGATCGACTCCGGGTGAAATTGCACGCCAAACACGGGGTGGCGCCGGTGGCGGAGCGCCATGATCTCCTGGCCCGGCGCGCGGTCGGCGGACCAGCCGGTCACCTCGAGCTCGGCCGGGAGTCCCCGGGGCGACACTACCAGCGAGTGGTAGCGCATGGCCCGGAGCGGCGAGGGCAGGCCGGCGAAGAGGCCCCGGCCATCGTGTACGACATCGGTAGTCTTACCGTGCATGATGCGCTCGGCCCGCACCACGGCGCCACCGAAGGCCTCGCCGATGGCCTGGTGCCCCAAGCACACGCCGAGCACCGGAACCCGGCCCGCCGCCGCCCGGATGAGCGCCACCGAGATGCCGGCCTCTCGCGGCGTGCACGGGCCGGGCGAGACGATGATCGCGGACGGCGCCAGTGCGAGCGCGGTTTCCGGCGTGAGCGCGTCGTTGCGATACACCTCGGGCTCCGCCCCCAACTCTCCGGCGTACTGGACCAGGTTGTACGTGAAGCTGTCGTAGTTGTCGATGACGAGGAGCATGGGAGGTCAGCGGTGCCGGTGAGCGGCCCGCAGCGAGTCGCGGAGGTGGCGGGCGCGAGCCCGCGCCGAATCGGCCTGCCGCCGCGCGGCGTCGGCAATGGAGTCACCCCTCATCTCGCCCAGCCGGGCCATGGAGTCGCCGAGACGCGCGGCCGCTTCGCTGATCGAGTCACCCATTCGCGCTGCCGCGGCCGCGATGGAGTCGCCGGTTGCCCCGGGGTCTCCCTGGGCCCGTCCGTGGCTCCACTCGCTCCGCAGCCGGCGCGCCACGTCGGCCGGGACGTATAGCGCGACACTGAAGTCGCCCGGCTCGAACCCTACTTCGCCGAAGCGCTCCGCCCCGTGCGCGACCACCGAGTCGCCCTTGACGCAGGTGAACTCGGCGTCGGTGAAGTCGGCCTCTGCACCACGCTGTTTGGGCGTAACCCGGGCGAGCAGGTCGCAGCCGCTGAGCCGGGCGGACGCCGCCGAGTCGGTCAGCCTCACCCCCAACCGGACGGAGGCTACCTGCTTGGGCGACTTGCGAATCAGCACCAGGCGGTCGAACGTCCCCAACCGGTCGCCGTCCAGTTGAAAGGGGACGAAGGCCAGCGGAATGGAGATCGGATCGCTGGAGTCCGCGACCGCCTTCAGGTGTGACCTGACGCCGAGAAAGGCCGCGCGAAGCCCCATTCCCACGGCGAATACGGCCAGAGCGCCGAGCACGATTTTCAGCCAATAAGTCCGCATCGAGGTCCGCGTGATCCAGGTCGAGTCTCTCTCAAAGCTGTACGGGGACCTCCAGGCAGTCCAGAGCCTGTCGTTCGAGGTTCGCAGCGGCGAGGTCGTGGGCCTGGTGGGCCCGAACGGGGCCGGCAAGACCACCACGCTCCGCAGCATTGCCGGCATCGTGCGCCCGACCGAAGGCACCATCCGGGTAGCCGGTCACGATCTGGCCCGGGATCCGGTATCCGCCAAGCGGGAGCTGGCGTTCATTCCCGACGAGCCGCAGCTGTTCGAGTATCTCACAGTGGAGGAGCACCTCCGCTTCGTGGGCCGGCTCTACGGAGTAGCGCAGGCGCCCGACCGTATCCCGGCGTTGCTGGCGGAGCTCGAGCTCACCGAGAAGGGGGCCGTGCTGCCGGGCGAGCTCTCGCGGGGGATGCGACAGAAGCTGGCGATCGCCTGCGGTCTCCTGCACGAGCCACGCGCGCTCCTGCTGGATGAGCCGCTTACCGGCCTCGACCCGGTCGGGATCCGGAAGATGCGGACGACCATCGTGCGCCGAGCCCAGGAAGGTTCGGCGGTGCTGTTGAGCTCCCACCTGCTCCACCTGGTGGAGGAGGTCTGCACTCGAGTGCTGGTGCTGGTGGCCGGCCGCATGGCCGCCTTCGGTACCATGGCGGATATCGTGGCCGGGCGCCCCGACCTCGCCGGCCGGCCGCTGGAAGAAGTGTTCCTGCGCCTGATCGGCCGGGACGGAGTGCAAGCGTGACCGCCGCTCTGGTCTATCTCACGCGTCGAACGGTAGTGAACCGTCTCAGACGACAGGTGGCACGGGTGCGCAGCCCGCGCTACGCGCTCGCCCTGCTGCTCGGTTGCGGGTGGGTCGCTGCCGTGCTCTGGGAGCGAGCTCGGAATGTCTCGGGCCCACCCCCCAGTCCGACCTGGCTCGAATTCGGGGGTGCGTTGGGCGTGCTCCTGCTGGTGGCCTGGGCCTGGCTGGGCTCACCCGATGCGCGGGTGCTCGCGTTCTCGCCGGCCGAAGTCACCTTTCTCTTCCCGGCGCCGATCACCCGCCGGGGGCTGATCCATTACAAGCTGCTGCGCACTCAGCTCGTCGTCCTGGTCAACGTGGGGATCTGGACCGCCCTCGTGGGCCTCCAGCCTGCGGGCATCTCACCCTGGCTTCGGGCGGCGAGCTTCTGGGCGCTCATCACGACGCTCACCCTCCATCGGCTGGGCGCGGCGCTGGTCCGGACCAGTCTGGCGGAGCACGGGCGGTTCGGGTTGCGTCACCGGGTCGTCTCGGTCGTGCTGGTAACGGCCGCGCTCGGGGCGCTGGGTTCCGGGCTCTGGGCGGCGTGGCCCGACCTGGTTGCCGCGGCCCACGCGGGCGGCCCGGCGTTGCGCGGCGCACTCGCGCGCATGGCGGCGCAGCCAGGCATCGCCGCCGTGCTGTGGCCCCTGCGGGTTCTGGCGCGTCCGCTCGCCGCCGGCAGTGAGGCGGAATGGCGCGCGACGATTCTGCCCCCGATCGGCCTTCTCGCGCTCCACTACCTCTGGGTCTTACGGTCCGACAGCGCGTTCGAAGAGGCCGCTGCGGAGGCATCGCTGGCCCGGGCCCGGCGGCAGGCCGCCCGGAGCGCGCACGGCCCGACGCTCCCGCGCCGGGGCCGGGCGCTCTCACCGCCACTCTTCCCCCTTGCTCCGACCGGCTGGCCGGCGATCGCACTCCTGTGGAAGAACCTCGCCGCAGTGATGCGGCGGCGGCGGGCCCGCAACATCGCGATCGGGTTGGTGATCGGAGGCGGCATCGTCGCAATCGCGCCCTCACGTCCCGGGGGCACGCTCGCAGAGATTACCGGCGCGCTCGGGCTCACCTGGCTCGGGTTCGTGGTGCTACTCGGACCGCAGTGGGTGCGCAACGACCTCCGGGGGGACCTGATTTACGCCGACCTCCTGCGGAGCTACCCGGTGCGCGGATGGGCGGTCGTCGCGATGGAAGCGACCGCGTCGGCGATCACGCTCACGCTGATCGAGCTGGGCCTGGCGATCCTGGCCTATCTCGCATTTCTCAATGATGCAACGCTGGAGATCTCCCGGCTCGATCGCACCCTGCTGCTTGGCGCGGCACTGGTGGTGCTGCCGCCGCTCAACTTCATGATGATGCTGCTGCAGAACGGCGCGGCCGTGCTGTTCCCCGGCTGGGTTCGGATGGGCGCCCCGCCCGCCGGGATCGAGGCCCTGGGCCAACAGCTGCTCAGCACCACCGCTTCGTGGCTGCTCCTCGGCGCCGCACTCGCGGTGCCGGCGGGCCTCGCCGCGGTCACCTTCTTCGGGCTCGAGGGGGCAGGCGAAACCTGGGCCGCCATCTGCGCAGCGGGCGCTGCCCTGCTGATGTTGGCGGCCGAAACGTTCGCGCTGGTACGCTGGCTGGGCGGAGCGTTCGAGCGGTTGGAGCCGGGGGCGGCGCGAGGCTGATCCAACGTCGCGGACTGTCAGTGGCCCTGATATTGCTTCAGCACCGAGCCAACCGTCCCGGGAGAGCCGATCGATGCAGGGTACGCCAGTTCGCTCGGGTACGAGCTCCGGATTCGGTCGGTGGGCGGGCCTCGGGCTCCTCGTCATGGTGGCGGCGGCTTGCCGGCAGAAGCCGGTGCCGCCGAGGCAGCCCGAAGCCCGCCCCGTGCCCCGGCTCCTGGTCTTTGCTCCCGCCCCACCACAGCGGGGCGCGCCCGCGCCGGCACCGGCGGAGACGCCCGCGGTGCCGACCGCCGCATACTCCTCACTCCGGTCGGCCTGTGACGCGGTCCACCAGCTCCTGGCGGCGCGTCTTGCAGTGCCGATCGCCCGCGCTGACTCGGTGACGTTCGAGAACGAGTTCATAGGAGCCCGGCGCACTGGTTGCGAGCTCAAGGCAGTCGGGGCCTTCGCGCGCGCCGACACCGCCGCCAGCGGCAGCTCCGATGGCGACGTCACCGACGCGCTCACCGCCGCGGGGTGGGTATACGTGCCGCGCTACAGCGCGGACGGTCCGGACGGCTCGATCTCCGGGGTGCGGAGCCGGGAGACGCTGTGCATCTTGACCTGGCGCTGGGACGGCGGGGACGACGGCGACTCGACCTATGTGCCGTCGAACGAATGGGAGCTCGTGATTCATTGCGCGGTGCAGGAGCCCGGCGATTCAGTCTAGCAGGCTTGTCTCCCCGTACACGAACCCCGTCAAGCCGGCGCGCCGGACAGTTCTCCCACGCCCTCAACTCGAACATCGCCCGGGACGTCCTTGCCCAAGGTCCAGTAAAAACAGGCGCCGTCACCGGGAGCCGACTCGGCCCACACCGTCCCGCCATGGCGATGGATGATGCGACGGACGGTCGCGAGCCCGATCCCTGCTCCGGGAAACTCGCTCGCGAGATGGAGTCGCTGAAACGGACGGAACAGCCGGTCGGTCTGAGTCATCTCAAAACCGGCTCCGTTGTCGCGCACGAAGTAGGTGGTCTGCCCGTTCGCCTGGACCAGGCCGAAGTCGATCTGCGCCACCGGGACCTTCGAGGTGAACTTCCAGGCGTTCTCCAGCAGGTTCTGGAGCGCAATCCGCAGCAGCGCCGGGTCTCCAGCGACTTGAACGCCGGGACGGATCCGGAACTCCACCGGCCGGGCCGGGTCCTCCTCGCGCAAGCGCTCGGCGATCGCCAGCACCATCGCGCTCAGATCGAGCTCACGACAGCGCATCTCCGCGCAGGTTACCCGCGACAGATGAAGAACGTCGTCGATCAACTGGAGCATCTGGGCGGTCGATTCCTGAATCCTCGCCAGATACTTCGCGCCCCTCGGGTCGAGGCTGGTGCCTCGGCTCTCCTCGAGCGCCTTGCCGAAGCCGTCGATCCGCCGCAACGGTGCGCGCAAGTCATGGGAGATCGCGTAGCTGAAGCTCTCCAGCTCGCGGTTCTTGAACTCCAGGTCCCGAACCAGGGCCGCGCGCGCGCCGGCGAGCTCCTGCGCCGCTTGCTCCCGCCGGCGCAGCAGCTCCGCCTGTCGCGCGAGCAGCGAGCGCTGTTTGGCCAGCTCGACGAAGACGGCAACCTTGGACCGCACGAACTCGGGCACGACCGGCTTCAGGAGATAGTCGACCGCTCCCAGGGCGTATCCTCGGATCGCCTCGGTCTGGTATTGGGCCGCCGCGGTCAGGAAGATGATCGGCGTGTGCCGGGAGCGCTCCCGCTCGCGGACCATCGCGGCCGTCTCGAAGCCGTCGATGTCCGGCATGGCGACGTCCAGCAGGATGACCGCCGCGTCGTGGGTGAGGAGCCACTTGAGCGCCTCCCGGCCGGATCGGGCTCGGACCAGGGTCTGATCCAGTCCGTCCAGCATGGCTTCGAGCGCCATGAGGTTGGGGAGCCGGTCGTCCACCAGCAGGATGTTGACCCGCTCGTCGGTGGCGGGCGCGGACGATTCCGACGACTCTAGCGAGACAGCCATACGCGTAGCAGTGACAGCAGGTGGTCCCGGTCCACCGGCTTGGGGATGTAGTCGGTTGCGCCCGCCTCGATGCACTTCTCCCGATCGCCTTTCATGGCCTTGGCCGTTACCGCGATGATGGGGAGGGAGCGGAACTGGGACATCTCACGGATCTCGCGGATGGTCTCGTAGCCGTCCAGCTCGGGCATCATCACATCCATCAGGACCGCCTCGATGCCAGGGGCCTGCTGCAGCCGCGCGATCCCTTCCCGGCCGCTTTCGGCATAGGAGACCTCCATCCGGCTCTGCTCCAGGAAGGTGGTGAGCGCGAAGATGTTCCGCACGTCGTCGTCCACGATGAGCACCTTGCGGCCGGCGAGCACGGGGTCCGCCTTGTGGAGCCGCTCCAGCATGCCGCGCTTGGACTCGGGCATCATGGCGGCGACCCGGTGCAGGAACAGCGCGGTCTCGTCCAGCAGGCGCTCGGGTGAGCGGGCGTCCTTGAGGACGACCGACTCGGCCAGGCGCCGCAGCTCCAGCTCTTCCTTCCTGGTGAGCTCCTTTCCAGTGTACACGATCGTGGGCAGCTTGCGCAGACCCACCTCGCTTTTGACCCGCTGAACCAGCTCGAACCCGGTCATGTCCGGCAGACCGAGATCGAGGACCATGCAGTCGAAGCCGCCGCCGGTCAGCAGCTCCAATGCCTGGGCACCGGTGGCCGCGCCGGTGATCTCGACGTCCGCCCCTCCGATCAGCTCAGTAATGCTCTGGCGCTGCGCGTCGTCGTCCTCCACTACGAGCAGCCGCTTCACCGGTCGGTCGATGAACGCGTGCAGGCTCGCCAGCGCGCCCGAGAGCAGGTCCTTGCTCACCGGCTTGGTGAGGAAATCGACCGCCCCGAACCGGAGCCCCCGCTGCCAGTCCTCGTCGACCGACATGACGTGCACCGGAATGTGGCGGGTGACCCAGTCGTGCTTCAGCCGATCCAGCACGGTCCACCCGTCGGCGTCCGGCAGCCGAAGGTCGAGCGTGATCGCGGTCGGCAGGTACTCCCGGGCCAGCGCTAGGGCTTTGTCGGCCCGGTGCGTAACCAGCCCGCGGAACCCGCGCTCCCGAGCGAGATCGAGCAGGATCTCGGCAAAATGGGGATCGTCCTCGACGATCAGCAGGACGCGATCGCCCGGCCGGATCGATCCCCGATCGTCGTTGACGGCGCGCTCCACCACCGGCGCGAGCATGGCGCGGGAGGAGCCGGTCCCCAGCTTGAATGCCGGGTCGGCCGTCGTGCTGACCGTCACCGGGGCCTCGGCGGCCCCCGGCATGTCGACCGAGTGGCTCGGGTAGGTGACCGGCAGATACAGCGTGAAGGTGCTGCCCTGGCCCGGAGCGCTCTGGAGCCGGATCTCGCCACCCAGGAGTCGGGTGATCTGACGGCTGATCGACAGGCCGAGCCCGGTGCCGCCGTACTTCCGGCTGGTGGTCCCATCTCCCTGCTGGAAGGCCTCGAAGATGGCTCCGTGCTTCTCCTTGGGAATCCCGATACCGGTGTCGGTGACGGTGAACGCCACGACCGTGTGGGCGGCATTGAGGATGTCCTGTTCCGGGTTCCAGCCGGACTTGGCCACGCCCGCGCGGAGCGTCACTCGGCCCCGCTCGGTGAATTTGAACGCGTTGGACAGAAGGTTCTTGAGCACCTGCTGCAGGCGCTTGGCATCGGTCTGCATCACCGGGGGCAGCGCCGGATCGAGCTCCACCTCGAACGCGAGCCCCTTGACGTCCGCCACCTGACGGAAGGTGCTGTCGACGAACTTGCGCACCTCGGTGAACGACACCGGACTGATATCGATCGCCATGGTGCCCGATTCGATCTTCGACAGATCCAGGATGTCGTTGATCAGATCGAGCAGGTCGGACCCCGACGAGTGGATGGTCTGGGCGAACCCGACCTGCTTGGGCGTGAGGTTGCCGTCGGCGTTCTCGGACAGAATCTGGGAGAGGATCAACAGGCTGTTGAGCGGGGTCCGGAGCTCGTGCGACATCCGGGCCAGGAACTCGGACTTGTACTTCGAGATCAGCGCCATCTGCTCAGCCTTCTCCTCCAGAGCGACCCGGGCCTGCTCGATCTCCGAGTTCTTCTGCTCCAGCTCGGCTTTCTGGCTCGACAGCAGCTGCGCCTTCTCCTCCAGCTCCAGGTTGGTCTTCTGCAGCTCGTCCTGCTGCTTCTTGAGAAGCTCCTCGGACTGCTGGAGCGAGCGGGCCTGCTGCTCGAGCCGCTTGTTGGTCTCGGTGAGGGCCTCCTGCTGCGCCTGGAGTCCTTCGGTCAGCGCCTGCGACTGCTTGAGCAGGCCCTCGGTCCGCATGTTGGCCTCGATCGTGTTGACCACGATCCCGATGCTCTCGGCCAGCTGCTCCAGGAAATTGAGGCGGATGTCGTCGAACCGGTCGACCGTACCCAACTCGAGTATGGCCTTGACGTCGCCCTCGAAGAGCACCGGCAGCACCACAAGGTCACGGGGCGGCGCCTCGCCCAGCCCCGAGTGGATCCGGATGTAGTCGGGCGGCAGCTCCGTGAGGTGTACGATGCGTCGATCCCGGGCGCACTGGCCGATGAGTCCTTCGCCGAGCCGGAACCGATTGGTGGTCAACTCGGGGTCGTTGTGCGCGTAGCTCGCCAGCAGACTCAGGACCGGCTCCTCGCCGGCGCTATCCACCACGTAGAATAGCCCTTGCTGGGCGTGCACCAGCGGCGCGAGGTCGGAGAGAATGAGCCGGGACACCGCCGCAAGATCGCGCTGGCCCTGCAGGGTGCGACTGAAGCGGGCGAGGTTGGTCTTGAGCCAGTCCTGCTCGGTATTCTTGCGGGTCGTGTCGCGGAGATTGCGGATCATCTCGTTGATGTTGTCCTTGAGCTCTGCCACCTCGCCCTGGGCCTTGACCGCGATCTCGCGGGTGAGGTCGCCCTTGGTCACGGCGGTCGCCACGTCCGCGATCGCGCGAACCTGGGCGGTGAGGTTTGCCGCCAGCTGGTTCACGTTGTCGGTGAGATCGCGCCACATCCCCGCGGCCCCCGGGACCCGGGCCTGACCACCCAGCCGACCATCGATGCCGACTTCCCGGGCCACGTTGGTCACCTGATCGGCGAAGGTCGCGAGGGTGTCGATCATCCCGTTGATGGTGTCGGCGAGGGTTGAGATCTCGCCCTTGGTTTCCACCACCAGCTTCTGCTTGAGATCGCCGTTCGCGACCGCGGTCACCACCTTCGCGATCCCGCGTACCTGGGTGGTGAGGTTCGCCGCCATCGAGTTCACGTTGTCGGTGAGATCCTTCCAGACGCCGGCCACACCGGTGACCTGGGCCTGGCCTCCCAGCTTGCCGTCGGTGCCGACCTCACGGGCCACGCGGGTTACTTCCGATGCGAACGAGTTGAGCTGGTCCACCATCCGGTTCACCGTGTTCTTGAGCTCCAGGATCTCGCCCTGGACGTCCACGGTGATCTTCTTGTTGAGCTCGCCGCGTGCCACGGCCGTCGTCACGTCGGCGATGTTCCGAACCTGGGCAGTGAGGTTGCCGGCCATGGAGTTCACGCTGTCGGTGAGATCCTTCCATACACCGGCCACGCCTTTCACGAAGGCCTGACCGCCCAGCTTCCCTTCGGTGCCGACTTCGCGGGCCACCCGGGTGACCTCGGAGGCGAACGAGTTGAGCTGATCCACCATCGTGTTGATGGTGTTCTTGAGCTCGAGAATCTCGCCCCGGACGTCCACCGTGATCTTCTTGGAGAGATCGCCCGTCGCCACGGCAGTGGTGACTTCCGCGATGTTCCGGACCTGCGCGGTCAGGTTGCTGGCCATCGAGTTCACGTTGTCGGTGAGGTCCTTCCAGGTGCCGGCGACGCCCTTCACTTCGGCCTGGCCGCCCAGCTTGCCGTCGGTGCCCACCTCACGCGCCACCCGGGTGACCTCCGAGGCGAACGAATTGAGCTGGTCCACCATCCGGTTCACCGTGTTCTTGAGTTCCAGGATCTCGCCCTTCACGTCCACCGTGATCTTCTTGGAGAGGTCGCCCCGGGCTACGGCCGTGGTGACCTCGGCGATGTTGCGCACCTGCGCCGTCAGGTTGCTGCCCATCGAGTTCACGCTGTCGGTCAGGTCGCGCCAGGTGCCGCCCACGCCCTGCACCTGGGCCTGGCCGCCCAGCTTGCCCTCCGAGCCGACCTCGCGGGCCACCCGGGTGACTTCCGAGGCGAAGGAGTTGAGCTGATCCACCATGGTGTTGATGGTGTTCTTGAGCTCGAGAATCTCGCCCCGGACGTCGACCGTGATCTTCTTGGAGAGGTCGCCCCGGGCGACCGCCGTGGTAACCTCGGCGATGTTGCGGACCTGCGCCGTCAGGTTGCCCGCCATGAAGTTCACGCTGTCGGTGAGGTCCTTCCACGTGCCGGCCAGGTCCTTCACCTGCGCCTGACCGCCGAGCCGACCCTCGGTGCCCACCTCGCGGGCCACGCGGGTCACCTCCGAGGCAAAGGAGCTCAGCTGATCCACCATGCTGTTGATGGTGTTCTTGAGCTCGAGGATCTCGCCCTTCACGTCCACCGTGATCTTCTTGGAGAGATCCCCGTTGGCCACCGCCGTGGTCACGTCCGCGATGTTGCGGACCTGAGCGGTCAGGTTGCCCGCCATGGAGTTGACGCTGTCGGTGAGGTCTTTCCAGGTGCCCGCGACGCCCTTCACCTCCGCCTGACCGCCCAGCTTGCCTTCGGTTCCGACCTCGCGGGCCACGCGGGTGACCTCCGAGGCGAAGGAGTTGAGCTGGTCCACCATCGTATTCACGGTGTTCTTGAGCTCGAGGATCTCCCCCTGCACGTCCACGGTGATCTTCCGGTTCAGCTCGCCGCGGGCCACGGCCGTGGTGACGTCGGCGATGTTGCGGACCTGCGCGGTGAGGTTGCGCGCCATGCTGTTGACGTTGTCGGTCAGGTCTTTCCAGGTGCCCGCGACGCCCTTTACTTCCGCCTGGCCGCCCAGCTTGCCTTCGGTCCCGACCTCACGGGCCACCCGGGTGACCTCGGAGGCAAACGAGCCGAGCTGGTCCACCATGGTGTTGATGGTGTTTTTGAGGTCGAGGATCTCGCCGCGAACGTCTACCGTGATCTTCTTGGAGAGGTCGCCCCGCGCCACGGCGGTGGTGACCTCCGCGATGTTCCGGACCTGAGCGGTGAGGTTGCCGGCCATCGAGTTGACGCTGTCGGTGAGATCCTTCCAGGTGCCGGCCACGCCCTTTACTTGCGCCTGCCCGCCCAGCTTGCCCTCGGTTCCGACCTCGCGGGCCACCCGGGTGACCTCCGAAGCGAAGGAGCCGAGCTGGTCGACCATCGTGTTGATCACGTCCTTGATCTGGAGGATCTCGCCCTGCACGTCCACCGTGATCTTCTGGGTGAGGTCGCCGTTCGCGATCGCGGTTGCGACCTTGGACATGTCGCGGAGCTGCACGGTCAGGTTGCCCGCCATCGAGTTCACGTTGTCCGTGAGGTCCTTCCAGACACCCGCCACACCCCGGACGTACGACTGGCCGCCCAGCTTGCCTTCGGTGCCGACTTCCCGCGCGACCCGGGTGACCTCGGAGGCGAAGGAATTCAGCTGATCCACCATCGTGTTGATCGTGTTCTTGAGCTCGAGGATCTCGCCCCGCACGTCCACCGTGATCTTCTTCGAGAGGTCGCCCCTCGCGACCGCGGTGGTCACGTCCGCAATGTTGCGCACCTGGGCCGTGAGATTGCTCGCCATGGAGTTCACGCTGTCGGTCAGGTCCTTCCAGGTGCCGGCGACGCCTTTCACCCGGGCCTGGCCGCCGAGCTTCCCTTCGGTGCCGACCTCGCGGGCCACCCGGGTCACCTCCGACGCGAACGAGCCCAGCTGATCCACCATGCCGTTGACCGTCTTCCCGATCCGGAGGAACTCTCCCTTGAGCGGTCGGCCCTCGATATCAAGGGAGACCGTCTGGGTCAGGTCGCCCTTCGCCACCGCGCCGATGACCCGCGCTACCTGGGTCGTGGGCTGGACCAGATCGACGATGAGGCTGTTCACCGCGTTGACCGAGGCCGCCCAGGCGCCGCCCGCCGCCTGCAGGTGGGCCCGCTCGCCGGTCCGCCCCTCCCGCCCGACGGCGTCACTAACCCGCTGAAGCTCCCGCGCCAGCAGCTCGTTGTATTCAATGATCTCGTTCAGGGTCCCCGCGATCTGGCCGGCGAGCTCGGTGTGCCCCTTGGGGAAGCGGACCGCGAAGTTGCCTTTCCGGACCTCGGACAGCACGTCGAGCAGCTGCTGGGCATCGAGGGTCTCGGGCGTGGCCCGCTTCGATCGGCGGTTGGCTACGCGACCGCGCTGCCGACCGTTTCCGCCGGATGGGACCGTGGTCATCGGATGCTCCTCGGCACGAACACGCGTGCGGGGCAGAATGAATGGGGGTTCGCGGGCAGCGAGCCCGAGTGCTGGTGGACGTGATCCACGTCACACGCGAACAACGTGCGCCGCCGCTCCAAATACTCCGGCGCCAGCGACTTCCGTCAAGGGACCCGCGCCCGCATTGACTTGCGCCGTGGCGCGCGGCATTCTGTGTTCTCACGCCGCATTCCGCCCGGGCGAGCCCCGATGCGCATCCTGATCGTCGAAGACGAACCGCTGGACGGCGAGTTGATCGAGTACGAGCTGGAGCGGGCCGCTCTCGCGTGTGAGCTCGTGCGGGTGGAAACCCGGGACGAGTTCCTCCGCGCGCTGAGCGAGTTCCGGCCGGACCTGATCCTCGCCGACTACGCCGTGCCCCGGTTCGACGGAATGACGGCGCTCGCGCTCGCCCGGCAGCTCGCCCCGACGGTGCCCTTCATCATCGTGACAGGATCGATCAACGAAGAGACCGCCGTGCGGTGCATGCACGCGGGAGCCAGCGACTACCTGATCAAGAACAACCTGGCGCGGCTCGCCCCCGCCATCCGGGCCGCGCTCGAGCGGGAGCAGGCCCGGGCCGAGAAGCTCCGCACCGAAGCCGCGTTGCGGCGGTCGGAGGCGGACCTGCGCGCGATCTTTCACAGCAGCCCGCAGGCGTTCGTCCTGACCGATCCGGACGGCACCATCAAGGCGCACAACCGCACCGCGAGTCAGTGGGCCGAGCAGGTGAGCGGGAGCCAGCTGTTCGACGGCGGAAGTGTCGAGCAACTGGCTCCCGCGGGCCAGACAGAGCCGTGGCGCGAGTGCTTCGAGCTGGCGCTCCGGAACCGCCCCACCATCCGTGAGTGGCGGGTCCAGACCGAGGCCGGTCGGGAGGACTGGTACGAGACCAGCCACGTCGCCGTGGTCGACGACGCCGGGAACACGGTGGGCGTCTGCCTGAGCATTACCGACATCGGTGAGCGGAAGCGGGTGGACGAGCATCTCCGTCAGGCGGAACGACTCCAGGCCTCGGGCAAGCTCGCGGGGGGTCTCGCACACGAGATCAACAACATGATGACGGCGGTGATCGGCCTGGGAACCTTCCTGGTCGAGAGCGTGCCGGCGGACGACGTGCGGCGGAAGGACGCAGAAGAGATCATCAGCACGGCCGAGCGGGCGGCGGGGCTCACCCGCCAGCTGCTGGCCTTCACCCGACAGCAGGTGCTCCGGTCCGTCCTGCTCGATCTCAATACGGTCGTGCGCGGGGCCGAACACATGCTGCGCCGCTCGATCGGGGAGGATCTCGAGCTCGACGTCCGTCTCGCCGCCGACCTCGGCGCGACCCGGGCGGACCCGGCGCAGCTCGAGCAGGTGCTGATGAATCTGGTCATCAATGCCCGGGACGCGATTCCGGGCCGGGGCAGCATCACGATCGAAACGCGGGGCGTCGAGCTGGATGACGAGTACGCCCGGAAGCACAGCGCGACCATTGTCCCGGTCGGACGATATGTCCTGCTCGCCGTCAGCGACACCGGCTGCGGAATGACTGCCGCCGTGCGGGCCCGCATCTTCGAGCCGTTCTTCACTACGAAGCCGGTGGGTCAGGGCACCGGCCTAGGGTTGTCGACCGTGTACGGAATCGTGAAGCAGAGCGGCGGGTTCGTCTGGGCGTACAGCGAGCCGGGACTGGGGTCGACGTTCAAGGTGTACCTGCCGGTCGCGGGGATTCCCGACGCTGCCCCGCGCCCTCGACCGGTCCCACCACGACCGTTGGCGGGGACCGAGACCATCGTGGTGGTCGAAGACGAGGACCTCGTGCGCGAGCTGCTCAGCCGGACCCTGCGCAGCCACGGCTATCGCGTGCTCGGGGCCCCCGACGGCCGCGCCGCCCTCCACCTGATCGGCGATCCCGGCACCCCGGTGGACCTGGTCGTCACCGACGTCGTCATGCCGATCATGGGAGGCCAGGAGTTGAGGGATTCGTTGTCAGTCGCCCGGCCGGAGGTGCCGGTGCTGTTCATCTCCGGTTTCACCGGTGCGGACGTGGTTCGGCGAGGGCTGCTCAGACCCGGCGCTCCCCTGCTGGAGAAGCCGTTCACACCGGAGGCGCTGGTTCAAAGGGTGAGAGAAATGCTGGACGGCCGGGCGGCCGGTGCGGCTGATGCGCTGGAAGACGGGGCCCCTCAGGTGCAGCTGCCGGTCTCTAGGTCGCCTGCTCCCTCCTGAACGCGCCGGCATCGAGCGCCGGTTCGCGGCGCAGCGCGGCCGTCACCTTGTCCAGGAGCTCATCGCGGGTAAACGGCTTGGCCAGAAAGATCACATTCGGCCGTTCCAGTCCCTCGCGCACCAACACTTCCGCCTGGTAAGCCGACATGAACAGCACCCGCAGGGCGGGCCAGCGGGTCCGGATGTAGCGGACCAGCTCGACTCCGCCAACCGCGGGCATGATGACATCCACGATGACGAGATCGATCGGTCGCTGCGCCGTGGCAAGCACTTCCACGGCCTCGGCGGCGGAGGCTGCCTCAAAGACGCGATACCCTGCCTCACTCAGCAGCCGGTAAGTGACCCGCCGGACCACGCGGACGTCGTCGACGACGAGAACCGTCTGCGCGCCGGCCAGGGGTCTGCTGAGAATTTCGCCGTCGGTCATCCGAGATAGAGCAAGAGCGGTGATCAAGTAGTCGGTGAGCAGCGCCGGGCAAACGCCTCCCCGGCGTTTCCTGCAATTACCGGGACGCGCACCCTCGCGCGCCGTGGGGCGCATCACTCGCGCGGTGGTCGTTTCCGGCTCATCGTTTCTCTTTGTTCATCGCAGAGGCCAGAGGGCGCAGAGGGTTCCTTGCGGGACCGGAGCCCCGGCCCCGCGACCAGCACATTTCTTGTGGTTGTGGAACTGCAGCTCCGCTCGCTCGAGGAGCCTTCTGCGCCCTCTGCGCCTCTGCGGTGAAAACACAATAAAACGATTCCACCGTGTTTCAGAATCTGCCCCAGCGAAGCGCCAGCGCCGGCAACACGAAAAGGCTGAGCAGCGTCGAGGTGAGGAGCCCGCCCAGGATCACGATCGCCATGGGCCCCTCGATCTCCCGGCCCGGATCGCCGCTCCCCACCGCAAGCGGCACCAGCGCCAGCGCGGTGACCAGCGCCGTCATGAGGATCGGGCCCAGCCGCTCGAGGGCGCCCCGGATGGCGGCCTCGCGGCCCCATCCTTCGCCCTCCACCCGCACCAGATGGTCGTAATGCGAGATCAGCATCACCGCGTTCCGGGTAGCGATGCCGAAGAGTGTGACGAACCCCACCAGCGAGCCCAGTGACAGGAGCCCGCCGGTCGCGAACACGGCCAGCACGCCGCCCACCAGCGCAAACGGGAGATTGGCGAGCACCAGCAGGAGCCGGCTGGCATCGCCGAACGCGAGCGCCAGGAGCATGACGATGCCGGCGCCCGCGAGCAGGCCGTTCAACAAGAGCTCGCGCCGAGCCTCCCGCTGCACGGTCGCCGTACCTCCCAGCTCCGCGTAAATCCCGGAGGGAAGCGTCGTGACGGCGAGCCGCCGTTCCAGCGTCTCGGCGAATCCGCCCACGTCGCCGCCCCGCACGTTCGCCGTGACGGTCTGCACCCGCCGCGCGCCCTGGTGGGAGACCAGGTAGCGCCCGGTAGTCCGGGCCACGTCGGCCACCTGCGAGAGCGACACCATTCGCCCGCTCGCCGATACGATGGGTAGGCCGGCCAGCGCTTCGGGCTGCGACCGCGCCTCGGGTTCCAGCACCACTACGACGTCGGTCGAGCGATTTCCCTCGAACGTCTGGCCCACCTTCACACCGCGCGTGGCGGTCTCTACCGCGCCGAGCACGTCGTCGGACGCGAGCCCCGCGGCAGCCAGGTCGGGCGGCCGCACCCGAATGGTGACTTCGGGCGTCACGGCCGGAGGGTCGTACTGCACGTCGGACGCTCCCGGCACCGCCCGCACTGCGCGCGCCACGCGGCGGGCGGCTATATCGAGGCTGTCCAGATCGTCGCCGAAGACCTTGACCACGATCTCGGCGGTCGAGCCGGTGAGCGTCTCCTCGATCCGCTCGGCGAGAAAGCCGCGAATAGCGAAGTTGACGCCAGGGAAGCCGCCGAGCATGCGCCGGAGATCTTCCTGCACCGTGGCCGCGGCCTGGCCCGACAACGGCACGAGGTCCACCTCGAACTCGGTGTAGTGCGTGCCCCAGGTATCCTCGGACAGCTCGGCCCGCCCGATTCGCTGGGCGACGGACCGCACTCGCGGATCGGCCCGGAGGGTCGCGGTTACCCGCTGGCCCAGCCGAAACGTTTCCCCGAGCGAGGTGCCCGGTACCGCCGACATGTGGATGAGATAATGGCCTTCGCGAAACTCGGGCAGAAACGTCGCGCCGAAGAACGGCAGGGTCGCCGCTGCGCCGGCACAGGCGAGCAGCGCGGCGGCGCCCACGCCGACCGGGCGGTCGCACAGCCACTCGAGGGCCCGGCGGTACCGGAGCTTGAGCCACGCGAGGAAGCGCGATTCATGCTGCCGGTGGTGGCGCCGGCCCAACAGCGTCAGCGTGAGCGCCGGCGTAACCGTGAGGGCCACGGCGAGCGAGGCGAGGCTCGCGAGGATGTAGGCCAGCCCGAGCGGCCGGAACAACGCGCCCTGCACTCCGGAGAGAGCGAGCACCGGCAAGAACACCAGCGCCACCACGAAGGTGGCGTATACCACGCTGCCCCGGACCTCGAGTGACGCACCGAGCACCACGTCGCGAACGCCCACACTCCCCGCCGACCCCGCGGCAGCCTCCGCGCTTGCTCGGTGCTGCCGGAGCCGGCGGGCGATGTTCTCCACGTCGATGATGGCGTCGTCCACCACTTCACCGAGGGCGATGGCGAGGCCGCCAAGGGTGAGGGTGTTGATGCCGAAGCCGAACCGGTCGAGCACGATGATCGCGGCCAGAAGCGAGAGCGGAATGGCAGTGAGCGATATCGCTGCAGCCCCGACGTCGGCCAGAAAGACGAACAGCACGACCGCGACCAGCGCGGCGCCCAGCAGCAGCGAGTTGGTGATGTTGCGCAGCGCCAGGTCGATAAACTCGGAGGGACGGAACAGCGCGGGATGCAGCGTGACCCCGGCCGCCGCGATCGCGGGCTCGAGCGAACGCAGCGCCTGCTCCGCATCGGCCGCGACAATCTTGGTGTTGGCCCCCAGCTGGGCCGACACCACGATCACGAGCCCCTGCTCGCCGTTGATGCCTCCCTCGCCGAAGCGGGGCTCGGGCCCCTCGATGACCCGGCCGAGGTCGCCCAGGCGCAGCACGGCCCCGGCCTTCTCCCGCACCACCGAGCGCGCCAGCTCGCCGGGAGCGAGGAGCTGGCCTTCGGACCGGACCACGATGCGCTGATTGGGGGTGTCCAGCACGCCGGCCCCGCGCACGCCGGTGGCCCGGCCGGCGGCAGCCAGCACCTCGGGCACGCCAATCTGGTAGAGCCGGAGCCGCTCGGGGTCGAGCTGGATCTGGAGCTGGCGCACTTCGCCGCCGAAGACGGCGACCTTCGCCACGCCCCGGGTCGCCAGGAGCCGCGGCCGCAGGGTCCAATCGACGAAGGTCCGCTGGTCCATGAGTGAGCGCGTCTTCGAGGTGATGCCGACGACCAGAACGGTGCTGGAGGACGAGGTAAGAGGGCTGATCACCGGCGGCGGGACCGTGCGCGGCAGTCGATTCTGCGCCTCGCCCAGCCGCTCGGCGAGCGACTGGCGGGCCCGGTAGATGTCGGTGTGCTCCGCCAGCACGGCGGTGATGACCGAGAGACCCTGGATGGATTGGGATCGGACCGCGGCGATCCCGGTCACGCCGTTGATCGCGTCCTCGATCGGCTTGGTGACCAGAATCTCGACCTGCTCGGCCGAGAACCCGGGTGCTTCGGTCTGGATGGAGACTTGTGGTGGGGCGAACTCGGGGAAGACATCGAGCTTGGCGCCGGCGAGCACATTCAAGCCGTAGACGATCACCGCGAGCGCGAGGCCGATGACGATCCCGCGGTGGCGGATCGAGAAGCCGACGATCGCGCCGAGCATCGGCGCTATTCGCCGGGCTCGTCGCCCACGGTCACCCGAGCGCGGAACTCCTCCGAGAGGAGCTGTTCGGCGCCCTGCACCACCACCGTGTCGCCCGCCGCAACCTCGCCCGCCGCCAGAAACCCGCCCGCCACCGGGCGGTCGATCGGCACCCGTACCCGCCGAAACCGTCCGGCGCCGCGCTCGAGGAAAGCCCAGGTCAGACCCTCCCACTGCACGACGGCATGATCGGGCACGATCACGCCCCGGCTGGGCGCCGCGCGATCCCGAATCGCGGCGACGACGGCGGCCCCCGGCCGGGCGCCGGCCCAGGTGCGCTCGGCCCGATAGAGGTAGGCCGGAAGCCGGGTCACCGGGTCGGCGCTCGGCGCCGCGCCGACCAGCCTGGCTCGCACGCTGGTGGCACCGGGTGTGGCCAGCGCCAGCTCGACCTCGGGCGCAGCGGGCGGGGCGTCCGGGGGCCACGCAATGCGGGCGAGGGGGCGATCGTAGTCGGTGATCTCCAGCAGCAGCTGGCCGGCCTGCACCATCTCGCCCGGTTGGGCGCCCACCTGGGTCACCACCCCGCCCCGCGGCACCACAAGTGGTCTCGCGTCCGACACCTGGGCAATCTCACCGCCGGGAGAGACCCGGTCGCCGAAGGCGGGCCAGTGTACGCCTTCCGCGACCGCCAACCGCCCCGCGATGGGAGCCCGGACAGTGGTGATGCGGTCGGGCTCGGGAATCAGCTCGCCGGCCAACCGGCGTACCGGCGTGGCGCTGCTCGACCTCAACGCCGCGGTGCGAAGTCCCAGCCGGGCAATGTCGGCGGTGTCGAGCACCAGCATGGCCTGGCCCTCCACGTCCTTTAGCCGACTGGGCGCAACGACGGGCTGGTCCCGCGCGGCCTGGGCCGCGAGCTGCGCCTGATGCTCGCGGTAGGTGACCACGAGGAACACGGCGAGCACCACGAGGCCCGCCAGCACAAGGACCCGCACCGGCCAACGCATCAGCGTGACGCCTCCTGTGCCCTCCGCACCGGGTCCCGCGGATCCGGCCAGTGAATCTCCCCCGGGGGCCACTCGCCGACCGCGGTCTCGAGGGCAAGACCCGCGGCGGCGAGCCGTTGGCGGGCCGCGTGCAGATCGCGTAATGCCCGGGTCTCGATGAGCTCCAGCGGCTCGAGCGCGGTCGCGCTCAGCTCGCCGCGCTCGTAGGCGGCCCGGGCCAGCTCGGCCTGGCGTCGGTTGGCCTGCCGCACCGAGTCGGTCCCGGCGACGTCCACCAGCGCGAGCCGGCACGCCGCCACCGCTCCCGCCACTTCCTCCAGGACCGCCTGCTGTTGCTCGGCAAAGCGCGCTCCCGCCTCCTTGCGCCGAGCCAGCGCCTCACCGATCGGTCCGCGGTTTCGATTGAGCGCGAGCCGCGGCAGTCCCAGCAGCAGGGACCAGCGCCCGATGCCCTGGTCCCAGACGAAGCCCGGTCCGAGGCTCAGGTCCGGATATGCGTCCGCTACCGCGACGCGCAAGTCGCCCTCGGCCACGGCGTACTCCGCCAGCCCGCGACCCACCTCCGGGCGGCGGCGGAGGGCGACGGCTTGCAAGCTGTCTTCACCCGCGGTCGGACATGCCGGTGCGGGCTCAGCGGCGATCGGCAGACTGTCCAGCTCCCTCGGGGGGAGCCCGGCCGCCTGCGCTAATGCCACTCGCGCAGCGGCCACCGCCTCGCGCTCGCGGGATGCCGCGGCTCGCGCATCCGCCTCCTCGCTCTCGATCGCGGCGAGCTCCGAGCGCGACAGGGTGCCCTCCGCGTAGCGCCGCCGGAGACGCTCGGCAAAGGCGGCCACCCGCCCCGCCCCGGCCGCAGCGTCAGCGAGCCGCTCTCGCGCGGCCGCTAGCCCGACGGCGGCAGCCCGAACGGCGCGAGTCATGCGCCACGCCGTTTCGTCGAGATCCGTTTCCGCGACCGCGGTGCGGGCACGAGCCGCGATCACCCGGGCGCCCCGCTTGCCCCCGAGCTCCAGCGTGAAGATCGCGTTGACGCTGGAGTACCAGCGGGACTGGAACACGTCGGCCGATGTGGCGTACCCCAGCTCACTCTGGAGACCGGGTTGCGGTCGGGCACCGGCGGTGCGTTCGGCCGCTTGAACCGCGAGCGACCCAGCCCGGGCGCGCTCGATCGCCGGCTGATAGTAGAGCGCTACCAGCGAGAGATCGGCCGCGCCCCAGCCGCTGCTCGACGGCCTCGATCCGTGCGCGGCCAGCCAGTCGGTTAAGTCAGAGGCGTCCAGCCGGCGCGCGGTGTAGGCCTGCGCGGTGGCGACGGGATCGAGCGGCGCGGGCGTGTAGTGGGCGCACCCACCGGCGGTGAGCCACGCCAGCCAGACGAGCAGGCGGGAGCGGGCGGGAGCAGGCGGGAGCAGGCGGGACCGGTCGAGGGGCGCGACGCGCGGGGCGGGCGGTCCGAAGGGCGCGTCAGTTCCCGCCACCGGATCGAGAAGGCCGCGCCGCAAAAGCTGCGGGAAGTGCAGCGCCCCAAGGGCCGCCCGCCCCGCCGGAGCGCCCCGACCTGGCACCCCGCTCCCGCCCGTTCCCGGCCTCACGGTGACGCCGTCACGGTCACGCCCGCGGGTGGTACTGCTTGTGAACCGACCGCAGGTATTCCCGGTCGACGTGGGTGTAGATCTGGGTGGTCGAGAGGTCGGCATGACCCAGCATTTCCTGCACCGCCCGAAGATCGGCGCCGCCCTCGAGCAGGTGGGTCGCGAAGGAGTGGCGGAGCGTATGCGGTGTTACCCGCTTGGTGATGCCCGCGCGCCGAGCACAACGCTTCACGACGCCCCAGGCGCCGACCCGGGACAGGGGCTCGCCCCGTGCGTTGAGCAGCAGCCGTCCTCCCGACTTGCCGCGATCCAGGGACGGCCGCAGGGTGTGAAGGTAGGTCGAGACAGCCCCGATCACGGCTCTCCCGATCGGCACCAGCCGTTCCTTGCTGCCTTTCCCGAACGCCCGCACGAGCCCCTCTGCCAGGAGCAGGTCGGTGAGGCCGAGCCCGCAAAGCTCCGATACGCGGAGGCCGGCCCCGTAGCCGAGCTCGAGCAGCGCGCGATCGCGCCAGGCGAGCGGCTCTTCGACCTGAGGCGCGGCCAGGAGCTTCTCGACCTCCGGCACGCTCAGCACTTCGGGAAGCCGGCGCCAGCGCTGCGGGCTCTGCAGCCGGTCGCTCGGATCGTCGGTGACCCGGCCATCGCCGACCAGAAAGCCGAAATAGGTGCGGATCGCGGACACTTCCCGCCGGATGGTCGCCGGACTCAGTCCGAGGTCCTTCAAGAGATAGACGAAGTCCCGCAGCAGCGGCCGCGTGATCTGGGCCGGACCGTGCACACCCTTGGATGCCGCGAACTCGCCCAGCCGGCGAAGGTCACGCAGGTATGCGGCGACCGTGTTCGGGCTGTGCCCGGCCTCGAGGGAGAGGTGGTCCCGAAATGGCTCGAGCGCGAACTCACGCTCGATCTGCTCCAGGGCGGGAGTCACGCTTCCGCCGACCCGACACTCGCCCGCGAATGGCGCAGCGCTTCACTCACTTCCGCGGGCGTCAGTCCGAGCAACTCGCCGGCTCGCTGCATCAAGCGATCCTCCTGGGCGCCGATCGCGCCGCCGCGGAACGCCGCCTGCCACATGCTCTCGACCAGCGCGAGTCGCTGGTCCTGGCCAAAGCGACCGGTCAGCCGCTCGCGATACTGCGCGAACCGGCCCGGCACCTGCGCGGGCTCCGGCGCCCTCGCCGGAAGCGTATCCAGCCCCCAGCGCGCCCGCAGATGGCTCTCCACCACATCCCGGTCGGACGGCGTCAGCGCCTCGTCGGCGTAGGCCAGCTCCAGCACCAGCATCGCCGCGGCTCGAGGATCGATGACCGGATGTTCGCCGGTGGGCAATCGGTCTCCCAACGCGCGGGTCGCCGCGTCCCAGACGCGCTCCCGGCGTCGCCGGCGCGCGCGCAGCCAAGTGGCCACCGCCCACCCCACGATCACGACGAGCGCGATCCACCCGAGCGTGCGGTTCACGCCCGACAGGATCGTCCTGATGCGCTCCCAGTTCGCGCCCAGCGCCGTGCCGAGAACGGTGAGGCCGCCGTACCAGATGCCCGAGGCCAGGGCGATCGGGATCCCGGCGCGGGTGGGCGAGAGATTCGCGATCCCCGCGAACGGCGGCACCACCGCGCGGATGCCGGGCAGAAAGCGGGCGAAGAAGATCCCTACGACGCCGAACCGGAGGTACTCACGCTCGATGACCGCCAGCGATTCGGGGGTCAGCAGCCGGCGGCCGGTCGCCGTGGCGAACAGACGGCGCCCGTAGCGTCGAGCCGCGAAGTACACCCCCAAGGCTCCGGCCACGTTGGCCAACCAGACCAGGAGGAAGACCAGGAGAGGTGAGGTGACGCCCCGGTGTGAAAGAAAGGCGCCGAGCAGCACGGCCAGGTCTGCCGGGACCGGCGGCAGGACGTTTTCGACCGCGGCAATCGTTGCCAGGAATGCGTACACCGCAACCGGCGGAAGTCCCGTCAGCCACTGGAGGATCGATTCGATCAGCGCCCCTCCAGAGTGGCTACGGCGATCACCGCGAGCCCTTCGCCCCGACCGATGAATCCCATTCCTTCGTTGGTCTTCGCTTTCACACCGATGTCACCCGCAGCCACACCGAGGCGGCTGGCCAGGCCTTGGGCCATCGTGCCGAGGTGCGACGCGAGCTTGGGCTGTTCGGTGATGATGGTCAGGTCAGCCTGGCGGAGAGTCCAACCCCGGTCCTGCACCACCTCGTGCGCCGAGCGCAGCAGCTCCATCGAGTCGGCGTCGCGCCAGCGTGGGTCGGTGTCGGGAAAGAGCTGGCCGATGTCTCCCGCGCCGGCGGCTCCAAGAATCGCGTCGGTGAGAGCGTGAGCGACGGCGTCGGCGTCGGAGTGGCCGGCGAGCCCTTGCGAGTGCGGAATGGTGACCCCGCCGAGCACGAGCGGGCGACCGATGACGAAGCGATGCGAGTCGTAGCCGATGCCGACGCGGATCACGGGAGCGGGCGGGAGCAGACGGGAGCGGGCGGGAGCAGACGGGAGCGGGCTGGGGCCGCGACGCGCGGGGCGGACGGCCCGAAGCGCGCGTCAGTTCCCGCCAATGGATCGAGAAGCCCGCTCCGCGAAAGCAGCGGGAAGTGCAGCGCCCGGAGGGCCGCCCGCCCCGTTGGAGCGCCCCGCCTCCGGAAGGACCGCCCGCTCGCGCCCGCTCCCGCCCGCTCCCGCCTGCTCCCGCTCATGCCGCCACCGGCTGGTCGATCACCGTGTAGTCCTGCCGCCGGCGGCGAGGCTCGAACCCCGCATCGGTGATCAGCCGCTCGATCTCGGCCAGCGTAGTGCGATGGGTCGTACCCGCCGCGGACACCACGTTCTCTTCCATCATCAGGCTGCCGTAGTCGTTGGCCCCGAAGCGGAGCGCTACCTGTCCCACCTTGTGCCCCATCGTGACCCAGGACGACTGGAGGTTGGGCACATTGCCCAGCACGATGCGGGCGATCGCGAGCGTGCGGAGATAGGTGACCGCGTCGGTCTTCCGATAATGCGACATGCCCGGCGTGCCCTCCGGCTGCAGCGGCCAGCAGATGAATGCAGTGAAGCCGCCGGTGCGGGCCTGAAGGTCCCGCACCCGGAAGAGGTGCTCGATCCGGTCGGCGTTGCTCTCGCCCAGGCCGTACATCATCGTGACCGACGTCTTCATGCCCTGCCGGTGCGCTTCCTCCTGCACCCCCAGCCATTCCTCGGTCTGCGCCTTCTTCTTCGCGACCCGTTCCCGCACTTCGTCCACCAGGATCTCGCCCCCGCCGCCGGGGATGCTGTCGAGGCCCGCCCCGCGCAGCTCGCGGATCACGTCGGCCACCGACAAGCCGAAGCGTTCGCTGAAGAACACCACCTCGGACGGCGAGAACCCGTGGATGTGGATCGGATGGTGCTGCTTGATGTAGCGCATCAGGTCGAGATACCACTCGAACGGGATGTACGGGTTATGCCCGCCCTGCATCAGGATCTGGACCCCGCCGAGCGCCCTGCACTCGTCGATCTTGCGGCCGATCTCCTCGAAGCTCAGCACATAGCCTTCGGCGTGCTTGGGACGACGGTAGAACGCGCAGAACTGACAGTCGGCCACGCAGACATTGGTGTAGTTGATGTTCCGGTCGATGATGTAGGTGACCACGGGCTCCGGGTGGAGCCGCCAGCGCTCGGCATCGGCCAGGGAGCCCAACTCGAGCAGGTCGGCCCGCTCATAGAGCTCCAGGTAGCTCGCGAACTCACTCGAAGTGCGATCGACAACGCTCATAGGATCAAACGCTTACGCTGCAGAGATAAAGGAAAGTGACCCGTCGGGGACCAACCCGTCATCGGCCAGCCGGCGGAAGAAGTCGGTCAGACCAGCCAGATGGCGGTACGAGAGCGCATAATCGAGGTCACCCAGGTACGCCCGGCAGACCGGCTCGGCTACCCCGGTCCGGCGTGCGGCATCGGCGGCCAGCTCATCCAGATGCGCGAGACCCCAGGCCCGCGACTCGAGCAGTCCCGCATGGACTGCTCGAACCGGCGCCGCGGGCCCATCACGCCGTGCCGCCCAGACCGCGAACACGAAGGGGAGGCCGGTCCAGGCTCGCCACTCGGCGCCCAGATCCACCTTGATCGGATAGTCGCGACGGGCGGTGAGGAGCAGCGCCGCGTCTCCGATCACCAGCACCGCTTCGTGCGGCAGGCCGGCCAGGCTTTCCAGATCCATCGCTTCGGCCCGCACCGTGGCGAAGCGCGGCGCGATCTTCCAGCGATGGCGGCAAAGCAGCTCGAGCAGGAGTACGGAGGTGCGCGACGACGCGGAGAGCAGCATCGTGGCTCCGGTGAGCTCCTCGACCGGGCGCCGGGAAAAGACCGCCACGCTGTGGACCGGGCCGTCGCAGGTGATGGCGAGGTCCGGCAGGAGATGATACGCGGCGGCATTCCGCGCGTATTCCACCGCGGAGACCGCGCTCACGTCGAGCTCGCCGGCCGCCAGCAGATCGTTCAGCTCGGACGCCGTCCCGGTGACCAGCTCAGCCGGCATCCCCACCAGCCCGCGGTCGATGGCGCCGTACACCGGATAGCAGTTGATCCAGGGGATCCGGCCGAGCCTCATGCGGCGTGCACCACAGGCAGGCCGCGGGGGCGGGCGGGAGCAGGCGGGAGCGGGTCGTCGAAGGTCTCGCGCAGTTCGCGATAGAGGCTGTCGCGCTCGACCGGCCGCTTCCCTGCCCCGCGGATGAGCTGCACCAGATCCAGGTATGCCATCCCCATCTCGGTGCGCGCGCCCGCCTCGTGATAGATCCGCTCGTAGACCACCGTACCCTCGACGTCGTCGCAGCCGAAGCCGAGCGCGATCTGGGACAGGAACGGCGTCACCATCGGCCAGTGGGTTTTGACGTGCGGGATGTTGTCGAGGAACAGTCGGCCCACGGCAATGGCCTTCAGGTCCTCGTAGCCGGTGGTCGCGGTGCCGACCCGGCCCAGCTCTTCGCCCAGCTCGTTGTGGTCGGGGTGATAGGCCAGCGGGATGTAGGTGAGGAATCCGCCGGTGTCGTCCTGCAGCTCGCGCAGCATGCTCAGGTGCTCGATCCGGTCCTGCGCCGTCTCCACGTGACCGTAGAGCATAGTGCAGTTGCTCGGGATCCCCAGCTGGTGCGCGACCCGGTGCACCTCGAGCCACTCCTGCCCGGTGAGCTTCCGCTCCGCGATCGTAGCGCGGACGGCAGTGCTGAACACCTCGGCCCCGCCGCCGGGGAGACTGGTCAGCCCGGCCTCCTTGAGCGCGAGCAGAACCTCGCGCGCCGTGGACTTCTCGATCCGCGCCAGGTGCGCGATCTCGACCGCAGTGAGCGCCTTGATGTGCACGTCGGGGTGGCGCTCTCTGAGCCCGCGGATCATGTCGGTGTAATAGCTCAGCCGGAGCTTGGGGTGGAGCCCGCCCACGATGTGAAACTCCCGGGTGGGCTCCCCCGTGGCCTGCGCCGCTTCGGCGTACACCTCCTCCAACGATCGGGTGTAGGCGCCGTCCTCCTTGGGTGTCCGCGCAAACGAGCAGAACACGCAGGTGGTCCGCAACACGCAGACGTTGGTCGGATTGATGTGCTGATTGGCGGAGAAGAAGACGCGATCGCCGTTGCGACGCCGATTGGCGAAGTCGGCGAGCAGGCCGAGCCCGAGGAGATCGCGGGTCGCGTAAAGGGCGAGCCCGTCGGCCGGGGTCAGCCGCTCGCCCCGCGCCACGGCCTCGCCAATGGGACGCAGGGCGGGATCGCGCAACCGGGCCAGCTCGAGCTCGATGGGCATGCTGTCTCCTCCGAACGGCGAATTCAAAGGCCGCCGGTAATGTACAGCCCCGCGTCGGGCGTGGGCTAGGGAAAACCGGGCGTGCTCAGTCCGGTCCGGACGTCCTTCTCGCCCGGGCTGGGCCTCCTCTCGTGCGCGGAGCTCGGCCCCACATCCGCCGCAGCGCCGACCCCGCCTGATCGGCCGGTCGGCCCCGGCCGCTCAACACCGGGAGTGCCATCCGCCCGGCGCGGGTGCCCAGCACGACAATGGCGTACGCCCCGAAGAGCAGCAACATCGGCTCGAGCGGGTAGCGGTAACGGTACGAATAGGGGATGGTCAGCACGTACGGCACTGCCTGGGAGAGAGCGGTGAGAAACACCACGACCGCCGACGAGGTCCGGAGGCTGAGCGCGAGGCCGATGAGCGCCGCCAGCGTGATTGCGGTCGCGTGATGTCCGGTCCGAAAGAAGAAGTGTCCCGGCTTGGCCAGGGCGAGCCGCGCCGCGATCCCAGGCTCCGCCGCGATGAACCGCCAGCCCGCGGCACCCCAGTAGCGATCCCGCTCCGCTTCGTTCATCGAGAAGTACCGGCCATTCGGATCCCGCGCTCCGCAGTCGACGGGCCGAGAGTCCATTCGCTTCGCGTCGCCCGCTGCCGTTGCCCGCTCCACCGCCTCCCAGGCACCGCGGGCGGCAAACACGGGTCGCTCGAATCCCGAGCAGCCTCCCTTCTCCGGCGCAATGGTCTGGCCGAGGATCGGGTTGCCGCTCATGAGGATGAGCCCGAATCCCGTGCGGATCGGCACCAGCTCGCCGAACACGTGGTAGTTCCGCACCGACCAGGGCAGGATCACCGCGACCCAGGCGCACAGCAACGCCAGCGCGGTCTTTCGGGCCTGGAGCAGCACCGCAGCCGCGATGGGCGCCATCAGCATTGTCACGGACCCGGTCAGGGCGGTAATGCCGAGAAGGGCGCCCAGCACGGCGCCGCGGGCCGGGGTAGGCCGGCGGCGGAGCTCGACCAGCAACCAGCAGGCCAACACGACCTCGAGCGCCAGCAGATACTGGCTCTTGATGGAAGAGAAGACGCCGTCTTGTACGTCTTCCAGCAGGATGAGGATGGTTCCCGCTAAGACGCCGGTCGCGGTGCCCAACCTGGGGCCGAAGAGGGTACGGGCCAGTAACAGGAGCGCCGGTGCGGTGGCGATGAGCAGGAGGGCGCGCAGGCCGATGAGGGCGTCCCGGGCGCGCCCGGAATCCGGAAACACCCGATCGGCGCCGGCCATGACCGCGGGCCAGACGGGCTCCTGCCACGCGGTGGGACGGAACCGGGTGGTGTCGCGCTCGCGGCGCAGGAAGAACCACTGATCCGCCGCCGGATAACTGAACCCGTGACCCTGGGCCAGGGCCTCGGCGATGCGGCCCGGCTCATACGGCTCCGCCTTCTGTCGCCCGTCCTTGAAGCGGAGAGCGGAGGCCGCCGTGTAGGCCAACAGCAAAACGACCCAGATCCGGGTCGATCTGGATCGAAGCATGCAGTTAGTCGGTGTAGCTGAGCTCGCGATAGCGGCGCCGGTAGCCGCCCTCACTGGTGGGTTCGTACACGTGGCAGTAGGTCATCTCGCCGCCGTAGACGTGGATCGTCAGCGCCGGCGTCTCGTCCGGGTTCTCCAGCCGGTGGTACTCAAACGGAGGGATGAGCGCGCCGGCTTCACCCACGCCCGCCATGACCACCGTTTCCGGCTCGAACCGCACCAGATCGCGCTCCGGCTCGCCGCCCCGCACCGAGTAGGACGTGACCCGAATGCGGCCCCGATACACACACTCAACGCACCAGGTGCCGGCGTGATCGTGGAGCGCCGTTCCCTGCCCCCGGTCCCAGACCATCGCGAGCACGGTGTAGCGAAGCTCGGGGTCGCGATAGAGCAGTCGGCGAGCGTAGCGATCGGAGGCAGGCAGCGCAAACCGGGGATCGAGGGCGATCTCGCCGCCGGTCACCGCCGCGACCAACGCCTGCTTTACCGCGCGGCAGCGGCCGGCGTCGTCCCGCACGACCACCGCGGCATCGAGCCGCTGAACCAATGACTGCAGGCCGGGGGGAACCGAGATGGCGGTCATTGGAAGCGCCGCACCGCCAGCGTCACGTTGTGCCCGCCGAACCCGAACGAGTTCGAGAGCGCGACCTTCACGTCGCGGGTCACCTTGTGGTTCGGCGCGCAGTCCAGATCGCACTCGGGATCGGGCGTGAACTGGTTGATCGTGGGCGGTATCACGCCGCAGGTCGCGACCAGGAGCGAGATCACGAACTCGAGCGCCCCGGCTCCGCCCAGCAGATGCCCGGTCATCGACTTGGTCGAGCCGAACACGAGCTTGTAGGCCTGGTCGCCGAGCACGGCTTTCACGGCGTGGGTCTCGGCCAGATCGCCCGACGGCGTCGAGGTCCCGTGGGCGTTGATGTAGCCGATGTCCTTCGGATCGATGTGTCCGTCAGCGAGGCAGTCGCGCATGGCTTGCGCGGCCCCGGTTCCCTCGGGCGCCGGCTGGGTGATGTGGTACGCGTCGGCACTCAGCCCGTACCCGAGGACCTCCGCCAGGATCCGGGCGCCCCGGCGCTCCGCGTGCTCGAGGCTCTCGAGCACCACGGCACCGGCGCCGTCGCCCAGCACGAAGCCGTCGCGATCCAGGTCGAAGGGGCGGCTGGCGGTTTCCGGCGAGTCGTTGCGGCTGGACAATGCTTTCATGTTGGCGAACGCCGCCACGGTCAGGCCAGTGATCGCGGCCTCGGACCCTCCCGCAACCATGGCATCCGCTCCCCCGTGCCGGATCAGATTGAGCGACTCGCCGATCGCGTGGGCCGAGGACGAGCAGGCGGACACGGTGGCAAAGTTGGGACCTTTGAGCCCGTAGCGGATCGACACCAGGCCCGCGGCAATATCGGGGATGAACATCGGGACGAAGAAAGGCGAGACGCGGTCCGGGCCTTTGGTCAGGTAGGCCATGCAGTTGTCTTCGTAGGTCTGCATGCCTCCGATACCGGTCCCGATGATCACGCCGGTCCGCTGGGGATTGGGGAACTTCCCCTCCAACCCGGCCTGGGTCACGGCCTGAGCGGCCGCCCCCAGGGCAAACTGCGCGAAGAGGTCGTACCGCCGAGCCTCCTTCTTGTCCATATACAGCAAGGGTTCGAACCCCTTCACCTCGCAGGCGAACCGGACCGACAGCTTGGCGGGATCGAACTTGGTGATGCGGGCGGCGCCCGACCGCCCTTCGAGCAGGCCGGCCCAGGTCGAGTCGACGTCAGTGCCAATGGGAGTCACCAGGCCGAGGCCGGTGACGACGACGCGGTGGGGCAAGCTATTTCCCGATCTTCTGGTGCAGGTAGTTCATCGCATCGCCGACGGTGCGGAGCTTTTCCGCTTCTTCGTCCGGGATGTCGATGTCGAACTCCTTCTCGAAGGCCATGACCAGCTCGACGGTGTCGAGACTATCGGCGCCGAGGTCCTCCATGAAGCTGGCTTCGGAAGTGAGCTTTTCCCGCTCGACGCCAAGCTCCTCGACGATGATGTCCTTGACCTTCTCTTCGACGTCGCTCATGTCGTCCTCGTTCGATTGAGGTGCGCCTAGATGACCATCCCACCGTCCACGACCAGCACCTGGCCGGTGACGTACCCCGCCAGGTCGGAAACCAGGAACAGTACGGCGCCGGCGATGTCCTCCGGCCGCCCCAGTCGGCCCAGGGCAATCTGCTGTAATAATGACGCCCGCGCTTCGACCGGCAAGGCGTCCGTCATGTCGGTCTCGATGAACCCAGGCGCCACGCAGTTGACCAGAATATTCCGGCTGGCGTACTCCCGGGCGACCGACTTGGTGAGGCCGATCAGGCCGGCCTTGGAGGCGGCATAGTTGGCCTGGCCCTTGTTGCCGATGAGGCCCACCACGCTGCCGACGTTGACGATCCGGCCGGCCTTCCGCTTCATCATGCCTTTCACCACGGCCCGGATCGTGAGAAACGCGCCCTTCAGATTGGCGTCGAGCACGGTGTCCCAGTCGGCCTCGCTCATCCGGAGGACAATCTGGTCCCGGGCCAACCCCGCGTTGTTCACCAGGATGTCGATCGGCCCGAGCGCCGCCTCCGCCCCGGCGATCGCGGCTTCCACCTGATCCGCGTCGGCCATCTCACAGCCGAACCCCGCGACACCGTCGCCCAGCTCGGCAGCCGCGGCCCGGGCTCGCTCGGCGTCGCGGCCGGTGATGGCAACCTTGGCCCCCGCCGCGCGGAGCCGCTGCGCGATCGCGCGCCCGATGCCGCGGGTCCCCCCGGTGACGAAGGCGACACGGCCAGTCAGGTCTATCGAGACCACGTCGGCCGCAACACTACGTGAAAAGTGAAAAGTGAAAAGGCGCTCCCGATGCATGAGCAGAACCCCCATCCGAGAGCCCGGCAGCCATCTTTTCCCGAACCACCTGTTCACTTTTCACTTTTTACTTTTCACGCGGTTAAGAACCGCTCGACTTCGTCGGCGGTACCGAGAGTTACCGTCCCTGCCTCCGGCACGATCCGCTTGAGCAGCCCCGCGAGCACGTTGCCCGGTCCGACCTCGACAAACGTCGCGCCGGGCGCGAGTGCCGCGGCCGCGCGCATGCACTCGACCCAGCGCACGGGAGCCGTGAGCTGCTCGACCAGGAGGCGCATCGCCTCCGGCGCTTTCCGGACCGGTTGGGCCGTTGCGTTGGCGACCACCGGGAAACGCGGATCGCGAAACGCCGCGCCCGCGAGTGCTTCCCGCAGCCCGTCGACCGCCGGCTCCATCAGCGGCGAATGAAATGCCCCGCTCACCTTGAGCGGCACTACCCGTTTGGCGCCGCGCGCCTTGCAGCCTTCGCCCGCCCGGGCGACCGCCTCGGGATCACCCGAGATCACGGTCTGCTCCGGAGCGTTGAGGTTGGCGGGCACCGCCACCCCGCCGTTGGCCGACGCCTCCCGGCAGGCGGCCTCGACCGCTGCGGTCTCGAGGCCCAGCACGGCGGCCATCGTTCCCGGCCGCTTGGTGCCGGCCTGGTGCATCAACTCGCCCCGGCGGCGGACCAGCCGGGCGGCGTCGGTGACCGACAGGCTCCCGGCGGCGACGTGCGCGGTGTATTCGCCCAGGCTGTGGCCGGCCGACGCGCCAGGCACCCCCAGCGCCTCGCCCGCGACGG